>CENV01073626.1_pt1 | contig 12464 bp, 10 predicted proteins | sample 530231 | NCBI WGS metagenome assembly CENV01 (sample SAMEA2619815, study PRJEB7988) | marine metagenome | biome: marine biome (ENVO:00000447); feature: surface water layer (ENVO:00002042); material: "saline water (ENVO:00002010), including plankton (ENVO:xxxxxxxx)" | depth 5 m | reverse complement strand
GATGACCGCGACCTTCGTCCGCGTCCCGACCCTGGGCGATGTGCCCTATCCGGTCCAGATGGAACCGAACCTGGTTGTGGAATTCTATTCGCGCTAAGCGAACCATACAGTTTTACGAACAAGGGCCGCCCGGTGGGCGGCCCTTTTTGTTTGGCCCGCCCATATGCGCGGACGTTCCGCCTTGCGGAATGCTGGCTGGCGGGGTTTGCCAGTACCCTGGCGCGCCGCAATCATTTGATCGTTCAATTCCGGACAGTTTGAGAGCACCAGTCCGCTGGGCGGTGCACGGCAAGCGTTTGCGTGCGTAGCAGGCGTCGACTGCCGTCTGCCGGTTTGAACCTAATGTTGCCATTCGTTTGAGGAGGACGAGATGACTAACAACAGGGCCAATGGACCTGGCAGGATGGGCCGAGCGGCGCTGGTCGCCGGGTTGATCGCAGGGCTGGGCACGATGCCGGGGTGGGCTGTCGAGATTGCTGCGGACAATGCCGCCGGCTGGTGCGAGAGTCTTTCAGGCTTCGCGTATCCGGACCTGCGGATTGACAGCACCGAACTGCGGCTGGACGAGATGAGTGGCGAGACAAGTTTGCCGCCCCATTGTGTTCTCACAGGCTACATGGAAGAGCGCAAGGGCGTTGACGACGTCGCGTTTTCGACCGGGTTCGAGCTGCGCTTGCCACTCGACTGGAACGAGCGGTTCTACTTCCAGGGCGGTGGCGGGACTGACGGTTCGATCCGTCCGGCCGTTGGAACGAACACGGCCGGCCAGCCGCCGGCGCTGACGATGGGCTACGCCGTGGTGTCCACGGATGCCGGACATACAGGGTCGAACGGGCGCGATGCATCGTTCGGGCTCGACCCCAAGGCGCGCATCGACTGGGGGTACAATTCGCTCGATCTGGTAACGGGTGTCTCCAAGTCGCTGCTGCAGTCGGCCTATGACATGGCACCGCGCTATTCTTATCTTGTCGGTGCGTCGAATGGTGGCCGGCAGGGGCTTACCGCTGCCCAGCGCTTTGCCAACCATTTCGATGGCATCATCGCGGGGGCCCCCATCATCTCGCAGTCGCGCGGACACGTCGCGACGGCATGGGATCTGGCGGCGATGGCCGAGATTGCGCCGCGTGACGCCGAAGGACGTCCGCTCCTGAGCGAGGCCTATTCGCAGGCTGACACCGACCTGATCTTTGCCGAAATGATCGCCCAGTGCGATGGACTCGATGGTCTGGAAGACGGGATCATCGATCTGCCGCTGCGGTGCCAATATGATCCTTCGCCGATCGTCTGCGAGGGTGAAAAGACCGATAGCTGCATCACGGCGGTGCAGGCCGAGGCCTTCGTCAAGGTTCATGAAGGCGCGCGCAACGCGGCCGGTGAGCAACTTTATGCGCCATTTCCTTATGACCCCGGTTCTGACTTCCGCAGATGGAAGCTGGGGACAGCGACCGAATGGCCCAACAACAACCCGCGGGCAACCAACACATCGATCCGCTATGTTTTCATGACGCCGCCCGATCCCGATTTCGATTCCTTTGCCTTCGATTTCGAGACCGATCCGGCAACCCTGGAAGGCTCGGCAGAGTTTTCCAGTGCCAACAGCCCCAATATGGACGCCTTCCGCTTCGCGGGCGGAAAAGTGATTGTCTATCATGGGACAGGCGATCAGGGCGTTTCGGCCATCGACACTGTGGATTGGTATGACGCAATGATCGAGCGTTATGGCAGTGCGGAGGCGGTGCAAGATTTTGCGCGGCTGTATCTGATGCCCGGCGTCGGGCACGTTTCGGGTGGAACGGGCCCGGAATTGTTCGACGGTCTTGATGCGCTGGTTGCCTGGGTCGAAGACGGTGTCGCCCCTGGCCATCTGCCGGTGAGCGGCGGCACTCCGGATCGCGAGCGTCTCTTGTGCGTTTATCCGGCCGAAACCCGCTATGACGCGGCCAGCGCGGCGTTTATCTGCGAGTAAAGTTACCCGAGGCGCGAAGGGCCGCCCGGTGGGCGGCCCTTTTTGTTTGTCAGTCCGCGTATTGGCTGACCGATTCCTTGATCGGTTCCTGATCGCGCGGGATGTGGCTTTCAAAGTGCATCAGACGCTTGTGGACCGAGAGCAGTTCGATGACCGTGGACCAGGCGCGGGCCAGGAACTGGAACGAGGACGAAACCTGGCCGAAGGCCTGCTGGACCTGCTGATAGAGCCCGAGCGTGAGGGCTCCTGCGAGGATGGATGGCGAGAGGGCGAGGAGCGGGATGTAGCCTGCCAGGTTGAGATAACCGTAGCGGGCGAGATTGAAGTAGGTGTAGTGCCAATAGAGGCGGAAATAGTTCTTCTGCACATTGGCAAACAGCTCGCGCCATGTGGCTGGCTGGGCATACTCCTCGTGGTCTTCGCCATAGACCAGTTCCTTGCGATAGGCCGCCTCGACCTTCTGGTTCTCGAAGTTGAGGCCCGGCAGCTTTATGCCGACTACGGCCAGCAGCACGGTGCCGAAAGCCGCCGACAGCAGCGCCACCCAGACAAGGCTGCCCGGCACGTCGCCGATCAGGGGCAGGGAGGTGACGTTTTGCGACAGAGTCCACAAGAGTGGGATGAACACCACAAGGGTAATCAGTGAATCGAGGAAGGCGACGCCGAGATCCTCGGTGATCGAGGCAAAGCGCATCGTATCTTCCTGCACGCGCTGGGCGGCACCTTCCGTGGAGCGGATCGAGGGCCACCAGGCCATGTAGTAGGAGTTCATCGCCTTGCGCCAGCGGAAGACGTAGTGGGCTGTATAGAACGCAACGATCACCGCCACGATAATGCGCGGCATCAGGACAACGAAAGCCTCTGCGATCTGGCCGTAAAATTCTTCGGGTGTCACGGACCCCGGTTCGGTCAGGGCCAATTGCATGGTGTTGAAAAAACGGCCCTGCCAATTGTTGATGAAGGCGTCGACCTGAACGTTGAAATAGACCAACAGCATGATCGCCACGGTGCTGACCACGGACCACCAGTACCATTCATTGCGTTTGTAATTGTACCAGAACACACAGAAGCCGACGGCCAGAATGAGCAGGTACTGGTAAAACCAGACCCGCTCGGCGGTAAGGAACGAGCCTTCCGGCAGGCAGCGTGCTTCGGTGGCCGAGGGGGCATCGGACTCCGTTATCGAGGAATCGGGCAAATCGGGCTCGGAGAGCTCGGCGCCCGGCACGGCCTGGGCCGTGTCGCCCACGCCCGGCGGCGTCGCCGGCTCGGTGGGCGCGCATGGGGGTGGCAGTAGGAACCGGTCCAGGCTGAGATAGGGCTGGAGCGTTGGACCCAGCGCCGACCAGCCGATGATCGCCAGGATCAACAAGCCGAGAAGGGATGAGAAAAACTGCTTGGGGACCGGGAAGAAAGATCGAAACATTGCACGCTCCGTATAGGACGGCGACTCGTCATTCCAGCTGCGGGCCGCGAGCGATGATCTAAGGCCGGGAATCCGGCGCGTGCAAGAGCGCGCTGGGGCCAGATCAGGGCTGATCGAAGGCAATTGAGCGGTTTTTGACAAGAATGCGTATCTGCGCGTTGAGCGAAGGGCAATGTCTGGGGGATATGAATGGGCAAGCCGGATCGCAGATGGTTCCTGACGGGTCCGGTTCGAACGGGTTCACAGTAGCCTTGTTCTGCGTCACTGGGCCGGGTGAGCCGCAATCGCGGGTTTCGCCCGGCCTGTCGTTCCTGAAATCGGCACCTGCCCCTTTTCCCCCGCGCCGGCGGCATGTATCAAACGCATGCGCCCCAGCTTCACATTTCGTCTGGCGCGAGAAGGGTCAAAATGAGTATTGCCGAACCGATCGCCGATCCCGATGAGTCCTGCCCGGCGCTGTTTCGGGATGCGCCGGCGGGCGTGGAGTTCAACAAGCTGCGCAAGCGGCTGATCCGTCAGGTCCGCGAAACGCTCGATGCCTATGGCATGGTGCGGCCGGGCACGAAATGGCTGGTCGCGCTGTCGGGTGGCAAGGACAGCTACGGGCTTCTGGCGGTGCTGCTCGACCTCAAATGGCGCGGGCTTTTGCCGGTCGAGCTTCTGGCGTGCAATCTCGACCAGGGACAGCCCAATTTCCCCAAACACATCCTGCCTGAATTTCTCGAGCGCAACGGTATCGCGCACAGGATCGAATATCAGGACACCTATTCGATCGTTACCGACAAGCTGCCACAAGGCGCGACCTATTGCTCGCTGTGTTCGCGGCTGCGGCGCGGGCATCTCTATCGCATCGCGCGCGAGGAAGGGTGTTCCGCGCTGGTGCTTGGCCATCACCGCGAGGACATCCTGGAAACCTTCTTCATGAACTTCTTTCATGGGGGTAAGCTGGCGGCCATGCCGCCCAAATTGCTCAATGACGAGGGCGATGTCGAAGTGCTGCGCCCGCTGGCCTTTTGCGCCGAGGCCGATCTGGCCCGGTTTGCAGAAGCGCTCGAATTCCCAATCATTCCCTGCGATCTGTGCGGCTCGCAGGACGGGCTGCAGCGCAACGCCATGAAGGCGATGCTCGATGATTTCGAGCGCAAGATGCCGGGACGCAAGGACGTGATGATCCGGGCGCTGGGCAATATCAATCCCAGCCACATGCTGGACCCGAAACTTTTCGACTTCGCCGCACTGGCGGCCAGGATGGACCAATGAACATCGAGCGCCTGACGGCAATTCTGCGCGAGGCAGCGGCCAAGGAAATCATGCCGCGGTTCCGGCGGCTCGATGAAGGCGCGATCCGCACCAAATCGCACGCCCATGACCTGGTGACCGAAGCCGACGAAGCGTCGGAGCGGTTCATTACCGAGGCGATCAAGGCAGCTTCACCACAGACCGTGGTGATCGGCGAGGAAGCGGTGGCTGCCAACCCCAAACTGCTCGACACTCATTTCGAGAACGAGACGGTTGTCTATGTCGATCCGGTGGACGGTACCTGGAATTTTGCAGCCGGGTTGCCGCTGTTCGCAGTAATGGCGGCGGTGGTGCACAAGGGCGAGGTGGTCGCCGGGGTGATCTACGATCCGGTGGGGGATGACTGGATGATGACCGAGCGCGGCTGCGGGTGTTTCCAGGTGTTTCCCGACGGACGCATGGTGGCGCAGAAATTTGCCGCTCCGGTGCCGCTCGACCAGATGGCCGGCACGGCATCGGCATCTTACGTCGCGCAGGACAAGCGGGCCGAAGTTCTGGCCAATCTGGCCAAAATCCACACGCTGGCCGCCTATCGCTGCGCTGGACATGAATACCGGCTGGGGGCGGGCGGCAGCCTCAACTTCATGATGTATAACAAGCTCACGCCCTGGGATCACGCGGCGGGATCGCTGATGATGGTGGAAGCGGGCGCCCATGTGGCCCATTTCGACGGCTCGGCGTACAAACCCGCCCATATGGAGGGCGGGCTTCTGGTGGCAGGCAGCAGGGACAGCTGGGACGAACTGCGCCGCGAGGTGTTTACCGTCTAGAGCCGCTCAGGATTTGATTGACCCAAATTCTCGGCTCCAAACCCTTGTTTTGTCGCGTGTCCGAACTGGAAAACAGTTTCCATCCGCGATCGCGTCGCGGACAGGGTTTTGCTGGACACGCTCCAGGACAATCGACATTGAGCTGATGGCGGCCAGCAAATGGCAGTTCTCTGGGTTTCCGGTGCTCACGTACCCGAACGTACGCTCCGCTCATAGCCCCGCGAGCTTAAGCTCGCCGGGTCTTTTTCCCTACATAAGGTCCACCGGACCTTATGTAGCCGGTCATCACTCTCGAAAACCGCCGTTTTCGACTCACCCTGAACTGAATGTCGATTGGTCCTAGTGTTCGCCGGCGACCGGGGGGACTTCGTCCTTGTATTCCTCGCCGACACCGAACAGCTTGCCGTTTTCGGCAATCAGGATGAAGACGAGCGCGACGCAGCCGAGCACGAAATATCCCGCCGCGATGGGCGTTATGGTGCCGTTGTAGAACTGACCGATCACGGTTCCGATCAGGGCGCCGCCCACTGTCTGGATCAGGCCGAATACGGCCGAAGCGGTGCCTGCAACCCTGCCGAGCGGTTCCATGGCCAGTGAATTTACATTGGCCATCGTCCAGCCGAACATGAACATGATGACGGCAAGGAAGGCCAGGAACAGCCAGAGCGGCATGAACCCGGTGAGCGAGACCATAAGCCAGATGCCGCTCATGATGGTGAAGACCAGCATGGCGCCATGGCTCAGCCGGCGCATGCCGATTTTCCGGACCATGCGGGAGTTGGTGTAGGACGAGATCGACATCAGGCCGGCGATGGCGGCAAAAGCGACCGGGAAATAGGCGCCCAGATCGTAGATATCGACATAGATCTGCTGGGCCGTGCTGATGAAGCCGAAGAGGGCGCCGAACACGAACATGGCCGAAAGCCCGTAGCTGAAGGCCATCTTGTTGGTGAAGACGAGCCGAAAGCCTTCAATGATGATCGCCGGGCGCAGTTCGCGGCGGTTCTCGGGCCGCAATGTTTCGGGCAGGCGAATGAATGCCCAGACCGTGATGACAAATCCCAGGGCGGCCATGAAAAAGAAAATGTATTCCCACGGTCCGGTCAGCAAAAGCACCTGGCCGATTGCGGGCGCTATCACCGGAATGATCATGAATACCATAAAGACCAGCGACATGACTTCGGCCATCGCCCTGCCGCCAAACCTGTCGCGCACCAGCGAGGTGGCGATCACGCGGGTGGAGGCGGCGCCAAGGCCCTGAACGAAGCGCAGAACCAGAAGCGTCGCGAAGGTCGGCGAGAACGCAGCCGCAAAGGCGGCAATGACGTAGATCGCCAGGCCAACCATGAGCGGAGCGCGGCGTCCGAAACGGTCCGACAGTGGGCCGAAGGCAATCTGCGCCGCGCCAAACCCGAGCATATAGGCGGTCAGCACGTAATGGCGGTCGTTTTCATTCATCACGCCCAGCGCCTCGCCCATATAGGGCAGCGCAGGCAGCATGACGTCGATAGCCATGGCATTGAGCGCCATGAGCCCTGCAATAAGGGCAATGAATTCTGGCCGGGAAACGTCCCGGGTCACTGTCGTCGTGGTCGTCATGGGATACCCTGGAAATGGCAAGGCCGGGACTCATCGGCCCGGCCTTGTTGGTAAAGCTTGAACCCCTCTGCCGGGTTTGGCAACCCTAAAATCGGCACTAGCCGATGGAAGCGGGCGGGGGGGCGATGAAGGCGGGCGCCTTGCCCTCCCTGATCGGTATGTGAATTGCCGCGGACAGCAGGCCGATGACGATGCCCAGATACCACACCGCATAGTAGTCGCCGGTCATGTCGTAGGACAGGCCGCCGAGCCAGACACCGAAGAACGAGCCGATCTGGTGGGAGAGGAAGGCCACGCCATAGAGCATGCCCATATAGCGCGGGCCGAAGAACAGGCTGACCAGCCCGGCGGTCAGCGGCACTGTGGCCAGCCAGAGCATGCCCAGCGTTGCCGCGTAGATATAGGCGCTGACCTCGGTTATGGGCAGCAAAAGGAAGGCGGCGGTGCCGACGGCGCGCAGCAGATAGATCACCGAAAGCAGGATCTGCTTGGGCAATCTGTCGCCCAGCCAGCCGGCCATAAGCGAGCCTGCGACGTTGAACAGGCCGATCAGGCCCAGCGCCCAGGAACTGGCCTCCGGCGTCAGCCCGCACTGGACGAGGAAGGCGGGGAAGTGGACAGTGATAAAGGCCAGATGGAAGCCGCAGACGAAAAAGCCGATGACCAGCAGGCGATAGGAGCCATGGCCGAGCGCCTTGGAGAGCGCCAGCATGAAGGGCATATCGGCATCGCCGGGCGCGCTGTTTGTCTGGCCGCGCAGCATTGTCGAGAGCGGGACGACCAGCAGGATGATCAGCCCGAGATAGACCAGCGCACTCTGCCAGCCGAAATTGGAGATGAAGGCCTGTCCGAGCGGGGCGAAAACGAACTGGCCCATCGACGAGGCGGCGGTGGCTATGCCGAAGACGAAGGAGCGTTTTTCGGGCGGAACGGCGCGGCCGAAGGCGGCCATGACCACGCCGAACGAAGCCGTGCCGATGCCGACGCCCATCAAGACGCCGCCGGTGAGCATGAACATGCCTTCGGTTGGCGTGATCGACCACAAAAACAGGCCAAGTGCGTAAACCAGCGCGCCGCCGGCCAGTACGCGACCGGTGCCGAATTTGTCGGCCATGCCGCCGGCGAAAGGCTGGGTAATGCCCCAGACAAGGTTCTGGATGGCCAGCGCCATGGCAAAACCCTCACGCGACCAGCCGAGGTCCTCGGTCATGGGCAGAAGGAAAATACCGGAGGTGGAGCGGGCGCCAAAGGTCACCATGGCGATGAAACAGCCGGCCACGATGATGACAGGCAAGGGAACCGGCAGGGCGCGGCGGGTGGTTGTGGCGGACATAGTCAGGATTCCGTTTGTATCGCCGGGCGACGATAAAGACTTCCGCGCACGTCACAAACGAAAAAGCACGATGGGTATCATCAATATGATTGATTTGAGAAAGCCGGACGGCAAAACGGCCCCAAGCATGGCTTGAGGCCGTTCCAATGGTGACAGTCCTGCCGATCAGGCGGTCTGCTTGACCGGAATGCCGGCGTTTTCGAAATGGGTCTGGAGTTCGCCGGCCTGGAACATCTCGCGGATGATGTCGCAGCCGCCGACAAATTCGCCCTTGACGTAAAGCTGGGGAATTGTGGGCCAGTTGGAATAGTCCTTGATGCCCTGACGCAGTTCGTCGGTTTCAAGAACGTTGGCGGATTTGTAATCGACGCCGAGATAGCTCAGAATCTGGACGACCTGTCCGGAAAATCCGCACTGGGGAAAATCGGGCGTGCCCTTCATGAACAGGAAGACGTCGTTGGACTTCACCTGTTCGTCGATAAATGCGTTGATGTCACTCATCAAAATGTCCTTTCGGCCCGTTGGGGAGGTTCGGGGCGTTGATCGGCGTTTCCCGATAGATAGGGGATGATGGTGGCCATGTCGAGGTCACCGTGTTCAAATCAGCGGTGAACGGCGCCAAGCCCGTTGAGCACTTCGCGCGGAATGGCGAAGGCGGCGATCACGTCCTGATGGCGCTTGAATCCGCACAACTCACGCTGGACGAAATAGGCCCAGACGGCATTTTGCGCGGCGGTGAGCTGATCAGTGCGCTGGCCGGGCGTTCCGGTATTATAGGCAGCGACGGTTTTGGCGACCCGCTGTTCGGCGGCGCCGAGCGAGGCGGCGCGTTCGCCCATGATCTCGTTTTCGAGAACGGCGTGGCCGCCTTCGGGATTGACGGCCTTGATGAGATCGAGGCTGTCGCGCAAGCTCATTTCAGGATCAATCGGGCGCGTTGGTGGTCAGCGCCAAAGCGTGCAACTCGCCGCCCATATTGCCCTTTAGCGCCTGATAGACAAGCTGATGCTGCTGCACGCGGGATTTTCCGCGGAAGGTTTCGGAGGTGACGGTCGCGGCGTAATGGTCGCCATCGCCGGCCAGGTCGCGGATATCAACCTGTGCATCGGGAAGCGCCTGTTTGATAAGGGTCTCGATTTCGGCTGCATCCATTGGCATGTGAGGCACTTTCTTTCTTGTCGTGCTGTGGCGAGCACGTCGGAACCTAGTTGATTGTAGCGCCCATGAAGGTCGGAAACCAGCCTTCATAGGCGACGTTGAGGTCTGCGACCGATATGGACCGGGCCGCGCCAAGCTTCAAGGTATCGCCGCCCGTCGTGCCGATAATGACGGCGGAAACGGGCGAAGCGGCGACGATTTCCCCGGCCAGGTCGGCGGAGGCCGTGACGATATAGCGGCCCTGATCTTCGCCGAACCAGGTTGCGGGCGTCTCGTGCTCGGGTGCAGCGATTTCAGCGCCGATGCCCGATTTGATCGCTGCCTCGGCGAGGCCCAGAGCGAGACCGCCGTCGGACAGATCGTGGGCCGAGCGGATTTTTCCCGCGCGGATGAGGGAAAGCACGAAAAGCCCGGCCTTTTTCTCGTGGTCGAGATCGACATAGGGCGCCGTGCCCTCGCGACGGCCCAGAACGTCGCGCAGATAGGCCGATTGGCCGAGATGACTGCCCCAATTTTCCGGCGCACCGATCAGGACGATGACATCGCCTTCGCGGGCGAAACCGGAGCGGGCCATCTTGGCATGGTCTTCGATCAGGCCGACGCCGGCGATGGTGGGGGTGGGCAGGATGCCGCGGCCGTTGGTTTCGTTATAGAGCGAGACATTGCCCGAAACGATGGGGAAGTCGAGCGCGGTGCAGGCTTGGCCGATGCCTTTGATGGCGTGGACGATCTGGCCCATGATTTCGGGGCGTTCGGGATTGCCGAAATTGAGATTGTCGGTGGCGGCGAGGGGTTCGGCGCCCGTCGCGATCAGGTTGCGCCAACATTCGGCAACGGCCTGCTTGCCGCCCTCGAAGGGATCGGCTTCGCAATAGCGCGGATTGACGTCCGAGGAGAAGGCCAGCGCCTTGGTGGGGTGGCCTTCGACGCGGACCACGCCGCCATCGCCGCCCGGGGTCTGGAGCGAATTGCCCTGGATGAGCGTATCGTACTGCTCATAGACCCAGCGGCGCGAGGAGTGATTGGCCGAGCCGAGCAGCGCCAGCAGGGCGTCAGCGATATCTGCGTCCGGTACGGTCGCCGGGTCGAGCGGGGCGGGCAGAGCAGGGACAACCCAGGGGCGGTCGTATTCGGGAGCCTCGTCGCCCAGATCCTTGATGGGAAGGTTGGCCACTTCTTCGCCCTGGAACACCACGCGGAAGCGCAGATCGTCGGTGGTCTTGCCGACGGTGGCGAAATCGAGTTCCCACTTTTCGAACACGGCGCGGGCCTGGGCTTCCTTTTCGGGATGCAGGACCATGAGCATGCGCTCCTGGGATTCCGACAGCATCATCTCGTAGGGCGTCATGCGATCTTCGCGCACGGGTACGGCATCGAGATTGAGCTCGATCCCCAGATCGCCCTTGGCGCCCATTTCGACGGCCGAACAGGTGAGCCCTGCCGCGCCCATATCCTGAATGGCGATCACCGCACCGGTTTTCATCAATTCGAGGCAGGCTTCGAGCAGGCGCTTTTCGGTGAAAGGGTCGCCGACTTGGACGGTGGGGCGCTTTTCCTCGATGTCGTCGCCAAACTCGGCCGAGGCCATCGTGGCGCCGCCAACGCCATCGCGGCCGGTCTTGGCGCCGAGATAAACGACGGGCAGGCCGACGCCCTTGGCTTCGGAGAGGAAAATCTTGTCGGCATCGGCAAGGCCGGCGGCAAAGGCGTTGACGAGGATGTTGCCATTGTAGCGGGCATCGAACTGGACTTCGCCGCCAACGGTCGGGACGCCGAAGGAATTGCCATAGCCCCCGACACCGGCGACCACCCCGGAGACGAGGTGCTTTGTCTTTTCGTGATCGGGCTCACCAAAGCGCAGGGCGTTCATCGCCGCGATGGGGCGGGCGCCCATCGTAAAGACGTCACGCAGAATGCCGCCCACGCCGGTCGCCGCGCCCTGATAGGGCTCGATAAAGGAGGGGTGGTTGTGGGATTCCATCTTGAAGACGACCGCCTGACCATCCCCGATATCGACAACGCCCGCATTTTCGCCCGGACCCTGCAGTACGCGCGGGCCCTTGGTGGGCAGGGTCTTGAGCCATTTTTTCGAGCTCTTGTAGGAACAGTGTTCGTTCCACATGGCCGAGAAAATACCGAGTTCGGTGAACGTCGGTTCGCGCCTGATCAGGTCGAGAATCTTCTGGTATTCGTCGGGCTTGAGGCCGTGATTGGCGACGAGTTCGGGGGTGATTTCGATATCGTTGCGGAGGGTCATTTCAGCCAGTCGTCAATGAGGAACCGGGGCGTTGAGCATTTCCACCTGGTGTGCGGACGCTCTAGTTGAGAAGGCCGGCGAACAGGTTCTTGCCGTCCTCGCCGCCATGGGCAGGTTCGATCAGGTTTTCGGGGTGGGGCATCAGGCCCAGAACGTTGCCGCGGGCGTTGGTGATGCCGGCGATGTTGTTGATCGAGCCGTTGGGGTTGGTTTGGGCGGTATAGCGGAACACCACCTGGCCGTTGTCCTCGAGCGCGGCGATCGTATCGTTATCGGCGAAGTAATTGCCGTCGTGGTGGGCGACCGGGCAGCGGAACACCTGGCCCTGCTCATAGCGGCGCGAGAAAGCGGTGTTGGCGTTGGCGACTTCGAGGTTGACCTCGCGACAAACGAATTTGAGCGAGGCGTTGCGCATCAGCGCGCCGGGGAGGAGCCCGGCTTCGGTCAGGATCTGAAAGCCGTTGCAGACGCCGAGGACATGAACGCCTTTTTCGGCCCGTTCGCGGATCACATCCATCATGGGCGAGCGGGCGGCGATGGCGCCGCAGCGCAGGTAATCGCCGTAGGAAAAGCCGCCGGGAATGACAATCAGGTCAACATCGGGCAGTTCGGCATCCTTGTGCCAGACGACAGCGGGCGGCGTGCCGCCAATCTTT
>CENV01022310.1_pt1 | contig 12509 bp, 7 predicted proteins | sample 530231 | NCBI WGS metagenome assembly CENV01 (sample SAMEA2619815, study PRJEB7988) | marine metagenome | biome: marine biome (ENVO:00000447); feature: surface water layer (ENVO:00002042); material: "saline water (ENVO:00002010), including plankton (ENVO:xxxxxxxx)" | depth 5 m | reverse complement strand
GCCCGCGAAATGCGGGATGCAGCCCGTGCGGCCAGGGTTAAGACCATGGTTGGCTATAACTACATCAAAAACCCCGCCTTCACCCACGCCTGCCGGTTGGTGCAAAGCGGTGAAATCGGCGACATCGTTCATTTTCGTGGCTGGGTGGATGAGGACTATCAGGCAGACCCGTCCCTGCCATGGACATGGCGTGCAAAACTATCGGATGCCGGGCTGGGGGCCCTTGGTGATTTGGGCTGTCATCTTGTGTCGATGGCCTATGGCCTTGTTGGCCCGATTGAAAGCCTGATTGCCGACATGCAAACCGTCCATGCGACCCGCCCGCTGGCCGATGGCACCGGACGTGCCAATGTCGAAAACGAAGATACTGCCACTGCACTAGTACGCTTTGCCAACGGCGCGCAGGGCAGCCTTTCGACATCCCGTTCTGCCTGGGGACGTAAGAACCGGCTTGCGTGGGAAGTCCATGGCACCAAGGGCATGATCTGTTTTGATCAGGAGCGCATGAACGAACTTCAGATTTACCGCAACACAGGCGACACATCACAACAGGGCTTCACAACCATCCTGACCGGTCCGGAACACCCGCCCTATGGCCAGTTCTGTCCGGCACCTGGACATCAGCTTGGCTTTAATGACCTCAAAGTCATCGAAGCCACTGCCCTGCTCCGCGCCATCCGCGACAATCATGCGGCCTACCCGGACTTCGACCACGCCTATGAATTCGAAAAGACAATCCACGCCATCGCCCTATCCGCCAGAAATAGTATGCGCGTATCACTCTCGGATTTATAACCCCGAATTATGACAAACGGATCGCTTGATCGGCAGGGAATGGAATTCTGTCGGGGGGGGATGGTCTCCAGGGAAAAATAATCATATAATATGATTATTTTTCTGTCAGGTGCCACATAAGCTGACAAAAAACCGCCGAATTGACAGAAAATATGACATTTCACTGCATTGGCTCTAGCTGTGATGTCTCAATAAGTTACTCATTCGACATAGCCTTCAGAAGCTGACGTTTGCAAAGACAGAAGCTTTCAGTGGAGAACCGAATAAACATTCACAAGAATGCATGTTTGATATCGTGCGATCGAGAGATATTGATTTCACGCTTGTCCTGGGGCGAGCCCCCAAAGACGTAGCCACATCCATGGGGGGCAACGTCAGAACGATTTAAAAGTGGCGCCGGCGCTATCGCTCGGAAGGCCTAATCGAATTGTAAGACCGTTCGTCGAGCCTCTCACCAGCCCCGGCAGAGTGCCTGACGATGTCGATGCGATGTCGCACTCTTTAAGGGACGGTGCATCTCCGGCAACCGGACCGGCTGAAACAGAAATTACGGAATCGACTGGGAGTTCGTCCATGTCAGCATTGACGACCATTCCCGTATCGCTTTTACAGAACTCAAAACAAAGAGCCGAGGAGCTTCCACGCTGGCTCCACCATCGCAATTGGCACAGACCTCTAGCCGCGATAAAAGCCCCCATCAGCGGATCAGGCCTGACTATGAACAACCTTATGAGACTCTACACATAGGCGCCACTTTCAGGCACATACCAAGATCGGTCAGCGCTTCACCATCGGTGTCAACTTCCAGATTCGCTACCTTAAGTGGTGAATACACCTAGTGAGACCGGTTATGGAACGAACCGAAATACTAAAATTTGACGCTCACTTAATATGAGCGATGGTCACTAATACTCTTTTGAATAGCACTCCCCGTCTTCAATCCCCCTCCAACGTATAGGCCAATAAGCACAGTGGATATTCTGTGTGCTTGGCTCATCAACTATTTCTCACTTTCTGTGACGTCCATCACACGCAAAAGGCGAATTTCACCTTACCCAAACCAAATGACATAAGGTCATTTATATCAGTTGAATCTGATATTAAGGATGGTTTTCGACATGTGTGCAAATGCTGAATTAAGATGAAAATAAATTCCAGTAAATTTGGGTATAGGGCGCAGCAACCTCACAACAGAGCAAATCGCCTGCAATTTTCCCTGCATCGATTTCCTCACCTTTATTACGTGTGGATTTTTATGTTGCTATCGGCATGGATGTCTATTGCACCGACAAGAGCCCAAACTGTTCCTGAAGCTGTGAACCGATCAATTGACCAGGAACAATTGCGCCAACAACAACGTGATTGGGATTTTGGCCTCCAACCTCAGCGTAGACCAGACATTCGGCTTCAACCTGAACCATCCAAACCCGGCATTTCGCAACAAACAGACCAGCCTTGCTTTTCAATCGCGTTTACAGAAATTGAAGGTCTCGGGGACTTTGAATTAGTGCCCGACAACTACGAAAAGTTGAATGGTCAATGCGTCAACCTGAATGATCTCAACGCCTATTTGAACGAAATGAACGCGTTCTATTCAGAACGAGGTTACATCACAACGCGCGTTTACTTGCCGGAACAAGATCTTTCAAACGGCACCCTCAAAGTTCTGATTATACCCGGGCGTATTGAGGGGTTTGGCTACGAGTCAGGCGACGATGCGGACTCCCGGATTATGGGGGCATTTCCCACAAGCGAGGGGGATATCGTCAACTTGCGCGAGATCGAACAAGCGTTGGAAAACTTCAACTCTCCGCGCTCGCAATCGGGAAAGTTCAAGCTCTATCCCGGAGAACATCAAGGTACGTCGATCATCCGCCTTTCTGCAGAGAATGAACGGCCTTATGGTGGCACACTGACTTTCAATAATTTTGGCTATAAAAATACCGGACGCCAAAAAACCGGTGGCAACTTGTATTATGACAACCTGCTTAATCTCAATGACACACTCCAGATAAATGCCTCTTCCACGAAGAAGGGCCTCACATCAAGCGATACCTATTCCAGAACGGCGAGCGGAAGTTATTTTGTGCCGTTTGGCAACTGGAGTGTCAGCGTTGGCACAGGATATAGCCAATATGGCTTTATTCTTCCGGCAATCAATGAGGACTTGCCCGTTTATGGGCGCAGTCATTGGGCTTCTGCTGATGTGCAACGCCTTATCTGGCGCGGAGAATCTTCCAAATTCTATGCGGTTGCCGGTATCGAAACATCGCGATCAAGAAACTTCCTGGATGAGTTCGAAGTCGTTGTTCAAAGGCGGTTTTCAACCAAGTCGAAGTTCGGCGTAAATGGTCGTTTCAATTTTGAAAACGGCTACCATGACTGGTCTGTCAACGCTATTCGAGGACTGAATGCGCTGGGAGCTGAGGCGCCACTAGACACCGACATTGACCCGGAGCCACTGCTCTTCACTGCAAGCTCTGCGGTTCAGGCGAGCTTTGCCAATCGGCTGTTGCGTTTAAGTCATCAAATCAATGGCCAGTATTCCGAAGATAATCTTGGAAGCTCCGACAAATTCGCCATTGGCGGCGGATATTTCAGCATTCGCGGGTTTAGAGAAGACAGTCTGTCTGGAAGATCTGGCATTTCGACGCGAAATGACCTGAGCTACCGGGCCTTTCAGGATGAAGATGCGAGCCTGGACATCGTCCTTGGACTTGATGCCGGCTATGTCGAGCTCAGCAAAGATGACCGCGAAACCTATGACGCCCCCTTTCTGGCAGGAGCATCGGCCGGCGTGCGGGTCAATTTCCTTGGAATTTTCAATCTTGATCTGGTGGTTGCCCGGGCGCTTAAGCGGCCCGAGGCCTTCACGGATTCAGGAATAATCAGATACGCGCAAGCGTCTTTTTCGTTTTAACGGGGCCGTTGGGACATAGATCATGCAGTACATCAGCAAACTTTTGCCGTGCCTTCAGAAAAGTTCAGCTTTGATTGCAGCCGTGCTTTACACGCTTTCACCTGTTGTTGCGGGCGCGCAACAGGCGGCAAACACGGATCGATCTGCTGTTGATCAATCGCGAAACGGCCTGACGATCTATAATATCAACACCCCCAACGCCAAGGGACTGTCGAACAATATCCATAACAGTTTCGACATCCCGACCCGGGGTGCAATTGATAACAACTCAGCCACGATAACCTATTCCCAGCTTGAAAAAGGCTTCATCGAAGGCAACCCGAACCTGACAAGCGGACGGGAAGCGTCAACGATCCTTCATCAGATCATTGGCGGGTCGCGATCCGAGATGAATGGCCTTCTGGAAGTCGCAGGCAAGAAAGCCCAGCTTGTCATCGTCAACGAGAATGGCATCACGTGCAATGGATGCGGTTTTATCAACACTAGCAGAGCCACCCTTTCAACCGGGGCGGCAAATATCAACGCATCAGGGGAACTTGCCGGTTTTGATGTAACGCGCGGCGATATCCTGATCAATGGCACAGGGTTGGATGCCGTTAGCGGCAATCAGGCCAGCGATCAGATTGACCTGATTGCACGAACTGTCGCCATTCGTGATGCCGCGAAGCTTAGGGCAAAGCAACTTAACGTCATCACCGGCAGTAATTCGGTCGATTATGCCGCGCTGACCCATAGCAAGATTGCCGGTAGCGGTGCGGTTCCGGAAGTCGCACTGGATGTCGCCGCCCTTGGCGGCATGTATGCCGATTACATCAGCCTCATCGCAACCGATGACGGGGTTGGGGTGAACATGAATGGGTCCGCGGCGTCGGCAGGCAACCTTACCCTTGATGCGAATGGCAAGATCAGCTTCGGTGCTGCGTCGAAAGTTTCATCGGGTGCCGAGACCACGATCACGACGACCGAGGATTTCGAGGGGGCTGGCAGTGTAAAGTCTGCGGGGAACCTGACTGTCACTGCCAAGAACATTACAAATAGTGGCGAACTGAATTCGGGTGCAATTGTTAGCCTTGAAGCGCAAGAGCAGATCACATCGGGCAAAACGGCCATGATCCGCTCGGAAAATGACACGAGCCTGAAGGCCGGAACTGGCATTGAAAACAACGGCGTTGTCGCGGCCTATGGCGACCTTGATATCGACGCGCCGGATATTCGCAATGATGGCGGCATTTTGTGGGCCAATGACAATGTCACGATCGGCTCGTCCGAGGCGGCAAACGGACGTGCCGATTATGTCCTGAACCGCAATGGCCGTATCGAAGCCTTTGGGGGTGACCTTGAGATCAAGGCCGAAAATATCGTTAACCAGGGCACTGCACCGACGGCCAATATCAAGGACAATATCTATCAGTTCTATGAGACCCCGGGCCCGGTTAACCCGAATGGCGATATCAAAAGCCGTCTGGTTTCTGCAACGTTCCTTGCTGAAGACGGCACGGTGCGACCGGAATATACCGAAAGCTATGTCGCGCTTTGGGAGCAGCTGTTTTCTGACGACCTGAGCAATGCAACAGAACTGGACCCTGAGATTCTGGTGCTTTTGCAGACATCGGCCGTTGGCGGCGGCGGAAACACGCTTGGTTCTTCGTGGGTCACATATTTTGGACGTCTGACAGGTAAGGCGTCTGAGGCTGGCGTGCCATCGCTTGTCGAGTTGATGCGTGGCCTGATGGCCGATACCGCACGTGTTGAAGAAGTCGTTGCCGAGCCTGAACCTGCGGAACCGGGTGGGGCAGGCGGAGCACCAGATGCACCAACCGATCCGGAACCGGTTGTCGAAGGCCCCGAGCCCGGCTCTATCAAGGCGGAGTATCTTCCGCAATATCTAGCTCTTTGGGAAAGCCTATCGTCTGGTCAGTCGATCAGTGCCGACACCCTTGCGGCCCTTGATCCTTCCTATGTGAAGGACGGGAAAATTCTTCCGCAAATCAGCAATCTGTGGAACTCCATCCGTTCGGGTTCCGGGGCGAACTACACCATTCTGGTGACCATTACCCAGGATACCCTGAACGACGATGGTGTGCTGGCCGAGCTTAAGGCAGGCAAGAACATCCGGCTTGAAGCCAAAAACATCAACAACATCTATGGCGCTATTCAGGCCGCAGGTGATCTAGACATCACGGCAGAAAACCTGACCAATACGTCGTTTGGGGCCAGTCAGTCCCGCCATGAAGTGCATAAGCGCGGCTGTTTTACCTGCCACGAAGGTGTTCTTGATTTTGCCGATACATTCGGTGGTGTGATTCAGGCACACGGAAATCTGAACATTTCGGTGACCGATTCGCTTAAGAACATGACGATCGGCAGTCGAAGTGCGTCTCAGCTGCTGGCCGATATCGGCGTGCATCTTCAAAGCACAAGCAACCGTCTGAACGCAGAGGTTCCCAAACCAGCGAAAAGCACCGTTGCACCGAAACCGACAACCTCTACGCCGGGTGCTGCAACCTCGACCCTGGTTAACCTGATCGCCGAATTGGAAGAAGTTCTTGAAGAGGCACACGAGAATTTTGAAACCCCGGAATCCGGGGAACTCGATGCCTTCATGTCATCGCCGTATTTGTTCAGCCGACTTGATTTTGAGCCGCTGATTGAACAGAACGAATTGCGGGCCTTTGAAGTCCTGTCTTCCAATGACCCCACCGTCCGACAGGCCTGGGCGACGCAGCAAATTCGTACGGCCCAACTGCTTGGCGGGGAGGGTGCCGGTCAGACACGTAGTGACGTGATCAGTGAGCAGCTCGAACTCGCGTTGGCGCTGCCGACCTCTAGCTATAATGGGGCCAAACCGCTTTCTGCGGTGACAGCCTTCCTTGATAAACGCAACGGGGCGCTGATTTCGGCTGACAAGGTCGATATTGCTGCAAACGAGGTCAAACAAATTGGCGGCGGGCAGATTGTCAGTGACAGCGAAACGACAATTACTGCCGATCAGATTGATCTTGAACGCGGCGATCTGAAATCAGGTGGCGATATCAGCCTTTCGGGTGATCAGGAAGTGCGCCTTGCGGCGGTGGATATTGAGGCGGCAAACGATGTCACGCTTAAAAGTGACAATGGCGATGTTTCCATTGAAACCATTGAGGAACGTACCGAATTCACACGGGAATTTTATTCCGACGTCCACGTTCGAAACCCCAATTGTTCGTCAGGTGATGGCGATTGTGAGCAATACACGACCAAACGCGTCAAAACCGGCAGCGGCAAGGGAACATCTGTTACCCATCAGGGCGGCACGCTTAATATTGGCGGCAACCTGACGGTTGAGGCGGCCAATGACGTGTCGGTGGTTGGGACTGAGGCAAATGTTGATGGCGATGTCAAACTGGCAGCGGGCGGTGACCTGTTGGTCGGTTCTGCGCGCAATGTGTATGATTACTCCCAAACCAGCGGCAAGTCATCGTCCAAGGCGCATTCCGAAGGCCTGCTGACCTCGGCGATCAATGCCGGTGGCAATATTGCCATGACCGGCACCAATGTCGGGATTGATGCATCTACCGTCTCTGCCGACGGCAAGCTTGATGTCATGGCCTATAACGACCTGTCGATTACGGCAGGTATGGAAAATTCAAGCTATTCCTATAAATCCAGTTCTGGAGGCGGTGGTTTCTTTAGCAAGAAGAAATCCGAAAGCCTAGATGAGAACCACCTGACCTATCAGGAAAGCGTGCTTTCGAGCGGCGATGACATGTCGCTCAATGCCATGGGCAATATCGGCATTGCCGGGTCGGAAGTCGAAAGCGGCGGGGATATTGACATTACCGCCTTTGGCGGGCTGACGATTACATCCCTTCAGGAACAACATCACCGCGAACACAAGGTGGAAAAATCCGGCCCATTTGGCGGGATGTTCGGGGGATCGAGCTCGCGCACGGAAATCCGCGATCTGACCGAGGTCAAGGGCACGGAAATTACCTCGCTGACCGATCTGACCACCCAGTCGGGATCGGATACCACCATTCGTGCCAGCCGGGTTTCGGCCGGGGGAGATCTTAAGATCAGTGTTGGCAAAGGCCCGTTTGCCGATCCGGATGCCAAGCTTTGGCTTCTGACCGACAAGGACCGCGATTACCTGTCGGTTTCGGAATATGAGGGCGGCACCCTTAAATGGACGATGACGGAATATGGCCACGAGAAGGAAGTGGTCCGTCATGCCATTCTGGAATCCGGTGGTGATTTCATTATCGAAAGCCCGGGCGGCGTGGTGGTTGAATACCGCTCCACCGGCGATTTTACCACCGACATCGCCCAGTTGGCCGAAGCACCGGGCCTTGAATACTTGGCCGACCTGCAAGGCATGGACAATGTCGACTGGCAGGGCGTCGAGGAAATCTACGAAACCTGGTACGATCAAAGCTCCGGCCTTGGCGGCGGCGCGATGGCAATTATTGCGATTGCGACGGCTATCCTGACAGCCGGGGCGACGGCGGGGCTTGCGGCTGCGATCAGCGGAGCAACAACTACGGCGTCGATTGGTGCGACAACAACAATTGTTGCAGGTACAACGTATTTCGGAACGGCGGCACAAATCACTTCGATGATTGCTGTTAACGCCGCTTTCTCAAGTATCGCCGCAACAGCAGCAACCTCGATTGCAAATGGGGCTGTTTCGGGCGATATGCGCGGGGCTTTCCAGTCGATCTTCTCAAGCGACACACTTCGTGGTGCTGCCATTAGTCTGCTGACAGCCGGGGCAACACGGGGAGGTGCGGAGGCCTTCGGACTTGACCTCGCCAAGACGAAAGACATAGTCAACAATGTCGGAAGCACGGTCGCTTATGAGATGATTCGCACCGTGGCCAATACAGCAGCGGACAGTATCATCAACGGAACGGATATCGATGATGCTCTGGTTGCCAGCCTGCATTCATCTGCTACAGCAATCGCCTCCTCGGTACTGTTTTCCCAAGTTGGTAAGCTGGGTGTAGAATGGAACCTTGAAGAAGGCGACATCGAAAAAGTCGTCATGCACGCTGTTGCCGGCTGTGGGGTTGGGATGGTTGCCAGCCGCAACTGTGTTGCGGGGGCCGTCTCCGCCGGATTGCAGGAAGCCCTGAGCGACACGCTCAATCAGGTCGACGACCTGCAACTTCGGGTTCAGTTGGCCGGTCTATCTGGTGCGATGGCCATTGCCCTGACCGGCGGCGATGCCGAAGCCGTCAATGTCGCCAACATGATCGGTCAACAGGCCGCAATCTATAATCGTCAACTCCATACCGATGAACTTCTAGCAGTTGAGAAGAAGGCTAAAGAACTTGCCGGAACAGATGGCAAATCTGCTGACGAATGGCATCAGCTGCTGCAGCAGGAAGCCATGCGTCAAACTGACAAACAGTGGAACGGTCAGTTTGAGGGTACTGAAAACACGACCGTTCTAAACGCCTTGGCAGAGCTGCGCACAGAGTATGGCAGCGACTTTGTTAGCAAGCTCGGCGATCAGTTCCGCTTCCTTGAGCAAGACAGTCACTTTGACGATCAACTGGTCTTTGCCCAAAACCTGATCACACATGCCGACAGCTACAATGTCGCGCTTGAGGGATGGTCGCCTTATGGCGGGGATCTGCCTGACAGCATCACGCCTGCGCAGGCGGCATTGGTCTATAGTCTGTATACGCCCGGACAAAATGGAGAAGGGGGACTTTCTGCAGACCTTTATGGCTCGGAAGAGATTCTGGAGCGACTAGATCCATCACAGACCGCAACAGAGGTTTCGCGCGGTTATGCCTTGCTTCAGATCCGTAACGAACTGGAAGTGACGCAGGCATTGGCCAATGCAGAGTTCTTGGCAACTGAAAATGCATGGAAAGCTGTTGAACAAGTTGTCGATCAGCGACAGGATGCAGTCAAGACACTCACAGAAGCCTATGAGGACAATCCAAACGCTGAAACCCTGACGGCATTAGAGGCGGCGAAAACCGAACTCTCTGGAGCTCAGGAACAACTTGGTGTCGCGCTGGATGAGCTTACTGTTGCCGACCAGTTGCGGTACCAAGCGGGTAAAGGCGTGGAACGCGCCGCTATTCATACCGGTGATGCTGTCCAGCGTGGTGCCCAAGCCGGGGTGGTCGATGCGTTGGCTGAACCTTACAAGGATTTCGCGGAAGGTGTTGTCCTTGTGAGCATGGCAATGAATGGTGATGAGGCATCGCAGACGGAACTTGACCAAACATGGAAAAGCATCGTCTGGCTTGCGAACAATCCTGATCAGCTTCCCGACGCGATTGCAGACAGCCTGACAGCGTCGCTGAATGAAGCTCAGGCTGCGTTTGAGGCAGGTGACTATAGTGCCGCCGGTGAGATCGCCGGAAACCTGCAAACGCAACTCCTTATCGCGATCAACAGCACTGCGATGAGCGCGGAGCTGCTGATGGTGAGTAAGGGGCTGACGAGAGCAGACACCATTGGTTCGTCTGGGTTTAAAATTACTGTTGATATCAGAAAGCTACCAACAGAATTAGCTTGGGAGACCTCAAGCGAGGTTAAGTTGGTCATAAGCCCACACAAAACCACTACAATTCTGGGAAGTTACGCAAAGGATATGGAGCATATAATTGCCGAAATGGAGTATCCTAAGACATTTGACTTCGGTTCCAAGATTGGAGGTTTTAACGTGCTAAACACTCCAGATAGCTTCAATAAGAATCCAAATCAGTTCTGGAATGACTACAACAAGCCATTTCTTGATGATGCAATTCAAAGGGGTGATGATATCGTTCTTGCAACAAAACCTATCGATGACTACTTGAATCGAATTGACCCAGTGACAGGTTCTCAGGTCCGTACCGGCTTTGGTAAGGAGTACGATTATTTGAAGTCAAATGGCTACGAATATGACTCCATTACTTCAATGATGAGGAAGCAATGACACCAGAGTATGAGAACATACTGACTAAAATTAAGTCTCAGTTTGCCGATGCGGGCTTTAGCTTAGCTGCAGACTCGGATTTTTTGGCAGAATTTGAAACGACTGATGGATGGAAATTAATTTTTGAAGGTGAGAGGTACTATGGGCCGCTTATTGACATAAAGGTGATCCCTCCAGATGAAGAGCTTGGTTACTCTGTTCACAAACTGATGGACTTTTTTTGCAGAGCTACAGGTGAAAAACTTGGACCACCATCTGCTCTTAATCAGGCGAATTTCATCAAGGAACACTTCAGAAGTTGGGTATCTGATACAGAAAATTATGATGCCTCCTACAGAGCCATTCATGAAAAGTATTAGTCAGTAGTAAGAAAAAGAGTAAGAGGAAAAAGTAAGAGAAAAGGGGACAGATTTATTTTTAGGCACCTTTAAAACGCCCCCTGACCTCGGCGATCACTGCCTGGGGCAATATTGCCATAACCGGCACCAATGTCCGGATCGATGCATCGACTGTCTCTGCTGACGGCACGCTTTATGTCATGGCCCATAACGACCTGTCGATCGTGGCGGGTGCGGAAAATTCAAGCTATTCCTATCAATCGAGTTCTGGTGGTGGCGATTTCTTTGGCAGCTCGAAATCCGAAAGCCTTGATGAAAGCCATCTGACCTATCAGGAAAGCATACTGTCGAGCGGCGATGACATGTCGCTTAATGCCATGGGCAATATCGGCATTGCCGGGTCCGAAGTCGAAAGCGGCTAGTTTTTCGTACGCCATTGGGCTGATGTTGCCAAGGGTCGAGTGTCGCCGTTTCCTGTTATAGAAGTTCATAATGTACTGATGGATGGTCCTCTCCGCCTGTTCACGGCTTTCAAACTTCATTCGCCATACCAGTTCTGCTTTCAAGGTCTTGAAGAAGGCCTCGACGACAGCATTATCGTAACAGTTGCCCTTGCCGGACATGGACGACAGGATGCCGTGCTGCTTCAGCGTCATCTGATACTCAGTCGCCACATATTGACTGCCCCGGTCTGAATGATGGATCAGGCCAGGCTGCTGCCAAAGCACCTTGGTGCGCGGGCAAATGGGCGCGTGATTGTCGCCCATCTTGGCAACGGGGCAAGCATGTGCGCGATGAAAAACCGCCAAAGTGTTGCCACCAGCATGGGATTTACTGCCCTTGATTGCCTGATGATGGGGCGACGCTGCGGCACGATTGACCCGGGCGTCATTCTTCATCTGATCGACCATAAGGGCATGAGCAGTCAAGAAGTCAGTCAGGTCCTTTATAATCAGTCGGGCCTGCTTGGCGTATCGGGTATTAGCAATGATATGCATATTATTGAAACAAGCAACACCCCCCACGCACAAGAAGCCATCAACCTGTTCTGCTATCGAGCGGCCTGCGAATTGGCCTCTCTCACCATCCCAATCGGCGGAATCGATACAATTGTCTTCACCGCAGGAATTGGCGAAAACTCCGCATATGTCCGCCATAGCATTTGCGATTATCTGAGCTGGATGGGTGTTTTTCTCGATAATGGAGCCAACACAAAAAACGCCACCCGCATCAGCAACGCAGGTTCAGATGTTGACGTTCTGATTATCCCCACGAACGAAGAGATAGTTATTGCCCGTGCAACTTATGACCTGACCAACTCACGACCTCGTGCGGATCGATAGGGTAAGTTTGGTCCGGCGCACTCTTACAAATTCAAAACTGCGTATGCTTGCTTCGTCACCATTTGTTTGATGCAGTAAGATTCCATAACCCGAAATTATGACAAACGGGTCGCTTGATCGGCGGGGAATGGAATTCTGTCGAGGGAATGGTCTCCAGGGACAAATAATCATATAATATGATTATTTGTCCC
>CENV01061840.1_pt1 | contig 12520 bp, 10 predicted proteins | sample 530231 | NCBI WGS metagenome assembly CENV01 (sample SAMEA2619815, study PRJEB7988) | marine metagenome | biome: marine biome (ENVO:00000447); feature: surface water layer (ENVO:00002042); material: "saline water (ENVO:00002010), including plankton (ENVO:xxxxxxxx)" | depth 5 m | reverse complement strand
TTTACGTCAGGAACGATATCCCACCTGACATAAATGTCAGGCTACTGCTTACGGAGACGCTACGAGTTCATCCCTGAAGGCTAGACGAAGGCCATCCATGGCCTTCGACACTCCTACAGCAGAAAGCCCACGGGTTTGATGCCTCTTGCAGCTCGCGCCGCACACCTCATCAATAGTCCCTGCAACCGTTGGGCGCTCGCTATCCTGCTATCCAGGATATCTCGCCTGATATGAAAATCAGATAAGGAATAGCGCTAGCTCAAGGGGTCTGCTACAATAGTAACAATTAATACTTAAAATACGCTTAAATTGTTACTATTATGACGCTTAACCTAAACACGGCATACGATACTCAGCTTGATCTTAAAGAGCATATTAAGCAGCTGCGAAAAGCGCAAAAGCTGTCGGTTGAAGCTTTGTCTGCAAAATCAGGTGTGCCCTATGGGACCGTTCGTAAGTTTGAGCGCACAGGAAACATCTCTTTGCGTCAGTTTTTAATGCTGGTCGAAGCTCTGGGTGAACTCAACCAACTCAGGGAATTTCTGGAGCAGGAAAAAGCCCCTAAAACCATAGATGAGGTTTTGAAAAATGCTTGATACGCCTCTTCAGGTAATACGCACTTTGTCGGATGGTAAGCGGGTTGGTGTTGGCACTCTGGCTGAAAATAAATCGGGCGTTTACTTTCAGTACCACGACGACTATTTAAACCAACACAAAACCTCCTTGTCACCTTTCAATCTAAAAGCGATAACTGAGCTTCAAAAAGCCCCACGACAACCTCATTATGGCTTACACGGTGTGTTTGCGGATAGCCTGCCTGACGGTTGGGGGCTTTATCTGATGGACAGAGTGTTTCGAGTAAATGGCTATAACCCACAGAGAATATCCGCATTGGAGCGTCTGGCTGTTATTAGTTCGGATTGTTTGGGGGCGCTTTCCTATGAGCCGAAAACTCCCTTAAGGGAAGGTAACAGTGAAGATATTGCCTTACGGAAACTGGGTCAGGAAGCGATAAAAGAGTTTGAAGGTACTGAAACGGATCTTATTGAGCACCTACAGGCGGCCGGGGGCTCTGGTGGTGCGCGCCCGAAATTAAATGCGACCTTACTGAGCAATGGCCAGTACTCGACTGATCCGAACGCAACAGGGCAAAAGCTGATTGTGAAACTGACGTCGGAACGTTTTTTACTAAAGCACGAAGAAAGCCTGGTTGAGTACTTATATTTAACTATGGCTAAAAACGTTGGAATTCAGGTGCCTGAGTTTGAGCTTATCGACGCGGGTAACGGTCAGTTTTGGTTGCAGCAGACGCGGTTTGATTGCTCTGAAAACGGTCGCTACCACATGCTGTCAGCCTCAGGTCTACTTGATGCTTCCTTCCGGGAGCCTTCATTGGATTACGTGGACTTAATTAAGGCTACGCGACTTATGTGCGGCGTTGATGAAGCGCAAAAACTGGTTAAGCGGGCATTATTTAATTATATGACTGTGAATGAGGATGATCACTCGAAGAATTTTAGTTTCCTCGCCAATGATAAGGACGAATGGCGGTTATCGCCGTGTTACGACATTGTTTATAGTCCGTCTTCTTATGGCGAACATATGACAGCATTTAACGGTAACGGAGCTTGTCCGGATAAAACCGCGTTAGAGCAGATGGCCGGGCAGGCTGGTTTTGCAAACAGCAAGCCGCTTTACCATATGCTGGATGAAATTTATCAACAAATCCGAAACTTCAAAACCGAAGCTAAAGCTCTAGGGGTTTCTGTTGGCCTCATTAAAACTATCGAAAATGATATTGCTGTGCGGGCGCGTAATGTACGTCTAAATGTGTAGACTGACGTTCACGCCAGAAATGATATCCTACAGCACCACCGTATTTTTATGTGGTGGGTTGGCTGTTAAGGTTTTGCGCAGGTCTTTTTCGTTACTGGGTTTTAAGTGGGTTACCCAAAGCTCAGCGGGTTGCTGTTCCAGGCTATTCAGGGCGCTTTGCAGCAGAGTCGGGGTCATGTGCTTGGTTTTTTCTGCAACATGCAGTAACTCGTCGGGAAAGGCGCATTCCAGCATTAGGGTGTCGATGTCGCCTAAGCGGTTAAGCTGTTCGGTCAGCTGTTTGCCGGCAATGGTATCGGCGGCGAAAACGAAGTGTTTGCCCTGATTTTTTACGCTGTAGCCCACTGTCGGCACGCTATGTTCTACAGCAAAAGCTTTAATTTCCAGGCCATCCAGCTTGATGCTATGACCCTGGTGAATTTCTTTAAACTGCAATATCGCTTCAGGCCCTTCGGTCATGCTGCTGAGCTCAGGCCAGATATCGCCGTTAAAAATGTTATTCTTCAGCTTTTCCAGAGTGTGAGCCTGTGCGTAAACCGTAACAGGTAAGTGCTCACTTCCGTATTGGTTGCTTAAAAACGTGGGCAAAGCGGCAATGTGATCCATATGCGAATGGGTCAGAAACACATGCCTAACCTGGTGCATTTGCGCGAGACTGAGTTGATTCAGACCGGTGCCGGCGTCAATCAGAATGTTATGATTGAGCTGAATGCAGGTGGAGCCGCCTTTATTGTCGCCACTGAGTCCGCCGCTGCAGCCAAGCACTTGAATATTCACAATCTGTTCCCATCTTGGTTTACACTGTAGTGAAAGATTATCACATTAATACAGCCGAGGAGGCTACATGGAAAACACACCGACGAAAAGCTCTCCCGTTATGCCGCAACTCATTATTCTGACCTTATTTTGGGTTGGTCTGCAATTGGTTGCCACCTGGGTAAAAGACGACTTTTCTCATGTAAGCCAGTATATAAGCGAAATTAATGCCACTGGCAGTACTGCCGCTGGCGCGTTTGGCTGGGTCGGTTTTATTCCACTGGCGATGGTTTCTTTCGGTGTACTACTAACTGCGCGTCCGCATTTACGCGTTAAAGGCATTAGCCATATTGGCTGGAGTCTTCTATTTTTCTACCCTGTGGCTTACCTCGGTGCGGCACTGGCACCTTGCGATTTAGGCTGTCCGACGGATGGTTCCAGTTCACAGGCATTACATAATGTTATTAGCATGGTCAGTTACTTCGGTTTTGCTCTGGGTGCTCTTTTACTGACCTTTACGCCGAAAACCACCTGGCCGGTGCGCTGTGCTTTTGTTCTTTTGTCGGTAATTATCGCCTTAGGTTTTGTGCTAATGATTAACCCCGAATTGGCAGAAGTACGCGGCGCGATACAGCGTTATATTGGCGTGGCACAACTGGTGGTTTTCTGGCTGCTGTTGTGGCTTAAACCGGCAGAAGCCGACGGAGGCAGTAATGAGTAATTCGGTTCGTTTAAGTGTGGAAGGCATGAGCTGTGGCTCGTGCGCCAGTCGTGTAGACAAGGCATTAAATGGCTTAGACGGCGTTGAAGATGCGTCGGTAAATTTGGCGTCGGATAGTGCGGAAGTGACTTATTCTGAAAAGCTGTCAGTGAACGATTTAGTTCAGGCGGTGAAAAATGCGGGCTACGATGCCCATGAAGTGATTGATCGCGACAAGCAAATGCGCGAACAGCGTGAGCAACAGGCAAAGGAAATGCGTACGTTAAAAAGCCAGTTATGGCTTTCGACTTTGCTGACGTTGCCGGTGTTTATATTGGCCATGGGCAACCATATGCTGCCGGTGTTTTCCGAGTGGGTACATAACTCACTGGGTTTACAAACCAGCTGGTGGATACAGTTAGTGCTTACTACCCTGGTATTGGCGGTTCCCGGCGCTCGCTTTTATAAATTGGGAGTTCCTGCGCTATTCCGGGGCGCACCGGATATGAACTCTTTGGTTGCACTGGGCGCTACGGCGGCCTGGGGCTATTCGGTGGTGGCAACGGTTTTCCCAACCTGGTTACCAAGTGAGTCAGTGAACGTTTACTTTGAAGCTTCAGCCGTTATTGTCACGCTGATTCTGGCTGGACGTTTCATGGAAGCACGGGCTAAAAGCCACACCTCGGACGCGATTCAGCGACTGATGAGTCTGCAAAGCAAAACCGCACGTGTGGTGCGGGACGGTGAGGTGACCGAAGTCGATATTGCTGAACTGGGTAAAGGCGATGAAATTGAAGTACGTCCGGGTGAACGTATTGCCCTGGATGGCGAAGTGTCTTCCGGCGACAGTTATGTCAATGAGGCTATGATAACCGGCGAAGCCGAGTCGGTGCATAAGCAAAAAGAAGACAAAGTTGTTGGAGGAACGCTGAACGAAAAAGGCACTTTGCGTTTTAAAGTAACGGCTACCGGCGAGGGAACCGTGCTGGCGCAGATCATCCGTATGGTTGAGCAGGCGCAGGGCAGTAAATTGCCGATTCAGGACACGGTGAACCGCATTACCTTGTGGTTTGTTCCAGCGGTGATGCTGGCGGCCTTACTGACCTTTGTGGTGTGGTACTTTGCGGCGAGTGAGTCAGCGCTTACTTTTGCACTGGTTAATGCCGTCGCGGTTTTGATTATTGCCTGCCCTTGTGCCATGGGACTGGCGACGCCAACCTCAATTATGGTGGGTACCGGCCGCGGTGCGGAAATGGGCGTGTTATTCCGTCAGGGCAGTGCTTTGCAGGCGTTACAGCAGTCTAAAGGCGTTATCTTTGATAAAACAGGTACGCTGACCGAAGGCAAACCGACTATTACCGAGTGGATGACCCTAAGCGAGTTTGACGAAAAAGAGGTGCTGACATTAGCGGCTTCGATTGAAGCTAAATCCGAGCATCCTACAGCAGAAGCTTTGGTGAATTATGCCAAAGACCAGGACATTAAAGTCAGCGAGCCTGAGAGCTTTGAAGCTATTTCAGGTTTGGGTGCCACCGGCAAAGTGGATGGTAAAACGCTTTACATTGGCACCAGCGAGCTGATGCAGGACAACGACATTGCGCTGGATGCTGAGCCTGCAGATGCTAAAGCATGGTCAGAGAGTGGACGCACCCCGATTTATGTCGCAATAGACGGTAAGCTGGCGGCCATATTTACTCAGGACGACCCGATTAAATCGAGCGCCAAAGAATTGATTAAGCGCCTGCACGCCGACGGTCTGAAAACCGCCATGGTAACAGGAGATGCTGAATCTACTGCGAAACGTATTGCCAAAGAGCTGGGTATTGACGAAGTGGTTGCCAATGTAAAACCGGATGGCAAGGTCGATGCGGTTAAGCGCCTGAAAAAACAATGGGGTCAGGTTATATTTGTGGGGGACGGTATTAACGACGCACCGGCACTGGCCTCCGCCGACGTGGGTTTTGCCATTGGCACCGGTACGGATGTGGCGATTGAATCCGCCGATGTGGTGCTAATGTCTGACAACCTGACCGTTGTGCAACAGGCTTTTGCTTTGTCTGAAGCCACCATGCGCAACATTCGTCAGAATTTATTCTGGGCGTTTGCTTATAATACCGCGTTAATTCCAGTTGCTGCGGGCGTGCTGTATCCGTTTTTCGGTATTTTGCTTTCGCCCATGCTGGCAGCGGGTGCCATGGCGTTGTCCAGTGTGTTCGTCATTACCAACGCGCTGCGTCTTAAAACCGTGAATTTGGAAAAGTAAATTGAAAAGGAATAGACGGGCATGAAAGTCGGAGTTTTTGATAGCGGTGTGGGTGGTTTAACCGTAGCTCGGTCGTTGCAACAAAGTGGTTGCTTCAGCGAGCTACTGTATTACGGGGACACTGCCCGCGTGCCTTATGGTAGCAAGGACAGCAACACCGTTACGCGCTACGCGCTGGAAGCCGTTGAGTTTTTTAACGGTGCCGATGTGGATTGTCTGGTGGTGGCCTGCAACACCGTGAGTGTGACCGCTCTGGAGCAAATGCAGAAGTTCTCCAATAAGCCGGTGTACGGCGTACTGGAGCCCGGTGTAATGGCTTTGGAGCAACTACAGGATATTGATACCAACGCCAGGGTGTTGGTTATAGCGACGCGCTCGACCATAAACTCCGGTGCTTACCAGCAACAGATACAGGCTTTGGGTTATAAGCAGGTGAACGCTATGGCCACGCCGTTGTTTGTGCCCATTGTTGAAGAAGAGCTTTACGATGGACCAATTCTGAAGGAAACCTTTAAGCACTATTTTGGCCAGCTTGAAAAACCTGATGTCGTGCTGCTGGGTTGCACACACTTTCCGCTAATTGCCGAGAGCATTTCAGCTTACTTCAATGGTGCTAAAACCATTCATTCCGGCGAAGCCATGCTGGAATGGCTAAAGCAACATCTGGACTTAAGCGCCCAGTTTGAAAGCACACCATTGCACATCATTGCCACCGAAAATGTCGACGCCGTCAAACGCACCGCCACCCGCTGGGGCCTGAAGCTCTAGCGTCACCGAACGAGTGCTGAGGTTACTAAGGCTCTTACGGAGGCCGCCCGCAAGTACGTCCCTGTAGGGCTTGAGCAGCGCCATCCATGGCGCTGCACACCTCCGTAAGAGCTTTAGTAACCGTCGGTGCACTCATCCGGCGAGTTTTATCAGTTCCATGGCCTTCGTCGAGCGTTCATGGATGAACTTGCAGCGTCTCCTGAAGCCCGGGTTCTGTTATCTCAGCCGAATTACCTACCAGCCCTGCTTCCCCTGCTCTGAGCCAGCTGGAATAGCAACTAGCGTGATGTTGATGTTATGATATTCGTATTACTTTTGCTTTCAGGAGTTTGTACTTATGCCGCAGACGCAGCGTCCGCTTTATATTCCGTATTCTGGCCCTAATTTGTTGGAAACCCCTTTATTGAACAAGGGCAGTGCGTTCAGTAAGGAAGAGCGTGCCGCGTTTAACCTGACGGGTTTGTTGCCGCCTCGTTATGAGAGCATTGAAGAGCAGGCTGAACGGGCTTACATGCAGTACCGGAGCTTTGAAACGCCCATTAACAAGCACATTTATCTGCGCGTTATTCAGGACAATAACGAAACTCTGTTCTATCGCTTGCTTACGGATCATCTGGAAGAGATGATGCCGATTATCTACACCCCAACCGTGGGTGATGCTTGCGAGAAATTCTCAGACATTTACCGGAGCTCACGCGGTTTGTTTATTTCCTATTCTGAACGTGATCAGATAGACGATATTCTGCGCAATGCCACTAAGCAAAAAGTGAAAGTGATTGTCGTGACCGACGGCGAACGCATTCTGGGCTTGGGTGACCAGGGTATAGGCGGCATGGGCATTCCTATCGGAAAACTGTCGCTGTACACCGCTTGTGGTGGTATCAGCCCGGCGTATACGCTGCCGGTAATGCTGGATGTTGGTACCAATAACGAAAAGCTTCTGGAAGACCCAATGTATATGGGAGCCCGCCATAAACGCATTGAGCAGGACGAGTATGATGAATTCCTCGACAAATTCATAAAAGCGGTGACCAGACGCTGGCCGGGCGTGATGCTGCAGTTTGAGGACTTCGCTCAACCTAACGCCATGCCTTTATTGCGTCGTTATCGTGATGAAGTCTGCTGCTTTAATGACGACATTCAGGGCACAGCGTCTGTGACGGTGGGCACCTTGCTGGCAGCTTGCCGCCAAAAAGGTAAAAAGCTTAGTGAACAGAAGGTGGTGTTTGTTGGTGCTGGCTCTGCGGGCTGTGGTATTGCAGAACAGATTATGATTCAGATGACCGCCGAAGGTTTAACGGAAGAGCAGGCGAAGAGACAAATCTTTATGGTCGATCGCTTTGGTCTGGTTATGGATACCATGGATGGCCTGCGTGACTTCCAGCAGGCGCTGGCGCAGAAAACCAATGATTTAAACGCCTGGGAATACAGCGGTGAGTATCCGTCGCTGCTGGATGTGATGCATTGTGCTGAGCCTGACATTTTAATTGGTGTGTCTGGTCAGGCGGGGCTCTTTACCGAGCAAGTTATTTCGACTATGGCCAAAAATGTTGATCGCCCCATTATTTTCCCACTGAGCAACCCCTCCAAACATGTGGAAGCGCACCCGGCGGATGTACTGAAGTGGAGTGAGGGTAAAGCTATTGTCGCAACCGGCAGCCCCTTTGGTGAAGTTGAGTATGACGGCCGTATATACCCAATAGCGCAGTGTAACAACAGCTATATCTTCCCGGGCATTGGTCTTGGGGTGTTAGCGGTTAAATCCGAACGGGTTAGCGATGAAATGCTGCGTGTAGCAAGTAAGACACTGGCTAATGCGTCACCCAGCGCTAATGGTAAAGGCGAAGCATTGTTGCCAGCTTTTAACGACTTAACTCAGTTAAGCAAAGACATTGCTTTTGCGGTGGGTAAAGTGGCGCAGCAGGAAGGTTTAGCGCTGGAAATTGATGACGACACGCTGCGTGAGCGCATCGACAACAATTTCTGGAAACCGGAATATCGCTTCTACAAGCGCGTAAGTATTTAAGAATGCGCTAAATCGATGGCCTGCTGTAAATCGTTCAGCAGGTCATCGGCGTTTTCAATGCCTACCGATAAACGCAATAAATCCAGCGGTACCGGTGTGTCTGGTCCTTCAATGCTGGCGCGATGCTCAATCAGACTTTCTACGCCGCCTAATGATGTAGCGCGGTGCCAGAGCTGAGTTTTTGCGGCAACGGCAATTGCAGCTTTTTCGCCACCGGCTAAGCGAATAGACAGCATACCGCCGAAACCGCCTTGCATTTGCTTAACGGCTATCTCGTGGCCGACAAAACTTTTCAGGCCGGGATACAATACTTCAATAACCTGTGGGTGCTGCTCCAGTTGCTCGGCAATATATAAGGCACTTTGGCAACTTTCCCGTACCCTTAAAAATAACGTGCGCATGCCACGCAAGAGTTGTGCTGCGTCTTGTGGCCCCGGTACGGCTCCGGACTGGGCTCGAATAGCCACTAAGCGTTGCCAGAACGCGTTATCTTCACGAGCCGCCAGTGCGCCGGAAATAACATCTGAGTGGCCGTTAAGGTATTTGGTGGCGGAGTGCATAACAATATCGGCGCCAAGATCCAGTGGCTTGGTCAGCAGGGGGGTTGCCACTGTGGAATCTATTGCAAGCAGAGATCCGCAATTGCGAGCCATATCAGCTACGGCGGCAATATCAGTTACTGTCCACAGAGGGTTACCCGGCGTTTCCAGCCAAATAAGCGTAGGTTGTCTTTCAGCAATAGCGTCGCGTAATTCATTTAAATTGGTGGTATCCACAAACCGAACATCCAGCCCGCTATCGACGCCAAAAGTTTGCAGCCATTTGCGCAAAGCCCAGTACATCACTTTTGGCGCAATGACCTTATCGCCGGGTTTTAATGCCTGAAAAACGGCGGTAGCGGCAGCCATGCCCGAGGCGAACAGGCGTGCATCTGCCGCATTTTCTAACTCTGCTAATAGCTTTTCGGCAGGACGATAAGTGGGATTGTCAGCCCTTGAATACACCCGTCCGCTGCGATATTGATTGTCGTCATCACGCAGATAAGTCGTTGATGTGTATACTGGAGGGATAATTACTCCATTTTCGTTGTCAGAGTGACTACCACCCTGAGCAAGGAGTGATTGCGGCGAAAAAGGACGTTTCGTCATATAAATTCTCGTTAAAGTAATCTCAATGCGAGATATCACGTATATAAGAAAGGAATCATTTCATACTAACCGAAGAGGTATTGCAATGCGTTACATAATTTCCGCACTACTAGGCTCTATGTTGTTTGTCGCAAACGCCGCGCAGGCTAACGAATGTGAGCTATCCATAGATGGCAATGACAACATGAGATTTGATACAAAAGAGATGTCCGTACCGGCTAGCTGTGACGAAGTAACAGTAACCTTACATCACACAGGTAAACTGGATAAAAAAGTCATGGGTCACAACTGGGTACTGAGTGAAGCTGGTGATATGCAGTCTGTTGTACAACAAGGTATGTCAGCGGGTATGGATAACAACTATGTACCAGATTCTGATGCTGTAATTGCTGCAACCGACGTTATTGGTGGTGGTGAAGAAACGTCAGTGACGTTTTCTACAGAAGGCATGAGTGCAGATACAGATTATAAATTCTTCTGCACCTTCCCTGGCCACTCAGCAATTATGCAAGGCAGCTTTGCGATTAAAGAGTAATTTTCGCAACATTGCTTAACCGCAAATTGACTAGTAATAACTGCAGCCTACGTGGCTGCAGTTTTTTTGGAGCTTCATTTGACCGTTATGAAGTTTTTACTCATTACCTTAGTGTTTTTGTTCTCGCTACAAAGTGAAACGAGCCGGGCACAACAATTTGGCTCACGCGAAGCGCTGGTTTTAGCGCAACAAGTGACTTTTGAGCGTGAACGTAACCGGGTAGAAGCAGTTGGTACGGCCGAAGCTGTGCGCTCCATTACCATTTACCCTGCTGTTGGCGACAGAGTCGTCGCGGTAAATTTTAATCCTGGCGACAAAGTTGAGAAAGACGAACTATTGGTCGAGCTGGATGCCCGTCGTCAGCAAGTGGCAGTAGAACAGGCACAAATTAACTTACGCGATGCAGAACGTACGGTAGAACGTTTACGGACTAGTCGCGAACAGGGGGCTGTGCCCCAGTCTGAGCTAGACAACGCTATTTTATTAAGAGATTTAGCAAGGGTAGAACTGGATAACGCTAAAATTGAACTGGAAGACCGTTTTATTCGCGCGCCGTTCTCCGGAATTATTGGCATTACTGACGTAGAAGTCGGTGATCGTATTGACCAACAGACGGCTATCGCAACCTTAGATGACCGTTCAACCTTATTAATTGATTTTCGTATTCCTGAAGCCGCGGTTTCCCTGTTGCAGGACGGAGCAGAACTTAAAGTCGAGCCCTGGCGCTATTCGGGTACGCCGGTAACTGCCGAAATTATTGAACTGGATTCTCGTATTAACGCGACCAGCCGTATGTACAGAGCTCGTGCTGAAATTAATAATGACAGCGACGACTTCCTGCCGGGAACCAGTTTCAGAACAGCTATAGAACTTGCCGGTGAAGAGTTCGCTTCAATACCCGAAGCGGCCTTATCCTGGGGGGTTAATAATCCTTTCGTCTGGGTTATTGAGGGCGACAAAGCGCACCGGGTTGACGTGCAAATAGAACAGCGTCTGGCTGGTCGTGTGTTAGTTTCAGGCGATATTCAACGTGATGATTTACTGATAGTTGAAGGTGTTCAAAGCCTGCGTGAAGGCCAACCAGTGACCTTTGACAGAACCACTCTCGATACGCAAGAGGCGGTTGAATAATGTCAGACCAGCAATTGAATAACCAGCAGGATGCGAACGACTTACCTTCGGTCTCCATTCGCCGTCCGGTACTGATTGTTGTTCTCAACGTACTTATTGCCATAGCCGGTCTGGCCGCGCTTATGGGGGTTGAAGTACGTGAACTGCCGGATGTCGACAGGCCTGTTGTTGGTGTGAGTGCGACACTTCCGGGGGGCGCACCAGAAACGGTCGACGCCGAGGTTACCAGCATTCTGGAAGGCGCGGCGGCTCGTGTTTCGGGTGTGGAGTCGATACAGTCTTCGAGTGAAGAAAACAGCGCACGTATTTCTATCGAATTCCGCCCCGGAGTTGATTTAGATGTGGTTGCGGCAGAAGTCCGTGAAGCGGTCAACCAGGTGCGTCGCGAACTCCCCGACGATGTCGAACAAATTAACGTGCAAAAAGCAGACAGTGACGCGCGCTCGGTTCTGGATATTGCGGTTAGCAGCGATACTCTGACGCAGGAGGAGCTCACGCGTCGCCTGGAAACCGACTTGTCGCCGGCATTTTTGGCTATAAATGGTGTTGCTGATGTGCGGCTGAACGGTGACCGCGAGCGGGTACTGCGGGTGGATCTCGACCCCCTTAAACTTGTCAGCTTTGGCTTATCTGTTACCGATGTTGCAGATGCGTTACGGTTGGCGCCTTTTGACGTACCGGCTGGTAGTTTGCGTTCAACCGACCAGCGATTAATTATACGAGCTGACGCGACAGCCATTACCGAAGAGCAAGTTGAGAACATAATTGTCCGCGATGACACACGTATTGGTGATGTCGCACAGGCTTATTTTGCACCGGCTGATGCTGGCAGCTTTGTTCGTCTTGACGGTAAACCGGTTGTTGGTTTGGGGGTAATACGTCAGGCGGGCTCCAATACTATTGAAATTTCTGATCAGGCACTTGCTGTTCTTGATCGCCTGCGTGAGCGTTTTCCTGATATGGAAATGCGCATTACTAATGATGATGCGCAGTTTATTCGTACCTCGGTAGCTGAAGTGGTGACCACCCTTGCTATTACTATTGTTTTGGTTGTGGCTACGCTGTGGGTCTTTATCGGTTCATTTCGCGCGACTATTATTCCTGCGTTCTCCATTCCGGTTGCGCTGTTCGGCGCTATTGCGGCTATTTGGCTGATGGGCTTTTCCATTAATATTCTGACCTTGCTGGCGCTGGTATTGGCGACCGGTCTGATAGTGGATGATGCCATTGTTGTTACTGAGAATATTCAACGTCGCCGCAGTATGGGGCTTGGCAGCCGTGCTGCAGCGGTATTAGCGACACGCGAGGTGTTTTTTGCGGTAGTGGCAACGACAGCGGTGTTAGTTGCGGTTTTCGT
>CENV01044956.1_pt1 | contig 12522 bp, 13 predicted proteins | sample 530231 | NCBI WGS metagenome assembly CENV01 (sample SAMEA2619815, study PRJEB7988) | marine metagenome | biome: marine biome (ENVO:00000447); feature: surface water layer (ENVO:00002042); material: "saline water (ENVO:00002010), including plankton (ENVO:xxxxxxxx)" | depth 5 m | reverse complement strand
GGAGACAGATTATCTAATATGCCCTATTTATTTGCCAGGTTAATACCCAGGGCGACGTGATGGATTCGACCGGCACCGATCTGCTGCTCAAGCTCGGTTACTGGCTGGACGACAATCAGAACATCGGTTTGATGGTCAATCGCTACGAAGTCGAAGGCGATCACGAGTACGTCAACGTACCGGGTGACGCCGATGCGGAGATACCCGCGACCTCACGCAAGGGCAACCCGCAGGGCAAGGCACCGCAGAACGAGGTACTCGCGACCAGCCTGTCCTACAAACATGCCGATCTGTATGGCAACGAACTGGGCCTGCAGCTCTATACCCAGCGATTCCGCGGCCGCTTCGGTGGCGGCACCAACGCCACCTTCCAGGACCCCAGCATCGCGCCGGCGGGAACGCTGTTCGATCAGTCGCAGAACGAGTCGGACAAGTTCGGCGGCAAGCTGACGATCAGCCGCGATGGCATGCTCGACAACCGCCTGATGCTCACCGGCGGACTCGATGTGCTGCAGGACACCACCAGCCAGCAGCTGATTCTCACTGATCGGGAATGGGTGCCGGAAACGGTGTTCCGCAACTATGCGCCGTTCCTCCAGGCCGAGATCCGCGCGCTCGACCAGCTGACCTTGCATGCCGGTGTGCGGCATGAGTTCGCCGACCTCGACGTCGACAGCTTCCGCACCATTGCCTCGACCAAACCGGTGGGCAGTGTCGATGTGGAGGGTGGCAACCCGACCTTCGAGGAAACGCTCTATAACGCCGGCCTGGTCTGGCAGATGAATGACTGGGCGCAACTGTTCGCCAACTACTCGGAAGGATTCGGCATGCCGGATGTCGGTCGCGTGCTGCGGGGCATCGGCACGCCGGGGACCAGTGTCGACAACTTCCTCGACCTGCAACCGGTGGTTACCGAAAACCGCGAGATCGGCCTTCGCCTGAATCACGGACCGTTCGACGCGGAGATCAGTTACTACGAGTCGGATGCCGACCTCGGCTCGCGCCTGGACAGCGTGGGCGGGGTCTACCAGGTACGCCGCGAGCGCACCGAGATCGATGGCATCGAGTTCACCGGCGGCTGGCAGATCAACGAGGCGCACCGGCTGAAGCTGATGTATGCGCAGGTCAACGGCCAGTCCGACACCGACGACGACGGCAAGGTCGATACCGACCTCGATGGCGCGAACATCTCTCCGGATCGTTACGGCATCAGCTGGCAGGCCAACTGGAACGACAAGCTGCACAGCCTGCTGCAGGCCAACCACTATGCCAGCCGGGGCTTTGACCAGCCGGACCTGGATTTCGACGGCTACACCCTGGTCGATGCCTCGCTCGGTTATCGCCTGCCGGTCGGCGAAGCCCGCCTGGGGATCGAGAACCTGTTCAACGAGGACTACCTGACCTACTACTCGCAGGCCGCCAACACCGGCGCACCCGCAACCCGCAATGGGCGCGTCTTCAATGGTCGTGGACGGACGTTCACCCTTGGCTATCAGGTCAGCTTCTAAGACATGCACTCAGCGGCCAAGCAGGGGCGGCAACAGCACCAGATGGACTGGCGCCACCACGCCAGTCTCGCGCTGCGGGTTCTTGCCGGCATCGGCGGCGGCTTCGCCTGTACCGTAGCGCTGGTTTCGGTCAGCGCTCGGTTGTTGGTGCAGCTAATCGAGCTGGCCAGCCACGAGGCGGTGTTGATCGCCTGCATGCTGGGTTTCGTCATCTACCTCGGCCTGCTGCTCTGGGCGTTCGTCGAACCACGGCTGTGGCGATTGTGCCTGCTCTTGCTGCTTGGCATCGCCAGCGACCTGGCGCTGCAGCTCGGCCCGCCGGCATCGCTGCCGCTTATCACTGGTGCAGGTTGACGATGCCCGGGAACGGATTTCGTGCTTCGCTGAGCTGGCTGCACACCTGGGCCGGCGTGCTGCTCGGCGGCCTGCTGCTGGCGGTTTTCTGGTCCGGCAGCCTGGTGGTCTTCGATCGCGAGATCGACCGCTGGATGCTGCCTTCGACGCGGCTCGGCTCACCACCTGTCGACCTTTCCCTGGATCGCCTGGTCGTGCCGCACGCCCAGCGGCTGGCCGGCACGGCTGGGCGCTGGAGCATCACCCTGCCCAGCGAGCGCACACCGGTCATCCAGCTGGAGTTCCCGAATGCCGAGGGCGTATCGACGCGTCGCTTCATCGATCCTGCCAACGGCGAGCTACTACCGGACCATGGCAGCTGGGCTGCCACCGGGTTCCTCTTTCCGTTCCACTACAGCCTGCATCTGCGCTGGCGCAATGTCGGCTACTGGCTGCTGGGCATCGCCGGCATGGGCATGCTGCTGTTGCTGGTGTCCGGCGTGGTGATCCATCGCAAGATTATTCGCGAGTTCTTCACCTTCAGGCCGCACAAGAGCACGCAACGCGCGACGCTGGATCTGCACAACCTGACTGGCGTCGTCGCATTGCCGTTTCACTTTCTGATCAGCCTATCCGGTCTGATCATCTTCTTTGCCATCTACTTTCCGACGGTCATCGAACGAATCTACCCCGGTAATTCGGCTGCCTTCAGCACCGAGGCATTCGGCAACTACACACGGCAGCCATCCGCCGAGCCCGCGACGCTGGCTTCGCTGGACGCCATGCGCGACCGTGCCCGCGAAGCCTGGAGTGATGAGCCCTACATGCTGCGGGTATGGCATCCCGGAGACACCCAGGCATACGTGGAGGTTCGCCGCAGCTTTGCCCGCCAGGTGACCATGAACGTCGATCGCATGACCTTCGACGGCAGCAGCGGAGCCCTCCTGCTTGATCACCGGACCGGGCCGGTAGCCGCCATCCAGCGATTCTTCAGCGGCCTGCATTTCGTTCAGTTCGAACACTGGACGCTGCGCTGGCTGTATTTTCTGGGCGGGTTGTCCGGCTGGGTAATGATCGCCACCGGGCTGCTGTTCTGGACCGGCGCCCGCCGCGCCCGACACCAGCGGAACGGGCATACCGGCGCGCACCTGCTGGACGCGATCTGTGTTTGCAGCTGCAGCGGTCTGATCCTCGCCACGCTTGGCTTCTTCATCGCCAATCGCGCGTTGCCGGCCGACCTCGGCCGCTTCGAGATAGACCGCGCCGCCCTCGAGGGCTGGGCGTTCTTTCTGATCTGGGCGTCGACCCTGGTCCATGCGCTGATTCGTGGCGCGGGTGCCTGGCACGGACAATTGCTGGCCATCGGCGTCGCCGCACCGACGGCAGTGCTGCTGAACTGGCTGACCACCGGCGATCATCTGCTGCACAGCCTGCAGCAAGGGCGCGATGCGGTTGCCGGGATGGACCTGTTGCTCATGTTGCTGGCGCTGCTGGCGCTGGCTACGGCACGACGCCTGAACCGGGGCATTGCCAATGGCTGAAGTCATGCAGCTGGGCGTCTTTGTCCTGTGCTACCTGGCGTTCGCCCAGCTCGCGCTGCTGCAGCAATCTCATCGCCAGAAGGTCTGGCGATCAGCGGCACCGGCGCCCGCACGCGAGCGATGGCTACGCCGCAGTGTCGCCGCGATTTCCTTCGCCGGCGCGCCCACGGCCCTGATGACGGTGGAGGGGCCAGGCTTCGCTGTACTGCTCTGGTTCTTGCTGATGGCGGCCGCCGCTATGGCGGTCACCCTTACCCTCACCTGGCGACCGGGGTTGCTGCGCTGGCTGCCCTGATTCAGGGTCGCGCCGAGGACGGCGACACGCTAGCCTGCAAGGGCGTGGAGCGTATTGCCGCTCTGCCGATCGCCTGGAGCTTGCAGCATGCCCACTCGATGGATTGCGATAACCGCCGGCCTGGCACTCATGGGCAATTGCCAGGCCGATGAGCTGCGCTTCGTTACCGAGGATTTTCCGCCGTTCACCTATGCATCAGCCACAGCGACCGAGGACCGTGCAGCCGGGCCTTTCGTCGAGATCGTTGCAGCCGTCTGCGCGCGGCTACGAATCGACTGTCCGGTGCAGCTGCTGCCCTGGCGACGCGCACTGGCGCTGGCCGAGGACGGTGAAGCGCAGGGGATCTTCACCGTGATCCGCTCACCGGATCGCGAGCGCGCGTTCCACCTCACCCGCATGCTGGTCACCTCCCGCTATGGGGTCTATGCGCGGTCGGCGAGCCGCTTCGTCTTCCATCGCCCCGAGGACCTGGCCGGACGCAGCGTCGCCGTGTACGGGCCCTCCGGAACCTCCTTCGTGCTCGGTCAGCATCTGGCTGAGGTCGGCGACGTGACGCTGATCCTGGAGGCGGATAACCGGCGGCTGCTGCGCATGCTGGAGGCCGGCAGGTTCGGCGAACAGGGCGTCGCCGTGGTAAATCAGGACGTCGCCTGGCACCTGATCGATCAGGAGGGGCATTCCGACATTCACGAGGCGGGTGAGCTGCAACCGGTGTCCTACGCGATCGGCCTTTCCCGCGCCGCGGTCAGCGAAGCCGAATTCGAACGTTTCAACGACGCACTCGAGGCGCTGATCGCCGACGGCAGCGTTGCGGCCATCCTGCGGCACCACGGCCTGGAGCCCGCGTTTTAGCACTGGCGCTATCGGTCAATCGACACCCAACCCATCTTTTCGCTGAATCATTCTGCGCTTCGGACCGTCTACCCCAAAGGCAGCGTTCGGGCAATCCGGAGGTTTCGCCGCGTACATCCCGCTCATCACCCGCGCAAACGGAGGCTGACCGTCCATGGACGCCGCCAAGAAAATACCCAAGGCCATCATTCTGTTCCCCGTGTTCATTCCAGCAGTGATCGTCACACTGCTGCTGGTGATCGGAACCATCAGCAATCCGGAACTGGCCGGTGAAGTGTTCAGCTCGACGCTAGCGTTCATCACGACCAACTTCGGCTGGTTCTACATGCTCTCGGTGGCCTTTTTCTTGGTGTTCATCGTCGGCATCGCCATGACGCCCTGGGGCAGCATCAAGCTGGGCCCGGATCACGCCGAGCCGCAATATAGCTTTCCAGCCTGGTTCGCCATGCTCTTTTCCGCCGGCTACGGCATCGCCCTGCTGTTCTTCGGCGTGGCCGAACCCGTGCTGCACTACGCCTCGCCACCCGCCGGAGCCGGAGAAACCGTCGACGCGGCCAAGCAGGCGATGCAGATTGCCTTCTTCCACTGGGGCTTTCATATCTGGGCCATCTACGGACTGACCGGTCTGGTGCTGGCGTACTTCTCGTTCCGCCACGGCCTGCCGCTGTCGATGCGCTCGGCGCTGTACCCGATCATCGGCGAACGCATCTACGGGCCGATCGGCCATGTGGTGGATGTCTTCGCGATTCTCGGCACGCTGTTCGGCATCGCCACCACGCTGGGTCTGTCCGTCACGCAGATCAACGCGGGCATCAACTACCTCTGGCCGTCGATACCGATCAGCATCAACGTGCAGATCATCGCCATTGCGATCATCACCGGCCTGGCGATCTGCTCGGTGGTCGCCGGTCTGGACAAGGGTGTGAAGAACCTGTCGCTGTTGAACATGATCCTGGCGATCGGCCTGATGCTCTTCGTGTTTCTGGTCGGGCCTACCATTTTCATCCTCGAAACGTTTCTGCAGAACACCGGCAGCTATCTGAACAACATCATCGAGCGCACCTTCAACCTGCAGGCCTACAGCCGCAGCGACTGGATCGGCAACTGGACGCTGTTCATCTTCGGCTGGACCATCGCCTGGTCGCCCTTCGTCGGCCTGTTTATCGCCAAGATCAGCCGCGGCAGGACCATTCGCCAGTTCGTCTTCGGCGTGATGTTCGTACCGACCATCTTCACCTTCCTCTGGTTTTCGGTATTCGGCGACACCGCGCTGCACATGATCATGGTCGAAGGCTACACCTCGCTGATCTCGGATGTGCAGGCGGACAACGCCATCGCGCTGTTCAAACTGTTCGAACTGCTACCGATGACGTCCATCGCCTCGTTCCTGGCGGTGGTTCTGATCATCACCTTCTTCGTTACCTCGTCGGACTCCGGCTCGCTGGTCATCGACTCGCTGGCCGCCGGCGGCGCGCTGCACACGCCGGTCTGGCAGCGTGTGTTCTGGGCCAGCATCGAGGGCGTAGTTGCGTCCGCCCTGCTCCTCGCCGGCGGCCTCAGCGCGCTGCAGACGATGACCATCGCCAGCGCGCTGCCCTTCGCAATCATCATGATGATCGCCGCGCTGGGCATGTGGCGAGCTCTGGTGATCGAAGGCCACCACGAAACCAGCCTGCAAAGCCACATGCAGGGCAGCCGGCTGGCGAGCAACGCCGGTCCCGGCCTGTGGAAGAAGCGCCTGGCGGGGATGGTCAGCTTTCCCAGCAGGGAAGAGGTCGACGACTTCATGAACACCACGGTGCTCAAGGCGATGCGCCGCGTGCAGCGCGAACTCAGTGGGCAGGAATGGGCTGCTGAAGTGCATACCGATGAAGCCCACTCGCGGCTCTACCTGGAGGTCATCAAGGACGACCAGGTGGACTTCATCTACGAGATCCGTGCGGTCGGTTACGCCATGCCGGCGTTCGCGCTGACCGAAGGGCCGGAGGCCGACGAGCAGTACTACCGTGCCGAGGTGTTCCTGCGCCGCGGCGGCCAGCATTACGACGTCTACGGATACGACCAGGCGGACATCATCAGCGACATACTCGACCAATTCGAAAAGTACCTGCACTTCCTGCACATCTCGCCGGGCAGCTTGCCGTGGAAGATGGCCGAGCACGACGAAATGCTCTCCGACGACCAAAACACGCCCAAGCCGGAAGCGAGCTGAGAACCTGGCCGCTTCGGGCCGCACGGAAGCGGACCGAGCCTGCCGTTTACGCAAGGCACCGGAGTGTGCCTGCGCGTACAGCGCCGATTTCATCTATATAGATAGGGGCGCATCGGCGGACAGCGAAACGTGACCGATTGGTCACACCGCTCAACGCCGCATCGCGCTTGGCGCATGCCGCATCGCATGCTAGGTTTGCGCCTCGCCAGGACGGCGAGCAGTTCGCGCGGAGCGCACCATCAGATATCTAGACCATGGCGGCCTTCGCCGGTCTGTAAGAGGACCCCTCATGGCCGAGGCCATCCCTGCACTGGAAATCCGCAATCTGCACAAGCGCTACGGCGATCTGGAAGTTCTCAAAGGCATTTCGCTGACCGCCCGCGATGGCGATGTGATTTCCATCCTCGGCTCTTCAGGCTCCGGAAAATCCACCTTTCTGCGCTGCATCAACCTGCTGGAAAACCCCCACGAGGGCGAGATTCTGGTGGCCGGCGAGCAGCTCAAGCTCAAGCGCGACAAGCAGGGCGACCTGGTCGCCGCCGACGGTAAGCAGCTCAATCGGATTCGCAGCGAACTGGGTTTTGTGTTCCAGAACTTCAACCTCTGGCCGCACATGACCATCCTCGACAACATTATCGAGGCACCGCGCCGCGTGCTCGGCCAGAGCAAGGCCGAAGCCACCGAGGTGGCCGAGGCGCTGTTGGCCAAGGTCGGAATCGCCGACAAACGCCACGTCTATCCCAATCAGCTGTCCGGCGGTCAACAGCAGCGCGCGGCGATCGCCCGCACGCTGGCGATGCAGCCAAAAGTGATCCTCTTCGACGAGCCCACCTCGGCGCTCGATCCGGAAATGGTACAAGAAGTGCTTGCAGTGATTCGGTCGCTCGCCGAAGAAGGCCGCACCATGCTGCTCGTCACCCATGAGATGAATTTCGCCAAGCAGGTATCCAGCGAAGTGGTATTCCTCCACCAGGGCCTGGTCGAGGAGCAAGGAACGCCCGAGCAGGTATTTGACAATCCTCAATCGGCGCGCTGTAAACAATTCATGTCCAGCCATCGCTAATGGAGCAACACCGCATGAAGAGCTATAAGAAGATCCTGCTGACCGCTGCTGCATCGTTGATCATCGGCACCCAGGCATTCGCCGCGGAAAAACTACGGATTGGTACCGAAGGCGCCTACCCGCCCTTCAACCTGATCGATGCCAGCGGCAAGGTGGTCGGTTTCGACCTCGACATCGCCCACGCCCTCTGCGCCAAGATGCAAACCGAATGCGAAGTGGTCACCTCGGACTGGGACGGCATCATCCCGGCGCTGAATGCCGGCAAGTTCGACTTCCTCGCCGCCTCGATGTCGGTGACCGAAGAGCGCAAGAACGCAGTGGACTTCACCGACCACTACTACACCAACAAGCTGCAGTTCGTGGCGCCCAAGTCCACCGACTTCAAGACCGACAAGGGCTATCTGGACGGCAAGGTCATCGGCGCCCAGCGCGCGACCATCGCCGGTACCTGGCTGGAAGACAACCTGGACGGCGTGGTCGACATCAAGCTCTACGACACTCAGGAAAACGCCTATCTGGACCTGGCCTCCGGCCGCGTCGACGGCATCCTGGCCGACACCTTCGTGCAGTGGGAATGGCTCAAGAGCGATGCTGGCAAGGGCTTCGAGTTCAAGGGCGAGCCGGTATTCGATGACGACAAGATCGCCATCGCCGTGCGCAAGGGCAACGACGAGCTGCGTGAGAAGCTGAACAAGGCGCTGGCCGAGATCATCGCTGACGGCACCTACAAGCAGATCAACGACAAGTACTTCCCGTTCAGCATTTACTGATCCAACCGAGCCGAAGCCCGGTCGCCTGAAACTGGCCGACCGGGCTTTGGTGTTTGAGCTTCTATGATTCCTGACCTTCACGGATTCGGTCCGGCGCTTATCGCCGGCACCTGGATGACCATTCAACTGGCCCTCGCCTCCCTGGCGCTGGGGCTGGTGCTCGGTCTGCTCGGCGCTCTCGCCAAGACCTCGCCCTACAGCGCGCTGCGCTGGCTCGGGGGCACCTATTCGACCATCGTGCGCGGCGTACCCGAATTGCTCTGGGTACTGCTGATCTATTTCGGCACCATCAGCCTGATTCGCGGTATCGGCGAGCTGTTCGGCATCGAGAACCTGGCCCTCAGCCCGTTCGCCGCCGGCACCATCGCCCTTGGTTTGTGCTTCGGCGCCTACGCCACCGAAGTCTTCCGCGGGGCGCTGCTGGCCATTCCTAAGGGACACCGTGAGGCTGGCCTGGCCCTGGGGCTGGGCAAACGGCAGATCTTCACGCGGCTGATCCTGCCGCAGATGTGGCGCCTGGCGCTGCCGGGTCTGGGCAATCTGTTCATGATCCTGATGAAGGACACGGCACTGGTATCCGTCATCGGCCTGGAAGAGATCATGCGCCGCTCGCAGATCGCCGTGACCGCCAGCAAGGAGCCTTTCACCTTCTTCCTGGTCGCGGCCTTCATCTACCTGTGCCTGACCATCGTCGCCATGATCGGCATGCACTTCCTCGAAAAACGTGCCGGCCGTGGCTTCGTGCGGAGCGCAGCATGACCTGGGAAATCTTCATCAAGTGGCTGCCGAGCTTCATCGAAGGCGCCTGGCTGACGCTGCAACTGGTCGGTGTTTCGGTCGTCGCCGGGCTGATCCTCGCCGTGCCGCTGGGCATTGCCCGCTCCTCCCGCCTGCTGGCCATACGCGCGCTGCCCTATGGCTACATCTTCTTCTTCCGCGGCACCCCGCTGCTGGTGCAACTGTTCCTGGTCTACTACGGCATGGCGCAGTTCGAAATCGTGCGCCAAAGCGCGCTCTGGCCGTACCTGCGTGACCCGTACTGGTGCGCGATCATCACCATGACCCTGCACACCGCCGCCTATATCGCCGAGATCATCCGCGGAGCGATCCAGAACGTGCCGCCGGGTGAAGTCGAAGCCGCACGGGCGCTGGGCATGTCACGGGCGCAGGCTCTGCTGCACATCATCCTGCCGCGCGCGACGCGCATCGGCCTGCCGGCCTACAGCAACGAAGTGATCCTGATGCTCAAGGCCAGCGCCCTGGCCAGCACCATCACGCTGCTGGAACTGACCGGCATGGCGCGCAAGATCGCCGCCCGCACCTACCTGCACGAGGAAATGTTCCTCACCGCCGGCCTGATCTATCTGCTGATCGCCTTCGTGCTGATGCAGGGCTTCAAACTGCTGGAGCGCTGGCTGCGGGTCGACGCCTGCCAGGGACGCTGATTCCCGCACTGCCTCCTTGCGCAAGGAGGCAGTGACCCTTTCTGAATCCCGCCTTCACTCTGCGGTCAGACGCAGATCCCGAACCCTTACGAGATTCCCCATGCCTGTCGATATCCAACGCATCGAAATGAACCAGCTCGCCTGCTGGCGAGTACGCCGCGGTGAGGACGAACTGCTGATCGCCGAACAGGGCGCGCAGATCCTCAGCTATCGCCAGGGCGATGCGCCGCCGATCATCTGGCTTAGCGAGGAGGCCGCCTTCGAACAGGGCCAATCGGTACGCGGAGGCGTACCCGTGTGTTGGCCGTGGTTCGGCGATCTGGCGCGCAACCCACAAGAGGTCCAGGCGAGCTACCACGGCGAGCAACCCGCGCCCTTCCACGGCTTGGTGCGCGCCCTGCCCTGGCAATTGCGGAAGCAGCACGGCGAAGGCGATACGGCGACTCTCGAGTTCCACTGCCCGCAGGCGCTCGACGCACTGCCGGGCTGGCCGCACCGGGTCGAACTGACACTGCAGATCCGCCTGGCCGACGAACTGGAGCTCAGCCTCAGCAGCCGCAACGTCGGCACGGAGGCAGTCACGATCAGCCAGGCCCTGCACAGCTACTTCGCCGTCAGCGACATCCATCAGGTTCGCGTCGAAGGCCTGGCCGGCTGCCCCTACATCGATACGCTGCTGGATTGGCAGCAGCGCCAGCAGCAGAACGGAGACCTGGCGTTCAACGGCGAAACCGACCGCATCTACTTGCAGCTCCCGACGACCCTGAAGCTCATCGACCCGGCATGGAAACGCAGCATCCAGCTGACCACCCGAGGCTCGCGATCAGCGGTGCTGTGGAACCCCTGGATCGACAAGGCCAAGCGCCTGTCCAGCTTCGCCGACGACGCCTGGCAGCGCATGGCCTGCATCGAGACAGCCAACGTGCTGGACGACGCCGTGGTCTTGCAGCCGGGCCAGCAGCACCTGTTGGGCGTATCCGTCACCGCAATCCCCGCGCGCTGAATAGTCGCTTAGTCATGCAGTACCAGCTGTCTAGGAGCTGACTCCGCGAACGGATGTGCGGGGTAACCGTTCGGCAGCCAAACGCTGGCGGCCGATGAACGGGCGAGGATTAAGCCCGCTGAAGTGACAAAATGACATCACAGCTGCGCCTGCAGCCTTTCGATGATCAGAGTCACTCACATGCCCGCCAATCGCCGCTATTCCATCATCCTCGAACACTCCGGGCAGGTCCTGCTGGAGCAGGCCTCGCTTGAGCAGGTCGAGGCGTTCTGGGATGCCAATGACGAAACCTATTTCGGCTTGCGTATCGAGGACGCCCAGAGCGAACACGCACGCGTGTACGTCACGGACGAGATTCCGGAAGACGAAGAACTCGCCCTGCCCTGATCGCCTGCACTGCTCCGCTTTCGCGCCCCGCCTGAGTACGAGTTCGGCATAATCGTCTGCCCGACCGCGGAGCAACGGCCATGCAGATCGACGAAGAACTGACCCTGAAGAAGCTGGAAGTGTTTCTGGCCTTCATGCGCAGCGGCAATCTGGGCAAGGCCGCGGTCGAGCTGAACACCAGCAACGTCAGCGTGCATCGCGCCATCCACTCGCTTGAAAGCGCGTTGCGATGCCCGCTGTTCAAGCACGAGGGGCGCAACCTGATTCCGCTGGAAAGTGCCTATGTACTCGAAGAGCGTGCCCAGCAGCTGGTCAAGGATGTGCTCGAGACGGTGCGGCGTACCCGCGAAGCGGCCGGTTTCTCGGCCGAGCGCTTCAAGCTCGGTGCGCTCTACTCGCTGACGGTGAAGACCGTGCCGCAGCTGATCATGGGCCTGAAGCTGCGCCGCAGCGAGCTCAACATCGACCTGATCCTGGGCTCCAACGTCGACCTGCTCTACAAGCTGAAGAACATGGAGCTGGACGCCATTCTGGTGTCGCTCAACGAGAGCGTCGCCGACCCGGACTGTGCCCAGGTGCAGCTGTTTTCCGACGACATTTTCCTCGCCGCGCCAGCCGACTCGCCGTTCGCCAACCAGAGCGAAGTGGATCTCAGCGATCTGCGTGACGCCACTTTCATCACCCTGTCCCAAGGCTTCGCCACCCATCAGGACGGCAACCGGGTGTTCCAGCTAGCGGGTTTCGAGCCGAAGGTGGCGATGCAGGTGAACGACATCTTCACGCTGCTCAGCATGGTCAATTCCGGGGTCGGTTACGCGCTGCTGCCGGGGCGGGTGGGCATGGTCTACGAATCGCGGGTGCGATTGATACCGCTGCAGGCGCGCTATCACCTGCAGCAGCACATCGGCGTGGTGTTTCTAAAGGCCAAGGAGCGCGACCCCAACCTGCTGGCGCTGCTCGCCGAATGCCGGATGTACAGCCTGAAACACCCGAGCTGAAGCAGCGTCCGCATGCGGCCGAGCGGGACGGGAAGATGATTAGATGGGCGCCGCAGCGGTGGAAGAGGCTTCGCCGTCTTCCACCCTACGACCGCCGCATTAGGCGACGGCTGTC
>CENV01031702.1_pt1 | contig 12541 bp, 8 predicted proteins | sample 530231 | NCBI WGS metagenome assembly CENV01 (sample SAMEA2619815, study PRJEB7988) | marine metagenome | biome: marine biome (ENVO:00000447); feature: surface water layer (ENVO:00002042); material: "saline water (ENVO:00002010), including plankton (ENVO:xxxxxxxx)" | depth 5 m | reverse complement strand
CCGGGTAAACGCATGGGCCATGCCGGTGCGATCATCTCCGGCGGTAAGGGCACTGCGGATGCGAAAATGGAAGCAATGCGCAGCGCTGGTATTCTTGTTGCCGATTCCCCGGCAAGCCTTGGCTCGACCATGCTCAAGGCTTTGAACGGGTAATCAGGGTAGTCAGAGGAAAGGCAGGGGGAGGCGTGGTCTCTTTCGGGACCATGCCTTCCAAGACCACAAATGAAACCTCAAGATATCGACACGATTCTGAACGAGTCGAACGCAACCTACATCGCTGAACTTTATGCCCGGTATCAGAGCAACCCAACTGCGGTTGATCAGAGCTGGGCCGAGTTTTTTGACGGGTTGCAGGACGACGCCTCCGATCTCCTTGCCGAAATGCAGGGACCCAGCTGGCAGCCGCGGGAAACCAAGGTTGTTGGCGGTATGGAAGGTTACGACGTCTCACAGGGCCACGCCGAACGTCCCGCCAATGGCGGTTACGCACCGGCGGCCCACGCCGCACAACAGACCGCGCCGGTCAGCTCCGACGCCATCCGTGCCGCGGCACATGATTCGATTCGCGCCCTGATGCTGATCCGCTCCTATCGCGTGCGCGGCCATCTCGAAGCGAATCTTGATCCGCTGGGCCTTGCCCCGCGCGATCCACACCCGGAACTCGATCCGAAAACCTATGGCTTCACCGAAGCCGACATGGATCGTCCGATCTACATCGCCAATGTTCTTGGCCTTGAAACCGCGACCGTTCGTCAGATCGTATCGTTGGCCCGCAAAACCTATTGCGGCTCGATCGGCATCGAATTCATGCATATCCAGGAACCCGAACAGAAATCCTGGATTCAGCAGCGCGTCGAAAGCATCGGCAACCAGACACAGTTTACCGCACGCGGCAAGGAAGCCATCCTTGAACGTCTGGTCGAAGCCGAAGGTTTCGAAAACTATCTGCACACCAAATATGTCGGCACCAAGCGTTTCGGCATCGACGGTGGCGAAGCCCTGATGCCGGCCCTTGAACAGATCCTCAAACGCGGCAGCCAGCTTGGCATCCGCGAGGTCGTGTTCGGCATGCCGCACCGTGGTCGTCTGAACGTTCTGGCCAATGTGCTCAACAAACCGTTCCAGGCGATCTTCTCGGAATTCATGGGCAACCCGTCCAAGCCGGACGACGTGATGGGCTCTGGTGACGTCAAATATCACCTTGGGACGTCCGCTGACCGCGAATTTGACGGTAACGTTGTTCACCTGTCGCTGACCGCGAACCCGTCCCACCTCGAAGCGGTAAACACCGTCGTTCTGGGCAAGGTCCGCGCCAAACAGGCACAGCGCAAGGACACCGCACGCGAACAGGTCATGGGTATCCTCCTTCACGGGGATGCGGCCTTTGCCGGTCAGGGTCTTGTCGCTGAAACCTTCGATCTGTCGCACCTCAAAGGCTATCGTACCGGCGGTACGATCCACTTTGTCGTCAACAACCAGATCGGTTTCACCACCAAGCCGTCCGATAGCCGTTCTTCGCCTTACTGCTCGGATATTGCCAAGGTCGTTCAGGCGCCGATCATCCATGTCAATGGTGACGACCCAGAAGCCGTGGTTCACGCCGCACGCATCGCGACCGAATTCCGTCAGGAATTCAAACAGGACGTTGTCATCGACATGTTCTGCTATCGCCGCTTTGGCCACAATGAAAGCGACGAACCGGCCTTCACCCAGCCCAAGATGTATGACGTGATCGGCAAACACCCGACCACCAAGGACATCTACGCCCAGAAGCTGGTCAAGGAAGGTCTTCTGACCGAAGAACGCGTCAAGGAACTGGATCAGAAATTCCAGAACCACCTTGACGACGAATTCAAGGCCTCCGAAGCCTATCGCCCGAACAAGGCAGACTGGCTCGAAGGCAAATGGTCGGGCCTCGCCTCCTCGCACGGCGAAGATGCGGACTGGACCGGTCAGACCGGTGTGGAAAACGACTTGTTGCAGGAAGTTGGCCGGGCACTTTCGACCCCGCCCAGCGACTATGACATCAACAAGAAAATCCTGCGCCAGCTCAAGGCCAAGGCCAAGATGTTCGAAACCGGCGAAGGCATCGACTGGGCAACCGGTGAAGCCCTCGCATTCGGCACCCTGATGTGCGAAGGCACACCGGTGCGTCTGTCCGGTCAGGATTGCCAGCGCGGCACCTTCTCGCAGCGTCACGCAAAACTGGTCGATCAGACCAACGAGGCAAAATACACCCCGCTCAACAACATCCGTACCGGCCAGGCCGAGCTTGAAGTCCTCAACTCGCCCCTGTCCGAAGCCGGTGTTCTGGGCTTCGAATATGGCATCACCCTTGCCGAACCGCATTCGCTGGTTCTGTGGGAAGCCCAGTTCGGTGATTTTGCCAACGGTGCACAGGTCATCATTGACCAGTTCATCAGCTCGGGCGAAGCCAAATGGCTGCGCATGTCGGGTCTGGTGATGCTGTTGCCGCACGGTTACGAAGGTCAGGGCCCGGAACACAGTTCCGCTCGTCTGGAACGGTATCTGCAGCTTTGTGGTGAAAACAACATGCAGGTGGCCAACGTCACGACCCCTGCAAACTATTACCACATCCTGCGCCGCCAGATCCGCCGTTCGTTCCGCAAGCCTCTGATCCTGATGACGCCGAAATCGCTTCTGCGTCACAAACAGGCGGTCTCGCCGCTGTCCGAATTCGGACCGGGGACCGTCTTCAAATCAGTGATCAGCGAAACCGGCAAACTGACCGATGCCAAAAAGGTCAAACGCGTCGTCCTGTCGGCGGGCAAGGTCTATTACGATCTGCTGGCTGAACGCGAAAACCGCGGGATTGACGATGTTGCCCTGGTGCGCGTCGAACAGCTCTATCCGTGGCCGGCCAAGGAACTGGCAGAAGAACTTGCCAAATATCCCAATGCCGACGTGGTCTGGTGTCAGGAAGAACCCGAAAACATGGGGTCTTGGTACTTCGTCGATCGTCGTATCGAAGGCGTGCTGTCTGAAATCAAACACAAGGCCGGTCGCCCGATCTATGTCGGTCGCAAGGCTGCCGCGTCCCCGGCAACGGGCTTGCTCAAGGCTCACCTGCGCGAACAGGCCGAACTGGTCGATGCCGCGCTGAGCGTAAAATAACTTTATCGGACGGGCGGGAAACCGCCCGTCCGACCCGCACATTCAGAATTCATTCGTATTCGGGCAGGCCCAAACTGTCTGATTGAAAAAACGGTCGAGGAAAAAATGGCGACTGAAGTTAAAGTTCCCACGCTGGGCGAGTCTGTTACCGAAGCAACAATTGCGAAATGGTACAAAAAAGTCGGTGATGCAGTTGCAGCCGATGAACCGATTGTCGAACTTGAAACCGACAAGGTCACCGTCGAAGTCAACGCACCGGTCGCCGGCGCGATTGCCGAACTGGTCGCCCAGGAAGGTGACGAAGTCGAAGTCGGCGCCCTGATCGCCATGATCAAGGAAGGTGCCGAAGGCGCTGCTCCGGCCAAGGAAGAAAAAGCCGAAGCCAAGGAAGAATCTAAAAAAGAAGAGCCGAAAAAAGAAGAAGCCAAACCGGCGGCTGCCCCGGCAGCAAGCGCACCGGCGGCTTCGACCTCGGCCAATGCCGATCATCCGCTGCCGCCTGCCGTTCGCAAACTGGTCGAAGACAAAAATCTCGACCCATCGAAAATTCCGGCATCGGGCAAAGACGGCCGTCTGACCAAGGGCGACGTTCTGAACTTCCTCGAAAATGGTGGATCGGCGCCGCGCGCTGCTGCTGCTGCTCCGGCGGCACCTGCTGCACCGAAGCCCGAACGCGAACTGCGCGAAGGCGAAGAACGCGTCAAGATGTCCAAGCTGCGCCAGACCATCGCGCGCCGCCTCAAAGAAGCCCAGAACACCGCGGCCATGCTGACCACTTATAACGAAGTGGACATGACCAACCTTCTGGCCTGCCGTAATCAGTACAAGGACGGCTTTGAAAAGAAACACGGTGTGAAGCTCGGCTTCATGTCCTTCTTCATCAAGGCCTGCACCACGGCGCTTAATGAATGGCCGGCGGTCAATGCCGAGATTGATGGCAACAGCTTCATCTATAAAAACTACTGCGATATCGGCGTTGCCGTTGGTACCCCGCAGGGTCTGGTTGTTCCGGTGATCCGTTCGGCTGAAAAGAAAAGTTTTGCCGACCTCGAAAGCACGATTGTCGATTTCGGCAAACGCGCACGTGACGGCAAACTGGGCATGGATGAAATGACCGGCGGCTCGTTCACCATTTCGAATGGTGGCGTGTTTGGCTCCCTTCTGTCATCCCCGATCCTGAATGCGCCGCAGTCCGGTATCCTCGGCATGCACAAAACCCAGATGCGCCCGGTCGCGATCGACGGCAAGGTCGAAATCCGTCCGATGATGTATCTCGCACTGTCCTATGACCACCGTATCATTGACGGCCGCGAAGCCGTTTCCTTCCTGGTACGCGTCAAGGAATGCATCGAGAACCCGGAACGCATCCTGCTCGACATCTGATCAGACAAAAGGATCAAAGAACTCATGGCTGAGAACTACGACGTTGTCGTGATCGGTGGCGGTCCTGGCGGTTATGTTTGCGCCATCCGCGCCGCACAGCTTGGTCTCAAGGTTGCCTGCGTTGAAAAACGCGGCACCCTTGGCGGGACCTGCCTCAATGTGGGCTGCATCCCGTCCAAGGCCCTGCTTCATTCCTCCCACCTGTTCGAGGAAGCGACGGAACATTTCGATACCCATGGCATCGAAGTCTCCAAGCCGAAGGTCAATCTCGAAAAGATGATGGCCCGCAAGGACAAGGTCGTTGACAGCAATGTCAAGGGCATTGAATTCCTGTTCAAGAAGAACAAGGTCACCTATGTCAAGGGTGCTGGCGAAATCACCTCGCCCACCTCGGTCAAGGTTGCCCTTCTGGACGGCGGCGAAGAAACCCTGAATGCCAAGAACATCGTGATCGCCACGGGTTCGGAAGTCACCCCGCTGCCGGGTGTCGAGATCGACGAGAAAAACATCGTCTCCTCGACCGGTGGTCTGGTGCTCCCGAAAGTGCCGAAAAAGATGGTTGTCATCGGGGCGGGCGTGATCGGTCTCGAACTCGGTTCGGTCTGGCGTCGGCTTGGTTCCGAAGTCACCGTGATCGAATATCTTGATCGTATCCTGCCGGGCATGGACGGCGAACTGGTCAAACAGACCCAGCGCATCTTTGCCAAACAGGGCCTTGAATTCAAACTGGGCCACAAGGTAACCGGTGCGAAAACCGGCAAGTCTGGCGTGACGCTCACGGTTGAACCGTCCAAGGGCGGCGATGCCGAGGAAGTCAAGGCCGACGTCGTTCTGGTCGCCATTGGCCGCCGTCCGTTCGTCAAGGGCCTTGGCCTTGATAAGGTCGGCGTCGAACTTGATGATCGCGGTCGCGTCAAGACCGACGAACATTTCCAGACCAACGTGCAGGGCATCTTTGCCATTGGGGACGCCATCATCGGTCCGATGCTGGCCCACAAGGCCGAGGAAGACGGTGTTGCGCTGGCCGAAATGCTCGCTGGCGAAGAAGGCCATGTCGATTACGGCAAGGTCCCGGGTGTTGTCTACACCTGGCCCGAAGTTGCCGCCGTTGGCAAAACCGAAGAGCAGCTCAAGGAAGAAGGCGTCGACTACAAGGTCGGCAAATTCCCCTTCACTGCCAACGGTCGCGCCAAGGCAATGGAAAGCACCGAGGGGTTTGTCAAAATCCTCGAAGACAAGAAAACCCACCGCGTCGTCGGCGCACATATTGTCGGCCCGGCGGCTGGCGATCTGATTGCCGAGGTTGTGCTGGCGATGGAATACGGCGCCTCTGCCGAAGACATCGCGCGCACCTGCCACGCCCACCCGGCCCTTGGCGAATCCGTCAAGGAAGCCGCCCTGGACGCCGACAAACGCGCGATCCATATGTAATCCTGATCAGGGCAACCCGATCCGTGAAACGGCCGCTCCAATGGGGCGGCCGTTTTGTTTTACGCGGATTTCAGGCTCCCCACCCGCCTAAACCCGCACCACCCTTTGCCAGCCCGCCCTCTTAACCGTCCCCCGCAACTTCCCCAACGTCATTCCCGCGCAGGCGGGAATCCAGACAACCGTGCGGCAAGCCCGGTCCGTCGATAGACGCCCCCTACGCGAACCCGGCACCCCCAACCCCACCGAAAGACGAAAAAGGAAACTTCTTCGGCCCGGTCCATCATCCGCGCGACACGAGCGCAAACACCCATTGGCAATCTTTGCCAATGACGATAGAATTCGCCGATCAGAAGGAGCTCCGACATGCCAACCCGAAATGTCAATCTGACCGATGATCAGGACGCTTTCGTTGAAAAGATGGTCCGGGCCGGAAAATACCAGAATGCCAGCGAAGCGATGCGCGACGCCGTGCGCGGCTTGCAGCAACGCTGGAAAGAGGACGAGCTGAAGCTCGAACTGCTGCGCAAAAGCATCGATACCGGCATTGCCGATCTTGAAAACGGCAATTACGAGGATATGGACGACGCAAGCCTCGAAGGCTGGCTCGCTCCCCCCGAGAAAACCACTGACAAAACCAATGGCAAAACCGCCGGAGCCTGATCCGTGGCAGCACAATACCGGCTTACGGCATCGGCCAAAGCCGATATCAACGCCCTTCTTGATGAAAGTACGCACCGGCACGGGCAGGACGCACGCAACCGTTACGCCGCCCTGCTTCTTGCCGCTCTGCGCCGCATCGCCCAAAACCCCGAAGGCGGCGCCACCGCCGCCCGCCCGGAATTACACCCCGATATGCGCAGCTTCCATATCCGCCACAGCCGCACCGAAAGCAACACTACCCCGGTCGGCAATCCGGTGCATGTGATCTTCTACCGCACCACCGAACCCGGCAGGGTCGACATCATCCGCGTCCTGCATGACCGGATGGAACCAAGCCGCTACTTGGACGCCGCTCAGGACCAAAAGGCATGAACGAGAAAAAGAGACGACAATGGCCCAACTGAACGAGCAAAAAGCAGCCCAGCGATTGATCCGATCAAGAGAGCGCGTCGCGGACCACGGCGAAGTATTTACGCCCGCTTGGATGGTTGAGGCAATGCTCGACCTTGTTAAGGATGAGTCCGAACGTATCGACTCCCGCTTTCTGGAACCTGCCTGTGGTAGCGGTAATTTTCTGGTCCACGTCCTGCAGCGGAAGCTTGCCGCCGTCGAAATCAAGTTCGGAAAATCCGATTTTGAAAAGCGCCACTATGCGCTTCTCGGGCTAATGTGCATCTATGGCATCGAACTTCTGGCCGACAACATGATCGAATGCCGCGCCAACCTCATTGAAATTTTTGCAGATTATCTCAAACTGAATCCGTCGGATAACCTCTACCGTGCTGCATTGGTGGTACTGTCAGTCAACCTTGTTCAGGGCGATGCACTGACCATGAAAACGCATGATGGAGAACCAATTTCATTCGCCGAATGGGGCTATCTCGGCAAAGGCAAGTTCCAGCGGCGGGATTTCCGCCTCGATGTTCTCACCGGATCATCGGCTTTCAGCGCCGAAGGCTCGCTGTTCGCTCATCTTGGCAAACATGAAATCTTCAAACCGATCAGGACCTACCCAACAATGACAGTGAACACACTGGCAGCTGCCTACGAAAATGTACCGGAGGAAGCGAAATGAGTCTGCAAGCCAGTTTTTCCTTGCGTGGTAGAAACCCGGATGTACTGACCTGCATCGCGAACCTGTCTAACGACGAGGTATTCACACCTCCCGAATTTGCCAACCGGATGCTCGACACCTTGGCCGAAGCATGGGCAGCTGACCACAACGGCGCGAACCTCTGGGCTGACAAATCGGTAAAATTTTTGGACCCTTGCACAAAATCTGGGGTTTTCTTGCGTGAAATTACCAATCGTCTTACTCAAGGCCTCGCTACCGAAATTTCTGACCTGCAAGAGCGTGTAGATCATATTCTGACAAAACAGGTTTTCGGAATCGGCATCACCCATCTTACCAGCTTGCTCGCACGTCGTAGCCTCTATTGTTCAAAACATGCGAATGGCGAGCATTCTGTCGCAAAAAGCTTCGACACCCATGCAGGCAATATCTGGTTCGAGCGCACTAATCATGACTGGTTCAATGGCAGGTGTGTTTTTTGCAAGGCTAGCCAATCTAGTTACGACCGCGAAGATGGTATGGAAACCCATGCTTATGCATTCATTCATACCACCGACATCGAAGCTCGGGTTGTAGAGCTGTTTGGAGACAAAATGCAATTTGACGTTATTATCGGAAACCCCCCGTACCAACTCGGGTCCGATGGCGGAACACGCGACGTTCCCATCTACCAACGCTTTGTTGAACAAGCCAAGGCCCTTCAGCCAAGATATTTGACAATGGTTATCCCATCTCGGTGGATGGCTTCGGGGCTAGGCCTTACAGAGTTTCGCCAAGCAATGCTTAAGGATCGTAGTATACGTGAGCTTATCGACTTCCCTGCGGCAAATGATGTTTTCCCCGGTGTCGAAGTGAAAGCTGGCGTTTGCTATTTCCTCTGGGATGCATCCCATGACGGAGATTGCAAGGTAACAACCATGAGGGGCGGAGAAGCGATAGGTCCCGTTCTAAGAAATCTTGGTGAATATGATATATTCGTTCGAGACGCTCGAGCAGTTTCGATTCTACACAAAGTTCGGGCAATGTCGGAACCATCCATCAACAACATCCTTGCCCGTGACAAAGAATTCGGCTGGACATCGAATTTTGACGGTTTTCATAAAACTAAACGGCCCGGTGATGTGCCACTCTACTTCATTCGAAAAATGAAGCGAGGCATTGGTTATATAGACAGAGGGGATGTAACCAAAAGCAAACATCTGACAGACTATTGGAAAGTACTCGTCCCACAAGCGTTCAATGGAGGAGATGCTATTCCACACCAGATATTGGGCAAACCATTGATTGCTCCGTCTCCATCCGTATGCACACAATCATTTTTGTTTTTTTACGTTGAATCACTGGAAGCCGCAAAAAGCATTCAATCTTACTACACAACGCGGTTCTTCCGTTTTCTTGTTTCTGTTCGGAAAATTACCCAGCATGCAACCCACGGCACTTATACATGGGTACCAATGCAGACTTGGGATCGGAATTGGACCGATGAAGAGTTGTATCAGAAATACGACATTAACGAGGAAGAACAGGCCTATATTGAATCTCAAGTCAGAGTGATGAACATTGACGACAGTGAAAATGAATAAGCCCACCATTGCGGAAATCCTCGCCCCCAAACCTAAAGCCCGACCACGCATCTACGCTTATTCGATTGCGGATGAAGCACACACTGGTCTTCTCAAGGTCGGACAAACAGCACGCGATGTCAAACTGCGCATAGCTGAGCAGGTCAAGACCGCCGCCATAAAGAACTATCAGATCGAACTGGACGAACCGGCGGAGCGTGACGACGGAACCGTGTTTAGCGACCACGAAGTACGCACCGCTCTGGTCAGGAAGGGTTTCAAAAACACTGAACTGGAATGGATGCAGTGCACAGCCGCGGACGTGCGTACTGTGCTTGCCGAACTGCGCTCAGGACAGAAATTCAGCGGAACGCATCATCAAACATTCCACATGCGTCGGGAACAGGCAGAAGCGGTTAACGTCACGCATGCCTATTTTCATTCCCGTTGGGCCGAAGACATGCACGCGGTTCCGCGATTCCTCTGGAACGCGAAAATGCGCTTTGGCAAGACGTTTACCTCCTACCAACTGGCCAAAAAGCTTGGCGCAAAGCGGGTTCTGGTCGTCACCTTCAAACCTGCAGTCGAGGATGCATGGCAGACCGACCTTGAAAGCCATGTGGATTTTGACGGTTGGCAATACCTATCAAAATCATCGGGCGGCGACCCGACACAGATTGATCGCAACAAGCCTGTTGTTTATTTCGGTTCTTTTCAGGACCTGCTGGGTCGTGACACGGCTGGAAACATCAAGGCGAAAAACGCATGGCTCCATAAGGAAAACTGGGACCTCGTGGTGTTTGATGAATATCATTTCGGCGCGTGGCGCGAGACCGCCAAGGAACTGTTCGAGGGCGAAGAAGAAACGGTCTTTAAAAAAGAAACCAAGCTTGAATACGCTGCCGATCTGGATGGGGTGAACGAGGACCTGAACGTTCTGTCGCAGAAGGAAACCGAGTTCCTTCCCATCACCACCAAGGCCTATCTTTATCTCTCCGGCACGCCGTTCAAGGCGCTGGCGACGGGTGAGTTTATTGAAGAACAAATCTTCAACTGGACCTATACAGACGAACAGCGCGCCAAGGCCGATTTTGCCGCCAAGAACCCTGACGAATGGAACCCTTATGGCGCACTGCCGCAAATGCGTCTGTTGACCTACCAGATGCCCGACGAACTTGTAGCAGTCGCGAGCGCAGGTGAATTCGACGAGTTCGATCTCAACGAGTTTTTTGCTGCCAACGGCACAGGCGACGCGGCGCAGTTCAAGCACAAAAACGACGTGCAAAAGTGGCTGGACATCATCCGGGGACAGTACGCAGCAAAAGCTGTTGATAGCCTTAAGACAGGCACCCGGCCTCCCTTCCCATATTCAGACGTTCGCCTGCTGCCCTATCTGCAGCATTCCTTCTGGTTTCTGCCCAATGTGGCGGCGTGCCATGCAATGGCAAAACTCCTTACTGAGAAGCACAACACCTTTTGGCGCGAATACGATATCGTCGTTGCCGCCGGTGCGTCGGCAGGCATCGGTCTTGACGCGCTGCCGCCCGTGCGCGCGGCAATTGGAAGCGGGTTCGACACCAAGACAGTTACCCTCTCGTGCGGCAAGCTCACCACGGGAGTTACGGTGAAACAATGGACATCCATTCTGATGCTTCGCAATCTGAAGTCACCAGAAACCTATTTTCAGGCGGCGTTCAGGGTCCAGTCGCCTTGGTCCATCAAGAACCCGAACGGCGACAACCCGAACGAAGAGGAAATCCTGAAACCCGTCTGTTTCGTCTTCGACTTTGCGCCAACGCGCGCCTTGCGGCAGCTTTCGGAATACGGGATAGGCCTTTCACCCAATGAACCGAACCCGGAAAATGCCGTAAAGGATCTTGTATCCTTCCTGCCGGTGCTGGCCTACGACGGCGCGAACATGACCCAAATCGACGCAGGAGGTATTCTCGACATCGCGATGGCAGGCACGTCGGCAACATTGCTGGCGCGCAAGTGGGAAAGCTCGCTGCTGGTCAACGTGGACAACGATACCTTGCGCCGGATCATGGATACTCCCGAAGCGATGTCCGCAGTTGAACGCATTGAGGGTTGGCGTGCGCTGGGTGATAACATCATCGAAACCATCATCAACAAGAGCGACAAAGTCAAAGGTCTCAAGGACAAGGCCAAAGCACAGGATGGCAAATTATCCCCCAAAGAAAAGAAAGAACTGACGGACGAGGAAAAGGAATACAAATCAAAACGGAAGCTCGTTCAGGAAAAGCTGATAAAATTCGCGACAAGAATTCCTGCCTTCATGTATCTGACGGACTTCCGGGAAAATACACTCCGGGACGTGATCACCAAACTGGAACCGGACCTGTTTCACGCCGTTACAGGTCTGACGGTTGCCGACTTTCATCTGCTCGTCCGCCTTAAGGTTTTTAACACCGAGCGTATGAACGAAGCCGTCTTTGCATTCCGCCGCTATGAGGATGCGTCGCTGCGTTACACCGGTATTGAAAGTCATGAGGGCCTGTCGCACTACGGACTTTACGACACGGTGGTCGCTCGGGAGTAACAGCAATGTATCAGGCTTTGCTGCGGGTGTGACAAAGGCTTGGGTTATCGGACTCGGTCCAAACGCCTCCCTCTCTGCTCTGGCCGCACCCCGAAGCGCAATAGGCAGGACATTCCAGGTCGGCCGATGCCCGCTCCCGCCGCACCGGAACCTCGGATGCCGAACAGTCCCATCGGGCTGGTCTGGTTGCCGATGCGATTGCACATGCTGGCCCTGCCCACCGATGGCGACGGGGCTCCGCTGAACGCTCCTGCACCACTCTCGCCAAATGCTGCGGCCTGAACGGAACTCACCCGTGTTGACCAACGCTGCCAATCCCGGCACGGGCGTGATGACATCGCACCCGAACCACCCCTGCTCCGCTGCTGATCTGCCCAATCGTCGGCTCGATCCGCATCCGGCCCCGCATCGGCCCAAATCTGGCCCGCGCCCTTCCCGGCAGGCGCACCTCTCCCGTTCTGTCTTTCCGGTTTGTAAAACTTTACGCCGCCGTTTCCCGGGCCGTTTCAATGCCCGGACGCACTCCTGCCGTAATAACTTTACCCCACACGGATCTGCCGCGCTTGGCGGTGATCGCCTGCTACTTAACCACTTAACATCGTCGCTTTTTCATCACTTCATCCCCTGCTTTTGACAAACAATCCGACCCCGAAACGCAAAAACCCGCCAAAGCGAATCACGCTTGGCGGGTTATGTCTCCGGACCCATTTGTCCTGTTGACTTTATCTTTATGCCACA
>CENV01056060.1_pt1 | contig 12552 bp, 11 predicted proteins | sample 530231 | NCBI WGS metagenome assembly CENV01 (sample SAMEA2619815, study PRJEB7988) | marine metagenome | biome: marine biome (ENVO:00000447); feature: surface water layer (ENVO:00002042); material: "saline water (ENVO:00002010), including plankton (ENVO:xxxxxxxx)" | depth 5 m | reverse complement strand
CTGGGCCATTTCGGCCGCGTATTGTTCGCTCATCATGCCGCGCCAGGTTTCCTCGGCGTAACCGCCGCCGAACATGGAGTCGGTTTCCAGCCCTTTGAACATTTCGGAAACGAGTGTGTTCAAAAACACGCCTTCGAGTTCGGACGCCTTTTCGCGCAGATCGGCGTAGCCGGGCAGGGACTGGTAAGCGGGGTTGAGGGTAACGGCCATCAGATCACCTCGATTTCGGCCTGCAGCGCGCCGGACGCCTTGATGGCCTGCAGGATGGCGATCAGATCGCGCGGCGAGATGCCCAGGGTATTGAGCCCGTCGACAAGCTGCTGCAGCGAGATCGATTCGGGGACCACGGCAAGCTGGGTGCCGTCTTCATTGACGTTGATCTGCGTGCGCGGCTCGACGGCGGTCACCCCGTCGGTGAAGGGTTCGGGCTGAACGATCTCGGGGTTTTCGGCAATTGATATGGTCAGATTGGCGTGCGCTATGGCGACCGAGGACACCCGCACGTCGCGACCGATGACGATGATGCCCGAGTTTTCGTTGATGACGATGCGGGCCGCCTGATCGGTCTGGATCACCAATTGTTCGATGTCGGTGAGCAGGTCGACGATATTGCCGTTGAAATTGTTGGGCAGGGAGACCCGTACATTGGCCGGATCGGTGGGGATGGCGACGGGCAGGCCGATCAGATCGTTGATGGCCAGCGCGATGCGGCGCGAGGTGGTGAGATCGGGGTTGCGCAGCGAGAGGCGCACCGAGTGCTGGGCGCCGAGCGCGAAATTGATCTCGCGCTCGATCAGGGCGCCCGAGGAGACCATGCCGGTGGTGGGCACGCCCGAAACCACTGTCGCGGCCTCGCCCTGGGCCGAAAAGCCGTTGATGAGCACCGGGCCCTGGGCAATGGCATAGGCCTCGCCATCGGCGCCAAGCAGGGGCGTGACCAAAAGCGTGCCGCCCTGGAGCGAGGATGCATCGCCCATGGCCGCGACCGAAACGTCGAGGCGCGAGCCTTGGGTGGAAAAGGGCGGCAGATTGGCGGTGACCATCACGGCGGCAACATTTGCCGTGCGCATCGTCTCGCCGCGGGTGTTGACCCCCATGCGCTCGAGCATGGCGATCATCGACTGGCGGGTGAAGGGCGAATTGTTGAGGCTGTCGCCGGTGCCGTTGAGGCCCACGACCAGCCCGTAGCCGATCAACTGGTTGTCGCGCACGCCCTCGATCTGGACGATATCCTTGATGCGGGCCGGTGCGGCAAGCACCGGAAGCGTCCCGGTGATCGCCAGTGCGGCGGCGAGGGCGATTGCCAATGTGGTGCGAAACAAACCTGTTTTCATTTTCGTCCGATTCCCCGTTTCCGGGCGGCGTACCCTCGTCCCCACGATGGCGTGCCGCTGTTCACGGGTAACAGAGCGAAAAGCGTGCCAAGCACGGTCGCCTCCTGTTAATCGATTGTTTTTGTTGGGAATTATCTGAATTGATGGTTCGCGATACGGCTGGCGATGGGCAGTGTTTGCCGGGCCGTTAAGGGTAAATTAACCCCTCTGGGCAAAATCTGCCGGTTAGCAATCGATTAACCACGAGCCAATCGGGCCAGACATGCGGATCGACGGAACAGGGCGGATCATCACCACGAACCGGCCGGGTACCGCTGCGAAATCGTCCGGGCCTGCATTCCAGATCGAATCGGGGCAGGGTTCGGGCCGCAGCGCCCAGACCTCGGCGCCGATCGCGGCGGGCGGGATCGATGCGCTGCTGGCGCTGCAGGCGGCGGACGATGCGACCACCGGGCGTCGCAAGGCGGTCAAGCGCGCCAACTCCCTGCTCGACATGCTCGAAGACATTCAGGCCGATCTTTTGATCGGGCAGGTCGGGGAAGGACGGCTCAACCGGGCCATCTCCCTGCTGCAGCAGGCCAAGACGCAGATCGATCCGGAGCTCGAGGCCATCGTGGCCGATATCGAATTGCGGGTGCGGGTCGAACTCGCCAAGCTGGGACGCTATCCCGAAACCTGATGCTGTGACCCGTTTGCGGCACCTCACGGTGTTGTTAACGAGCCGGTCACTTTCCGTTTGCCCGATAAGTTTGACCCCACTATATAAGCGGCGACCTGTTGCCAAGGGGAGTGAGTCTTAACGATGTCGGTCGAGGCCCTTGCTGACGACTACCGTCCTTCCGAGGACGAAGAGTTCATGAATGCGCGTCAGCGCGAGTATTTCCGCAAGAAGCTCAATGCCTGGAAGGACGAGATTCTCCGCGAAAGTCGCGAGACGCTCGAGAACCTGCAGGAAGAAAGCACCAACCACCCCGATATGGCTGACCGGGCGTCCTCGGAAAGCGATCGTGCGCTCGAATTGCGCACTCGCGACCGCCAGCGCAAGCTGATCGCCAAGATCGATTCGGCGCTCAAGCGGATCGAGGACGGTTCGTACGGCTTTTGCGAGGAGACCGGCGAGCCGATCGGTCTGGCCCGGCTCGACGCCCGTCCCATCGCGACCCTGAGTCTGGAGGCCCAGGAGATGCACGAGCGGCGCGAGAAGGTTTATCGCGACGACTGATCGCTGAATCTTTTGAATCGTTTGCGGCGGCCCGTTGAAGGAAAACTTCAGCGGGCCGTTTGCCGTTTCAGGCCAAAGCCATCTCCCGCGTGATGGCTATGGCGTCGAGGAAGGGGCGGTCGTGGCTGACGACGAGCAGGGCGCCGTCATAGCCGCGCAGGCCGGCTTCGACCGCCTCGATGGATTCGAGGTCGAGGTGGTTGGTCGGTTCGTCCAGGATCAGCAATTGCGGCGGGGCAGCGGTGCCCAGAACGCAGGCGAGGCCGGCGCGCAGGGTTTCGCCGCCCGAGAGCGATGCGGTCATTTTCAGCGCGGCGTCGGCGCGGAATTTGAAGCGGGCCAAAGCGGCGCGACAGGCTTGCTCGTCGGACGCCGGATTGAGGGCGAGGAAATTGTCGCGCACCGTCTTTTGCGGGTCCAGGACGGACACCTGCTGGTCGAGCAGGGCGTGGGGGACGTGCACACTGACAGCCCCGGCGAACGGTTCGAGAGTGCCGGTAACGAGGCGGAGAAGGGTGGTCTTGCCCGACCCGTTCGGGCCGGTGATTGCCACGCGTTCGGGGCCGGCGATGGCGAGAGAGACATCCTTGAGGACCGGGGCAGCCGGATCGTAGCCGGCTGAAATGGCGTCGAGGGTCAGCACCTTTTTTCCGGCGGGCAGACCGGTTGGCGGCATTGCTATGGCAACGTGCTGGAGCACTTCGATTTTGTCGCGGGCCACCTGAGCGTCCGATTCCGCCTGCTGCCGTAAACGGCTGGCAAGACGGGCGTTTTCGCCCGCCGAATTTTCGGCGGCGCTCTTGCGTCCGTTGAGGAGGATTTTCGGCAGATCGCCCTTGGAACGTTTGCGCTTGCCTGCGGCATCGGATTTCTGCTGGCGCTCGCGGGTCTGCTGGGCCTTTTTTTCCACCTGGGCGGTGCGGCGTTCGGCAGTGGCCAGATCGTGCTCGGCGGCGGCCAGTTCGATGGCTTTGCGTTCGCGATAGAAAGAATAATTGCCGCCATAGGTCGTGGCGCCCAGGCTGGTCAGTTCCACAATGGCGTCCATGGTTTCGAGCAATTCGCGGTCATGGCTGACCACAACGGCGCCGCCGCGCCATTTGGCCAGAAGATCGATGACTGCATCGCGGCCATCGCGATCGAGATTGTTGGTGGGTTCGTCGAGCAGCAGGAAATCGGGATCGGCGAACACCAGCGCAGCCAGCATGGCGCGGGTGCGCTGGCCGCCCGAGAGAGTTTCAAGCTGCGTTTCGGCGGTTGCGGGCAGGGCAAAGCGGGCGAGGGCTTCATCGAGCCGCGCTTCGATCGTCCAGTCGGCATCGGCCAATTGGTCGGCTGTAGCGGTTCCGGCAGCGGCGCGGGCGAGGATGTCGCGTTGGGCGGTGGCGCCGAACAGGTCGGCTATGGTCTCGCCAGCCCCGGCCTTGAGCGACTGGCGCAGCAAGCCGATGGTGCCATCGATGGTGACGCTGCCCGATTGCGGGACCAGCGCGCCGGTGATCAGCCCCAGGATCGTCGATTTGCCCACACCGTTGCGGCCCACAAGGCCGGTGCGCTGGCGAGAAAAGGCGAGATCGAGATCGGAGAAAAGCTGCGTGCCGTCAGGCGTTGAAAAGCTTAAGCGCGATAGCGTGATGTGTGCGGGCATAGATGGATTCCGTTCCGAGACAATTGCGGTTTGCTGTCGGAAGAAAATCCATTTGGGCACACATCCTGCTGGAGCGTTTCGGCGCTTCTTGGAATCGCCGAAATGCTCCAAGTCTTTGTTGGTCGCGCTTTCGAACCGGATAAGTGGAGCCCACTTATCCTGGAAGCACTCCTGTTGCAGATCGGCGCCAAATTAATCGCTAAACACCACAAGTCAAGCCGCGCAGGTTGACAGGAAAGCCATGCTGACGCTTTCTGGTGCCATGGGCTCGAAAGCATTTTTCACGACGATCACGATTGCGCTTACGGCGGCTTTTGCCACCGGGGCGTCCGCGATGGATATCTCGCTGGGCTCAAACGTGCGGCTGAGCGCGGGGTATCTTTCGCTCAATCACGACGCGTCCCATCTCACGCCACCGGGCAGTTCGGGGATGGCGAGCTATGGCGATCCCACCTCGATCCTGAGCTATGAGCCGCTCTATCAGGCCGATATCGAATTTTCTCTCACCGGGCGCGGAGAGGAAGGCTGGTTCGATCTGATCGCTGCGTTCCCCATCGCGGCGGGCGGTACGTTCGGGGATCGCGACTACGAGGCGGGGCAGGCGCTTTATTCGGAAACCTTCAGCGACATCACCCTTGAAAATGGCGGCAGTGTCTCGCTGCGGTACGGATTGCCGACCGATGGGACGCTGGTCTGGAACGATATGGTCGTGCGCCCCTATCTGACGGGCGGGTTTGGGCTGGAGCGCTATGGCATGGACGAATTGCGCTGCGGTGCCGCCTGTCCCAGCGGTCCGATTGCATCCAGCGTCACGGTGATCGGGCACGATCTGTTTTCGGCTTCGGCCGGGCTGGGCGTGTGGCTGGAAAATGAAATTTCGGAGGCCGAGACCATCGACCTGCGATTCGAGGTCAATGGCGGCTATCTCGGGGTTACCGACAGCCATTATCTGCGGTTGGCGGATCTGGGGAGCGTGCCCAACATCTTTTACGATCTGGCCACGGTGGGCGGACTGGCCGAGGCCACCTATCGCTATGAAACCGAGCAGGGCGCCGAGCTTTCGGCCAGCGTCTTTGCCGGTGGACAACTGGGGCTGGGCGGGGTGACCTTCGGCAGCGCCGGCGGCCCGCAAACCGGGCCGCTCTGGGCGTGGTCGGTTGCGGGGCATGCGGGCATCAGCGTCGGGGCGAGTGTGCCGTTTTAGCGCGAACGGCGGCCGATCCTCTCTTTGTCGTCATCCCGGGCGAAGACCCAGGATCCAGTAACCGGCAGCGCTCAGGTTCCTTCACCAATGCAGAGTGTACTGGACCCCGGCTCAAGGCCGGGGTGACCGGGTGGGGAGTAGGGCGCGCAGCACTTGGGCGCTGCTACCCGTACCGCTTTTTGAGATGCGCGATGAAAATGTCGGGATCGAGGGTCGAGCCCGTGGCGCGTTCGATGAGGTCGGGGGTCGAATAGCGTGAGCCTTGCGACCAGATGTTGTCGCTGCGCCATTTGTTGACGCCGGAAAAGTCACCCTTTGCGATTTCATCGAGCACGTTGGGGCGGGCCTTTTCGATGGCCTGCCATTGCTGGGCGGCGAGCATGGCGCCCAGCGTGTAGCTGGGGAAATAGCCGAAGGCACCGGCTGGCCAATGGACGTCCTGCATGGGGCCGTCCTTGGGATTTTCGATTGTCGAAAGCCCCAGATACTCGGTCATTTTTGCGTCCCAGGCCTCGGGGAGGTCGACAACTTCGAGATCGCCGCCGATCAGCGCCTGTTCGAGCTCGAAGCGCAAGATGATGTGGAGCGGGTAGGTCACCTCGTCGGCATCGACACGGATGAAGCCGCGTTCGACCTTGTTGACCTCGGCCACGACGTCCTCGATCTCCCAGCCCCTAAGCGCATCTTCACCGAGATGCTGGGACACGATTGGCATGGCCCAGCGCCAGAATTGGGGGGCATGGGCCAGTTGCTGTTCAACGAAAAGCGACTGGCTTTCGTGCATGGCCATGCCGCGCGCCTGACCGACGGCCATATGCGAAAGATCCTTGGGCAGGCCCTGCTCGTACAGTGCGTGACCGGTTTCGTGCAGAACACCCATCAGGGCGGTGAGGAACTCGTCGGTTCTGTAGCGCGTGGTCATGCGCACATCGGTGGGCACGCCGCCGCAGAAGGGGTGATGGGACACATCGAGCCGGCCATGGGTGAAATCGAACCCGAGCGCACCCATCATCGAAAGGCCCAGCTCGCGCTGTTTTTCGATCGGGAAGGGGCCTTCGACCGATTTGGCGGGGCGGCTGGCGTAGCGGCGTTCCTGCGCATCGAGCGCTTGGGGCACGAAATCGACAAGGAAGGCTTTGAGCTTTTCGAGCACCGGGGCGACATCGGCGACGCGGTTGCCGGGGTCGAACTGTTCCATCAGCGCGTCGTAAGGGGTGAGCCCCAGCACATCGGCGCGCATCTGCGCTTCCTCGCGGGCCAGCGCCACGACGCCTTCGAGGGCGGGGGCGAAATTTGCCCAATCGTTCTTGGCGCGCAGATCGCGCCAGAGCTGCTCGGAGCGTATTTCGGCCTGGGATTTGCGCACCACGAAATCGGCGGGCAGGCAGGTGGCGTTGGTGTAAACGCGCTTGAATTCGCGCACGGCGAGCTTCTGGTCGTCGGAGAGGTCTTCGGATTCGGCCTTTGCGATCCAGTCGCCGATCTGGGGCGCGGTCGCCGTTTCGTGACGCAGCCCGTAAAGGAAAGACACCGATTCCGCGCGCTTTTCACCGCCACCGACCGGCATGTTGGTCGCCTCATCCGCCGAGAGGATGGCGATAGCGTGCTCGATGGATTCGAGCTTGCGTCCGAGGGTTTCGAGATCGGCGTAGGACATGGGGGGCTCCGGGCAGATGAGTGTCGGGAGGGTTGTAGAGGATTTTGGCGGCGAGGGGGAGAGGGACTACGGAGAGGTTAGGGCTTACATAGAGTACTGGATCCCGGCTCAAGGCCGGGATGACGGTGGTGGGGAGGTGAGGAGAGAAGAGAGATAAAAAAGGCGCTGCGGGGAGCAGCGCCTTTTGGGTCGGTCCGACGGGGAAGACGGGCCGGTTAACCGGCTGCCGCGAATTTGGGGAACGGCAGGCGGTTGGGGCCTGAAGCGCCAGGGAGAAGGCGGCGCTGGGGATACTGGATCCCGGATCAAGTCCGGGATGACCGTGGAGGGTTGGGAGGCGTGGTGTGCCTCCCTTCCGGGGTTAGAACGGCAGGATGGCGTCGAGGATCTGCTGGCCGTATCGGGGCTGCTGGACGTCGGTGATCTGGCCGCGACCACCGTAAGCGATGCGGGCTTCGGCGATCTTGGTGGAGGAAATCGTGTTGTCCGATCCGATATCCTCGGGCCGCACGATGCCGGCCACGATCAGGTCGCGGACCTCGAAATTGACGCGCACTTCCTGACGGCCTTCGATGACCAGATTGCCGTTGGGCAGCACCTGGGTCACGACGGCGGCGACCTGGGTGGTGACCCGTTCGGAGCGGTTGACCGAACCGTTGCCGGCGTTGGAGACGCCCGAATTGGTGCCGATGGCGGCATCCGCGGACACGTCGGCCGGGGCGACCGAGTTAAAGATCGAGCCCAATGCGCCACCCAGCCCGGCTTCGTTGGACGAAGAGCGCGTGGCGGTGGTGGTGTTTCCGATCTGGGCGCGGTCGTCGATGGTGACGATAACAGTCAGAATGTCGCCGATCTTGGCGGCGCGCTGATCCTTGAAAAAGCCGCGCGCATCGGACGAAAACAGCGAATTGGGCTGGTAGGTGGCCGGCTCGGCGGCGGGCATGGGCATGGTCACCGGACGATAGCCGGCGGTTACAGTGGGATCGACGATGGGGGTCAGGGCCGGAGCCTGGCCGACATTGGCCAATCGGTCGGTGGTGGCGCAGGCGCCGAGCGTGGAAACGAGCAGCAGGCCCGTTGCGAGTTTGAGAAGTGCGTTCATTTCAAAATTCCCCGTAATTTTTCAGTGGTCGCGTTTCCGAACCGAAGAACCGGTATCGACTTCTTCTGGAAACGCTCCGGTGACCGAGACTTCCCCAAGTCCCGAGAGTGAAGATCAGAGCCCGGCGAGTTGCTGGGGGCCCGAATAGACCGTGACCGTGCCGTTCTGCGTGGCGACGCCCTGCAGAACCTTGTTGGTCATGGTGTTGAGCACGGATACCGGCTGGCTCAGGCTGGCGGAATTGAGCGCCTTGCCGGTTGTGGTGAGGGTGAGCGCGCCTTGCTGGAAGACGACTGTCACCGAATCGTTGCGCGAGATGATTTCGGGCGCGGCAATATCGGAGGGCTTGAGCATGACGCCTTCGCGGGTCTGGCGCTGCAGGGCCATACCCATGATTTCCTCGTCCGACACCAGGCCGGTGGATTCGGCGTAGGCGAGTGGGACCATGCGCATTTCGATGTCGTCGGGCCCCAAAATCGTGCCCTGCGGCAGGGTGCGGGCGAGATGGGGCGCGGCGATCATCAACTGAATCTGGCCCGAAACGTCGAGCGGGCGATCGATGCCGGCCACCGCAAAGCGGGCGGAAAAGCTCGATGAACCGGGCATGTAGCGCAGGATGGTCAGCGCGGCGGGGGTTTCGGTGTTGGCGGCGATGAGATCGGGCAGGGGTGCGTCGAGCGCGATGTCCATGTCCATGCCGGCGGTGAGGATGCCGCGCGATTGCAGATCCTGGGCGATCAGGTCCGAGAGCATCTCCTGGCGCACATCGATGCCGACGCGGGCCACTCGGATGCGGTCGAACCCGGCGGGCTCGAATGTCTCGATGCCGGCGGCCTGAACCGCCGAGGCGATGTCCTGGAGCGAGAGAATGCCCGATGTGCCGGGGGCCGGGGCGCGGAACACGGCGGTTTCGGCCATCAGTCCGGCGCCGTCGAACAGATCGCCCACGGTGACGATGGCGGCGTTGACGGTCACATCGCCGCGCAGCATCGGCTCGGCTTGCGCCGCGCCGGCCAGTGCGCCGAGGACGATTGCGATACCGGTGCGTTTGAGAAGTGAAGCAAACATCGTCGTTACCCCCTTTGTCAGGTGTTTAGCGAAGCTGGGCGGTGGCCTGGAGCATCTGGTCAGCGCCGGAGATCACGCGGGCATTCATTTCGTAGGCGCGCTGGGCCGAGATCAGATCGGCCATTTCGGTCACCGCGTTGACGTTGGCACTTTCGAGATATCCCTGGAGGAGGTCGCCCATGCCCTCGGCGCCGGGCACCCCGATCTGGGCCTCGCCCGATGCGGCGGTTTCGAGAAAGAGATTGTCGCCCATCGATTCCAGGCCCGCCTTGTTGACGAAGCGCGCCATCTGGAACTGGCCGAGCTGAACCGGTTCGGTGCCGCCGTTGAAGAACCCCTCGACGATGCCGTCGCGGCTGATCGAAACCGAGGTGGCATCCTCGGGAATGATGATGCCGGGTTCGACCTCATAGCCGTCCACGGTGACCAGCATGCCGGTGGACGAGCGCTCGAAGGTGCCGTCGCGGGTGTAGGCGGTGCGCCCGTCGGGCATGTTGACGATGAAATAGCCCTCGCCGCGGATGGCGACGTCGTTTTCCTTTTCGGTGGGTGCCACATTGCCCTGGCTCATGATGCGGGCGGTGGCCGAAACCCTTACGCCCGAGCCGATCTCGATGCCGACGGGAACCTGCGTGCCCGCTTCCGAGGTCGATGCGCCGGCGCGGCGGTAGGACTGGTAGAGCAGGTCCTGGAACTCGGCGCGCTGGCGCTTGAACCCGGTGGTGCGCATGTTGGCGATGTTGTTGGAGATGACTTCGACATTGCGCTCCTGGGCGGCCATGCCGGTCGATGCTATGTAGAGAGCTTTCATCGGTGTTGTCCTTATGTCGGTCGCTGGCTGGCTCAGGCCTGGGTATCGCCAAGCCGCTGGATCGCGGAACGGCGCAATTCGTCTTGCTTGTTCATGAGGTCGGCGAGCGAGGAATAGGCCCGCGTCACCCGGATCATTTCGGTCATTTCGCCAACGCCCGAGACGTTGGAGCGCTCGAGCGCGCCCTGGACGACGCGGGTGGTCGAAACCGCCAGCGGGGTGCCGCCGGCAAACATGGTGTCGCCGGTGCGGGTCAGTTCCTGGGGGTTTTCAAACTCGACAACTGCGAGGCTGCCCTTGTTGCCGGCGCTCGATGTGATTTCGCCCTCGGCGGTTATGGCGATGTCGGTCTCCCCGGCGCCAAAGACGATGGGGTTGCCGCCATCGGAAAGCACCGGGAAGCCGTTCTGGGTGACGAGCACGCCGTCGGAATTGATTTCCATTGCGCCATTGCGGGTGTAGCGGGTGCCCTCGGGCGCCTGGACGGCCAGAAAGCCTTCGCCGGCAAGAGCGACGTCGAGCGGATTGCCGGTCTGGGTCATGGACCCTGCGGCGAGGTCGTGCATGGTCGCCCAGTCCTGGACATAGGAAAGCTGCTGGCTGCCGCTGGGGAAACTGCGGTCGGAAGCGACCGGCATGACGTATTCCTCGAACAGGATCGCCTCGGCCTTGAAACCGGTCGAATTGATGTTGGCCAGATTGTTGGCCACCACATCCATCTGCCGTTGCAGCGCCATCTGGCGCGAGAGGCCGATCAATTGCGCGTTCTCGATCATGCGCGTTTCCCCGTTAACATCTTTCGAGGGCCCTGCCTCCCCAGGCCGGGCGTCTCGCCAAAAGACAATGCAGGTGGCGTGCCAACTTCATAAATTGATATAAAACAACGGGTTAGATTGATCGGGTGTTATGGGCTTTGCGGTAAGGCTTTGCCGGCGGGGAAAAATCTACCCGGCAATACTTGCCGCCCTTAGGCAAATCGTAACCATTCGTTAACCCTGTGGGGATTAGCTGGGCACAGGGCAAAAGCGCCTGAAACCGGGGGATTCGGAAGGCCTGCATGAGCGACGTGACCGAAACAGAAGTTAACGCCACATCGGACGCGGCTCCCGCCAAAAAGGGGCTGCCCAAGATTGCGCTGATCGGCGGGGGCGTTGCCGTGCTGTTGCTGGTCGCGGGGGCAGGCGGGTGGTTTCTGACCCAATCGGGCGGCGGCGACAGTGCCGACCATGGGGGTGAGGTCGAGGTCGCCGCGGAGGCCGCCTTTTATGATCTCCCCGATATCATGGTCAATCTCAACACCTCGGGCGGTGCGGACGCATTCCTGCGGCTGCGCACGGCGCTGGAAGTGCGCGACGAGGCGATGATCGAGTTGATCGAACCGCGCATGCCGCGGGTTCTCGATGCCTTTCAGGTTTATTTGCGTGAGCTGCGTCCCGCCGATCTTGAAGGTTCGGCAGGGCTCTATCGTCTCAAGGAAGAGTTGCTGCGGCGCGTCAACCTCGCCGTCTATCCGGCGAGCGTGGACAATATCCTGTTCAAGGAAATCCTGGTGCAATAGCGGATAATCATGGCCAACGAGACAGGAAAAACGGACGGGGCGCTCGGGGACGACTGGGCCGCCATGCTCGAAGCCGAAGCGGGCGGGGCGGACGATGTCGACCGCGTTCTCAATCAGGATGAAATCGACTCTCTTCTCGGGTTCGATTCCAGCGCTGCATCCAATGTCGAGCTGACCGGTGTGCGGGCGCTGATCAATTCGGCACTGGTGTCCTATGAGCGCCTGCCGATGCTGGAAATCGCGTTCGACCGCCTGGTGCGGCTGACGACGACCACGCTGCGCAATTTCACCTCCGACAATGTCGAGGTCACCCTTGAATCGATCAGTTCGGTTCGGTTTGGCGATTATCTCAATTCCATTCCACTGCCCGCCATTCTCTCGGTCATCAAGGCCGAGGAGTGGGACAATTTCGGGCTTTTGACCGTCGACAGCGCGCTGATCTATTCGATGATCGACGTGCTCCTTGGCGGGCGGCGCGGCTCGAGCGTCATCCGTGTCGAGGGGCGGCCCTATACGACAATCGAGATGGCGCTGGCGCGGCGGATGATCGAGCATATTCTCGATGACATGCATAAGGCGTTCGAGCCGCTGGCGCCCGTCAATTTCAAGCTCGACCGGCTCGAGACCAATCCGCGCTTTGCCGCCATTTCGCGGCCGGGCAATGCGGCGATCCTTGTCGAATTGCGCATCGACATGGACGATCGCGGCGGCAAGATCGAGATCATGCTGCCCTATGCCACGATCGAGCCGATCCGCGAGCAGTTGCTCCAGATGTATATGGGCGAAAAATTCGGGCGCGATCCGATCTGGGAGGGGCATCTGGCCACCGAGATCCACGCCGCCGATACCGAAATTTCCGCTGTGCTGCACGAGCTCGACCTGCCGCTGTCGAAGGCTCTGAGCCTGGCCGAGGGCGACACGATCATGTTCGACATGACTCCGTCCGAC
>CENV01036669.1_pt1 | contig 12559 bp, 10 predicted proteins | sample 530231 | NCBI WGS metagenome assembly CENV01 (sample SAMEA2619815, study PRJEB7988) | marine metagenome | biome: marine biome (ENVO:00000447); feature: surface water layer (ENVO:00002042); material: "saline water (ENVO:00002010), including plankton (ENVO:xxxxxxxx)" | depth 5 m | reverse complement strand
CCCGAACGGGCCGGCCTGCCGCCATGCCGCGCTTGGGGTTTCATCCGATATCGCCGGGATGGAGCGCGCCGCCCGCTCGGGCAGATGGCTGTCATTGGCAACAAAGCGCTGCACCGCGTCCGCGCCGAACCGCGCACTGAGCCGATCGATCAGATCGCGCACTTCGACTAAGGCCATTGCCCTGCCGTCGAGCCCGCCCTGCACCGCGGCCATATCGTCGCCCGCCAGCACCGAAAGCCGGATCATGTCGAACCCGAAACCCGGATCGATCGGGTCGGCCAGGGCATCGAGCCGCATGCCCAAAAGCCGCGTGAGCGCCCCCGCCTCCTTGAGCGGCTGCCCCGAAAGCACCTCGATGCGGGTGACCTTGCCGTCGGCGCGAAAGAACGCAGCCTCGAAACACCGCCCGCCCTGTCCGTGACGATCCAGACTCCTGCAAAGGTTTTGCGACAGCGTGGCGAGAGCGGCGACGATATCGTCCATGAGCCCGATGGGATCGGCAAAGCGCTGTTCGGCCATAAAGTCCGGCAAGGGACGGCGTGGGGTGATCGGCCGGTCGATCTCTCCAATCAGTTGCGCGAGAGCCGCCGTCGTTTCATCCCCGAACCGCGCCGCGAGCGGCTTTCTGGGACGGGCGGCAAGGTCGGAGATCGTGGTGAGACCGGCCCGGCGCAGGCCGGTAGTGGTTTTTTCCCCCGATTCGAGCGCTTCGACCGGCAGTCCGGCCAGAGCATGCGCCTCGCCCCCGGGCTCAACGATCCCGCCCCTGCCGAACCGGGCCAGCGCCCTGGCCGCGCGCGCCGTTCCGGCAACACCGATGCGTGTTGCAAAGCCCTGGGCTTTCAAACGGGTTTCCATATCTCCAACCAGTTCCGCCTCTCCGCCAAACAGATGGGGCACACCCGTAATGTCGCACACGATGGAATCGGGCGGCTCGGTGGCAACGAAGGGAGTGTAGCGATCGCACCAGTCAGCCAGCTTTTCCAGTAGTTCGGCATCGGCCGTCTCGTCGTGCTCGACGATTTCAAGGTGTGGCACCCGCGCCTTTGCGTCGGCAAAGGCAAGGCCGGGCCTCAAACCCTGCCGGCGGGCATTGGCATCGGCCCCCACCAGGGCCAGGATATTGCCCCTGCGGGCAACGACCACCAAAGGATAATCACCCCGTTTTTGCCCAGCGAGCCGAACCAATCTGTCGGTCACGATAAGGGGCAGCCACAGCGCCAGATAGCGCCTTGGCTTGTGCAAATCCAAGGGTTTCATGGTTCCATTCCAGATTCCAGCTCGAGCCGGACGGCCCGCTCTTCTGGCGCAGCAGGCGAGCGCAAAGCGTAGCCCGCCCCGGCATGCCGAGGGGATCGGAGGACGGGGCAGCCTTAACCTGCCAGCGCGTTGCGGCAGCACTCGGCTCGGGCGCGCTCATCACCCGCAAAACCAGCCCCGTGACCCCGCTTTCCTGCGCGGCCAGCGACAGCCTGCGGCTGGCGGTGAGATCGAGATGTTTCGACGTCCCCCAGCTTTCAAAAATCACCGCTCCCAGTCCCCGACACCGCAAGGCTTCAAGACTGGCCCGCAAGCCATCGGCGACATCGTTTACATGCACCACGAACAGCTTATCGCCCGCCACGCCCATTTCGGCGAACCCCTGAGCATAAAGCGCGCCCGCCTCCATCTCGCTACGCCTGTGCCGTATCCAGACCAGCGGCGCCTGAGGCGCAGCCCGCAGGCTGATCCCGGTCACAAATCCTGCAGCCGCCGCAATATCGAAGGCCTGGGCAGGGTAGATTTCATGCACGGCGCCCCGCGCCAGCCCGCCCCCCAAAGCGTCATCGACCGGGCCGGCGCCCAGAGTGAAGACGCCGTGCCGCCCGGTCTCGCCGAAGGGATCGAGACTGGCCAGAGCCTCCCGCAGCACACCGATCTGGCGAGCTTTGTTCATGGCTCAATGTTCCTATTTTGTTCTATTTGGACTCAGATCGAACCAAGAGTCAATCGGGTCTCTGCGCCGGCCTCATTTGAGAAAAACGGCGCTGTCCCGGTAGCGGGCCGATTTTTCGACATAGGCTTGAGCCCCCTGGAAAAGCCGCCCGATCTCCTCGTCCGAAAGCGCCCGCATCACGCGCCCGGGCATACCCAGAACCATCGATCCATCGGGGATATCCATACCCTCGGGGATCAGCGCCTTGGCTCCGATCAGGCAGTTGCGCCCGATTCTGGCCCCGTTGAGCACCGTCGCCCCCATCCCGATCAGGCTTCCATCCCCGATTGTGCAGCCATGAAGGCACGCCAGATGACCGATCGTGCAGCCTTCACCGATTGTAAGCGGATAGCCCATGTCAGTGTGCAGCACCGCGTTGTCCTGCACATTGGAATTACGGCCCACGCCGATCCATTCATTGTCGCCCCGAAGCACCGCTCCGAACCACACGCTCGCCCCTTGATCGAGCCGCACCTTGCCGATCAGCATCGCCGAGGGCGCCACATAGCCCGCATCCCTCCCAATCTCGGGCGCCTGCCATTCAAACCCGATAAGACTCATGCGCGCTTCCTTTCTCGATATGCCATGCTAGAGCCTGAACCGAACCCGGTCGACCTACGTTTAAGAACCAAGCCGTGTAAACAATTGCGCGGTCGTACAATTTCCCACCGCGCCAAGCCAGTTTCGCACACAGGCCAGGATCATGACCCAAGTACTCGATCGCAATCTCCATATCCGGCGCATCGATACCTATGTCGATCCCACGCTCCCCCGTGAGCGTGCCATCATCACCCACGGCCACGCCGACCACGCCCGTTCCGGACACCAAAAGGTGCTCGCCACCCCCGACACCATCGCCATCATGCAGACCCGCTACGGCAAGGATTGCGCCGGCAGCTTCCAGCCCCTCGATTTCGGCCAACCGCTAAAAATCGACGATGTCACAATTACGCTCTATCCGGCCGGCCACATTCTGGGATCGGCACAGGTGCTGATCGAACAGGACGGCCAGCGCGTCTTGGTCACCGGTGACTACAAGCGCCTGCCCGACAAGACCGCCCAACCCTTCGAACTGATCCCCTGCGATCTTCTGGTCACCGAAGCCACCTTCGGGCTGCCCGTTTTCCAGCACCCGCACCCATCCGAGGAAATCGCCAGGCTTTTCAAATCGCTCGCCGCCCATCCCGAGCGCGCCCATGTGATCGGCGCCTATGCTCTGGGAAAGGCGCAACGGGTCATCGCACTGTTGCGCGATGGCGGCTATGATGCCCCGATCTATCTGCACGGCGCCATGCAGCGCCTGTGCGATTTCTATATCGAACGGGGCATCGCACTCGGTGAACTACGCCACGCCACCGAGGTGACAAAGGCCGAACTCGCCGGCGCCATCGTCATCGCCCCGCCCTCCGCGCTCAAGGACCGCTGGAGCCGCAGGCTGCCCGATCCCGTGCTCGCCATGGCCTCGGGCTGGATGAGCGTCAAGCAGCGCGCCCGCCAGCGCGGCATCGAACTGCCGCTGGTCATTTCCGATCACGTCGATTGGCCCGAATTGACCCAGACCGTCACCGAGACCGGGGCCCAGACCATCTGGGTTACCCATGGCCGCGAGGACGCGCTGGTCTATTGGTCCCGCCAGCAGGGGCTTGCCGCCGAACCGCTCAACATTGTGGGCTATGAAGACGAGGAGCAAGAGCAATGAAACGCTTTGCAACGCTCCTCGAAACCCTTGCGCTGACCCCCTCGCGCAATCGCAAGATCGAAGCGCTGGCCGCCTATTTCCGCGACACTCCCGACCCCGACCGCGGCTATGCCCTGGCGGTTCTGACCGGCACGCTCAGCTTCACCCACGTCAAACCCGCCCGCCTCAAGGAGGTCGTGCTCGCCGAAGTCGACCCGCACCTTTTTGCGCTCAGCTATGATTATGTCGGCGATCTGGGCGAAACCATCGCGCTGATCTGGCCCCATAAGGGCGGTACGCGCGAACTACCCTCGCTCTCCGACCTTGTCGAGCTATTGAACACCACCTCCAAATCCGAACTTGCGCTGTTGATCGCCGAACTTTTGACCAGCGCGCAGATCAATGAGCGCTGGGCCCTGGTCAAACTGGCGACCGGCGGCTTGCGCATCGGGGTGTCCGAGCGCCTTGCCAAGACCGCTCTGGCCGAAATGAGCGGCACCGATCTGAAGGACATCGAGGAAATCTGGCACGGCATCAAGATGCCCTATGGCAATCTGTTTGCCTGGCTCGATGGCACAAGGCCCAAACCCGAGATCGACCATACCGCCCGCTTTCACCCCCTCATGCTGTCGAACCCCATCGATGAGGAGAAAGATTTCTCAAACCTTGATCCGGCCGACTTCGTCGCCGAATGGAAATGGGACGGCATCAGGGTACAACTGGTTCTCAGCGACGGCCCGGCCTCGCTGTTCTCGCGCACCGGGGAAGATATCGCGCCGGCCTTTCCCGACCTTGTTGAAAACGTCTTCGGTCACGGCGTCCTCGACGGCGAACTGCTGGTCGGCAATGATCTCGAGCCTGCCCCCTTCAATGCCCTCCAGCAACGCCTCAACCGCAAATCGGCAACCGAAAAGCTGATCCGCGAACACCCCGCCTTCATTCGGGTCTATGACATGCTGTTCGACGGCGACGAGGATATTCGCGCCCTGCCCTGGATCGACCGCCGTGCCCGGCTGCAGGATTTTTTTGCCGGCCAAACCCAGACCCGGCTCGATCTTTCGCAACTGCTGGCCTTTGCCGATTGGGAGCAACTGGGTGCCATCCGCCGCCAGGGTGCCGACGAAAATGGCCATGAAGGCGTCATGATCAAACTCAAATCCGCCCCTTACGTCCCCGGTCGTCCCAAGGGCAACTGGTTCAAATGGAAGCGTGACCCAAATCTTGTCGATGCCGTTCTGATGTACGCCCAGCGCGGCCACGGCAAGCGCTCGTCCTTTTATTCCGATTTCACATTCGGCGCCTGGAAGGGCAACGAACTGGTGCCGATCGGCAAGGCCTATTTCGGCTTCACTGATGCCGAGCTCAAGGAACTCGACAAATGGGTGCGCGCCCACACCATTGCAAGTTTCGGGCCGGTGCGAGAAGTGGAAAAGACCCTAGTCTTCGAAGTCGCCTTCGACAGCGCCCAGGCCTCCACTCGCCACAAATCCGGCGTTGCCCTGCGCTTCCCCCGTATCAACCGCATCCGCTGGGATAAACCCGCAAACCAAGCCGCAGATGTCAGCGAGGTCGAGACCCTGATCCCCGCGACATGAAGCCGGAGCTTGCACGCCCGATCTGGTCGACGACCGTACGCCTGGTGTTGTAGATGCCACGCCGAGGGCACGCCGCCCGGCACGCAGAAACCGTGATTGTAGGGATCGAGTAACCTCTCAAAAGCATGGCTCGGCCCCCTTTTGAGGCCATCATAGTGTTCGCGAAGGTTCTCACCCCAATCACGTCCCGCCTCGGTCGACCAGACGCCATCATGGTTGTGATGGAATATCTTGACCGCGCATCAGAGCGACCACGCGATTGAAGGCACTTGAGAAGCCGGCGAGTGAAACGGAAAAGATGAGTTCTTGGCCGCCGTCGACGGTGGCGGTCACGCTCAGTTGGTTACCCGAACGGAGCGCGGCGACCATGTCGGTGTCGAACGTGACATCAACGACGCAGCCCATCGGCAGGCAGGTGCGGAAGGGCTGGGCGGTCCCGGCGTTTCTTTCATCGATCCGGTAGGCAACGCCACTGGCGAGATCGAGGCCGAAGGGCATAACCAGCGTGCCATTCGCCCCGTTGCTGTCGTCTCCGATAGTCAGTTCGATACTCAGGACTCGCTGGCCGTTCTCGCCCAATTGCGTTTGCGACATCGCGCAGAGCACTGTGCCCCCGGGCGCGGCACAGGCGACTTGCCAGTCGCCATGCCCCTCACGCAGGTTCGAAGCATTGCCAGGCAGGCCCGTCACTTGGGCGAAGGATATCGAGGTGGAAATGATCAGAGCGGCAATGACGACAAGGACGGGTGTTATGCTGGGCATAGCGATGGTCTTCATTGTGGAAGGAAAGGCGCGCCTCTTGAGGCCAGAGCGGCGGGCGCAGTATTGGCGAATGTGCTCCGACAATCAGAACCGCACGTTCAGGCTGGCCCTGGCCGAATGCTCCTGAACGCCGGAGCCGAACTGGCCGCCATACGCAAAGCCCAGCGTAGCATTCTCAGTGAGGTTCGCGTTGATCCCGGCGTCGAGCACCAGCATGTCTTGCGCTAGCGGCACGCCTGCAATGGTGAAGTCATCGCTACCGGAGGCGAAGGTCATCTGTGAGGTGGGTGCGCCGCCGAAGGCGTGCCGCCAGCCGACGGTGCCGCGCAGCGTGGTCTGCATGTTGCCAAGCACCACATCGGTCTCGGCGCGCAGGCCGAGCGTGGCGAAGGTCGCATCGACGGTGTTGGGGGCCGCGGTGAGTGCCGCCGCACCTCCGCTCTCGGTGAACCCGTCCGTCGACAGGTTCACATAGGCGAGATTGGCAAAGGGCTCGAACCGGGCCGCTCCCGTCTCGAAGCTGTAGGCTGCTTCGCCCCAGGCTTGCACGGTGCGGGCGCTATAAGATGCAGAAAGACTATCCGAGAAGCCGGTAAAGGCAACCGACCGCGAGGTGTCGACACTGTGCCAGCTATGGGCCGCTCCGCCCGTCATGGTGAAGGCGTCCCATTCTCCGCCGCCATAAACGCCCAGCGTATAAGTATCGGCCGTGCCCGAGGATGCGCGATCATCGACGCTGAAGTCCGACCGGGAATAGCCGCCCAGTACGCCGAAGCGCGCATTGTCCCAGACTAGCGCGTCACCCCCCATCAGCAGCCCGCCGATAGTGCGGTCCATTGCGGCGGCATTGCCGTCGCTGCCCCACTGGCTCCAGGAGCCGAAGCCCTGGCCCCACAGGGCGAAGCTCTCGGAAATCCGATCCTCGATCCGGGCACTATCGTCAGCTCCCACGCCGCCTAGCGCCACGCGCAGCCGGTCCATTGCCGCCTCGCGCGGAAAGCGGCTGTCTTCAAGAAGTGCCGTCTTGGCTGAGGCATGGATCTCGCCGGAAAGCTGATCGAGGGCTATTGGGGCCTCGGTATCGGTCAGAACAGCCACGGCGTCAAAAACGCTATTGCCTACTCCGAGCGAAAAGGTGCCATCCCCCGTCGCGCATTGATTATCGCTCATGCCGTCAAGGCAGAAGCTTGTTGCCTGCACCGAATTGAGAAACACATTATTTGCGTCATAATCGAGCGTGAAATAAAGGAAAGCGTACGCATCGCTCACGGAAGCGAACTCGCCGCTCACGCCACCTGCGGCTGTCATAATGGTATAGGTGGTGCCGGGCGTGTAAGTCGAACCGTCATCGGTGCCATTTTCCGGCATGACATGCACCGTTCCGCCATTGATGCTCGCCGCTCCGGTGACGTTGAGAACGTCATTATTGACGCCTGCCACATTACCAGCGTCGTCGAGTTCGATCTCATAGGTCGAGTTGGCATCAAAAGTGGCAGATGCCGCTGTCATGACGCCGATGGAATTGCCTGGCGCCAATGTGCCACCGGAATTGATGGTGACGGCGCCCGCCGTGCCATCGCCGCCAAATGTGCCACCGGCAACCAGCACATCGCCGACCACGCCCATATTGCGCAATGTGCCATTGGAAACCGTGGTGCCACCCGTATAGGTGTTAATGCCGCGCAAGATCGTTGTGCCGGACCCGATGTGATTGACCGAGGTTGAGCCGGTAATGGTGACATTGCTGCCGGCCACGAGGCCGTCATTCGTAAAGTAATAATTGGCTTCGTTGTGATTGAAATTGATCACCGCCGTGCCGGAACCGCCATCGACCGTGAGCGCGTCAACGAGACCCGCCGCGTCGCCCGCGCCGATATTGAGTGTGCCGGTGGTCGGCACGGCATCGGCCAATGTCAACTGGCCAGAGCCAACCGTGACTCTTCCGCCATTGGAGAGCGTGAGCGTGCCATCGCCCTGCCTTCCTACGACCATGCTACCGGTGGTGGTCCAATTGGAACCGATGCCATGAACCATGACCTCGCCGACACCACCCGGCGCAGTAGCGACCGAGCCCGCCGCACTGTTGACCGAGCCCGCACCGGAAATAGCGAGTGTGCCGCGACCACGAAGGCCCACGCGCAAATCGATGGCACCGTTCCAGGTGCCACCACTCACAGTTACGATGCCAACACCGTCGCTTTCGGCGCCTATTGTGCCGACGCTGCCGACGCTGCCATTAACGGTGCCGCCATGGTTGATATTTACCTCTCCGATGCCGGACTCGCCGACAACCAGATCATCATTGTTCCAGATAGTTCCCGGGCCTTCTACAGTGACAATGCCGTGGCTCGTCGCCGCGCTGCCGACAATCGCATTGCCATTGGTGACCGTGCCCGAATTGGAAATATCGAGCCTGCCGACGCCATCATTGCCGACATCGAGAGTGTTGGCGATGGTCCAGGTCGCCAAGTCTACCCTCACACGACCAAAGCCGGTGGTTGAAGCGCCGATAACGCCTGAATTGCTGTCGACTACACCCCGATTGGAGATGCTCAGCAATCCTTCTCCCTGGTCGCCGACATGGAGACCGGCCGTACTCACCCAGGTTGATCCAAGACCATCGACATTTACATGCCCGAAACTACCCTCGCGATCGCCGATGCGAGCCGTGCTGTTGATTACGCCTCCGGTATTGGTAATGTTAAGCGTGGCTTCGCCACTGCTTCCGACAATCAAGCTGCTGGAATTGTTCCAGAGGGCACCCCCACCATTCACGTTGACAACGCCCTCGCTGCCGGCCTCGTCGGCGATGATACCAGAACCATTCAGGACCACAGCGCTATTGGTAATGTTCAAATTGCCCGCGCCGACAACTCCGACATAAAGGAAGTTCCCCTGAAGGTTCCAGCCCGAACCCGGGCCGTCGACTGTTACCGTACCCGTGCTGTCATACCCGATACGTCCCGCATCGCTGACAACGCCGCCGCCATTGGTAATGGCCAATGTGCCCGTACCATTGTCGCCTATCGTCAGATCATCGCCAACATTCCAAGGGTCCGGTTGCGTCCCGCCACCGCCGCCAATAACGGTTTCACTCGCGCCAGCCTCGATAACTTGCTGCGCAAAGGCGGCAACTGGCACACCAAGAATGGCAGTACTGGCAAGCAACGCCGAAACCAGCGCGCGATTCTTGAGTTTTGTCATCATCGAATACCCCACCCAGCAAAAGTCAGCGAAGCCCATGGGAGAAATAGGGACAATCATGCCAATCGCCCTGTTCCGCCCACAAGCCTTCGCTTGCCCTTTTGCCGGAACGGGCTTTGCATGACTTGGGGGATGCGACAGGGGTAGGAGCCGCTATCGGAGGATTTCAGTCGGAAGGTTCTGTCAGCCCTGACGCGCGCAAGTCCGATGGCGTCATATTATAGCGACGGCGAAATGCCTGATTAAACCAAGACAGATCGCCAAATCCGCAGTCATAGGCGATTGCAGTGATGTTCCTATCTCCCATATCCGGATCAGAAAGCATCCGGTGCGCGCACTCCAACCTAGTCGCGAGCACGTGATCGGTAAAATTTGTGCTGGCAGCATAAAAGAGGTTACGGATTGCACGTGACGATAGGCCATGTCGCCCGGCTATCCAATCCAGCGACAAATCCGGATGGGCGAGATTGGCTCCGATATCTGCTTTGATACGCGCGAGTTTTGCCGCCCGCGCACTGTCTTTTGTCGCCTCCGCTGCGTCTCGGGTGGGGCCGAGCGCGAGGATGAAGAGGTCGGTTAGCGTTTTCTTAACCTGGAGAAGGATCCCGCTGTCGAGTGGGCCAATGTCACTGGCGAGTGTCTTTGCATAGCTGCAAAGAAGGTCTAGCGCAGCAGACTGCGGCACACCTCGATAGAGAGCATGATCGAGGTCGCTGACGGCATTGGCGACCTGCGCGCGTGAGACGCAGATGACCTGACTCTCACTCCCTAGCGCCCAAGCGTGAAACCTTTCCTCATTGCCTCTGAGAAGCACTGGCCCTCCTGCACGCACCACGACGTCATCCTGTCCGTGGGGGCGATCCGGCAACCGCATACGAATTGGTCGTCCCCCACGTGGAACAAGCAGACTCAGATCGTCATTTCCGTCCCGATCAATATGTGCTTTTTGACGCACGGCAGCGACACCCGACAGCCGTTCCGAACTCACATAAGCGCCCGGAATGACACGCAGCGAATAGTCCAATGACATTCGCTCATTCTCGTTCCGGTCCATGAAAAGACCGATGTGTGGTTCAACGATCTCCAGAAACTTGCCCGCTTCATGCGGGCCAGCCTCTGCAAAAACCAGCCGATAAAAGTCCCCCGCCATCAAGTCCACCACTCTTTTTCAGAATGCCGAAAATTATACGCTTGTGACCTTCGTCAAGACAATTTGATCCAAATAGATCCGCGGAGAGTCCCTGATGTCAACATTCAATCCCCAATAAGAGCAGTACCAGCTACTGCATCGCGAACCAATGCCGATGAGCGGTATGCTATCCTGGGCTATTCCTCGCGCACCAGCGACAACGGACACTGGGGCACAGATCAAGTCTGTCTCATGTTGGCCCACCGCACCTTTACCGCATCTCAATAGACGAGCGGGCGTTCAACGGGCGGACCAAGGCCAGCAATTGAAGTCGAAACCCACGATCGTCACCGTTCTGTCGAACTTTCGCTCTTCTGGCTTCTGCTCGGCAACTCGAGCGCATGCACCGGACCCTGAGTCAGGCAATGGCCCGTCCGCAGGGAATGAATGCTCAGCAATAGCGGAACTGCTTCGACAAATTCGTCATCACGCTCAACAAGGAGCGCCCGCCTATACGAAGGGGTCGTCACAAAGACCTGCCGGCTGAGCTCCCCCCTTCCACGTCAAGGACATTCTCGTCGCGGCGCGTGGACGCCTCTGCATGGCAAGCAAGAAAAGCAACGTCTCAACCGTGCCAGTCAAGCTTCATGCATTATGATCTCCGATAGATCGACCTCGAACAGAGGGCCTTGCAGACAATCGACAACCGGTTCGGCACGAGGTTGTAAGCCATGTCTTAGGTATGATCCGTCACCTGTGTCTCAGAGTCGTACACGGCGGATTATGGCGGAGAGGGAGGGATTCGAACCCTCGGAACGCTCGCGCGCTCAACGGTTTTCGAGACCGCCCCGTTCGACCACTCCGGCACCTCTCCGTCTTGGTGTCGCGGCAATCGCTCGCCGCTGGGTCGTTAGGTGGGCGCTATATGGCATAGGGTTGATTGGCCCGCAACACCTTGTTTTGAATTGTCGCCAACCCTGATAGATCACCTTCCCATGAACGCGACCGAACTTGTCCTTTTTGTCTATGGCACATTGCGTGACCGGGAAATTCTCGAAGGCGTTCTGGGGCGGGCCGTGGCGCAGGACGATCTGGCTGAGGCCCGGGCCCATGGATACCGGACCGTCTATTATCCCCAAAGGCTCTATCCGGCGCTCATTGGAGGTGGGGAATGGACCCGGGGGCGCCTCATTTCCGGGCTCGGGCAGACCGACATCGCGCGCCTCGACGCATTTGAAGGTGCTGAATACCAGCGCGGCGAAATCGAAGTAGCGACGGAAGATGGAACCGTGATGGCCCAGACCTATTTCCCGGCAGGACAAATCGGCCCGGACAGCCCCCGCTGGTCGTTTGAAACCTGGACCCGTCTTCACAGGCCCGAGACGATCGGGCGCTACCGATCGGAAGATTTTCAGTAAACGCACGCAAAAGGGAGAGCCCAATGACACAGCGCGATACATACCAGACCGCCGCCGGGCCGCTGGCCATCACCCCCATCCACCACGCAACCTTCGTCATGGAATGGAACGGCGAGACCATCTATTGCGACCCTGTCGGCGATAAGGCCCGCTTTACCGATTTCGCCGCACCGACCCTGGTCATTCTGACCCACCATCACGGCGACCACCTCGACCTCGAGACACTCGGTGCCGTCATGGGAAAGGACACGCACATCATCGCCCCGAAAATCGTTTGCGATCAGTTGCCCCAGGACCTTCTCGCCCGCACAACGCAGATGGCCAACGGCGAGCTGACCCGATGGCACGACATCTCCATCCGGGCCGTGGCGATGTACAACACGACGCCCGACCGCCAGAAATACCACGAAAAGGGCGTCGGAAACGGCTATCTCTTCGATTTTGCCGGCACGACCGTCTACCTCGCTTCGGACACCGAACCGACCCCGGAAATGGACGATCTGGGCAAGATCGATATCGCGTTCTTTCCCATGAACCTGCCCTATACCATGACCCCCGATCAGGTGGTGGCCTGCATCGAAAAAACCGCACCGCGCTATGTCTATCCTTTTCACTACCGCTTTCCTTTCGATGAACCGGCTAGGGAGCCGTCAGACTTGACGGCATTGACGCCCAAGGACTCCGGGACCGAAATCGTCGAACGGGACTGGTATTAGAGGCTGCGCAAGGGTGGGGCAGGCCTTGACTCCGGGGCCATTTGCCCCGATAAGCAGCTCCGAATGCGCATGGGCCCTGCCC
>CENV01050161.1_pt1 | contig 12560 bp, 17 predicted proteins | sample 530231 | NCBI WGS metagenome assembly CENV01 (sample SAMEA2619815, study PRJEB7988) | marine metagenome | biome: marine biome (ENVO:00000447); feature: surface water layer (ENVO:00002042); material: "saline water (ENVO:00002010), including plankton (ENVO:xxxxxxxx)" | depth 5 m | reverse complement strand
GGCACAAGAGATGATCTTGCATCCGTCCATTTTCTGCCCCTGCCGTGACACGGGGATAAACTAATCTCATGAGCAAAGCCGATTTCTATTCCGTGCTCGGGGTCGAAAAAACCTGTGACGCCGCCGGGCTCAAATCCGCCTATCGCAAGCTGGCCATGCAGTATCACCCGGATCGCAATCCGGGGGACACCGAGGCCGAGCACAAGTTCAAGGAAGTTTCCGAAGCCTACGACACGCTCAAGGACCCGCAAAAGCGCGCGGCCTATGACCGGTTTGGCCACGCGGCTTTCAATGGCGGCGGTGGCGGTGCCCAGGGGTTCGGGAATGATTTTTCCTCCTCGATGTCCGATATTTTCGAGGACATTTTCGGGGAATTCATGGGTGGCGCACGCGGCCAGCGTTCCCGCGACGGCCGCCAGCGCGGCTCGGATCTGCGCTACAATCTCGAAATCACCCTCGAAGACGCCTTTGCGGGCACCACTGTCGATATCGACGTGCCATCCCTGATCGGGTGCGAGACGTGCGAGGGGACGGGCGCCAAGCCGGGCACCGGGTTTTCGACCTGCCGCATGTGCGGCGGGCACGGCAAGGTGCGCGCAGCGCAAGGATTCTTTACCATTCAGCAGACCTGCCCCCAATGCCACGGGCGCGGGGAAACCATGGACCAGCCTTGCACCGACTGCCACGGGCAAGGCCGCCGGCAGACCTCGCGTACGCTCTCGGTCGATGTTCCCAAGGGAATCGAGGACGGCACGCGCATTCGTCTGGGTGGGGAAGGCGAGGCGGGATTGCGCGGCGGACCGGCCGGCGATCTCTACATTTTCGTTTCAGTCAGACCGCACCAGCTGTTCCAGCGCGACGGCGCCGATCTTTTCGCCAAGGTGCCCATTTCGATGATCACAGCGGCCTTCGGCGGCGAGTTCGAAGTGCCGACGCTCGGAGGCAGCCGTGCCAAGGTCAAGGTCAACGAAGGCACCCAGCCCGGCCAGCGCGTGCGGCTCAAGGGCAAGGGCATGCCGGTGCTGCGCAGCCAGCAGGTTGGTGACCTTTACGTCCAGCTCGAGGTGGAAACCCCGCAAAAACTCTCAAAGCGGCAGCGCGAACTGCTCGAAGAATTCGAAACGCTTTCCAACCGCGACACCTCGCCGGGTTCGGAAGGGTTTTTCGACAAGCTCAAGACAATGTTCCACTGACGTCGGTTGGCTGGACCTTTTTTCAAAAGCCCTTCGCGTTGCGGAGGGCTTTTTGTATGTGAGCGGTTGCGGCGATCCAAATGGCCCGCTTAACTGCCGCCCATCAACAAGGAGACACCAATGGCTAGCGCCCTTACCCTCTGCGGCTCGATCCGCGCCGGATCGGTCAACAAGACGCTTCAGGACGCGGTGGACGCAAAGCTCAGCGAAGCCGGGGTCGCGGTCAATTCGATCACGCTCAAAGATTTCGAGATGCCGGTTTTCAATCAGGATCTCGAGCCTGACAATGTGCCCGAGGCCGCAGGACAACTGGCCGATCTGTTCCGATCCCACGACATCGTGTTTATCGCCACGCCCGAATACAATGGCGGGCTGCCGCCGCTGGTCGTCAACACGATCGCATGGCTTTCCCGGCAAAAGCCGTCACCCTTCCGGCATGCGGTGTTCGGGATCGGCGGGGTGTCCTCGGGGCGCTACGGGACCATATGGGCCCAGAGCCATTTGCGCGATTCGCTCTCCAAGATCGGCGCGCTGGTCGTGCCGACCCTGCTCGGCGTCGGTCCGGCATCGAGCGCTTTCGCCGAGGACGGCTCGGTGGCAGAATCGGGGGTCAGCACCAAGATCGACCAGCTGGTCAAAGAACTCACCCATTTTTCACGGGGCGGGATTTAGAGCCGGAGCTTGCGCTCGGGCCCAACTCATGGCATCGAGCCTTGATACACCAAAGCACGCGGAGACATGGAATGGCCGGTGACCTGATTGTCGGGCTCGATGTCGGGACACGCCGTGAAGCCGAGGACATGATTTCCCGGCTCGATGGCATCGTCGATTTCTACAAGATCGGCTATCAGCTTTTCTATGGCGGCGACGGGCTGATCGTGGGCAAGGAATTGCTCAAGGCCGGCAAGCGCGTGTTTTTCGACCTCAAGCTCCTCGATATCGACAACACGATTGCAAAGGGCGTCGCGGCCATTGCCGAAACCGGCGCGACCATGCTCACGCTCCATGCCTATCCCAAGGCGATGGCGGCTGCAGTCAAGGCAGCCGAAGGGTCGTCGCTCTGCCTGCTGGGCGTCACCGTCCTCACCTCGATGGATCAGGCCGATCTCGATGATGCCGGCTATGGCGTTTCGGTTGCCGAGCTCGTGGCACGTCGGGCGCGCCAGGCACGCGATGCGGGCATGGGCGGCGTCGTGGCCTCGGCCTTCGAGGCGCGGGCGGTGCGTGAGATCGTCGGGCCCGACATGGCCGTGGTGACCCCCGGTATCCGACCTGCCGGTGCGGACAGGGGAGACCAGAAGCGTGTGATGACACCGGCCGATGCGCTGGCGGCGGGCGCATCCCATCTTGTTGTGGCGCGGCCCATCGTTGCCGCACCCAGCCCGCGCCAGAGCGCGCAGGCGGTGCTGGCCGAAATGCAGGCGGCGTAAAGGGAAAACAGCATGGCATTGAAAATCGGGGTTGTGGGCGCGGGCGGGCGCATGGGACAGACGGTTATCCGCGCCGTCGCGGCCCATGCCGGCATGACGCTCACAGCGGCTGCCGACCGGGACAATTCGAGCGTTTTGGGCAAGGATGCCGGCAGCCTTTTGGGGCTCGAACCGCTGGGCGTTGCCATCGGGGACACGCCACTCGATATAGCCGACCATGTCGATGCCATCATCGATTTCACGGCGCCGCAATTGAGCGTCGCGCTGGCCCGTCGGGCCGCAGAGCGCAAGCTGATCCATATCATAGGGACAACCGGGTGTTCACCCGAGGACGATGCAGCGATCGCCAGAGCAGGGGGCGATGGCGCGCGGATTGTCAAATCGGGCAATATGAGCCTTGGGGTGAACCTTTTGGCCGCATTGGTCAAAAGGACAGCGGCGAGCCTCGACATCGATTTCGACATCGAGATCCTTGAAATGCACCACCGCCACAAGGTGGACGCGCCTTCGGGCACAGCGCTGCTTCTGGGCGAGGCGGCGGCCGAGGGGCGCGGCATCGATCTGGCCGACCATTCGGTCAAGGTGCGCGACGGGCACACCGGCGCGCGTCAACCTGGCTCCATCGGCTTTGCCACATTGCGCGGCGGTGGCATTGTGGGCGAGCATTCGGTTTTGTTTTCATCGATGGCCGAAACCCTCACCCTGTCCCATTCTGCGCGCGACCGGACGCTGTTTGCCGATGGAGCGCTTCGAGCGGCGCTGTGGGCCGCAGAACAGCCGGCGGGCCTTTATTCCATGGCCGATGTGCTCGGCCTTTGATCTGTAATGACCGCATTATCGAACACGCTCAATGACAAGGACTGATTTATGACCGGCACGCTGATCCTCGTTCGCCATGGCCAGAGCGAATGGAACTTGAAAAACCTGTTCACCGGCTGGAAGAACCCCGGCCTGACCGATCTGGGGATCGAGGAAGCCAAAAAAGCCGGACAGGCGCTCAAGGCACGCGGGACCGTGCCGGACGCCTATTTCACATCCGCGCTGAGCCGCGCCCAGCGCACGCTCGACCTGATGCTCGAGGAAATGGGGATCACCGATCTCACCATCGTGCGCAGTCACAAGCTCAACGAGCGTGACTATGGCGACCTTTCGGGGCTCAACAAGGACGATGCGCGGGAAAAATGGGGCGAGGAGCAGGTCCATATCTGGCGCCGCTCCTATGACGTGCCCCCGCCGGGCGGCGAAAGCCTCAAAGACACCGCGGCGCGGGTTCTGCCCTATTACGAAGCCGAGATCGCGCCGCTGCTCAAGGCCGGCAAGACCGTTCTGGTCACGGCGCATGGCAATTCGCTGCGTGCGCTTGTCATGAAACTTGAAGGGCTCGACGAAGAAGCGATCCTCAAGCGCGAAATCGCCACCGGGGCGCCCATCGTTTACGGGATCGACGAGAGCGGCGATCGGGTTTCGACCGAAGAGCTTTAAAGCGTGTCCAGCAAAAGTGGAAGCGGTTTTGCGGTTCGGACACGCGACAAAACAAGGGCTTAGAGCCAAGGATTTGATTGAATCAAATCCTTGGCTCTAGTCGACCTTTTCGGGCGTATCGCCCAGAACGTCACGAACATAAAGTTCAAGCACCAGCACGCGCAGCGCCGCAAGCAGGGGTGTGCCCAGCGCCACCCCGAGCGGCCCGAGGGCCACGCCCATGAACAGCAGGAAGATGATGGTCAGGGCCGGGGCGAGATTGACCACCCGATCCTGGATCAGCGGCGTTGTGACATTGGCATCGAACTGCTGGATCAGGGTATAGCCGCCCAGAACGATCAGCGCCGTCGTCCAGTCCTGGCCGATCATCGACAGACCGATGGGAACGAAGGCAAGTATCGGCCCGACAAAGGGGATGAAGTTGAGAAGCCCCGCGATCAGACCGAGCGTTAGCCCATAAGACACGCCCATCACCAAAAGCAGCACCGTTGTCAGACCTCCGACGATGGCCATCAGCGCCAACTGGCCGACCAGCCAATGCTGTAGCGTCGTGCCGGCCTTGGCCAGTACCTCGCGCGCCCGCGGGCGTGCCTCGATGGGCAGCAGGATGGCAAGCCCATCGCGATAGCGTTTGGGATCGATGGCAAGGAATATCCCTGTGAGAAAGACGATCACCATATTGGAGAGCAAACCAAACCCGGTGCCCAGCACGGCACCGGCCCCGCCAAAGATGGTCTGAGGTTCGGGAATGGCTTCGACGATGTCGGTGACATCGAAGGTGCGCGCCACCGGCAGACCCCAATCGTTGAGCTGGCTCGCCACCATGTCCCAGGCCTCGGCCAATGCTCTTGAAAGCGCATCGAACTGGGTGACAATGGTCACCCCGCCGCCAATCGCGGCGACAATGACGAGCACCACGACAAAAATCAGGGTCAGGATCACGGCGACGGCGCGCGGCAGAATGGGTACGAGCCGCATCAGGAGCCGGATGAGCGCGTCGAGAACAGCGGCCACGAGGACCGCCGCGAAAACGAGCATGATGATGTGCGCATAGAGCGCGGCAAGCACCAGCGCCAGAAGTCCGATAAATGCCAAAAAAATCGCGCGCGCCAAATCAGCTCTCCGCCCCTTACGAAATGCTAAGACTCGTGGGGCCCAAGAGTTCCAATTGCGCTATTGCGCCGAGACCAGCCCCGCTTCCCAGCCCAGAATGGCGCGCTTGCGCACGATACCCCAATGGTAGCCGGTGAGCGCCCCGGTCGAACCCACGATGCGATGGCAGGGGACAACGAAGGAGATGGGGTTGCGCCCCACCGCCCGACCAATGGCGCGAGCGGCATTGGGCCGACCGACGGCGCGGGCCACCTCTCCATAGGTCGCGGCACGCCCGGCCGGAACCTTGAGCAGGGTTTCCCAGACCTTGATTTCGAACTGGGAGCCGATCATCACCAGCCGGATGGGCTGGTCGGGATCCCAGCGGTCGGGATCGAAGATGCGGGCGGCGATGGGGGCAATGGCGGCATCGTCGCGCTTGTAGGCGGCATTGGGCCAGCGATTGGCCAGATCCTCGAACGCGTATTGTTCCTTGCCATCATCGGCAAAGGAAATGCCGGCCACCCCATACTGGGTGACCATCAGGCACACCTTTCCGAACGGGGAGGGCGCATAGCCCCAGGCGACCTCCAGCCCCGCGCCTTTGGCACGGTAAACGCCCGGTGGCACCGCATCATAGGTCACGAACAGATCGTGAAGGCGTGACGGTCCGGAAAGACCCAGCTCGTAGGTCGTATCGAGCACGCTCATATTGTCACGCAGAAGTTTTCGCGCGTGGTCGAGGGCCACGGCCTGGGCAAAGCTTTTCGGCGTCAGCCCGCACCAGCGGCGGAACATATCGACCAGCTGGCGCTCGGTCATCGAGAGCGCATTGGCCAGTCCGGCGATATCGGATGCTTCAGGGCCGGGCATCGAGAGGTATTCGATGGCCTGCGCGATGGTGCGATAGGTCTCGTCGGTGGTCATATCGGGAAGCTGTGAAATTGCTGTCATCTCGTTCATGGGTTCACACTATCGACCGATGGCCCGCCCGACGACCCGATTTTTACACCGATTAGCGCTTGGCCCTGCTCAGGGCATGACCGAAGGCGTCGGCAAAGCTGGCCTTGTCGTCGGGGGTCAAGAACCGCCCGATTTCCACCTCGCCTTCGCGGGTTAGGATCTTGAGCGCGGTCACCCGGCCCTCATTGTCGCGGATCACCGAAAAGCGGATGAAAAACGGATTGAACGAGAGGGCGGTCTCCCGCCCCTTCTTGGTGACATGGCGAATATCGAGGGTGTCGGGCCAGAGAGTGATCTCCTCGAACATGTCGGTATCCCTGAGCGAAGCGGTGAGCGCCCAATAGAGCAGGAGCACATCGAGCCCCAGAAGGCCGACGACGGGCCAGGCCCCCATGGCGTAAAACGCGATGCCGGGAATCGAGGCCATCACACAGGTGAACGCGATCACCCAGCGGATGCCCTTGGGCGAGAGGGAGCGATGCGGGGTCAGCAATGCGGCAAAGAGCGGGCTTTGGGTCATCTCGACTTGCCTTTTGGCCTTGGCGCCATTCTAAGAGGATTGTCCGCACACAAATCAAATCAATTATCGGCGCACCCATGCCCAAGCCACTGACCCGGGCCGAGATCGAAAAGATCTTCGAGGCCTTCTCGCTTCACGATCCCGAGCCCAGGGGCGAGCTCGATTACGTCAATGTCTTTACACTGCTGGTCGCCGTGGTTCTGAGCGCTCAAGCCACCGATGTGGGGGTCAACAAGGCGACAAAGGCGCTGTTTGCCATTGCCGACACGCCCGAAAGGATGGTGGCACTGGGTGAAGACGCCATCCGCGAGCACATAAAGACCATCGGGCTTTATCGCAACAAGGCCAAAAACGTCTTTCTTTTGAGCCAGATGCTGAACGAAAAGCACGCAAGCGAAGTCCCCGACACGCGCGAGGCGCTCGAAGCTTTACCCGGCGTGGGGCGAAAGACGGCCAATGTCGTGCTCAATATCGGGTTCGGCCAACCCACGATCGCTGTCGATACCCATCTGTTCCGGGTGGGAAACCGCACGGGGATCGCCCCGGGCAAGACGCCGCTGGCGGTGGAGCTGGCCCTGCTCAAGCGGGTCCCCAAGCACTATCTGTTGCACGCCCATCACTGGCTGATCCTGCATGGGCGCTATGTGTGCAAGGCGCGCAAGCCAGAATGTTATCGCTGCATCATTGCCCAGTGGTGCCGCTATCCGGCAAAGACCGCCGGCTAGACCGGTTGCGCCTCCGGCCGCTATGGCTTAAGCGGGGGGCAGTATCCATGACAGTTTATGCGGAGCGCCGATGACCACGCGGTTCGACGTCCTGACCATCGGCAATGCCATCGTCGATGTGATCGCCCCGATCGATGACAAATTCCTTGTCGATGAGAGTTTACGCAAATCGATCATGCATCTTGTCGATGCCGATCGCTCGGCGGACCTGTACGCCAAGATGCCCGAGACCAAGTCGATCATTCCCGGCGGCAGCTCGGCCAACACGGCAGCGGGCGTTGCGGCGCTCGGCGGGCGCGCGGCGTTTGTGGGCAAGGTTGCCGAAGACGAGCTTGGGCTTGTGTTCCGCGACGATTTCGACACCAAGGGCATTCATTACGAAACCGCGTATCTGCGCGACGATGTGGCCACCGCTCGCTCGATGATTCTGGTCACGCCTGATGGCGAGCGCACCATGAACACTTATCTGGGCGCCTGCCAGCACCTGACCGAAGACGATATCGTCGAGGAAACGGTCGGTGCTTCTGCCATCACCTATATGGAAGGCTATCTGTGGGACCCCCCGCAGGCCAAGAAGGCCTTTATCATGGCGGCCCATTACGCCCACAAGAACGAGCGCGCTGCGGCGATCACGCTGTCGGACCCGTTCTGTGTCAACCGCTTCCGCAACGAGTTTCTCGATCTGATCAAGTCAAAGACCATGGATTACGTCTTTGCCAATATCGAAGAGGTCAAGGCGCTCTATGAGACCGACGACCTCAATGTCGCGGTGCGCCAGCTTGCCGAAGACGCCGAAATCGCAGCGGTCACCATGGGCGCGCGCGGAGCCATGGCGATCAAGAACGGGGAAATCGTTTCCGTGCCGGCGTTTCCTGTCAGCAATGTTGTCGATGTGACCGGCGCGGGCGATCTGTTCGCCTCGGGATTCCTTCTGGCCACGGCGCGCGGGCAATCGATGGAAGAAGCGCTCAAGCTGGGGTGTCTTGCCGCCTCGGAGGTGATTTCGCACTATGGCGCCCGCCCGGTCGCCGATCTCAAGGCGCTGGCACGAGGCGAGGGGATTGCGGTTTAGACCTTCCGCAACGCCACTTCGTGAATGGAGTGGTCGGCGCCTTTCTTGAGAATCAGATCTGCTCGCCCACGGGTGGGCAGAATGTTTTCGCGCAGGTTCGGCAAATTGATCGATTGCCAGATGGATTTGGCCGTCGAAATCGCCGTCAGTTCCGACAGTTCGGAAAAGCGTTTGAAAAAGCTTTGCGGATCGCGGAACGCGGTTTCGCGCAGCTTCATGAAGCGCTCGACATACCAGGCCTCGAGCACATGCTCGTCGGCGTCGATATAGACCGAGAAATCGATGAAATCGGACGCAAAGACGATTGGATTGCCGGTTCTGGGCAATTCACCGGGCTGAAGAATGTTGAGCCCCTCGACGATCAGAATGTCGGGGCTTTCGACGACCACACGCTCGCCGGGCACAATGTCATAGACCAGGTGGGAATAGGTCGGCGCGCTGACACGCGGCTTGCCCGATTTGATCGCTGCAAGAAACTCGACGAAGGCAGACCGGTCATAGCTTTCGGGAAACCCCTTGCGCTGCATCAGCCCGCGTTTTTCCAGCACCGCGTTTGGATACAGAAACCCGTCGGTGGTAATGAGATCGACCTTGGGCGAACTCGGCCAGCGGCGCAGAAGGGCACTCAGAATGCGTGCGGTGGTCGATTTGCCGACGGCCACCGATCCGGCGACGCCGATGATGAACGGCACCTTGGCGCCATTGTGCCCGAGAAACCGGGTCGAGGCATGATGAATGGCCTGAATGGCTTCGACGTAAAACGAGAGCAGGCGGGTCAGCGGCAGATAGACGATTTCAGCTTCGGCGAGGGAAATCGGATCGTTGAGCGCCCGAAGATGTTCGATGTCCTCGCGATCGAGCGTCATGGGCTCATCGGCGCGCAACCGCGCCCACTCCTCGATCGTAAAGCTCAGATAGGGCGTGTAGTTAATCCTGGCCATTGTCAGTCCCCGGACCTTGCGGCCTTTTCGGCCAGGCCCGATTGCGCCGTGCGCCGGTCGAGTTCCTCGGACACCTCCGAGAGCGCAACGCCCTCCGAGCGCAACAGCACCAAAAGATGATAGACCAGATCGGCGCTTTCCTTGACCAGCTCTTCGCGATCCCCGCTCATCGCCGCGATCACGGTTTCGACCGCCTCTTCGCCAAGCTTCTGGGCACATTTGGCGGTGCCTTTGGCGATCAGCCTTGCCGTATAGGAGACCTCGGGCGATGTGCCGACCCGCTCGGCCAGACGCGCGTCAAGCGCTTCGATACTCAATGTCATGAAATTGTGCCTCCGTCTCCGCGCCATCCGTCTAACCATTGCCGGGGGCGGGGTGCAAGCAATCAAAAAGGGTTAGTCGAGCCGCATGGGAATGCCGGCCGCCGCCATATGCGCCTTGGCCTGGCCAATGGTGAACGTGCCGAAATGGAAGATCGAGGCGGCCAGAACGGCGGTCGCATGACCCAATTTTATGCCATCGACAAGATGATCGAGGGTGCCCACGCCACCCGAGGCAATGACCGGCACATCCACGGCGTCGGCGATGGTGCGTGTCAATTCGAGATCGAAGCCCGATTTGGTCCCGTCGCGGTCCATGGAGGTGACAAGCAATTCGCCGGCGCCGCGCTCGACGGCGCCAATGGCAAACTCGACGGCGTTGAGCCCGGTCGGTTTGCGCCCGCCATGGGTGAAAATTTCCCAGGTGCCGGAGTCGCCGCGCTTGGCATCGACCGAAACGACGATACACTGATTGCCGAATTTGTCGGCGGCTCTTGCCACGAAATCGGGATCGTTGACCGCCGCCGAATTGATCGAGACCTTGTCGGCACCAGACAACAGCAGCTTGCGGATATCGTCATTGGTGCGCACGCCACCGCCCACGGTGACCGGCATGAAGCAATGTTCGGCGGTGCGGGCAACGACGTCGAAAATCGTATCGCGGCCCTCGTGAGAGGCGGCGATATCGAGAAAGCAGAGTTCGTCCGCTCCGGCTGCGTCATAGGCGATGGCCGCTTGCACGGGATCGCCTGCGTCGACCAGATCGACGAAATTGATGCCCTTGACGACGCGGCCGTCCTTGACGTCAAGGCAGGGAATAATGCGAGCTTTAAGTGTCATCGGACGCCCGCTCCTTTTTTCGAATTCACTGTCCTCGCGGCTGCGCCACTGCGGGCAAGCTGGCCGTCCTTGACGTCAAGGCAGAGAATGATGCGGGCCTTGAGGGTCATGCCGCTTCGCCCTTCAATATGGCCAGTGCTTCACGTGAATCAATGCGCCCGTCATAGAGCGCCCGGCCCGAAATCGCACCTTCGAGGATTTGCGCATCGGGCTCGGTCATGCGGCGGATGTCTTCTATTCCGGCCAGACCGCCAGAGGCGATGACCGGAATGGACATGGCATTGGCCAGTTCCAGCGTCGAGGGCCAGTTGATGCCCTTCAATACTCCGTCGCGATCGATATCGGTATAGATGATCGCTGCCACGCCGGCGCCCTCGAAGCGGCGGGCAAGGTCGATGGCAGAGAGTTCTGAGGTTTCCGCCCAGCCCTCGACGGCCACCTTGCCGCCCCGCGCATCGATGCCGACGGCGACCTGTCCGGGAAAGGCTTTGCAGGCGGCCTTGACCAGTCCGGGATCGCGCACGGCGACGGTGCCCAGGATCACCCGTGCCAGGCCTTTGTTGAGCCAGTTTTCAATATGGGCCAGCGTCCGGATGCCGCCGCCGAGCTGCACGGGAAAATCGACGGCCTTGAGGATCGCGTCCACAGCAGTGCCATTGACGCTCTCACCGGCAAACGCGCCATTGAGATCGACGACGTGCAGATACTCAAATCCCTGCCCCTCAAACAGCTTGGCCTGAGCGGCGGGATCGTCGTTGAAGACTGTCGCCTGCTCCATATCGCCGAGCTTGAGCCGGACGCATTGACCGTCCTTGAGATCGATGGCGGGAAACAGGATCATGGGCGCCATTTCAGAAAGTTCGCGATCAGGGCCAGCCCGAGGGACTGGCTCTTTTCAGGGTGGAACTGGGTGCCGAAAATATTGTCGCGGCCGACAATGGCCGTGATGGCGCCACCGTAATCGGCGGTGGCGATCACCTCGCTAAGGTTCTCGGCTTTCATGTGATAGGAATGGACGAAATAGGCGTGCAGTCCGGTTTCGCCTGTCTCTATGCCGTCGAGCAGGGCATGGGGACGGGAAACGCTCAGCGTGTTCCAGCCCATATGCGGCACCTTCAGTGCGGGGTCGGAGGGCTCGATCGTTTCGATGGCGCCAGCGATCCAGCCCAGCCCTTTCGTTACGATCTTTTCGCGACCGACGCTGGCTAAAAGCTGCATGCCCACGCAGACGCCCAGGAACGGTGTGCCGCCGGCCATCACCTTTTCATTGAGCACGTCGTGCATCCCCGGCACCGCATCGAGCCCGGCCATGCAATCGGCAAAGGCGCCGACGCCGGGCAGAACGATCCGGTCGGCCTTGCGGACAAGATCGGCATCGGAGGTGACGATGATCTCGGCCCCGGTTCCCTCGGCGGCACGGGCGAAGGCCTTTTGCGCCGATTTGAGATTGCCGGCGCCATAATCGATGATTGCAACGGTTTGGCTCATGGGCGCGATCCATAGTTTCGGTTCAACCAAATCCGCTCGGCAGAGACGGTGCTGTCGGCTGCAAGTTCGCCGCTGGGGATCCAGTTGCGGCCCTCCAGTGCGCGGCCGGCGATCGAAGCGGCTGCAAAGCCGGTCCACAGCGCAAAGATCAGATAAAGGAGCACTGCAAGTTCATCCCCGAATTGGGGCGCGAGCAGAACAAGGCCAAGCGTCACCACAAGCCAGAGCACAAGATAGGCCATGGCGCCGCGGGCGAGCGCCCAGATCGGCGCAAACAGAAAGGCCGCCCAACTGAACTTCTCGGGCAGAACCCAAATGGCGTCGGGGCCGTTTTCCGGCTTGGCGTAGATTGTATAGAGGGTCATGAGACCGGTCCGTAACGGGGCCTTGCCCCAGCCTAAATCCTACAACACGCCCTTGGTCGAGGGCACCTGATCGGCAGCGCGGGTGTCGATTTCGACCGCCTGACGCAACGCGCGCGCCAAAGCCTTGAA
>CENV01078689.1_pt1 | contig 12630 bp, 8 predicted proteins | sample 530231 | NCBI WGS metagenome assembly CENV01 (sample SAMEA2619815, study PRJEB7988) | marine metagenome | biome: marine biome (ENVO:00000447); feature: surface water layer (ENVO:00002042); material: "saline water (ENVO:00002010), including plankton (ENVO:xxxxxxxx)" | depth 5 m | reverse complement strand
CATCGCCGACATTTTTGAATACTCATCTTCGAAAAAGAATTTTTCTTCACCAAAAGCTGGTTTTAAGTGATGCAGCCAGGTGGCATCTGGATCATATTTAGCGAAGAAGGGGCGTTGTACCCAGTCTGGATTGCGTCCCTGGATAAAGCGTAAGGCAAAGACTTTCTCACCAGCAATTTCGGTAACACCCTGAACTTCTACTTTCCCCGGGCCTGCACTCATCGAAGGGCCTCGCACGGTACGAGCTATACCCGAAACCTGCTGATACGCTTTTTGGAAAATTTCCCAGGTACGCTCCAGCGGCACTTCAAAGTAACGTTTTGCTCCGGTATCCCGTTCGACAAACATGTAATAAGGGATTAATCCGAGTTGTACCTGCTTCTCCCACATAGAAGCCCAGACATCCGGGTCGTCATTAATGTGTTTGAGTAAAGGAGCCTGACAGCGGATTTGAACACCTGTAGCGCGCAGACGACGAATGGCCTCCTGACACACTTCAGTGCGTAATTCATTCGGGTGGTTTAAATGCGCCATTATCGACACATGCTTGCCACCAGCAACTAAGCGCTCTAATAAACGAAGTAAATCGTCCGCGTCGGGGTCGGTGATAAAGCGATATGGCCAAAAGGTTAATGATTTAGTGCCGATGCGTATGGTTTTAATGTGCTCGAATTCAGGTTGCAGTAAACCTTCTAAGTAATGAGCCAGCTTGCGCGTGCGCATAACCATAGGGTCGCCGCCAGTCACCAGCAAGTCAGTAACTTCTTTGTGCTGAGCCAGATAGCGGTGCAATTGATCCGCGTCATTTGAATTAAAGCGGGTAGCTTTACCGACAAATTGCGCCCAACGGAAGCAGAAAGTGCAGTAAGAATGGCAGTACTGCCCCTGAGCCGGGAAAAAGAGCACCGTTTCGCGGTACTTATGCTGCATGCCCGGCAAAGGCTCACCGTCAACATGCGGCACATTCATTTGCATTTGTCCGGCAGGGTGAGGGTTCATTTCATCGCGTAGCTGAGTCGCCAAATCAAACACTTCATTGGTGGTGTGCTTGCCTGACATTAGGTCTGCCATGCGCTGGTACGCAGAAGGCTCCAGCATATCTTTTTGCGGGAAAGTTAGCTGAAACAGCGGGTCATTGGGTACATTTTCCCAGTCAATCAGTTCGTTAAATACATATTCATTAACTCTGAATGGCAGTACATTAGCGACGACTTTCATTTCAAAACGCATGTCATCAGGAACTTTCTTTAACGCCTCAATTTTATCTAACTGGCGATGCTGATATACCTTGAATTTACGTGGTGTAATGATGGGTTGTTGTACATTGACTACTTGCTGCATAAGCCTCTCTGTAATTATCTGCAACCTGCTAAAGCACGTTGAAAATGAATTTGTCTGTCAGCTCTCTCTTTGGCGACCAACGAAATGCGACGTAGTATAAAGAATTTAAGGCTTCGTTGCACGTTCTGTAAGGTGTGAAAAGCAATGTACTCAAACTAATTAAGAGCGGGCATAAAAAAAGGCGCTCAACCGAGCGCCTTCTTAACTCAAACCAATTTATTTTTTAATTGGTGAAAACTCGCGTTTTGTATAACCAGTATATAACTGACGAGGACGACCAATTTTCTGGTTTTCTTCGCCCATCATTTCGTGCCAGTGAGAAACCCAGCCGACAGTACGTGACAGCGCAAAGATAACGGTGAACATATTGGTAGGAATACCAATAGCTTTCAGTACGATACCTGAGTAGAAGTCAACGTTAGGGAAGAGTTTCTTTTCAATGAAGTAGTCGTCTTCCAGAGCGATACGCTCCAGTTCCATTGCGACGTCAAGTAATGGATCATCACGATCCAATTCTTTCAGTACTTCGTGGCAAGATTCACGCATTACCGTTGCACGAGGGTCGGTGTTTTTGTATACACGGTGACCAAAGCCCATTAGACGGAAAGGATCGTCTTTGTCTTTTGCTTTCTCAATATATTTTGGAATGTTTTCAACAGAACCAATTTCAGCCAGCATACGCAAGCAAGCTTCGTTTGCACCACCATGGGCTGGTCCCCATAAAGACGCAACACCCGCAGCGATACATGCGTAAGGGTTAGCACCAGAAGAACCGGCAAGGCGTACTGTTGACGTTGATGCGTTTTGCTCGTGGTCAGCATGCAAAGTAAAGATGCGATCCATAGCGCGAGCTACCGCAGGGCTTATTTTGTAGTCTTCCGCAGGAACCGAGAACATCATGTTCAGGAAGTTTTCTGCATAACCTAAGTCGTTACGTGGGTAAACGAAAGGTTGACCAATGCTGAATTTATAAGCCATTGCTGCAATTGTTGGAATTTTTGCAATCAGACGGTAAGCACTACGTAAACGTTGGTTTTCATCGTGAATCTCCAGATCATCATGATAGAACGATGATAAAGCTCCCGTTACGGCACATAACATTGCCATAGGGTGAGCATCACGACGGAAACCATTAAAGAAATTGTGAATTCCCTGATGCACCATAGTGTGCTTAGTAATGGTGTTTTTGAATTCATGGTATTGCTTTTCGGTAGGAGCTTCGCCGTGCAACAACATGTAGCAAACTTCTAAGTAATCTGCTTTAGTTGCTAACTCACCAATAGGGTAACCGCGGTGCAGTAAAACGCCGTTTTCACCATCTATATAGGTGATAGCCGACTCGCAAGAGCCTGTAGCCAGAAACCCCGGGTCAAAAGTAAAATAACCATGTTTTCCCAGAGTTCGGACGTCAACTACATCCTTTCCTGCCGTTGGTGATAGTACCGGCAATTCAATGGATTGGCCGTCAATCTGTAAAGTGGCTTTACGATCAGCCATAAGGAATTCTCCTCGCTATCTACTTTGAAAAAGTGCGCTAATTTAACTCGATCATGCCCGTAAATGTCAATTTTAATCGGGGAACATGAACCAATTATAGCGAAATATACGTAATAAACATGACGAAAAGATTACTCAGATTGAAGAATTATCTTGTTAGGTTAGACTTTAGTAGTAAAGCGTATTTTAGTCAGCGTTCAAATCTGAGTTTGTCGTTGTAATTAATAGCTTAGCTAGATATACTTTGCGCCGTATTGGTGGCATGTTTCTGTGTCGCGCAAACGAAAATTGCATTTCTTTTGTGCTTTATTAAAAGGCAATCTATCGTGAAAAAAGAAAGACCTGTTAATTTAGACTTATCAACTATCAAGCTTCCTGCCGCTGCCAAAGCATCCATACTGCATCGTATTTCCGGTGTTGCTATGCTGTTCTCTCTGGCTTTTCTAATTTGGGCTTTTGCCGTGTCACTTAGTGGCCCTGAAGGCTTTGCTCAAATCGAGAGTATCATGACCAGCTTTATCGCTAAATTTATTGGCTGGGGTATTTTGACAGCGCTAGGATTTCACTTAATCATTGGTCTGCGTCACTTAGTAATGGACATGGGCTACTGGGAAGAACTCGATTCCGGAAGAATCAGCGCAATTGTCTCAATTGCTCTTTCTGTGATCTTTTCCGTATTAGTAGGAGTTTGGCTATGGTAACAGCAGCAGCTACTTTTGGTCGTAGCGGTTCTCATGACTTTATTTTATTGAGAGCCAGCGCGATTGTAATGGTTCTATATTCACTGTTCATGGCTGGGTTCTTCCTTTCTACGCCAGATGTAACTTATCAAGTGTGGAGTGGGTTGTTTGCCAACATTTGGATGAAAGTGTTCACTATGCTGGCCTTATCTTCTGTGTTAATTCACGGCTGGATTGGCATTTGGCAAGTATCAACAGACTACGTGAAAGCGTCCGGTCTCAGAGCTTTTATCCAACTGGTTTTCAGCGTTGGTCTGATCGCTGTTTGGCTCACTGGCTTATTCGTACTGTGGGGTGTTTAAGTGACTGTTAAAACTTTAGAATATGATGCAGTGGTGATTGGTGCTGGCGGTGCCGGCATGCGAGCAGCACTGCAAATTTCCCAAGAGGGATTGAGCTGCGCGTTGATGTCCAAAGTGTTTCCAACACGCTCTCACACAGTTTCTGCTCAGGGTGGTATTACCGTAGCATTAGGTAATGCGCATGAAGATAACTGGGAATGGCACATGTTCGATACCGTTAAAGGTTCGGACTATATTGGTGACCAGGACGCTATCGAATACATGTGTAAAGCTGGCCCTGAAGCTATTTTAGAAATGGAAAACTTAGGTTTACCATTCTCGCGTTTTGAAAACGGCAAAGTTTATCAACGTCCATTTGGTGGTCAGTCGAAGAACTTTGGTGGCGAGCAGGCTGCTCGTACTGCCGCTGCAGCTGACCGTACCGGTCACGCTTTGCTGCATTTGCTTTATCAGCAAAACGTGAAGAAAAAAACCACCGTATTTTCAGAATGGTACGCGCTGGATATCGTTAAGAACCAAGACGGCGAAGTTTGTGGTGTAACCACCATGGATATCGAAAGCGGCGAAGTTTACTTTGTTAAAGCTAAGGCCGTTGTTCTTGCTACCGGCGGTGCGGGTCGTATTTATTCTTCAACGACCAATGCTCATATCAACACGGGTGATGGTATTGGTATGGCACTACGTGCCGGCGTTCCTGTACAAGATATGGAAATGTGGCAGTTCCACCCAACCGGTATTGCCGGAGCGGGCTCGCTTGTCACAGAAGGTTGTCGTGGTGAAGGCGGTTACCTGCTGAACAAAGACGGTGAACGCTTTATGGAGCGTTATGCGCCAAACGCGAAAGATTTGGCATCACGCGACGTTGTCTCCCGCGCTATGATGACTGAAATCCGTGAAGGACGTGGTTGTGAAGGCCCATGGGGTACTCACCTTAAACTGAAACTGGATCACCTGGGTAAAGAAACCCTGGAGAGTCGTTTGCCGGGTGTTTGTGACTTATCACGTACATTCGCACACGTTGATCCGGTGAAAGAACCAATTCCGGTTATTCCTACCTGTCACTATATGATGGGCGGTATTCCGACGGACGTTAATGGACAAGTCCTGACTGTTGGTGACGATGGTCAGACATCTCACGTTAAAGGCCTGTTTGCTTGTGGTGAAATTGCTTGTGTATCTGTACACGGTGCTAACCGCTTAGGCGGTAACTCACTGCTTGACCTGGTGGTATTCGGTCGTTCAACCGGTATGCACCTGGGCGAAACGCTTGCGGCTAACGTAGAAGCCAGAGAAGCAAGTAGCGACGACATTGACGCTGCACTAGCGCGTTATAATCGTTGGGAAAATACTCAGAAAGGCGAAGATCCGGCACAAATTAAGAAAGACCTGCAACAGTGCATGCAACTTAATTTCTCGGTTTTCCGCGAAGGCGATTCAATGAAAGAAGGGCTTGCTGAGCTGCGCGAAATTCGCGAACGCCTGAAAAACGCTCGTCTTGATGACACCTCTAAAGAGTTTAATACTCAGCGCGTCGAATGCCTTGAGCTAGATAACTTGATGGAAACGGCTTACTCAACTGCAGTTGCTGCCAGCTTCCGTACAGAAAGCCGCGGTGCTCACAGCCGTGCAGACTACCCGGATCGTGATGATGAGAAGTGGTTAGTACACACTGTTTATCGTCCTGAAAAGGAAGATATGGTGACGCGGGAAGTCAATATGGCGCCTAAACTGCGTGAAGCTTTCCCTCCGAAAGCTCGTACCTACTAAGTTGGAGGGTATATGAAAAAATACACATTTTCAGTTTATCGTTATAATCCTGATGTCGACAACGCGCCTCACATGAAAGAGTACACGTTGGAAGTAGAAGATAATCAGGATTTGATGGTGCTAGAAGCACTGATCAAATTGAAAGAACAAGATCCATCGCTGGCGTTCCGCCGCTCGTGCCGTGAAGGTGTTTGTGGCTCCGATGGTATGAATATTAACGGTAAAAATGGTTTGGCTTGTATCACTCACTTGTCTTCTTTGAAATCAGACAAAATTGTGATTCGTCCGCTACCAGGTTTGCCGGTCATTCGTGATTTGATTGTTGATATGAGCCAGTTCTATCAGCAGTACGAGAAAATCAAACCGTACCTTATCAACGATGACAAAACGCCACCAGCGCGTGAACGACTGCAGTCGCCGGAAGACCGTGCTAAGCTTGATGGTCTTTACGAGTGCATTTTATGTGCATGCTGTTCAACATCATGCCCATCGTTCTGGTGGAACCCGGATAAATTTGTTGGACCTGCTGGTCTGCTGCACGCTTATCGTTTCTTAATTGATAGTCGTGACACAGCAACAGACGAGCGTTTGGATGAACTCGATGATGCCTTTAGTGTATTCCGTTGTCACGGAATCATGAACTGCGTTAACGTATGTCCAAAAGGGTTGAATCCAACAAAGGCTATTGGACACATCAAATCGATGCTTTTGAGTCGCGCTGTTTAACTCGTTATATTGTCGCGCCAATTTGAACGGTTGATGTTGTGGATGGCCATCCCACAAGGATGGCTATTTTTTTATAAAAACGGTTTATCTATTCAGGTGAAGGAAACGCAATGCAAGATGGTGTAATGCGTGAATGGTTAGAAACATCGCATCTAGCCGGTGGTAACGTTGCCTACATTGAACAAATGTTTGAGGCTTATCTGGATGATCCGACGGCAGTCAGTGATGAGTGGCGTCAAATGTTCGATGCGTTGCCGAAGGATAATCACATTGTTGATACTAAGCTCAGCGATGTCCGGGAACAGTTTCGCCAGGCCGCGAAGAATAAGCTCAAGCAATCTCAAACAGGCAGTACGACTGCCGCAGATCAGAAGCAAGTTAAAGTTTTACAGCTTATCAATGCTTACCGATTCCGCGGCCATCAGCACGCCAACCTTGATCCTCTTGGTTTATGGAAACAGGAAACCGTTCCAGACCTTTCATTAAACTTCCACGATTTAAGCAAAGACGACTTGGAACGCGAGTTTAATGTCGGCTCTTTAGCTGTTGGCAAAGACACAATGAAGCTGAGTGATATTCACGAAGCGCTGGAAAATATTTATTGTGGCTCTATTGGTGCCGAATACATGCACATTGTTTCAACCGAGGAAAAACGCTGGATTCAGCAACGGTTGGAAGGTGTTCTTGGAAAGCCCAAGTTTGAAAAAGAACAACAGACTAAAATTTTAAAAGAACTGATAGCCGCTGACGGACTGGAAAAGTATCTTGGGTCAAAATTCCCGGGAGCTAAGCGCTTTTCATTAGAAGGTGGCGACAGTCTGGTTTCGTTGTTGAAAGAACTCATTTCACGCTCTGGTGAGCAGGGTGCCAAAGAAGTGGTTATTGGCATGGCTCACCGTGGTCGCTTGAACGTTTTAGTCAACGTTCTGGGTAAAAAGCCACAAGACTTATTCGACGAGTTCGCCGGTAAGCATGACAGCAGTAAAGGCTCAGGTGATGTTAAGTATCACATGGGCTTCTCTTCTGACTATGCAACGCCGGGCGGCGACGTCCACCTTGCTTTGGCCTTTAACCCGTCGCACCTGGAAATTGTAAACCCAGTTGTTATGGGTTCGGTTCGTGCACGCATGGATCGTCTGAAAGACCCGGAAGGCAAAAAAGTTCTGCCTATTACCATTCACGGTGACGCTGCTGTTGCTGGTCAGGGTGTGGTGCAAGAAACGTTCAATATGTCGCAGACACGTGCTTACCGTGTAGGCGGCTCTATCCGTATAGTGGTGAATAACCAGGTTGGTTTCACTACATCTAAACAGGAAGATGCGCGCTCCACTCAGTATTGTACTGACATTGCCAAAATGGTGCAGGCGCCAATTTTCCACGTTAATGCGGATGACCCTGAAGCCGTTGTTTTTGTCACTCAGTTAGCGCTTGATTACCGTAATGCATTCCAGCGCGACGTGGTTATTGATTTGGTTTGTTATCGCCGTCATGGACATAACGAAGCCGATGAGCCAAGTGCAACACAGCCGCTGATGTACGCAAAAGTTAAAAAACAGCCCGTTGCCCGCGAGCTTTATGGCAAGCGTCTGATAGAGAAATCGATAGTTGATGAAGACACGGCTAAGCAGTGGATGTCTGACTATCGTGATGCATTAGATAAAGGCGAAGTGGTGGTTGATGAACACCGTCCTATGCGTCAGCACTCTGTTGACTGGTCTCCCTACATAGGAAACGACTGGGACGTTGAGTACGACTACAAAGTCTCAGCAGATAAGCTGAAAGATCTGGGCGAAAAAATCACTCAGTATCCGGAAGAAGACAAGCTGAATTCCCGCGTTGAAAAAGTTTATCAAGAACGTCTGAAAATGGCGAAAGGCGATAAACCAATGGACTGGGGTTTCGCTGAAACTTTGGCTTATGCCACCTTAGTTAACGACGGCACTCATATTCGTTTGACCGGTCAGGACAGCGGCCGTGGTACCTTCTTCCACCGCCACGCGGTATTGCATAACCAAAAAGATGGTTCTACCTATATGCCACTGAACAATTTAGGTTCAGATCAGGGGCAAATTGAAATTTATGACTCAGTTTTATCAGAAGCTGCAGTTGTGGCCTTCGAATACGGTTACGCTACGGCTGAACCGCAGTCTCTGGTTATGTGGGAAGCTCAATTTGGTGATTTCGTTAACGGCGCCCAGGTTGTTATTGACCAGTTCTTAAGTTCTGGCGAGCAGAAATGGGGACGTTTATGTGGTTTAACATTGCTATTGCCGCACGGTTACGAAGGGCAGGGTCCTGAGCACAGTTCAGCCCGTCTTGAGCGTTTCCTGCAATTATCGGCCGATCACAACTGGTCAGTCTGTGTACCGACAACGCCTGCACAGGTTTTCCACATGATCCGTCGTCAGCACTTACGTCCGGTTCGCCGTCCGTTAGTTGTTATGACGCCTAAGTCATTGTTACGTCATCCGTTAGCGGTTTCAGAAATGGATGATTTAGCGGATCTTGGATTCCAGAACGCGATTGGTGAAATCGATGATCTGAATCCGAAAAAAGTAAAACGCGTGGTATTTTGCTCAGGTAAAGTCTACTACGATTTACTGAAAGAACGCCGCGAGCGTGAACAAGAAGATGTTGCCATTATTCGTATCGAACAGCTGTATCCGTTCCCTGCGGAAGAAGTGGCAGAAATTATGAAAGATTATCAGCACGTTAAAGATTTTGTCTGGTGTCAGGAAGAGCCTCAGAACCAGGGTGCATGGTATAGCAGCCAGCATCACTTCTGGGCCGCAATTCCGAAAGGAGCTCAGTTGTCTTATCGTGGTCGTAGTGCGTCAGCCGCACCGGCGGTCGGATACATTTCAGAGCACAACAAGCAGCAGCAAAACCTTGTTGACGAAGCGCTAACCATTAAATAGGTGAAGATGAACCATGGCGATTGATATTAAAGTTCCTCAATTACCCGAGTCTGTTGCAGATGCAACAATTGCAACATGGCACGTAAAACCTGGCGATAAAGTGTCTCGCGACCAGAATCTGGTTGACATCGAAACCGACAAGGTAGTGCTGGAAGTGGTTGCGGAAGCAGACGGTGTTTTGGGCGAAATTACTGCCGAAGAAGGCACTACCGTAACAGCTGAAGAAGTTATCGGAAAAATTGAAGAAGGTGACGGTGCGTCGGCATCTGACGATAAATCAGACGATAAAGACTCAGGCGACGACAAGAAGTCAGAGAAAAAAGAATCTGATTCTTCAGAAGACAAAGGCTCTGACACAAAAGGTTCTGGCGAGAAGATGGAAGTTAAAGTTCCTCAACTGCCAGAATCAGTCTCTGATGCCACTGTTTCTACCTGGCACGTTAAAGCTGGCGATGCAGTAAAACGTGACCAGAACCTGGTTGATATTGAAACCGATAAAGTGGTTCTGGAAGTGGTTGCTCCGGCTGATGGCGTTTTAGCTGAAATTAAGCACGAAGAAGGCGCGACAGTCGGTGCTGATGACGTTATCGGTATTGTCGAAGCTGGTGGGTCTGCTGGCGGTAGTTCAAGCAAGTCCGATGACAGCAAATCTGAATCTTCTTCAGAAAGTAAAGACGATGACGGTGACAACGAAGTAGCGGGTCCTGCGGTTCGTCGTTTACTTGGTGAACACGGCCTTAAGCCAAGTGACGTTAAAGGCACTGGTAAGGGCGGTCGCGTCACTAAAGAAGACGTGGAAAAACACGTGAAAGCTCAGTCTTCTAAGTCTTCGGATAGCAGCAAACAGCAGTCTTCACAGCCAGCCGTTTCAGGTGACCGTGACCAGAAACGTGTACCAATGACACGTCTGCGTAAACGTATCGCTGAGCGTCTGTTGCAAGCTAAGAACGACACCGCGATGTTGACCACGTTTAACGAAATCAACATGAAGCCAATTATGGACTTGCGTAAGAAGTACAAAGACGTGTTTGAAGAAACTCACGGCACGCGTCTTGGTTTCATGGGCTTCTACGTCAAAGCTGTAACTGAAGCACTGAAACGTTTCCCAGACGTCAACGCATCCATTGATGGCGACGATATTGTTTACCACAATTTCTTCGATATCAGCATTGCGGTATCAACGCCTCGTGGTCTGGTAACTCCAGTTCTGCGCGACACTGACCGTTTAAGCATTGCGGATATGGAAAATGGTATTCGTGACCTGGCTATCAAAGGCCGTGACGGTAAGTTAACTATGGATGAAATGCAGGGTGGTAATTTCACCATTACTAACGGTGGTGTATTTGGTTCACTGCTTTCAACGCCAATTCTGAACCCACCACAAAGCGCTATTCTGGGTATGCACAAAATCCAGGAGCGGGCGATGGTGGTAGACGGTAAGATCGAAATCTTACCGATGATGTACCTGGCTCTTTCTTATGACCATCGAATTATTGATGGTAAACAATCGGTAGGTTTCCTGGTTACCGTGAAAGAGTTATTAGAAGATCCTCAACGTCTTATCCTGGATATCTAAAGACGCTGAGAACCAGCCGCAATGCAATTTAGCTTGCGGCTGTTAATTATGCGCCGAGCAGGTTAAAATTCGGCGCGGTATTCGGGTAGGCAGCATTTTAGCTGCTTAAGTTGTTTCAACGAATCGGAAGAGCATCATGAATTTGCATGAGTATCAGGGTAAACAACTCTTTAAAGAGTTTGGTTTGCCAGTATCTGAAGGTTATGCCTGCGACACTGCTGATGAAGCGGTAGAAGCGGCAAAACGTATTGGTGGCGACATTTGGGTTGTCAAATGTCAGGTTCACGCTGGTGGCCGCGGTAAAGCGGGTGGCGTGAAATTAGTGAAAAGTTTAGACGACGTTCGCGCATTTGCTGAGCAGTGGTTAGGTAAAAACTTAGTAACTTTCCAGACCGACGAGAAAGGTCAGCCGGTTGCTAAGATTTTAGTTGAAAGCTGCACTGACATTGCAGACGAGCTTTACTTAGGTGCAGTTGTTGACCGTGCTTCACGCAAAATCGTGTTCATGGCATCAACCGAAGGCGGCGTAGAAATTGAAACCGTTGCTGAAGAAACACCTGAGAAAATCTTGAAAGCTGAAATTGACCCTACGGTTGGCGCGCAGCCATACCAAGGTCGCGAACTAGGCTTTAAACTGGGTCTGACTCCAGACCAGGTTAAGCAGTTCACTAAGGTCTTCATGGGCCTGGCGAAAATGTTCGAACAGTACGACTTAGCACTGTTAGAAATTAACCCATTGGTTATCACTGACGAAGGCAACGTTCACTGTCTGGATGCGAAAGTTGGCATCGACAGCAACGCATTGTACCGTCAGCCTAAAATCCGTGAAATGCACGATCCGTCACAAGACGACGCGCGTGAAGCAGAAGCGGCTAAATGGGAACTGAACTACGTAGCACTAGACGGCAACATTGGTTGCATGGTTAACGGTGCTGGTTTGGCGATGGGTACTATGGACATCGTTAAACTGAGTGGCGGCGAACCAGCTAACTTCCTTGACGTTGGTGGCGGCGCGACAAAAGAACGTGTTTCTGAAGCGTTCAAAATTATCCTGTCAGACAGCTCTGTTAAAGCCGTATTGGTTAACATCTTCGGTGGTATCGTACGTTGCGATATGATTGCTGAAGGTATTATCGGCGCTGTTGAAGAAGTGGGTGTTAAAGTTCCAGTTATTGTTCGCCTTGAAGGTAACAACGCTGAACTGGGTACCCAGAAATTGAACGAAAGTGGCCTGAACATTATCGCTGCAGAGAGCTTATCTGATGCTGCCGATAAAGTGGTTGCTGCGGCAGGAGGTCAATAATGAGCATTTTGATCGATAAAAATACCAAAGTTATCTGCCAGGGCTTTACTGGCGGTCAGGGTACTTTCCACTCTGAACAAGCTATTGCTTACGGTACGCAAATGGTTGGCGGTGTTACACCTGGTAAAGGTGGTCAAGAGCACTTAGGTCTGCCTGTATTCAATACTGTAAGAGAAGCTGTAGAAGCAACTGGCGCAACTGCTTCAGTTATCTACGTACCAGCTCCTTTCTGTAAAGATTCAATCATCGAAGCAGCAGACGCTGGTATCGAACTGATTGTTTGTATTACTGAAGGCATTCCTACACTGGATATGCTGTACGTTAAAGAATATCTGACGCACAAAGGCGTGCGCATGATCGGTCCAAACTGCCCGGGTGTTATCACTCCGGACGAGTGCAAAATCGGTATCATGCCTGGTCACATCCACAAGAAAGGTAAAGTGGGTATCGTGTCACGTTC
>CENV01016415.1_pt1 | contig 12632 bp, 7 predicted proteins | sample 530231 | NCBI WGS metagenome assembly CENV01 (sample SAMEA2619815, study PRJEB7988) | marine metagenome | biome: marine biome (ENVO:00000447); feature: surface water layer (ENVO:00002042); material: "saline water (ENVO:00002010), including plankton (ENVO:xxxxxxxx)" | depth 5 m | reverse complement strand
GCGCGAAAGAATAGCAAACCCTTGCGCATGGCTCTATTGGGGGCGCCACCTGCATTGAGGTGCGCCACCTGCCATTTTGTTTATTGCGATTTTCGTTTGTTTCGAATAGCGTGCGGATATCGCGCGATATCGCCTGGAGAGGTCACCATGAACACCGCGCCGGATCACGACACGCTCCCGGACTCCCAGGCCGCGGACCTGGCCCGGGAAAGCGCCGTCGCCCTGGCAAGGCTGCTGAAGGACCACCCCCGGCAGGAACCTGCCCGGGTGCGCATGGACGACACGGACCTGGTGCTGCCCCGGCACGCCCTGGAACTGCTGCGTAACATCCTCACGGAGATGGCCCAGGGCAACGCAGTCACCTTGATGCCGGTGCACGCCGAAGTGACTACCCAGGAAGCCGCCAACCTGCTGAACGTCTCCCGGCCCCACCTGGTCAAGCTGCTGGAGGAGGGCGTCATTCCCTTTACCCGGGTTGGGACGCACCGACGTATCCGCTTTCAGGATGCGATGGCATACCGGGCGGCCCGCGCCACCGAAAGCGAAGCCGCGCTGCAAGGGCTGGCGGATCAGGCTCAAGAGCGGGATAGGGGGTACTGATGGGGTTTTCGGTCATCTGGAGGGACTGGTTATCGAAGCGGAACCGATTAATTTATGGTATACTTCGGGCGTTCTGTGGAGGTGCGTTATGGCCGGTAAATCATTGACAATAAAAGAAAAAAAGAGCTACTACGCTAAGGTCCGGGGCTCCAATTATCGGGCAAGTTTGCGCTTGGAAGGCTTTCAGGTAAGCGATTCCGAATCCCTAAAGCCATTACCTTCTCGCCAAACCGTAATCGATAAATACCGCTCGAAGGTGAAAATCTGAGCAGGGACAAATACGGAGTTGCCCAGGATCCGCACTGTTACCCGGGCACCTCGACGCTTATCAACCGCCTGGGGCTCGTGGTCGATGATGAGCTCGAAGAAGCGGAACGCGAACTCACCGTGATAGCCGCCAACGAAATCGAGTTTACTCCTCCTCCATATTCCCTCGCTTATCTGCAAAGTCTCCACCGTCATTTATTCCAGGATATCTATGATTGGGCTGGCGAGATCCGCACCGTGGACATCGCCAAAGACGACACAAGGTTTTGCAACGTCACCCGCATTGAAGCGGAAGCGGAAAAAGTATTCTCTCGGCTCGCGCAGGATGGTTGGCTTGAGCACTGCGAACGCGCTGACCTGATCCCCGCCGTGGCCGAATATTACGGTGACATCAATATGTTGCACCCTTTTCGGGAAGGAAACGGTCGCGCCCAGCGGCTGATGTTCGAGCATCTGATCATCAATGCCGGCTACCAAATCAGTTGGTGGGAGGTTGAACCGGAAGACTGGCGGCTCGGGAATATCGATGCCGTAGCCTGTAACTATGGGCGCCTGGAAAGCATTTTCGATCGATGTATTGGTCAGCCTATCCAATAACGTCAGAGCATCACCCCGGCATACTCGCCCAGCGTTCCACCTCATCGCGATTCAGAACCACCACCTGTTGCGCCTCCGGCGATCGCTGATCCGCCGGTGTATCCACCCGCAATTGCTGGAGCAGATAACTTACCAGGGCCCCGCGGGTCTCTAGCCGCAGTTCACCGCGCTCCATACCGTAATCCCGCGCGATCAGGGCTTGCTGGGCCGGCGATAAACGGGGATCGGGCCCCAGGCGCACGACCACCCGGGTTCGCCAGGCCTCATCGTCTTCGGCGCCCCGGTCCCCGGGTAGCACCAGCTCCGGCCGATCACTAATGCGACTGAGTACGAAATCCCGAAAATCCCCATTCTTCTCGCACCAAGCCCGAACATGCCAGCGGTAGCCAGTGTGCACCACTGTGTGTGGTTGGATCACCCGGAACTCGGGCTCCGGGTTCGCCAGCGATGCGTATTCGATCTCCACCCGCTTGCCTTCCCGGCAGGCCTGCAACACCGGCCGCAGCACCGCCGGGCGCAAGTCCCGCGCCGGGGGCAGCAGCACCTCGGTGTTGAGCTCGCGCACCGTCAGTGACTCAAACGAGCAGGCCAGATCCTCCCGCGCGTGCATCATCTGCAGGTATTCGTCAGCGGTGCCCTGAGTAAATACCGGCCTGAATGGCTCCGTGGGCCGATAGCCTTTTAGGAAACGGTCATATATCAGATTCTCCGGCCCATACTCCGCCAGATAGGTATTGATGTCCTTGCTGGCCTGCTGACGGCCTATGCCGAAAGCGCGCATTAAATGGTTGGTGGTCAGCCGGCCCTCCCAAAGGGCCATCACTTCAATCAACCGGTAGCGCAGTAACAGATCCCAACGCACCGGCCAGGCGCCGGCACTTTTACGGGTAACGCGAGCCACGACACTTTCTCCTCATCTGTTGGCCTGACGACCTGCCTGAAAACTGGACATGTTCATGTAGCCAGTATAGATGTGTAGTCAGTGAAGTCATATGGTGGCACTTGTCACGAATGAGCACTTGGTACATGGACGCCATCTCAACGACCATTTAGGTCGGATGTGATATGGTTCTCAAAAAAGGCCGGAACACCGGCTCAGGGAACCGGCGATAGGATCTGTTAAAACGCCGGACCGCGAAGGCGGATATCGGGAGGGGTACATGTTCTCCTGCTTTTGGGAGCATCAGAAAGGTAACTTGACCGCCGCGGAGTGGGAACACAGCTTTGACGGCGTCAAGAAAGCTGCAAACAGCGACCTGGTCCAACACAACCCGCCTTGGGTACTCTCCATCGTCTTCAGCCGTATCTATACCCTGAAAAATCAGATTATGCACGGTGGCGCGACCTGGGAAGGCAGCGTCAACCGCGAGCAATTTCGTGACTGCGTGGCGATTCTGGTCGACCTGGTGCCGGTGGTAATTAACGTAATGATGGATAATCCCCGCACGATTAGGGGGCGGCGAGTTATCCGGTGGTTTGATAAGAACCGATATGGAAGTGCATTCGCTTGCAGCGAGCGCTCAGTGAGGAGAAGGAAATAGGGATGCCTCGATTTCTTCACACCGCCGATTGGCAGATTGGCCGGCAGTATTCAAAGTTCGCCCCGGATGACGCGGTGGCACTGGCGGAGGCTCGGCTCACCGCCGTTGAGCGGATTGCTGAACTGGCAGACCAAGAGGCAGTTGACGCCGTGCTGGTCGCGGGTGATGTTTTTGATGCCCAAACGGTTTCAGACCGAACCATCCGGCGCTTATTTAATGCCATGGCCGCTTACACCGGCCCCTGGCTTCTGATTTCCGGTAACCACGATGCGGCGCTTGCCGAGAGCGTATGGACCCGGGCACAGCGCCTGGGGGCCGTGCCGGACAATGCCCACTTGGCCCTTGCGCCTGATGTGTTGGAGTTCATTGAAGCAGGCTTTGTTGTTCTGCCCGCGCCGCTTACCCAGCGGCATACCCAGTCGGACCTGACCAATTGGTTTGATCGGGCAGAAACTCCAGCCGGTCTGGTCTGCATTGGTCTGGCCCACGGCAGTATTCAGGGCGTGCTTGCTGAAGATGTCGACTCCCCGAACCCTATTGCCGCGGACAGAGCAGCCACGGCTCAATTGGATTATCTGGCCCTGGGCGACTGGCATGGCACTAAGCGAATTAACGCTCGCACCTGGTACAGCGGTACCCCGGAACAAGACCGGTTCAAGGGGAACGACCCTGGCAATGTGCTGTTGGTGGACATTCCAGAAGCGGGCGCCGAGCCTCGGGTAGACGTCCGCGCGATCGGCCAGCATCCCTGGATTCAGATGACGGAGCGTCTGACTGTCTCGTCGGACCTGGATCAGCTGGTTACAAAGCTCAAGCAGCAACCTGAAAAGGCGGTAGTGGCCCTGCGCCTGGAAGGAGAAATCAGCTTGCTGGGCAAACAGCAGCTAGAAGACACGCTTTCGGTGGCTGAAGCCCGCTTTCGCAGCCTTGGTTATGACCTGTCCGATCTCCGCTTGTTGGCCACCGAAGAGGACATCGCCGCCCTTCATGCCGACGGCTACGTGGGCCAGCTGATTAACGAGCTGCGTGATGAGCAGGAAGGTGATGACGGCGAAGCCGCCAGAGACGCGATGGCTATTCTGGCCTCGATGTTGCTCGAGAAACAGGCGCTGGGAGGTGGTGAATGAGGCTGCTGCGTCTGAAGGCGGAACAGTTACGCCAGTTCCGCGAACCCGTCGAAATAGAAGACCTTGACGCTGGCATCAACCTGTTCACCGGGCCCAATGAATCCGGCAAGAGCACCCTGGTGCGAGCGATTCGCGCCGCCTTCTTTGAACGTCACAAATCCTCCAGTGTTGACGACCTGCAACCCTGGGGGGATTCGGCGTCGGCGCCCACCGTGGAGCTGGATTTTGAATGGCAGGGTCAATCCTGGAGGCTGGTTAAGAGCTTCCTCAAGAAGAAGCGCTGTGACCTGACGGTAGACGGCACGGTCTACAGTGGGGATGAAGGCGAGGAAAAGCTATCGAGCCTGCTCGGCTACGAATATGCCGCAAAGGGCGCCAGCCAGCAGAGGCATTGGGGCATTCCTGGCCTGCTCTGGGTTGAGCAAGGCACGGGCCAGGAAATACAGGCCCCGGTGGGGTACGCCGGCCAGCACTTGAAAGCCGCGCTTGGAGGCAATCTCGGAGAGATGACCAGCAGCACCGGCGATGAATTGATCAATCAGGTCGCGAAGGAACGTTCCAGTCTGCTGACTGGCACCGGGAGACCCACCGGCAGTTATGCTCAAGCCTTGGCGGACGAGCAGGGGCTCCAAGGGCAACTCAGTGATATTCAAGGCCGTGTAAGGGAATACCGCGAACATGTAGACCGTCTTGGCCAGCTTAGAGACGAGCAAGCTCGGGCCGAAGCGGATCGCCTTTGGGAAACCTATCGCCAGCAGGCCAAAGAGGCGGAAGGCCGATTGGCGGAAGTCATGGCCTGGCAAAAAGACCAGGATCGTGACCAGCAGGCCCTTGAAGAGTGTCAGACCAGCATCCAGACGACGTTGGATCTGCTGAATGGTTTTCAGGGTCAACAGGCGGAACTGGCGCGGCGTCAGGACGAGAAGGTTAAGGAGGAGCTGGCGCAAGCGGACCTCGAAGCCCGAAAGCCTGCTCGCGAGAAGGCACTTGCAGAGGCGGTGCAGGCGCATGAGGCCGCTCGCAAGACGTTAAAGCTCGCGCAACAGCATCAACAACGCAGGGAGTGGGCTCGCGAACGGGAAGGGATCGAGGCCGACCTGGAAAGCGATACGGCCAAACTGGCACGAGCAAGGGAGTTACATTCCGTCCTTCTGGAAAACCGTCAGAAGCGGCAATCTCTGGATATCGATCCGCAAGTGGTTGAGCGCCTGAAAGACGTGACGTCAGAGTTGGACCGCCTGGCCATCCAGCAGGATGCGGTATCAACCCGACTGCAATTCGATTTGACCGATGATCAGAGCGTCACCCTGGATGGCAAGAAGGTGGTTGGGCGTAGCGAGCATCTGCTGATTGAGCCGGGTGAGGTGGCCATCAAAGGCGTGGGGACCTTGCGGGTGCTGCCGGGTGGTGAAGATGTTGCGGAGATAGCACGGGCCCGGCAGAACCTGACCGACGAGCAAGAGAGCTTGCTGTCCAGGCTCCGTGTGACTTCCCTGGCCGAGGCAGAAGGTCGGCTTAGTCAGCTGCGAGAGTTACAGCAGGCTATTCAGCGCGATGAATCGTTGCTCAATGAGTCAGCGCCTGAGGGCCTGGAGGCCCTGTCGGATCGCCTGCGGCTAAGGCAGGCGCGCAAGGATGAACTGGCCTCTCAAATGCAGGCGCTTCCGGAGCAAGATGACAATAGTCTGTCCTTGTCCCGTGCTGAGACTCGACTCGAATCCGCGCAACAGGCCCTTGAGGCAGCTGAAGCGGCGAAACAGAAGCTCACGGGCGACTTTTCGCTGGCGGAGCAGTCACTAAATCGCGCCAAAAAGGAGTGGGAGCGCCTTAATAACGAACTGCAAGCGCCGGACCGCAAGCAGCGGCAGAAGCAGGCTGAGAATCGGCTGATTGATTTGCGCGTGAAACAGCGCAGCCTCAACGAGAAGCTTTTGGAGCGTAACAAGCAGATTGAACAGGCGAAACCGGCTGTCCTTGAGCAGGATGTGGAGCGCTTAAACAGGAGCGCGGATGCGGCGGAGCAGCAGGAAAAGAAGCGAAGTCGAGAGCTGATCCAAATCCAAGCCCGCCTGGAAGCGGCAGGGGCAGAAGGTCTGGAAGAGCAAAGTGCCGAACTGGGAAGCGAGTTGGAGCATGCTATTCGCCGTAGACGTGAGTTGGAACGCCGGGCGAAAGCATTGGATCTGCTGAACACCCGACTGAGAGAGCATCGCCTGGAACTGACTCGCCAACTCCAGGAACCCTTACAACGGCACCTCAACCACTATCTGCAACTACTGTTCCCGGAAGCCAGCCTGGAGGTGGATGAAAATCTCATCCCAGAAGTACTGATCCGCCAGGGCCATGGGGTTGAAGAGCGGGGTAAGTTCGAGGAGCTGAGCTTCGGCGCTCGGGAGCAGATGGCCTTGATCAGCCGGCTGGCCTACGCGGACCTGCTGCTCGAAGCGGGCAGGCCGACCCTGATCATTCTGGATGACGCCCTGGTCCACAGTGATGCCGCGCGGCTCGGGGCCATGAAGCGGGTGCTCTACGATGCCGCGCAGAGACATCAGATATTGCTGTTTACCTGCCATCCGGATAACTGGCGGGACCTGGGGGTGACCGCTCGGGATGTGGAGGTTTTACAGGGATGATTTTTGTAATTGTTGGTTGATGCTTAATAATATTCGGTTGTGAGGGAACGGTTATGGCTGACCAGGAAACGTCAAGAATCAAGATCCAAGCCACCTTGGTGGAAAAAATCAACTTTGCTTGTCATCAGAGCGCCTTCGCCGTGCTGCGGGAATTGCGGATAGAGAACCTTGATGAAGAGCAGGATCTGTCGGATCTCTCCATTGTGTTGGATGCGTCACCAGGATTCGTGAAGTCAAAGACCTGGACGGTGGATCGTCTTTCGGCGGGTGGCATGCTCGCGATGAAGGATCGTGACCTTGAGTTGGATGGGGGCTTTTTATTTGACTTGACGGAGTCCATGCGGGGCACTGTGACGATTCGCGTCTTGCAGAGGGGGCAGTTACTGACCGAATCATCGATCAAGGTGGAGTTGCTGGCCTGTAATGAGTGGGGGGGCGCGACGTATATTCCGGAGTTATTAGCAGCGTTCTGTACCCCCAATGACCCGGCAGTGGATAGGCTGTTGGGGCAGGCCAGCCAGATTCTGCGTAACGCGGGCAAGCCGGATAAGATCAATGGCTATGATTCGGGTAGCCGTGAGCAGGTATGGTTAATGGCTTCGGCCATTTATTCCGCCATCGTCAAAATGCAAATTGCTTATGCACTTCCACCCGCCAGCTTCGAGAGCAATGGCCAGAAAATTCGCCTGCCCAGTAAGATAGAAAGTGCCAAAGTGGGTACGTGTCTGGATACGACTTTGCTGTTCGCGGCGGCGCTGGAGCAGGCCCAATTGAACCCTTTGGTAATCATTACCGAGGGACATGCTCTGGTGGGCCTATGGCTGGAGAAAGAGGACTTGTCCAGCGTGGTGGTAGACGAAGCGGAAACTCTACGCCAGCGTATTCCTCTGAAAGAACTGATCCTGATCGAAACCACTTTAATGACCAGCCACCCGGCGCCGCCCTTTTCCAGGGCGGTGCAGGAGGGCATCAAGCAGGTGGGACTGGATAAAGATAACGAGTTTGTCGCCGCCATTGATATTCGTCGGGCACGGGCGCATCGCATTAATCCAATCAGCCTCAAGTCACAGGTAGCCGATACTATCAAGACAGGCGGTGTTGTCGACGTCATTGAGCCAGGGTTGGAGGACGCACCGAATCTCCCTTCCACCACCGTTCATGTACAGGACGAGGTGCCGGAAGACACTCCTGGTGGCCGGCTTGAGCGCTGGCAGCGAAAGCTGCTGGACCTTTCTGCCCGCAACCCGCTGCTAAACCAGAGACCCAGTAAAGGCAGTCTGACGCTGGTCTGTGATGACCCGGGTGCGCTGGAAGATATACTGGCAACGGGGGCTCGTCTCTCGATCGCGCCCTTCCCCCGGCTGCAGAGTCACGAGCAGGATGAGGACATCCATCGTCAGCGTACCGGCGAGGAGCTGAAAGAAGCCTATGCTCGTGATGCCTTGTCGAAGAAGCAGGTGCTGGTTGAGCTGACCCAGGAAGAGCTGGAAAAGCGGGGAGTGGAGATTTTCCGGAAGGCACAAACCTCCCTCAAGGAAGGGGGCTCCAATACCCTTTTCTTGGCGGTGGGTTTTCTGCTATGGAAGCAGAAAGACAAAGACAATCGTCGCTATCGGGCGCCCTTGATTCTGCTGCCGGTCTCTATGGAGCGGAAATCCGTACGTAGCGGCGTAAAGATCGTCGCCAATGACGATGAGCCCCGGTTTAATACCACTCTATTGGAGATGTTGAAGAAGGATTTCGGAATCGAGATCCACGGCTTGAGTGGTTCTCTACCTGAAGACGACAGCGGCGTGGATGTGGCGGGTGTCTGGAATCGGGTGCGCCATGCTATCAAGGACGTACCCGGGTTCGAGGTGGTGGAAGACGTGGTGTTGGGCCACTTCTCTTTTGCCAAGTACCTGATGTGGAAAGACCTGGTGGACCGCTCCGAGGCGCTTAAAGAAAGCCCCGTGGTGAAGCATCTTCTGGATACACCCCGTGAAGCCTACGAAAGCGATATACGCTTTGTGGACCCCAAGGACATCGACCGGGATTACACACCGGCGGACTTGCTGACGCCGCTACCGGCGGATTCATCCCAGATGGCGGCCATTGCCACGGCGGACCGGGGCAAGGACTTCGTGATCATCGGCCCGCCGGGTACTGGCAAGAGTCAGACCATCGGCAACCTGATTGCCCACATGCTGGGCAAGGGTAAGAAAGTCCTGTTCGTATCCGAGAAGACAGCAGCGCTGGAAGTAGTGCATCGGCGTTTGCGTGATATTGGCCTCGGCCAGTTTTGCCTGGAACTGCACTCCAATAAGGCGAAGAAAGCGGACGTGCTGGACCAGCTGCGCACTTCCTGGAACAGCGCGTCCCAGTCGTCGGTCAGTGATTGGAAGGCAGAGGGTGAGCGCTTGAAGATACTGCGTGATCGACTAAATCACGTCGTCAATGCCTTACACCGGCATCGTCGCAATGGGCTCACCGCCCACTATGCGATTGGCGTGAAAGTCCGTGATGATGATCTGGCCGAGAAAGTAAGATTGAGCTGGCCTAACGCGGATTACCACGACGATAAGCAGCTGCAACAGCTTCGTGAGATGGCTTCGCTGTTGAGTGTACAGGCCGGCGCCGTGGGGAATCTGGTGGATCATCCCCTGAGCATGATCAGTAATTACGATTGGCGGCCTCAGTGGCAGGACGAGCTGGTGAGTGCCGCCAGAAAGCTGCAGGCCAGTAGCGATCAGGTTTCGCTGGAGCTGACCGAGTTGCAAAAGGCGCTTGGTATCACTCTGGGTACTGTGAATCTGGCCAAGCTGGCTGCCATGGATGAGTGTGGCCAGGTATTGCTCGATACCTACCGTCAGCAGGCATCCTTCGCCCTGGAACCGGACGCGCCGGACCGCCTGGACGCCCTTGAAGAAGCGGTATCTCAGCTGAAGACCTATATCGCCACCCAGGCTGAGCTCAGTTGCAACTATGAGGCGTTGGCCTGGCAGAAGCTGGATGCGATGGAGTTGGGGAAGGCGTGGAGCGAGGCAAATGACACCTGGTGGCCCAAAAGCTGGTTTGCCAAGCGGAAGGTCATCAAGGCGATGCGAGAGGGCGGGGCACAGGGTGACCCTGACCCGGATAATGACATTCCCGTGCTCGATCGGCTGCGGGAAACCGGCGGCAACATCGACCGCTTGGACGGGTTGCTGAAGGGCCTGCGGGAGTGGGATTCCTACAATTCCGACCCTGAAGCCATGGCCGCCTTGAAGCTACTGGGCACCCGCGCCCGGGTCGCGGTCGGCAAGCTGGCGGATGATGTGGAGTCACTGGCCGCCATGCGCGGCAAGATTCGCACCCTGATGTACGACGGGAACGACCTGCTGGCCCCCGAAGCCCCGGTCGGCCGGGCTATCAATGGCTTCAAGGCGGCACTCGAAACGTTCAATGCGCGCAAGGCTAGGTTTGAGGAGCTGGTCGGCGCGTCGCTGGACGGTCGGTTGCCGACTGATGTGGCCGCCTTGGAGGTGGTGCGCGCGCAATGCCAGGAAATCGTCGATCACCATGTTTCGCTGAAGGACTGGTGCGCCTGGGTGCGCCGTCGCTCGGAGGCCCTGGATCTGCAACTAGGGCCTCTGGTGGCTGCCATCGAAAGCGGCACGGTGACAGCGGATCAGATCGAAGATGTATTTGAAGCCGCTTACTGTAGTTGGTGGTCCTCGGCGGTCATCGGCGAAGACGAGGTGCTGCGTGAGTTCTCATCGCCGGAGCATGAAGCGTCGATCCGGAATTTCAGAGAGTTGGATACCCGGTTCAATGACCTGACGGCCAAGTACATTGCTGCCAATCTGGCTGGGGAAATCCCGGATCAGGAAGGCACCAGGAAAAACTCTTCCTGGGGAGTGTTGCGTCGCGAGTTGCAGAAGAAGGCGCGGCATAAGCCAGTGCGGGAAATGATGGAAGCCATCCCGGACGTGGTGACGACCCTGGCGCCATGCCTGATGATGTCCCCGCTCTCAATTGCGCAATTTCTATCCGCCGGACAGGCGCTGTTCGATGTGGTGATCTTTGACGAAGCCTCCCAGATCACAGTTTGGGATGCGGTGGGTTCTCTTGCTCGCGGTAAACAGGTCATTGTGGCCGGGGACCCCAAGCAGATGCCCCCCACCAATTTCTTCGCCCGTTCCGATGACGATCCGGATGGCGATGTTGAGGGGGAAGGAGATCTTGAAAGTATCCTCGATGAGCTTATCGGCGCCAGCATTCCCCAGCGAGTATTGAATCTTCATTACCGTTCTCGTCGCGAGAGCCTGATCGCGTTCTCCAATAGCCGCTACTATGAAAGCTCGCTGGTCACCTTCCCCGCCCCGGTCCATCCGGATAAAGGGGTCTCGCTGGTGCGTACGGAAGGCTTCTATGCCCGTGGCAAGGCACGGCATAACCAGGGCGAAGCCAAGGCCATTGTGGCGGAAATCTTACGGCGCTTGACCTCCAACGACCCCGCGGTGCGTCATCAGTCTATTGGTGTCGTGACTTTTAACACCGAACAGCAAAGCCTGATTGAAAACCTGCTCGACACGGCGCGTTCCGAGGATCCATCTATCGAGTGGGCATTCTCTGAAGAGGATACCTTGGAGCCGGTGTTCGTGAAGAATCTGGAGACCGTGCAGGGGGATGAGCGGGATGTGATCCTGTTCAGTATTACCTACGGTCCGGATGAGGCCGGCCACGTAACCATGAACTTCGGCCCACTCAACCGCACCGGAGGGGAGCGTCGCCTTAACGTCGCCATGACCCGTGCACGCTCCGAGATGATGGTATTCGCCACCATGCCACCCGAGCGTATCGACCTTGCCCGCACCCAGGCTCGCGCCGTGGCTGATCTGAAGCACTTTCTTGAGTACGCTGAGCGCGGGGCGTCCGCCCTGGGCGCGGCTGTTCGCGGGTCCATGGGCGATTTCGAATCGCCATTTGAAGTGGCGGTGGCGCGCGGTCTGCAGCAGAAGGGCTGGACCGTACACCCACAGATCGGTGTCTCCGCCTACCGTATCGACATGGGTATCGTCCACCCGGATCTGCCCGGCCTCTATTTAGCCGGTATCGAGTGCGATGGCGCTATGTATCACAGTTCGGCCTACGCCAGAGAACGGGACAAGATCCGTCAAGGTGTCCTTGAAGGGCTGGGGTGGACCCTGTTCCGAGTTTGGTCAACGGACTGGTGGACAAATCGAAACAAAGCGCTAGACGAGCTGGATCAGGCTTTGACCGGACATCTTGAGGCCACACGAGCGGAGCGGGCACAAAAGGCCGAGGCGGCTGGTCAGGCGAAGCAGGAGGAAGATCGAGCTTCTCAACAAACTTCGCCGAACGGCGCCAGCGAGCCGGGTCCCGACGGTATCGTGACTCGATACGCCCGGGCCAATTTAGCCGGCTTCCCCATCGACCCGGAGTTATTCTACCAGCCAGCGTATGACGACCTGCTCAAGGAGATGGTGCTGCACGTCGTAGACTTGGAAGGTCCCATCCACGAAGAAGTGCTGGTTCGCAGAATCGCTCGCGAGCACGGCTTCCAGCGAGCGGGCCGGCAGATCAAGGAGCGGGTCGCGCAGATCGCGGAACAGCATCGCGAGGCGACTCGGGAAGAGGTAGGCAGCTTTTATTGGCCGGAGACGAGTGGCACGGCAGTTAAACGATTTGCCCGCACGGATGGACGGGACGACGAAACGAAAAAGCTGGACTATATCTGTGCTGAAGAAATTCACGAGATACGGTCGGCTTGTGATGATGCGGGACAGTTTACGGAGTTCTGCCAGGCGCTCGGTATCGCCAGGCTTACGCAACAGATGAAGTCTAGGTTGGTAAATGTTTTTGCCAATGAACCCAAGGATTTT
>CENV01032490.1_pt1 | contig 12665 bp, 13 predicted proteins | sample 530231 | NCBI WGS metagenome assembly CENV01 (sample SAMEA2619815, study PRJEB7988) | marine metagenome | biome: marine biome (ENVO:00000447); feature: surface water layer (ENVO:00002042); material: "saline water (ENVO:00002010), including plankton (ENVO:xxxxxxxx)" | depth 5 m | reverse complement strand
CGACGCGTTCCACGCCAAGCCGGTCGCGAAGATAGCCGGTCGCGCGGAGCCAGCATTCTTGGGGACAGTCCAGATAAAGCAAAAGTTCGTGGGTGAGGTTGCGCAGCGACGGGTCACTACATTTTCTTGCCCCATCAAGAAGGGTGCCGCGCAGCGCTTTCTGCGCGTTATAGATCCTTTCTTCTTTCGTGATGGTCACAATTGTCCCCCCCGAACTTTTTTCGGCTGGTCTATACCGTCAAATACCCCCCGTCGACTGGCAAGGATGCACCCGTCACGAAAGACGCAAGATCACTACACAGGAAAGAAACTACCTTAGCGATTTCTTCCGGATCGCCAAAGCGGGCGAGGGGCGTGCGACCAAGGATCGCGCCCGAAATTTCCTTGTCCGCCTTCAACGGCGCGAGCAGCGGCGTATCGATCCAGCCCGGTGCGACGGCGTTCACGCGTATCCCGTCGGGCGCATAGCTTTGCGCCAGCGACTTCACTAACTGCACAATACCGCCCTTGCTGGCCGCATATGCCGGACGACCACCGGCACCGAACGTGCTGTACATCGACGCGATCAGTACCATGGCGCCACCCTTCGGCATCTTCGCCTTGGCCAGCGAGCAGATGTGCATAACCGCTGACAGGTTGATCGAGATCACCTTGTCGAAGGTGTCCATCTCATGCTCCCGGTCGGCGACGCTGATGCCAGCGGCGGGAATGAGGATATCGATCGTATCAATGGTGTCGACGGCCGATGCCATCGCGGCCGCGTCGGTCACGTCGAGTTCTTTGACGTGGACGTTTTCATGGCGGTACTCGCACTGGTCCACGTCGAGACCCCAAGCATGCACGACCGCGCCGCGTTCCGCCAAGTATTTGACGCAGGCTTCACCGATGCCCGACGTGCCGCCGGTCACGACGGCCGTCTTACCCTGGTACTGACTGTAGCTATTCATTCTCAACTTCCTTGCTCGTTGTTCGTGTCCAATCGATCCTTCGTTGACGTGGTTTTGGCACGATATGAGGCCTAGACCTTTTCCAGCATCAGGCCAGTTCCCTGCCCCACGCCCACACACATGAAGGACAGCGCATAACGGCCGCCGTTGCGCTGCAGTTCCTCCACCGCGGTCATGGTGATGCGCGCGCCCGACATGCCAAGCGGATGGCCAAAAGCGATGGCCCCGCCATTGGGATTGACCCGCGGATCGTCGCCCGCAATGCCCAGATCGCCCAGCACGGCCAATGCCTGGCTGGCGAACGCCTCGTTCAATTCGATCACATCCAGCTGATCGAGCGAAACGCCGGTCAGCTTGACCAGTCTGCGCGCCGCATCGACGGGGCCGATACCCATGACACGCGGGGCCACGCCCGCCGATGCCATGCCCAGCACGCGGGCGCGCGGGGTCAGGCCGTGGCGTTTCACCGCAGCTTCGGATGCGACGATCATCGCCGCAGCCCCATCGTTGAGGCCCGAGGCATTGCCCGCCGTCACCGTGCCGTCCGGCTTCACCACCGGGCGCAGTTTGGCGAGCACGTCCATGTCGCTAAGGCGTGGATGCTCGTCAGTGTCGAAGACGATGTCGTCGCCTTTGCGCACCGGGATGGTGACCGGGGTGATTTCCGCCGCCATGCGCCCGCTGGCGATGGCGCTGGCCGCCTTTTGCTGGCTGGCAAAGGCGAATGCGTCCTGCGCTTCGCGCGAGATGCTCCATTCCTCGGCCACGTTCTCGCCCGTCTGGGGCATGGTTTCCACGCCATAGGCCGCCTTCATCGCCGGATTGACGAAGCGCCAGCCAAGGGTCGTGTCCTCGATCTGCTGGCCCCGGCCATAGGGCTTGTCCGCCTTGCCCATGACATAGGGCGCGCGCGTCATGCTTTCCGCGCCGCCCGCGATCATGATCTCCGCATCGCTCGCGCGGATTGCCTGCGCAGCAAAGCCCACGGCGTTGAGGCCCGATCCGCACAGCCGGTTGACCGTGGTGCCGGGGATCGATTTGGGCAGGCCCGCTAGCAGCACGGCCATGCGCGCGACATTGCGATTGTCTTCGCCCGCCTGATTGGCGCAGCCCATGATCGTGTCGTCGACCGCGCCCCAGTCCACGCCGGGATTGCGCTCGATCAGCGCCCTCAACGGGATCGCGGCAAGATCGTCGGGACGCACGGCAGAGAGCGCGCCGTTCAGCTTGCCGATGGGGGTGCGAATGGCGTCGCAGATGAAAGCGTCGGGCATGAAAGACCTCAGGCGAATTGGCGGATGAGCGCTTCGGCCAGCGGGGCCGGCGCGTCGAGGGGGGCAAGATGGGCGCAATCGAGCCAGACATGCTCGGCCCCGGCGATCCCGGCGACGAGATGCTCGCCATGCCCATTATAGGGAGTGGAACTGTCCAGCGTGCCGGTCACAACCAGCGCGGGACAAGCGATGGTGTTCAGGCGTGGCTGGATCGCCATGTCGCGGATCGCCGCGCTGCATCCGGCATAGCCATCGGCGGGCATCGCCAGAAGTCCGCGCAAGATGGTGGCGGCGACTTCGGGCCGCTCGGCCGCGAAGGCGGGAGAGAGGAAGCGGCCCATGGCCAGTTCGGCGATCGATGCCATGCCTTCGCCGCGCACCTTGGCGATGCGGGTGGCCCAGGCTTCCGGGTCCATGGTGGCAGAGGTGCAGACAAGGCCGATGCCGGTCACGCGATCGGGCGCATCAAGCGCCATCTGCATCGCGATCATCCCGCCAAGCGAAACGCCCGCGATCGCAGCCGTGTCGATCCCCGCCGCATCCATCGCGGCCAGCACATCGCCCGCCAGCATCGGCAGCGAATAATCGCCTGCCGGGGCGTCAGACGCGCCATGCCCTCGCGTATCGATCCGCAGCAGGCGGAAATGCAGCCGCAGTTGCGCCAGCGCGGGCGCCCACAGGTCCATGTCGGAGCCGATGGAATTGAGGAGCACGAGCGCGGGCCGCGCATCTTCCCCCTCCAGTTTCCAGTAGATGCGGGCTTCGGTATCGGTAAAAGGCATCAGGCCACCGCCTCTGCCAGTTCGACGTTAAGCGGCGCTGCGGTTTTCACGATCACTTCCTCGGCGCTGACGCCGGGGGCGAGTTCGATCAGGGTGAGGCCGGGCTTGTCGCAGCGGATAACGGCGAGGTCGGTAATGATGAGATCGACGCAGCCCTTCCCCGTCAGCGGCAAAGCGCATTCGGGCAGGATCTTCGCATCGCCCGATTTCGCGACATGGTCCATCACCACGACGACGCGCTTGACGCCCGCGACCAGGTCCATCGCGCCGCCCATGCCTTTCACCATCTTGCCGGGGATCGTCCAGTTGGCGATGTCGCCCGCGGCGCTGACCTGCATTGCGCCCAGCACGGCCATGTCGATATGGCCGCCCCGGATCATCCCGAAACTGTCGGCGCTGGAAAAGAAACTGCTGGTCGGCAGCGCCGTGATCGTCTGCTTGCCCGCATTGATGAGGTCGGGGTCGACATCCTCGTCATAAGGGAACGGGCCGATGCCCAGCATGCCGTTTTCGGATTGCAGCGTGACATCGATCCCCTCGGGCACGTAATTCGCGACCAGGGTCGGGATGCCGATGCCGAGATTGACGTAGAACCCGTCCTGCAATTCGCGCGCGGCGCGGGCGGCCATCTGGTCGCGCGTCCAGCCCTTTGCCTGATCAGCCATCAGACCGCCTCCCTTTCGCGTACGGTGCGCCTTTCTATCCGCTTTTCGTTGATGGTCGATGCGACGACGCGGTCGACGAAGATGCCGGGCGTGTGGATCGCATCGGGGTCAAAGCTGCCGGCAGGGACGATCTCCTCCACCTCGGCCACGGTGACTTTCCCCGCGGTTGCCATGTTGGGGTTGAAATTGCGCGCTGTCTTGCGGAACATCAGGTTCCCGGCGGGATCGGCGCGCCATGCCTTGACGATCGAGAGGTCGGAGCGCAGCCAGGTTTCGCGCACGTAATCCTCGCCCTCGAAATTCTCGACCGGCTTGCCTTCGGCGACAACGGTGCCGACGCCGGTCTTGGTATAGAACGCGGGGATACCCGCGCCGCCTGCGCGGATGCGTTCGGCCAGCGTGCCCTGCGGGTTCAGTTCCAGCTCAAGCTCGCCCGATAGATATTGCTGCTCGAACAGCTTGTTCTCTCCCACATAGGAAGAGATCATCTTCCGCACCTGACGGCTTTCGAGCAGCATCCACAGGCCAAAGCCGTCCGCGCCCGCATTGTTCGAAATGACGGTCAGATCCTTCACCGCGCTGTCGCGGATGACGGGGATCAGGCTTTCGGGATTGCCCGAGAGGCCAAAGCCGCCCGACATGATGGTCATCCCGTCGAACAACACGTCAGCGAGCGCGGCTGCGGGGCTTGCGTAAATCTTGCTTTTCATTGCTGGTCTTTCATCGTGCCCGACCTTTAACCAAGGTCGCCGCCGGCCACGGGAAGCACGCTGCCGGTGATATAGGATGCCTCGTCCGAGGCGAGGAACAGGATCGGCGCGATCTGTTCGTCCAAAGTGCCATAGCGGTTCATGAAGGTAGAGCCTTTCACCTGCTCCACCGCCTGCGCCATCCACTGCTGTTCGCGCGCATCGTCGCCATCGGGATTGCGCGGCACGCGCCGTTCGGGCGCGCTGGTGCCGCCCGGAGCGGTTGCGACCACGCGCACGCCCTTGCCCGAAACCTCCATCGCAAGGCTCTGGGTCAGCGCGTTGATGCCGCCCTTTGCCGCCGAATAGGGAACGCGGTGAATGCCGCGCGTCGCATTCGACGACACATTGACGATGGTGCCCGCGCCCTGCTCCAGCATGGCGGGCAGCACTGCGTGGCAGCAATAGAGCGTGGGCATCAGGGATCGGCGGATTTCCGCGTCGATCTGGCCGGCCTCGAAATCGGCAAAGGGACGCATGCGGATCGCGCCGCCGACATTGTTGATCCAGATGTCGATGCCGCCCATTACGCGCAGCGCTTCGGCAGCGGCATCGGCAGCGCCCTGCGCGGTTTCGAGGTCGCAGCAGAAGTGATGTGCCTTCCCGCCCGCCTCTTCCGCGACATCGGCGACGAAATCGGCGCGGTCGACCAGCAGCGCCTCGGCCCCTTCGGCGGCAGCGCGCAGGGCCACGCCGCGACCGATGCCCTGTGCCGCGCCGGTCACCACCATCCGCTTGTCCGCAAAGCGATCGGCGAAGATCATGCCGGTTCGCTTTCCAATTCGCTGGGTGCGAATTTCTCGTAATGGAAATGCGCAGGGGTCACGCCCTTGTCGCGCAGGAACTGGCGCACCGCTTCCACCATCGGCGGCGGGCCGCACAGATAAATATCGCAATCACCCGCGTTCAGATGCTCATCCAAGAGATGATCGGTGACATAGCCCTTTAGCGGGTACGCCGTATCCGTGTCCGCGACGCAAGCGGCCCATGTCAGCGTCGGCATGCGGCCGGCCAGCGCCTCGATCCGGTCGCATTCGACCATGTCGCCATCGTTGGTGACGCCATAGATCAGGTGAACCGGCTGATCGGTGCCGCTATCTGCCATCACTTCGAGCATCGACAGGATCGGGGCCAGTCCGGTGCCTCCCGCCAGCATCACCACCGGACGGTCTACCTCGCGCAGGAAAAAGCTGCCGCTTGGCCCGACCATCGTCATCGAAATACCCGCCTTGGCCTGTTCGGACAGCCATGTGCTCATCATCCCGTCGGGGATGTTGCGGATAAGGAAGCTCGCCTCTGCCGCGCCGGGCTTCGAGCTGAAGCTATAGGCGCGGTGCTGGCCGGTTCCGGGAACGGTGAGGTTCACATATTGCCCGGGCAGGAAAGCGAACGCCTCGGGGTCGTCCAGCGCCAGCTTCAGCACGATTGTGCTGCCCGACGCCATTTCGATCGCCGATATGGTGCCGGTGTGCTCGGCCGGTTTCAGCTTGCACGCCGATGACGGCACGGGGACCTGCAGCACGCAGTCGGACGACACCTCCATCTGGCAGGTGAGGACGATGCCTTCGGCGGCTTCCTCGTCGCTCAGCGCCTCGTCGATGTAATCGTCGCCCAGATCGAACTCGCCCGTCTCGACGCGGCACTTGCACGTGCCGCATACGCCGTCGGAGCAGTCCATCGGCAGGTTGACCTTGTGGCGATAGGCGGCGTCGAGCACCGTTTCGCCGGGATTGCATTCGATGAAACGGGTGATCCCGTCCTCGAAGTTCAATGCGATCTTATATGCCATGTTCGGCCTTTCGGCCCGCTTGCGGGACGCTGCGGGATCAGACGTGGTAGATGTCGATCACCTGGTGAATGTAATCGTTCTTCAGCACGATCTTCTTGTTCGTGATCAGCGGCGTCTCTCCATCGGTCGCGATGGTGTAGAAGCTGGTGCCGAAGAACCCTTGCGTTTCCTTGTAGCGGTGGCTGAGTGTGTGCCAGTTGAAGCGCACGTCGATCTCGCCCCCGCGCTCTGCCACAATCTCCACATTGGTGATGGCATGGTTGGTGCGCGGTTCGGGCATGGTCGCGCCCGAACGCTCGGTCTTGATGCGGAAGATGCGATCCTCCAGTCCCTCGCGGTTCGGGTAGTAGATCAGCGAGATCTCGCTCTGCGGGTCTTCGACGAGCTGGTCGTCATCGTCCCACGCGGGCATCCAATAGACGACTTTTTCGGAATAGAGCGTCAGCCATTCATCCCACTGCCGGTCGTCCAGCAGCCGCGCCTCGCGGTAGAGGAAATCGAGAACGTCCTGATAGGTCATGCCACCGCCCTCAGCTGATCGGCTTTTCCGGGATGCGCGGTGCCCGGGCCATCGGGATCGCCATATTTGTCGAGCGCGTTGAGCAATGCCTGCGCCCAGAATTCATGCTGGCGCACGAACAGCCCTTCGTCGGCTGCGCGGTCGGCACTGAGCAGCGGTTCAAGGCCCATCGCTTTTGCATTATCGTCCGGCCCTTCCTGCCAGCGGGTCGCCCCGCGCGACAGGTCATTCCACAATTCGCCCGCACCTTCATAAGCGGTCTGACAGGCACGGAACTCTTCGAGATCGTCGGGCGTGCCCATGCCCGATACGTTGAAGAAATCCTCATACTGGCGGATGCGGATACGGCGCTCCTCCGCGGCCTCGCCCTTGGGCGCGAAGCAATAGATCGTTACCTCGGTCTTGTTCACGCTGATCGGCCGCACGACCCGGATCTGGGTTGAGAACTGGTCCATGATATAGACATTGGGATAAACGCCCAGATTACGCGTCTGGTCGAGGATGAAACCGGCCTGCTCCTTGCCGAGCCGTGCTTCCATCCCTTCGCGCTGGCCGTAATTGGGGCGCACTTCGGGGTTCATCACATTGGTCCACAACAAGATGTGGCCATGGTCGAAGCCATAGACACCGCCCACGCTCTTCGACCAGCCATTGGCATCGACCGTGCGCGTGCCCTCGGCCTCGTAATTGCGGCGGCCCATCGTGGCCGAATAGTTCCAGTGAACCGAGCTGACGTGATACCCATCGGCCCCGTTTTCCATCTGCAGCTTCCAGTTGCCGTCATAGACATAGGTGGAATTGCCGCGCAGCACTTCCAGCCCGTCCTCGGACTGATCGACGATCTGATCGATGATCTTGGTCGTGGTGCCCAGATGCTCTTCCAGAGGCAGCACGTCTTCGGACAGGCTGCCGAACAGGAAACCGCGATAATTCTCGAACTTCGCGACCTTGGTGAGGTTGTGCGAACCGTCGGTGTCGAACGCTTCGGGGTAAGCGCCGGTCTTGCCGTCCTTGACCTTCAGCAGGCGACCGTCGTTCTTGAACGTCCAGCCATGGAACTGGCAGGTGAAGCTGCCCTTGTTGCCGCGCTTTTTCCGGCACAAGGTCGCGCCGCGATGCGCGCACGCGTTGATGACGGCGTGCAGCTCGCCATCCTTGTCGCGGGTAATGATGATCGGCTGACGCCCGATCCAGGTGGCGAAATAATCGTTCGGTTCGGGAATCTGGCTTTCATGCGCCAGATAGACCCAGTTCTTTTCGAACAGGTACTTCATCTCCAGCTCGAACATTTCGGGATCGGTGAAGACGTCGCGGCGGCATTTGAAGACGCCGGTTTCGGGATCGTCGACGATAGCGGTTTCGAGGCGTTCGCGAAGCGTGGTCATGGGGTTTCTCCCGGTCGATTTTTCTGGTTTGTCCGGAGCGCCCTTGGGGGCAGCGCTCCGGACTGGGGAAGGTCTGGGCCAGCGCGATCAGGCGATGGCGAGACGCTTGCGGGCCGACAGCGCTTCCTCTTCGCTGTCGTCGGCGCGCTGCAGCACGAAATCGAACCCGATCTGCGCGGTGTCGCCCTGGCGGTTGGGGACGGGCAGCAGCCCTTCGCGCGTGCCGAAGGCGAAATCGTCGGCGGCAAACGGATCGTCGCCGAAATTGATCTGCGTGGTCAGGCGGCGATAGCCCGGCGCCTCGACAAAGAAATGCACATGGGCAGGGCGATTGCCGTGACGGCCCAGCGCGCTCATCAGCACGTCGGACGCGCCACCCGGGGGCACGCTGTACCCGCTCGGCATCTTGGACTGGAACGAATAGCTGCCATCGTCGGGCAGCTGCAGCCTACGGCGATTATTATAGGATGTCTGCTCGCCGGTGGGGTCGAAATGCGAATAGAAGCCCTTTGAATTGGCGTGCCAGACGTGAAGGATCGCGCCCTTCACCGGCTCTCCGTCGGGGCCCATTACCCGCCCGCTCATGTAAAGCGTATCGGTGTCATCGGCATCGTCGGTCAGGTTCGCGCCGCTATCGACCAGCGGTGCGCCTTCGACATAGAGCGGGCCTTCGATGGTGCGCGGCGTGCCGCCGGTGCGGCCGGCTTCCTCGTCCTTGGCATCAAGGTAAAGATCCACGAAATGTTCAAGACCGATGCCCGGCATCAAGAGGCCGAATTCCTGCGCCCCGTTCTGGAGGTAGTTGACCGCGGTCCACAGCTCGTCCTCGGTAATGTCGTGGCGCACGATGGTCTCCATCAGTTGCTCGACAATCTCGCGCACGATGGCCTTCAACCGGTCATTGCCGCCTTCGGCACCGATGCCGGCCACGCGGTCGAGCAATTGCTGGATCGGTGCGGTCTTGACGAAACTGGTATCCATGGGACTCTCCTGATTTTTATTCTGGCGCGCCGTTCAGGCTTCTGGGCGGGCGTGTTGGGGTATGGCCGCGGGGCCGTGGGGATCAGCTATCATCCTCGCGGACAGAGGACGGGTGACGGCACAGGGCGGTCACGCGCATGGTCATGAAGGGATAGAGCGGCAGGCCCATCAAAATACCGTGCAGTTCCTCCGACGATTCCACGTCGAAGATCGACAGGTTCGAATATTGCCCGGCAACGCGCCAGATGTGGCGCCACTTGCCCGATTCCTGCAGGCCCTGCGAATAGGCCTTTTCCCTTGCCTTGATCGCGGCAGCTTCCTCGGGATCGAAATCCAGCGGAATATTTACGTCCATTTCGACTTGGAAAAGCATGGTCACACCTTTTCGGGGATGGATTGGGCGGGCGAACGCGGACGGTCGCGCCGGTAGAATTCAATGCGATCCTCATCGAGCGCGATGCCGAGGCCGGGGCCGGTCGGCACCTCCAGATGGAAATCTGCATAGCGAAGCGGCTCTGCCAGAATGTCTTCCCTGACCAGCAAGGAGCCGAACAGCTCGGTGCCCCATTCGAGATCGGGCAGGACCGAGAAAAGCTGCGCCGAGGCGACTGTGCCAACGCCAGCTTCGAGCATGGTGCCGCCATACAGGCCAATGCCCGCCGCGCTGGCGATGGTGGCAACCGCATGGGCGGCGTAAAGTCCGCCTGCCTGCGCGATCTTGAGCGCAAACACCCGCGCGCCGGCGGTGCTGGCAACCGCAAAGGCATCGGCGGGGCCGCGCAGCGCCTCATCCGCCATGAGCGGGATGCCATGCGCGGCGGACAGCCGCGTCATGGCGGCATGGTTCTTGCCCCTGACCGGCTGCTCGACAAGATCGATGTCCGCGTCCTGCAGCAGCCGCATTCCAAGATGCGCCTGCGCCTCGCTCCAGCCCTGGTTGACATCGACGCGCACGCTGGCGCGGTCACCCAGTGCGCGCTTGATCGCGGCGACATGGGCAACATCCTCGCGCACTTCGCGCTTGCCGATCTTCAGCTTGAAGATGTTGTGGCGGCGTTCGGCAAGGACGCGCCCGGCTTCCTCGACATCCCTGGCCGTATCGCCGCTCGCCAGCGTCCATGCGACCGGCAGGCGATCGCGGCGACGGCCACCGCCGATGAGTTCGGAAACGGGCAGGCCAAGACGCTTGCCGACCAGGTCGAGCAAAGCGGTCTCGACCGCGCATTTGGCCATGTGATTGCCCACGACGTGCCGCGCGATGTCGGCCATGATCGCGCCGACCTGCGCCGGATCGCGGCCGATCAGCGTGGCCGCCATGTAATCGTCGATGGCAAGCTTGGTGCTCTCGGGGCTTTCCTCGCAATAGCTGAAGCCACCGATGGTGGTGCCCTCGCCCACGCCCTCGACCCCGTCGGTATCGCGGATGCGGACCAGCACGATCGACTGGTGATGCATCGTCGCCATCGCCAGCACATGCGGGCGGATAGTCGGAAGATCGATGATCAAGGTATCGACTGATTCGATGCCGGACATGGCGCTCGGAAACCCTCTCTTGCGTTCTTTTCAAAAGAAAAGGTAAAAGGGACGCAACGAGGCAGCAAAGATTATTATAGTCTCGCAAGGATACCGAGAGGGTATGTTCGTGGATTTGCGCCAGCTTCGTTATTTCGTGGCACTGGCCAGCGAGCGCAATTTCAACCGCGCCGCCGAGCGGCTGCACATGGCGCAGCCCCCGCTTAGCCGCGCAATAAGGCAATTGGAAGAAGAGCTTGGTGCGGAGCTGATTGACCGATCCACGCGCCCCCTCACCCTCACCAGCTTCGGCACGCTGTTCTATGACCAATCCCTGCGCATATTGCAGCGGATGGAAGACATGCAGGACATGATGCAGACCGCCATTGCAACCGAGCGGCGGCGCTTCACCATCGGCTTCGTCGCCTCCGTCATGTATGCGCGCTTACCCGCGCTAATCCGCGAATTTCGTAAGGCACTGCCCGACGTCGAACTGAATCTGGTCGAGAATACGACCTTTGAACAGATCGCGGCGCTGAAGGATGGGCGCATCGATATCGGTTTCGGACGCATCCGTTTTGATGACCAGGCTGTGCGCCGAACCATTCTTCGCGACGAACCCCTTGTCGCCGCCGTGCCCTTGTCGTTCCAGCACAAAGCGGAGGATGGACCGATCCCGCTCGCCGAACTCGCGAAGGGGCGGCTCATCCTCTATCCCTCGCATCCGCGGCCCAGCTATGCCGATCAGGTGCTCTCGCACTACAGCGATAATGGTCTCGAACCGCAGTCCGTTAACGAAGCGCGCGAATTACAGATCGCGCTGGGGCTGGTCGCGGCCGAGGAAGGTTACGCAATCATTCCAGAATCCGTCAGCCGGGCGCGCCAGCATGACGTGCGCTGCATCGAACTGGTCGAACAGGCGACATCGCCCATCATCATGAGCCACCGAGTCGGTGATTTTACGCCTGAAATCATGGCGTTCAAAAGCATCATCGCACGCAAATACTCCGACTGGGGCTATCCGGTTGCCTCAGTGCTTACCGGCAACGATCCCGCACTGGGTGAAACACAGGCGGAATGACAGATTCCGGTGCGGGAGTGCGGGCGCCGCCGCGAAACTTGTTGTTTACGTTAACTCGAGCAAGCGCTGCGGGAAACGCTTCGATTTGGCGAAAACAAGTAACCGCGATACCATAGCTAACGATAGCTATGATTTGGAAGGACTGCGACCCCATCGTTCGCCCAGCAAGATAATCTGTGAATAGCCTTTAGTTTTCTAGACGCATTCAACTTTCATCGTTAATAGGAAGAAGGCAATGGCGAACTCATATCTTCTGTTCTCCTAGACCTTCATGCAAAATCATTTACACGGAATTGCAGAGGCTCTTACAAGCCACCTATCGATGTCAGTTTCACGCCACGCAACAGCGCGAGTTCCAAGTTGCACCGGCTTCGGAAACTTCCCCTCAGCCATCCAACGATAGATCGTCGAACGGCCTAGCCCGACACGGTGCTGCACTTCGGGCAAACGAATGAGGCGAGTGACCCTGCGGGCTTCGGTCGCTCCCTTGTCGATCTCTTCACCCACGATGGCCTCCTTCTGCCCCGGCGAAGACATCGCCAAGTAGTGCATCCTTGCGTTCGAGCTCGTCGATGTGATCGGAGAGCAGTCGTGCAACACGATGCGCGGTGCCCTTAGCCCAACGCGGCTTCACATCGTGAACCTGGTTGCCCAGGACACGCTCGAGCGCTGAAGGCAGTTCGCCGGAAAAGTTCTCGAAGAACTGCGCGAGGTCCGATTGCAACCACGCAATTGCGTGATCGCCGCTGCTGACGAGGAAGAGGAGCAGGTGTGCGTGCGGCGCGACGCCGCACGCGGCAAGAATGCGCAGGGCTTCACCGAGGCTGGCCGAGCGTTCGCCAGCAAGAACGCGGCGCAGGGCATCCTTATGGATCTGCGCGTCGCGCGCGATGTCGCAGCGGGCACGACCGCTTGCTTCGACGGCGGCCAAAAGAAGCCGGGCGAGGTCGGCGCGAACCTGTTGTTCGGCAAAGAGCGCC
>CENV01009618.1_pt1 | contig 12666 bp, 16 predicted proteins | sample 530231 | NCBI WGS metagenome assembly CENV01 (sample SAMEA2619815, study PRJEB7988) | marine metagenome | biome: marine biome (ENVO:00000447); feature: surface water layer (ENVO:00002042); material: "saline water (ENVO:00002010), including plankton (ENVO:xxxxxxxx)" | depth 5 m | reverse complement strand
CGCCAGCCATGCTGCTGATCGACGTTGACGGGTCGCTGCCACCTGCGCAGCTTGGTCCCAAGGGCGCAAAGATCGCGGCGCAGACGATTCGCCGCATGGGACTTTCCGGGTCGATCGGCATCGACCTGCCAACCATGAACAACAAGGATGAGCGGATGATCGCCGCGGCGCAGATCGACAAATATCTGCCGCTGCCATTCGAGCGCACGGCGGTTAACGGATTTGGCTTCCTCCAGATCATCCGCAAGCGCGAGCGGGCCAACCTTATCGAACTGCTGCGCGCCGATCCGGTCGAGACGGCGGCACTGGCGCTGCTGCGCCGGGCGGAGCGGCACGGCAATGGCGGCGCAGTGACACTGACCGCTGCTCCTGCGATCATCGACCTGCTCCATCGCAAGAGTGACTGGATCGAGCAATTGGCCAAGCGGCGCGGCGGTGCGATCACCCCGACGGCGGACGCGACGCTGGCGTTGGGAGCGGGCCATGCCGCCTAAAGCCGCCGCCTGCCCGGTCTGCCGTCAGCCCGTAAAGCCCGAAACCCGCCCGTTTTGCAGCCCCGCCTGCCGCGACCGCGACCTGCTGCAATGGCTGGGCGAAGGCTATCGCGTGCCGGGGCCAGCGGCAGACGAAGGGATGCAAAAAAGCAGCGATTATGGGCTAGACAGCGACGCAGATTGACGACTATAGGCACGCTTCCATCGGGCGGAGCCATCCGCAGTTGGCCGTGCCTGGATAGCTCAGTTGGTAGAGCAAGCGATTGAAAATCGCTGTGTCGGCGGTTCGAATCCGTCTCCGGGCACCACATTCCCCTTCGCCATCATTCGCTGACGGGTTTACAAACCCAGCAAATCAGCCATATTCAGCCTCGGTTCCTTCGCTGGCTTTCGCCGTTATTCGCTGACAGCCGGAGATTTTGGGGGCCAGATTGGGGCCCATTTCATGGGTGGCCCCAGGTGACATGGAAATGGCCCCCACGATGGCGTTGACCGACACGGCGATCAAAAATGCCAAGCCCCGGGATAAGCCCTATAAAATGGGTGACGCCGGTGGGCTTTTTTTGTTGGTTCAGCCGAGCGGCGGAAAGCTGTGGCGGCTCAAGTACCGGGTCGATGGCAAGGAGAAAAAGCTGGGTCTGGGCACCTATCCCGAAGTCAGTCTCGGGGACGCCCGCAAGGGCCGCGACAGGGCCCGTGAGTTGATAGCCATTGGCAAAGACCCCGGTGTCGAGAAGGTGCGGAAGAAGGTTCAGGATCGCATCTCCGCCGACAACACCTTTGCCACGGTCGCCGCCGAATTCATCAACAAGCGGACCAAGGAAGGCTGGGCAGCAAACACCCTCGCCAAGGCCGAATATCTGCTGGGCAACCTGAGCCCCGCGATCGGACGGATGCCAGTGGCCGAGATCATGCCAGCCGATCTGATCCCTGTTCTCAAGCGGGTTGAGGGCAAGGGCAATCTGGAAACAGCGCGACGGATGCTCCAATTCGCCAGCCAGGTCTTTCGTTATGCGGTCGCCACGACTCGGCTGACATCTGACCCCACCCGCGATCTCAAGGGCGCGCTGATCGCTCCGAAGCCCAAACACCATGGCGCGATCATCGACCCGGTGAAGGTGGGCGAACTGCTGCGCGCGATCGATGGCTACGAAGGCAACTATGTCACCCTCTATGCCTTGAAGCTCTCCCCGCATGTTTTCGTGCGCCCCGGTGAATTACGATCGGCGATGTGGAAGGAGATCGACATTGATGGCGCTGTCTGGACGATCCCGGCCGAAAAGATGAAGATGCGCAAACCGCATCATGTCCCCCTCTCCCGCCAGGCGCTCGCCCTATTGAACGAGTTGCACGAATTGACTGGCGGCAGGCTCGGTCTGGTTTTCCCCTCGATCCGTTCCACCGCCCGCCCCATGTCGGAAAACACCGTCAACGCGGCGCTCCGGCGGTTGGGCTTCACCGGCGACGAGATGACCGCGCACGGCTTCCGCGCCATGGCTTCGACGTTGCTCAATGAGAGCGGGAAATGGCATCCCGACGCGATCGAGCGTGCGTTGGCCCATCAGGACAGCGATAATGTTCGCAGCGCCTATCATCGCGGCGCGCACTGGAAAGAGCGCGTCGAGATGGCGCAGTGGTGGTCGGATAACCTTGATGCCCTGCGGGCGGGTGCTGCTATTCTGAATTTTCCGACGAAGGGGCGCGGGTGATGGATGGCGATCGAATTGACGAGACGATTGTCAACGACGCGCATAATGCTCTGGCCACAGAAATTGGGCGACGTGCCCGGCGGCTGGCCCTGTCAGATAACGGGTCTGACGCCGCGTTGGCCGACATCATGGAAATGCTACGTCTGATCGGGATAACTGGCAGGCAAACCTTAGATTTCCATTTTCCAGCGGAAAATTCGGTCGATGAGATTGAAGGTCGCTCGAACTGGATGAAGGCGATCCATTATCTCGAAGGCACCCATATAATACCGGGGCTATCTGATCTCTGGCTTGCGCTGACTGAGCTTGTTCGTGGACAGCAGCTCCCCAGTATTTCACCTGTGATCGCGGGAAAGGGATCAGGTAGCAGGACGACACATCATGAACTGCTCTCGAAGAAATATGCGGTTGAAGCAGCTCATCAGATCAGATCGTTGTGCGCGAAGGACGCTGAAAACGTCGCGCGCCTGCGGGCGTGCGGAACAAATCCCCGGACGCTTCAGGGGTTCGCCGACCAATGCAACGAAGCTGGACCCATGTTCTGGATTGATGAAAGCTCGTTTAGCGATCTGGGGTTGGCCGACGCTGAACGCATCTTGAAGGCACAAATTCAGATTTTATCGATAGCACGGGCGTAATTGCGCCTTTTACGCTTGCGGCGATCTTTTGCATCGCCGCCAAACCTGTGAATATTTCCGAGCCACCACGAAGGACGGCGAAAACGCCAATCTTCAAGATGGAGGCGTTGATGGAACCTATCACGGTCAGCATTGAGGGCACCAAGCAGGCAACGGGCCTTGGCGTTACAAAGATCTATGAACTGATCAACCAGGGGAAACTGGAAACGGTCAAGATCGGCCGCCGCACACTGGTAAAGACCGCCAGCATTCGCGCTTTGGTCGAGGCGGCGTGACACATGGCCATGGTCATGAGGCCCGTGCCCGTTGAAGCACGAAGCCGCCCGGCTCTGGAAACCGGACGGCCTCTAATCTGTCAGCTTAGCGGCGACAGCATCAAGGATAGCCCGTCTGCGCTGCAATCGCAAATGCTGCGTGGTCGATTCAACATTTCCCCGACCCGTGCTGAACTTCTCTCCAGCCTGATCTGGGGAGAGCCAGCATGATGCACGATCACGACTATCTATCTGTCCCCGGCCACCGTGGGATCGACACCAGCGCGGCGGCGGCGGCGTCCCTCGCTTCTTCGCTCAGCTATCTTCAGGCAAAGGTGTTTCGCGCCATTGCGGAAGCCGGGACGCGCGGCCTTACCACCAACGAACTGGCCGACCTATTGCGCATTGATCGCGGTTCGGTCCAGCCGCGTACATCGGAGCTTCGGGCCAAGGGTAGCATCCGCGATTCCCGCCAGCGCCGCCAGAACGCCAACGGCAAGAAGGCGATCGTCTGGGTTGTCGTGGGGGAGGTGCGCTAATGTTCGCCACCCATCGCGAAGCCGCCATGGCGGTGATCGTCAGCGGCGCAAACCTTCGCCCGAAGGAAGGCCAATTCTTGGGCGGGATCGCCTTCGACCTTAACCCGCTGACCGAGAAGCAGGACGAGTGGCTTCGCATCCTGCTGGACAAGCACGGCCTGCCCCCTCTCGCTGAGCGAGGTGCATCATGACTGCGCGCATCTTGGACCAATCTCATTGGCGTGCTGCGCGCGAGCGTCGTGCAGCCCGTGAGCGCGCCATTCTGCGCGACCTATACGCCGGACCTATTCAGTTCAGGCGACCCTCGCTCGACGACATCTTGGGCCCTGCCTTTGACCCGACCGGCGGTGCAGCATGGCGGAAGATCGCACCATCAACATCGGCGCTTGCGTGTTTGGCGGACGCTATGTCGTCACGTTCGAACCGCGCTCGATCGCATGGCCCAGCCTCGAATTCCGTACTTATGGCGAGGCTAAGGCGTGTGCAGATGCTCGCCATTCTGCCCATGGCTGGCCGGTTATTGATAAAACGGAGGGGTCGGAATGATTGACACAAACTCCTTCCCCAAGCATCGCGTGGCAAGTCCGGCCAAACCAGCGCCCATGTCGGAAGCTGACACGCGGCTCGCCTTCCTGTCTGCAATGGAAGCTGTTGGTATGAAGCCCGTCGAGGGAATTCTGTCGCGACTCGGCCCCGATCTGCTTCGCTTCCGATGCGAAGGCGACAAGCCCGGCAAGCTCAACGGCTGGGCAATCCTGCATCTGGACGGTGTGCCAGCCGGTGCCTTCGGTAACTACCGGCTAGGCCTATCCCAGAAATGGTGCGCGAGCGTGGCGGAGCAGCTTTCGCCTGCGCAGCGGCGCGAACGGTTGGCCGCAATCCGGTTGGAGCAGGAAGTACGGGCCGCAGGCCGTATTCGCCAGCAGGACCATGCGGCACAGGCGGTCGGGCGGGAATGGGAAGGGGCTGGCCCGGCCAATCCTCGCCATCCCTATCTTGTCGCGAAGGGCGTCGATGGCGAAGGCCTGCGCCAGCGTGGCAACCTGTTGCTCGTGCCGATGCGTGACGAAGCGGGCAAGCTCTGGAACCTCCAGCGCATTGCGCCGGATGGCACTAAGCGATTTGCCAAGGGCGGGCGGCAACAAGGTCTGTTCTGCGTCATTGGCGAGCCTCAGGGCGTCCTATGTGTCGGTGAAGGCTACGGGACCTGTGCCGTCGTGCGCCGGGCGACTGGTGAGGCCGTCGCGGTTTCCTTCTCGTCCACCAACATGGTTCGGACGGCAACGGCGTGCCAGAAACTCTATCCCGATGCCGACATTGTCGCGCTGGCCGATGACGACCCGCACCTGATCGACAATCCGAACATTCGGAAAAACCTCGGTTTGGAAGCGGCCTATGCGGCTGCGGCGGCAGTGGGTGGACGGGTGGCACTGCCACCTCGCGGGGTGGTGACATGACCGAACAGGAAGCACGAGACTTCGCTGATGTCGGCAAGGACATGGGCGATAATGTCATCAGGGCGGCAATCAAGGCCGCGCGCCCGATCCCAGCCAACAGCGATGCGATCACTGCAACGCCCTATGCCTGGCGTGATCCGTCCAGCATTCCGCTTCGGCCTTGGGCCTATGGGCGCTGGTTCCTGCGCGGCACGATCGCGTGCGTCGTCGCGCCCGGCGGTGTCGGCAAATCCACCATGCTAGCGGGGACAGCGCTTGCTTTGGCGTCGGGGCGGCCCCTGCTCGGTAAAACGGTGTGGGATGGGCCTAATCGCGTCTGGCTATGGAATCTGGAGGATGACATGGACGAGCTGGCACGCTCGATCCAGGCGGCGGCGAAGCACTATGCTGTTGAGCCGGTCGAAGTCGAAGGGCGCTTGTTCGTGGATAGCGGGATGGAGGGATCGACCCTTTGCACCGCTGTTGAGGACGACAGCGGGTTCAGACTGCTGCTGCCGGTGTATGACGCGCTCACCGCCGAATTGATCCGGCGTGAGATCGATGTTCTGGTGGTGGACCCATTCGTCTCCAGCCATGAGGCTGAAGAGAACGCCAACACCAAGATCGACAAGATCGCCAAGGCATGGGGACGGGTTGCGAAGGCAGCGAATTGCGTCATCGTGCTTGTCCATCACACCAGCAAGGCGGGCGCTGGCGAGGTCACAGCACTGTCGGCGCGCGGCGCGGTGGCTCTCATCAATGCGTCGCGGTCAACGCTGGTCATCAACCGCATGGAGCCGGAACAGGCTGAGCGGTTGGGTATCCCGCAAGAAGACCGGCGTCGGTACATCAGCGTGGCAGACGACAAGGCCAACCGCGCGCCGGCCGAAAAGGCGGACTGGTATAAGCTCGTGTCGGTTGATCTGGGCAATGGGCCGATGGATGGCCATGCGCCTGGGGACAGCATCGGCGTTGTCGAGCCGTGGAAGGTGCCCGATCCGTTTGATGACGTGAAGCCGGGACACCTACTGCGAATACAGCAACTGATCGATGCGGGTGAATACAGGGAGAACGCCCAGTCGCCCGAATGGGCCGGTCTTGTCGTCGCTCAGGTTCTCGACCTCAATGCCGATGACAAAGCCGACAAGGGCCGCATCAAGCAATTGCTGGCCGGCTGGCTGAAAGAGGGCGCACTGGCGACAGAGGAACGGCCCGACAAGAAGCGCGAAATGCGCAAGTGGATCGTGGTCGGGAAGCACCTCCAGCATACGACTGCCGCACTTGAAAAAGGTGCGGCGCGGCAAGGTGCGGCAGTGGAGCCCCAGAACCTGCCCCACCACCACCCACCCCCTGTAGGGGTGGGGGGGTGCGGCACTGCGGCGGATAAGAAAATAGAGGTGCGGCAAAATAGAGGTGCGGCAGGGGCTGACGACCTCGATGACGACGGCGACGCGATTGGCTGGAACGACAAACCAAGGACGATATTTTGATGGCGAGATCAGCAAAGCAAAACGAGCGAGTGCCGACAGCGGAAGAGGCCGAGGCCATGGCGGGCGCGATGACACGCTACAAGGAGATGCCCGTTCGTCCGGAGATGGCGATTAGTTTCAGCGATGAAGGAGCGACTGCGGCGCTGGGGCCGATCCATAGCGACGGCAATGGTCACGCCGCGATGCTCCATGAAGCTGTCGGGTCAAGCTCCAACGGCTGGCTGAACGGAATGATGATCGATCTCCTGAAGGTGGCGAAGGAACGGGGGGCGAGCGAGGTTACGGGGGAGCAGGCGAGCGCGGCCTTGGCATTCATGGCCGCGATCCGCCCGCAGAACGAGGTGGAGGGAGCGCTTGGCGTCCAGATGTATGCGGCTCATCGGCTCGCGATCGAAATGGCGTCCCGCTGTCGGCACACGACCGACAGGCAGGCGACTATGGAATATGGCAACCTTGCCACGAAGATGATGCGCACGGTTACCGCCCAGATGGACGCTTTAGGCAAGATGCGGCGAGGCGGCGAGCAGGTCGTCCGGCACGTCCATGTCTATGAAGGCGGCCAAGCGATCGTTGCCGACCAGTTCAATCATTATGGGGGTGAGAATGGAAATGCAGGCGGACAACCTTATGCACCCTTCGAGGGTCATGCGCCTTCGCGCGTCGCCCCGCTGCTTGGCCAAGACGCGGCAGGGCACGGAGTGCCAGTCGCCGGCGATCAAGGGAAAGAAGCGGTGCCGAATGCACGGGGGCAAAAGCCCCGGCGCTCCTCGCGGAAACAAGCATAACTTCCGGCACGGATTGCGCACGGCTGCCATGGATGAAGTTCGGGCGATGGCGCGATTTCTGGCTGAGGCGGCTCGGCGTGACATGCGGGGCGTCTGAGCGCCATGCGAGCCTGAGACCGCCTCAGCCTACCGCGTTCCTCCGTAGTCATGCGAAAAAATAATAGCAGAGGCCATGGCGAAGGCCTCAATTGGACTTCGCTGGCAACCGCTGTCTTTCGCTGGCAACCGCCAAACGATAATACTCAATAATTTGATTTTAAACGATAAATTGCCTACAATGTGCCCACATTAGGAGGCGCATATGAACTCGCTGCAGAACACTTCACTTCGTATCCGAGTGAACGACGCCCTGATTGCCGCGGCCAACGAGCGCGCTCGCCAGCAGGGTATGAGCCTGTCGGAATTTATGCGATCGGCGCTCCGCCAGCAGTTAAGCAAAGCCGCCTGATGGACGCCAATGCCGCTTTGGGGGATCTCGCGCCCCTGATCGCCATAGCCGCTCGCGGGAATCTCAGTGCCCAGCGCGCCCTGTCGGCTTACTGCCTCAAGGAAATGAACGGCCATTGGTCGCGGGGTTACCGGCTTGGCGCGATGATGTCAGCAATTGAGGCAATGTTCTGGGCGCGACTTGCGGCCAGCCAGGGCAACGCCGACGACGCGAACGATCTCGCTTCCGCCTTGGGTCATTTGTCGGATTTCCTTGATACGCAGCACGATGACGGTGAAGGCAATGAGCTACTGACCGAGTCCATTTCCATCCTCGATCGGCTCGCCACCCGGGGCGACGAACGCGCAGCAGTGTCGTTGAACGCCGTCGTCGGCTTAGTCTCCCCTTCCGTCGCGCAGCGCGCCAAGGCCATGTCGGAGGATCTCGCCGGTGCTGACTGACTTCCTCGGCATGGGGCAGCGAGGGCGGAACCCCAATCCATTCGCCCCGCCGCCGGTATATACGACGCCGGGCATTGGTGACGATCTGCCGGGAGCCACCCCGATGGGACAGACGACCGGCATGCGTCCCGGAATGTTCGGCAATCCCCGCTCCGCCGCGATGGTGCATGGCCAGTCCCCAGAAACCGGCGCGGGGTTCGGCCAAGCTCCTATTTCGCTCATGCCGCCCGATATAATGCCCGAGCAGGCGAACGCGCTGCCCGGTGTTTCCGCCATGCCCGGTATCGCGCCCAATAAGCCCGGATTTTTCGATAAGGGCGGCGGCTGGCGCGATGCCCTCGGCATTCTCGGCGATGCGTTGGCTGGTGCCGCTGGGCAGATGCCGGTTTACACCCATATGAAACTGCAGCAGCGAAAAGCCGACATTGAGGCCCAACGCCGTGCTCAGGAAGAGAAGGCGCGTCGCTCAGCCGATCGCGATACCTGGCTGTGGCAGCAGCAGTGGAAGCAGCAGCACCCGGACGATCAGTTCACCCAGTACATGGTTGCCGGGGGCATCGACCCGCATTCTCCCCAAGGTCAGGCGCTTTACAAGCAGCGGGCCGAGGGGATGGCGGCCCCTCCGCTGATGGCCGTTGATGGATTCGACGCGCAGGGCAACCCGACCAAGACCTTCATGCCGCGTCCGACGTTTGCGCCTCCGGTCCAGCCGCCATCGACTGGCCCGACCGTCGGCATGACGCGCAACGGCTATCGCTTCAAAGGCGGCAATCCCAACGACCGTTCCAATTGGGAACCGGTAGGAGGTGCACCGCCTGTTGGCGGTGCCACGTTTCGCTGATCCTATGCACGCACCCGGACGGATGACGAGCGGAAGACGCACTGTGGAGGGGAATCGCCTCGTCGGCGGCGTCCCTTATAGCGCGCATCTCGGCGGAGACGCTGCGGATTATGTGGGCGCGACTGTCTCACAGCTTCGCGGCTATTTCGGTCCTGGCGCGAAAATCCTCGACGAAGGCGATCACGTTCATGTCGAGCAGCGCGGCTACGGCCGCACCCCTTATTATGGCCATCGCGGCACGACTGGAGCGCGATAATGCAGACGATGCCTTGGGACGAAGATTGGAGTCAGGCGCAGGCGGGGGCTGGCGCAGGCGGCTATCCGATCATCACGACGCCGCGAGACCCGCGCCAGGTAGCGCGAGAGGATCGAACCGAGACCCGCGCCGAACGAGACCAGCGCTTGCAGGAAGAGGCTGCCGCGCGCGATCGGGATCGCTTCAACGAGCGCAACAAACCGACGCTACCAGCCGGTTATGCTTGGGGACCAGATGGCAAGACCGCCGTTCGTATCTCGGGTCTACCACCGGAAGCTGGCGCGACGCCGCCGCAGTCGGATAGCGATCTTGCCACAGTGCGGGCCGAAGCCATCGACAAGATCAAACTGGCTCGCAGTCTGCAACTGCGCTCTCGCGACGGATGGTTTGCTACCGGCTTCGGTTCGGGCATCGCCGGATCGATCAATGGCACTGGTGCTCATGATGTCGCACAAGACACCGAGACGCTGAAAAATGCTGGTGCTTTGACGCGGATCATGGAAATGGCAAAGGCGAATGGCGGAAAGAACCCGCTTACGCCGCTGTCCAATTCGGATTTTCAGGCGCTCGCGAGCAGTCTTTCCAACCTTGAAACAGGCCAGAGCGACGAGCAATATCAGCGCAACGTCCAGCGCGTCATTGATCTTTACACTCGTGCTTATCAGGGCGCTGGCGGCAAGGATCTGGAAGGTGACATCGACCCAGCGAAGAAGAAGCGGAGCGAGGCCGTACTGCCTTCCATAGCAACGCCGCAGGGACGGGACATTGACCCCGCAGGCGGCAATCCGCTGCTCTCCCCGGACGATCGCGATTTTCTATCGAAGAATGCCCGCTACATGACGCCTGATAGCATGCGGAAGTGGCACGCTGATCGGAACCTCTCGATCACGCCAGAGAACGCCAAGGAAATTTATGCTTATTATCAGAAAGGCGGACAGCAAGACGCCGCAGTAAATGTCCCACAAGGTGAGGGCAGCGCATGGGGCAAGTTTGCGGCCTCGCCAGTCGGGACAGGTATGTATGCCGCCGTTGACGCCGGTATGGGCGGAATGACAGATGAATTTGCTAGTATGGCAGGCGGTGGCGATCTTGCCGACCTGAACGCCCGCAAGCAGGCCGCCTTTGCCGCGAACCCTGCGTCCAGCTTCGCGGGACAAACCATCGGGACCATTGGCAGCATGGCGGCCTTGGGCGGACTTAGCCGGGGTGCTGGCGTTGCGAGCCGTTTTAGCAACCCGCAGTTGTTCGGGGACATGGCATTCGGAGCAGCCTCGGGCGCAGGGCAGAACAATGACAACCGGCTGGCAGGTGCCACCCTGGGCGCGACTGGTGGGTTTGTCGGCAATCGCGTCGGTGATATGGCCAGCCGAGGGATCGGCGCCATTGCCCGGACGCAGCCCGGCCTTGCTGTTACCAATAGGGCGCGTGGTTTCTTCGGGAGGCTGCCCATTTCCCGCGCTGATCCGCTGTCCTCTGCGGAAGGAACAGCCCTCGGCGCGCTCAACCGTTCGGGGATTGATGATGTTCGTTCTTCGCTGACCGAAGCAAGCGACTTGGATATTCCGATGGCATTGGCCGACACCAATTCAAATCTGCGCGAGCTGGCAGGGGCTGCCGTGCGTCGCTCGCCTTCCGCGTCGGCATATGCAGAGAATGCCCTAATCCCCCGCAACCGTGCTCAATACGACCGGTTCACAGCCGCCGTAGAGCGGGATCTGGGGCCAACGGCGAACATCCCGCAACTTAGCGCCGACATGATGACTCAAGCACGGTCGGCGGCATCGGACCTTTACGACGCAGCATACCGCCGGACGATCCCCAGCACGCCAGAACTTGATGGCACCTTGGCAACGCCGTTCGGTCGCCAGGCACTCAGCCGCGCCCGCACGATCGCGGCAAACGAGCGGCGCGATCCGCAGGCAATGGGCTTCCGCCTCGATGCAGAGGGAAATGTCGTCCTTGAACCCGGCCAGCCAATGTCCCTTACTGGCGCTGGCCGCGATGGCGGCATGCCGATGCAGCAGCCCGCTTACACCACGCAGACGCTCGACTATGTGAAGCGCGGCATGGACGACGTGCTCGAAGAAAAGCGCAATCCGATCACTGGCAGGCTCGTGCTCGACGAAGCAGGCCGCGCGCAAAATGGCGTTCGAGGCCAATTGCTCAGCGAAGTTGATCGGCTGAACCCCGACTATGCTGCCGCTCGCGCAGCCTATGCTGGCCCCATGGCTTCCCGCGATGCTCTGGCACGAGGCGGTGATGCGTATTCTCTTCACCCGCATGAACTTGCCATGCAGGTCGGGAACCAGACGCCTGAACACCTTAGCCAGATGCAACTGGGCTATCGTGGCGCGCTGGTTGATCATGCCGGCCGTGTGCGTGACAACAGCAATCCATGGGAAGCGACGCTTGGTTCGCCTGTCGCCCGCGATCGGCTATCCTCGATCTATCCGGCAACCCCGGGTGTCGATCGAATGTTACGGTCCCGTGAGTTGGAAGGCAGTATGCAGCAGACCACCAACGCGATCCTTGGCAACTCTCGCACAGCGCGCAACCAGATCGCGGATCAGTCTTTCCTGGAAAATCCTATGGTGGAGGGCGCTCTTCATGCTGGAGCCGCACTGGCGACGAATGGGGCCTCCGTTCCTGGAACCGCTGCTCGAATTGTCAGTGCTGGGCTGAAAAACCGGCTGGCGCTGGGCATGGGCAAGCGAGCGGAGGCGAAGGCGGATGCACTTGCTCCAATCCTGCTCAACCCAAACCCAACGATGGGACTGTCGGCAATAGACGACATCATCGCGCGGGATCAGGCATACCGTGCCTTCATCGAAGCTTCCCGACCAAAGGCACTGCGTATGTTTGGTGCGGGGGTTGGAAGCCAAGCGGCGACGGCTCCACTCAACTACTAAATGTTGCGGCCATCGAACATGTCAGCGAACAGATCAAGGTCTCGATCTGGCGGTGGCACCCCAGGGATTTCATGGATCAACTGATCCACGCTATTTCTATGGTTGGCAAATACCATGTGCCTCCCCTGGGCGAAAGCGTCGGTCATGGTCGGTCGCTCTGAGCGATAGTAGATTGCGTTTTGCGCGTAAACTTGGACCGCATAGTTGAGAGAGTCGGTCTCCGCCTGTGAGGCTGTGAGGGTCGAGAGGCGCGGTAGCGTCCGATAACTGCTCGGCTTCGTGTACAGGACGCTCATCCACGGCGTAAGTGGAACCAGCATCTTGGGGTTATAGAGGTGCTGAGTGGGAACTGTGAAATTGTGATAGAAACCATCGCCGAAGATGGGGACTGTCAGGAATTTCGTGTGCGGCGAGGCATAATGGGCAA
>CENV01077872.1_pt1 | contig 12706 bp, 14 predicted proteins | sample 530231 | NCBI WGS metagenome assembly CENV01 (sample SAMEA2619815, study PRJEB7988) | marine metagenome | biome: marine biome (ENVO:00000447); feature: surface water layer (ENVO:00002042); material: "saline water (ENVO:00002010), including plankton (ENVO:xxxxxxxx)" | depth 5 m | reverse complement strand
GCTCGCCGGCGCCCAGCACGCCGAGCACGGCGGTGTAGAAGCGCTCGGAACGATCAATGTCGTTGGAACCGATCATGATGTGGTTGAACATTGTGCTCTCCCTTATTGTTGGCAAACTGCCAGCTTTTGTCGTTTGGCCAGAGACTATATCGGAACTCCGATCAGTCCGCCTGCCACCGCAGTGAGGCGGTGGCGGAGGCCACCAGCACCACCGGGAACAGCGGCTCTCCGGTGGGCAAGGTGACCCGGGCTTCGCGGTCGCCGACACGGATGTAAACCGCGCCCCCGGCGCCCCGGACCAACTGAACTTGCATGGTCCGCGAACCCGGTTCCCCGGTGATCAGCGTCACCTGCTTCTGAATTTTGCCCGCCTCGATCAACTGATAACCGCCACTCAGCGTCTCCGAGTCCCGATCCGGCGCCGCCACGAAGGCTTTCACCTGCCGCAGCTTGTCGATAGAGGTAAAGCCGGCGGTCACCCAGGGCGACCAGTCGGTGCCGGTGTTCAGTTCATCGAGGGTCACCGCCAGGGTCAGACGGGATTGCCCGGCCTCGCCAAGAAACGGCACCACGAACTCACCCTCCGGCGCCGCCACCCCCTCGGGCGCCACCGAGGACGCCAAGGGCAAATAGTCCACGTCATATCGCTGCTCGCAACCGACCAGTGCGAGTATCAGCAGGCCCCACGCCAGCCTCTTCATCCTTCCCCTCCCAAAGACGTTCAACCCGGGGTGTCTTCACCACGGGCAATGTGACTTTAAATTATGGTTTCAACTTGCGGGTTCAAACACCGCCGGGTTCAAAAATACCCGCTCGGTGAGAAAGCGGCGATCCACCTCGCCCAGTTCTGCCTCTTCCATCACCGCCGGCAGATGGTCGCGGATCAGCGCGACCTGTTCATCGATGATCGCGCCGGCCTGACCCCGTGACAGCAGGAAATGACGCGCGGCACCCCGGCAAACCTGTAGATTGCTTAGACGACGGCTGCCGTCAATGAGCATTGCCTGGGATGCCTCGTTACCGGTGCGGGCCTGGGGACAGATGTCGTAGGCCGGAGTCAGAGCCAGGGAGCCACCGTCCCAGAAGGCGGCGTGATTGCGAGCGTGATCATCGGTATTCCCGCACAGCACGTTAAAGACGAGCCGGCCGAACAACTCACGCAAGGTGGCGGCGGGCTCATGAAAGCGGTGGCGGATGATCTCCGCCAGGGTTTCGTAACTGGCATAGCGCGCCATCATTTCGTCGAGCCCGAACAGCGTCAGGGCGGACACCATCGCTTTACGGACCCAACCGCTCTCGGCCCGTGTCCGGTCAAATCGCTCCACAAGAAGCACGTCCCTGCCGGCGGCGCGTTCCAGCAACACCGGGGCCACCCGCAGACCAACACGGGCCGCCAATCGCATGGCCACATACTCCGCCTTCACCACATTATAGGTGTCGGTACTGGAAGAGAATTTGGCGATGTACTTGCGCTGGTTGCTTTCGATCTCCGCCTTGGGCCGGGCACCGCCCAAGGAGCTGCCATGGAATAGAGCCAGGTCCAACGACGGCGGCAAGCTTTGACCCGCCTCCACCAGCGCCGCGGCCTCCAACAATTGCTCAAGCGAGGCGCCGGCGGGGGAGCGGGCCAGGTAATCGGCGGGCGAGCGCTGGAAATCCAGAGCACCGGGGCGGTCGGAACCGGACTGAAGCAGGTAGGTCAGCTCATCGAGCTGACCGGCGTCCGCCTCCGCACCCCGGGCACCTAGCAGCCGGTTCAACACCACCCGGCGCCCCCAGGCATCCGGCGCGCCATCCCGCAGGCAGCCGGCCAGCGCAAGCCCCGGCAAGGGCGGGATGGCGCCGCGCCGTAAAGGCAATTCGGGCAGGTACAGCGGTATGGCGTTCTCGCGTTCCAGATAGCTGCGGCCGTAGTTGAACGACAGCCGGTCGCCATCGCGATAAACCCGACCCGCCACCACCGGCTCGACGCAACCAGGCAGCCACACCCAGACATAGGCTTCCCGATGGTCAGAAGTCATCCTTCACCTTCCTGTCCGAGGTGCGCACCGACCGGGGCAGTAACCGCAACGTGTACTCCGTCTCCGCCACCCGCGCTGCCAATTCCGTTGGCGACGCGTCGAACAAGGGGACGCCAACGATGGTCGCCACCTCAAAAACGGCGCCAATGGCACAGCCCATCTCTCCCCGCTCAATGCGTTGCATTAAGCCCCGGGAGATGGCCGCGCGCTCCGCCAGTGCCTCGGCGGTGAGGCCCTGCTCGATGCGGGCACGGCGGATCAGCCGCCCAAGAAGTTGGACGGCATCGCGACTGTAGCGGGAGTACGGGCGGTTCTCTGGTTTCGACATGATCCAATAATAAACCAATAATATTCCTTGTGGTCAATTTATAGACCTTTTTCCTCCAATACAACCTGCCCTTCGGGTCTCCCCTCCCGGCCCGGCCAGGCACACGTTCGACCTTAGTCTTAACCGCCCTTCCTGGCGTAGTATCGGGAAGACACCGCTCGTAAGCTGTGGGCAGTCTCGATAACAGCAATAAACCACCGTGAACATCAGGAGAGACCCATGCTATCTCGCACTCTGATACTGGCCGCCGCCCTCGGGCTGGCCGGCACGCTGCTCACCGGCTGCAGCGACAACGGTAACGACGCCGCCAAGAAAGACGCCGACACCGGCGACACCGCCGCCAAATCCGCTCCGGCCGACGCCGGCCAGAAGGAAGTGAATCTGATCTTCGGGACCGGCGGCACCTCGGGCTCCTACTACCCCATCGGCGGCGCCCTGAAGCCGATCTTCGAAGCCAGCGATATGATCGGCGGGGTGCAGGTGGTGTCCACCGGTGCCTCGGTGCAGAACATTCAGAACATTCAGGACGGCCTGAACCAGATCGCCATTGTCATGAGCGACGTGGCCTACGACGCAGTCAACGGCAAAAACCAGTTCGAAGGCAACCAGGCCGATATCGCCACCCTGGCGGGCCTGTACCCCAACGTGGTGCAGATCGTCGCCACCGCGGACAGCGGCATCCAGGGCGTGGCCGACCTGAAAGGCAAGCGCGTCGGCGTGGGCAAGGTGGGCTCCGGCGTGGAGCAGAGCGCCCAGAAGGTGCTGGAATCCGCCGGTATCAGCTATGACGATCTGGCCCGGGTCAGCCACACCGGCTACGCCGACAGCGTCACCGAAATGAGCAACGGCAACCTGGACGCGGCCTTCTTTACCTCCGGGGTGCCCAACTCCAGCATCACCGGCCTGATGCAGACCAGCGACGTGACCTTCGTGCCGGTGGACGGCGAAGTATCCGACAAACTGCTGGAGGCCTACCCCTACTACGAGACCTACACCATCCCGGCGGGCAAGCCCGAGCGCTACGGCCTGGATAACGCGGTCACCACCGTGGCGATCCGCAATATTCTGATCGTGCCCAGCTCCATGGACGACGCGGTGGCCGAGGAGCTGACCAAACGCTTCGACGACTATCTGCACTCCGACAAGGTGTCCGTGGGCGCGCTCAAGGACATCGACCCGGAGAGCATGAATCAGAACCTGGTGGTGCCGCTGCATCCGGGCGCCGAGGCCTATTACGACGAGCGTGCCAGCGCGGTCGACGGCAACGACGGCTGACGTCCGAGGCGACCGGCCACCGATGACCGGGTCCCGTCGCCGTGGCTGGCTGGCGCTGGTCCTGGCCCTGGTGGCCACGGCGGCGCTGCTGCCATTGCCCTGGCTGGTGGTACTGGAAGGCCAGCGGCCGCGTCTGGCGCTGCCCGGCACCACCGGCACCACCTTCGTGCTGCGCTGGACCCACTCCGTGGAGCGGGAAGACTGGGAAGAGCGCTTCCGGATTGAACCCGACGGCGGCCTGATGCTGGTGGCCACCCGTTTTAAAACCTTCGGCGCCGGCGTGCCCGATCAAGCCGGCACCGAAACCCATCTGCAAAACGGCTGGGTGGTGATGAGCGGCATCCGGCGACCGGTGGACCCACTCCACGTACAGGCCGCCGCCGCCGAGCACTACCGCCTGCGCTACCGGGGCTGGACCCTGGCGCTGACCGGCCCCGACACGCCGCCGATTCTGACCTTCACCACCCGGGACGCCCCCCTGTTAACGATGTTGCCCGCCCTGCTGCGGGCCGTGGGAAGACACTGGAGAACCCCATGAAGCCGACCTCCTCGCCCTCCTCGGTACCGGACGAAACCGACCCGTCAGTGAAGGAAGCCCTGGAAAAGTACGACCGCGAGAGCGTTGTACGCGACGCCCTGCCGCGCTGGACGGTGGTGTTCGTCACCACGGTGTGCGTGCTGCTGGCGGCGTTCCATCTTTACACCTCGTTCTCCGGGCCGCTGGTGGACGTGGCCCAGCGCAGCATCCACCTTTACACCCTGCTGGCGCTGACGTTTATTCTTTACCCGATCACCAAGAAAGGCGTCCGTGACCGGGTACCCTGGATCGACCTGCTGCTGGCCGCCACCGCCTTCGGCATCGGTATCTACATGCTGGTGGTGGCGGACCGGGTGATCGCCTCCGGCGGGCGCGTGAACACCACCGATATGATCGTCGGCGCGGTGGCGATCCTGATGGTGCTGGACGCCACCCGCCGGGTCACCGGCTGGGGCCTGACCCTGCTGGGCGTGCTGTTTCTGATCTACGGCTTCTACGCCAAGCTGTCGTTCTACCCGGAACTCAACCAGACCATCGTGCTGGCCACCGGCCGGCAGATCATGTCGCACCTGGTGTTCATCACCGAAGGGCTGCTGGGCACCGCCATCGCCGTGTCCGCCAGCTACATCATCCTGTTTATTCTGTTCGGCGCCTTCCTGGTGAAATCCGGCCTGGGCCAGCTGTTCAACGACCTGGCCCTGGCGGTGGCCGGCCACACCCGGGGCGGCCCCGCCAAGGTGGCGGTGCTGGCCAGCGGCCTGCTGGGTTCCATCAACGGCTCCGCCATCGCCAACGTGGTGACCACCGGCGCCTTCACCATTCCGTTGATGAAACGCACCGGCTACAAGCCCAACTTCGCCGGCGCCGTGGAAGCCTCCGCCAGTGTCGGCGGCCAGATCCTGCCGCCGATCATGGGCGCCGCCGCCTTTATCATGGCGGAGGTGCTGTCGGTGCCGTACACCCAGGTGATCCTGGCCGGCATTATCCCGGCGCTGCTGTTTTACCTGGGCGTGCTGTTCCAGGTGCACCTGCGCGCCATGCGCAACGGCCTGGAAGGTATTCCCCGCTCCCAGCTCACGCCGATTCGCGAAGTCCTGCTCAAGCGTGGCCACCTGCTGGTGCCCATGGCGGTGCTGTTGTGGTTGCTGTTCGAAGGCCGCGCGCCGTTTTTCGCCGCCTTCTGGTCGATCGCCGCCACCGTGCTGATCTGCGGCACCCGCAAGGTCACTATCGGTTTGAGCGTGCTGCTGGCGCTGCTGATTTTCGAGCCGCAACTGCGCGCCCTGGCCCTGTCCCACTCCATGCCCAACATGCCGGCCAGCCGCTGGAGCCTGTTCGCGGTGATCGCCCTGCCGGTGGCGGTGAACGCAATCCGCGCCCGGCTCGGCCTGGAAGCGGAAAAAATCGACCTGACCGACTGCCGCGACGCCATGACCACCGGCGTGCGCAACTCCATCCCGGTGGCCCTGGCCTGCGGCGCGGTGGGCATCGTGGTGGGGGTGGCCACCCTCACCGGCATCGCCCTGGACGCCGCCGACGCGGTGGTGCAGCTGGGCCAATCGATCCCGTTCCCGACCCTGCAACTGCTGGTCACCCTGCTGCTCACCATGATCGCCTCCATCGTGCTCGGCATGGGGCTGCCCAGCATCCCCACCTACATCATCACCAGCACCATGGCGGCACCGATTCTGCTCAACCTGCCCCTGTTCCGGGAGCTGGCCGGCAGCAACGACACGGCCATCTTCGTGGCCCACATGTTCGTGTTCTACTTCGGCATCTTCGCCAACCTGACACCGCCGGTGGCCCTGGCCGCCTACGCCGCCGCCGGCATCAGTGGAGGCTCGCCCAACGCCACCGGCTTCCAGGCCATGAAACTGGCCATCGCCGGCTTCCTGGTGCCGTACATGTTCGTGTTCGCCCACAGCATGCTGATGATCGACGCCACCCTGGCCAACACCCTCTGGGTGATCGTCACCAGCGTGATCGGCGTGCTACTGCTGGCGGTGGCCGTGGAAGGCTACCTGCGAAGGCCCCTGACCCCACCCTGGCGGGTGCTCGCCCTGGCCGGCGCCCTGGCGCTGATCTATCCGGGCCTATGGAGCGACGCCATCGGCGCGGTGGCCGCGGTGGTGCTGTTTTTGCTGGCCAAACAAAAGGGGGAGATCACCGATCCGGTATGAGCCACCAGCCCATGGATGCCGGGGCCCGGCGAATAGCGTATAACGGGCGGCATGAAAACGCCGAAACGCATACAGCCCCTGGTCGACGACGGCCTGGTGGACGAAGTGATCAGCCGCCTGATGAGCGGCAAGGAAGCCGACATCTACGTGGTGCGCTGCGGCGACAAAGTGCAATGCGCCAAGGTTTATAAAGAAGCCGCCCAACGGGGCTTCAAACAGGCGGTGCACTACCAGGAAGGGCGCAAGGTGCGCAGCACCCGCCGCGCCCGCGCCATGGAGAAGGGCTCCCGCTTCGGCCGCGACCAGCAGGAGAAAATCTGGCAGACCGCCGAGGTGGATGCCCTGCGCCGGCTGGCCGCCGCCGACGTGCGCGTGCCGCGCCCCTACGACATGCTCGAAGGCGTGCTGCTGATGGAACTGATCACCGACGACCAGGGTGACGTGGCGCCCCGGCTCTGCGATGTGGTGCCCTCCGAGGAGCAGGCCCTGGAAGACCACGCCCAGATGATGCGCTACGTGGTGCGCATGCTGTGCGCCGGCCTGGTCCATGGCGACCTGTCCGAATTCAACGTGCTGCTGGACGCCTACGGCCCGGTGGTCATCGACCTGCCCCAGGCGGTCAACGCCGCCGCCAACAACCACGCCAAGGCCTTCCTGCTGCGCGACGTCCACAACATGACCCGCTACTACGGCCAGTTCGCCCCGGCCCTGCTCAACAGCCGCTACGGCGAGGAGATCTGGGCGCTCTACGAAGCCGGCGAGCTGCACCCGGACACGCCCCTCACCGGCGAATTCCAGGACTCCGGCCAGGCCGCCAACGTGGAAGACGTGCTCGCCGAAATCAAAGCCGCCTTCGAGGAAGAGCAGGAACGGCTCCGCCGCGCCCGGCCGGACGAGGACGACGGCGCCGCCCACTGACCGGCGGCCCAGGAATGCCAACCTACATCATCCACCGATCAAAGTAGCCGTTTACACCAACCTGCTACCCCGCCGCCTGGGCGGCTGGCGGCTGGAACGCAGCATGATGGTGAGCATGGAAGCGCGGCCGGATGCGAGCCGATAGAGGCGGGACGAAACGAACTGCCAAGAAATCCTTGGCAGTTCAGCGCAAGGTCATGTCCTCCACTGCTTACTTAGTAGCCAATGCACCCGCCGCGCCCAGATAAAAAGCGCCTACAATCTTATTCGCGCGGTGGCTCCGGACAAGCCGACGGCGGATCAAGGAAGACGAAAACACATAGCCCGCGTAGATGCCAAAGGAGACCAACATGGCGACCAGGCCAAGCGCAACGGATTGCGCCGCATAGGAGCCGGCATCACGTATAAACAGCGGATAAAGCATAAGGCTGGCGAGCAATGCCTTGGGGTTCGTCAGGGAAACCAGCAAGGCCGTCGTCAGCATGGTGCGCCGTGACATCGGCTCCGGGGACACTGCAAGAACACTTGATTTAGCGGTGAATGCTTTATAGCCCAGATAGAGAAGGTATAGCACCCCCAGCCACTTCAAGATCAACAACGCACTGGCGTACTGAAGAACCAGAACACCCAGGCCCGACAGTACCATCGCGGCATGAATGCCGGTGGCTAACATGAAACCCAAGGGGACGAATAAAGAACGGGCCACGCCATACTTCAAGGACTGGCCCACCGCGAAAGCAGCGTTCGGGCCGGGCAAAGCCAGCACCGACGCAAACACCGGCACAAACGCCAGCAGTAGATCACTGCTGGACAAAAAACGCTCCATTGTCTTACCTCCAGAACCAAGCTCCATCCATACTAAAATACCGTGTCAGTGTGGTAAGCGCTTCACCACCGCAGTGTTTAACGACGATTTCAGGCCGGCGAGGTTTACCGAAGCGGAATTTTAGTCACTCATAGTGAGCATTTCTGGTGTTATATAAGTGTTGGTCAGGCGCCCCACCAGTCACCCATTTCCCGCCATCATCCAGGATCAATCGATGGCGTCCAGCCGCTCTGCCAGTGTCTCTGCCTGTTCGGCGAACTTCTTTGGATTGTTTTTCTTAAGCTTCGTCAGGTTCTGAAGCTTCCAACGGATGGCCGGCAATTGATCAAGGTGGTCGATGCCGAGCAGCGACCATTCGGGCTCGCCGGACACCAGGGACAGCAGGAACTGCCGTTCGCTATCATCCAACCTTTGCTGGAGCTCACGCACCAGCCGCTCACGTGTCGCCAGCAGGGTATCCAAAGACACCGGCTCGGCGGCCATGCCATCGAAGTTATGGGTGTAGTCGTGCTGGATATCCCGGAACTTGGGAAACAGCACTTCATGAACCGGCCGGTTGTTGCTGGCCAGGTACACCACAAAGGCGCGACGGATGTCGGGCGTGATCCCCTCGTGGTCGAAGAGTTGCATCACATCGAACAGATCCCGTGGGTGCTGGCGATCCATGGCCGCCACCAGCTTGCCGGCATAAAGGTCTTCCAGCGACACCATCGGCACATCCAGGTCGGCGAGCAGCGCGTCGCTGGCGGCGGCGGTCAGGGACGCTTGCTGCACCGGATGCACCGTGCCGCGCATCACGAAGTTGGTCTCCACCTTCACTTCGATGGACCCGCGCCGCGCCATCAGCTTGGTTTCACCGACCGCCGATTCCGGGCTATACACTTCCAGCCCCTGCTTTTTCAGCCGCTCCGTCATTTGGCGAACTGACTCGTTGATCGTTTCCAGCGCTTGCTGGCGAGGAACGGTGTGGTCCGCAAAGACCAGATCAAGATCCACCGACAAGCGCGGCATATCGCGGACGAACAGATTGATCGCCGTGCCGCCCTTCAACGCAAAGGTGTCATCGACGAACACCAGAGGCGCTACCTGCGTGAGCAGACGGGCGGTGTCGAGATAAACGGATTTCATGGCTTGATCACCAACAAACCATCACCAGACCGGGACACCCAGGGCCGGTCGCTGCCGGTGGGCAGCTTGTCGGCATCCAGTTTGGCCGCCCAGGGCAAACCGCCCTCGCGGCCCAGCTGCAAACAAAGCCGTACGGTCTTGACGCTGGTGCAGTGTTCCAGCAGCTCTTGCAGCACCCGGGCCCGCAGGCTGTAACTGCTCTCCATCAATTCACGGGCCTCCCGCAGCGGCTGGCGTACTCCCACTTCGCTGAGCATTTCCAGCAAGGCGCGCTCCGGCGCGGAAACCCGGGGCGCCTCCGAAGCGCCCTCGAAAGGCCCCGCATGTCGTGGCGCATCGGGCTTTTCATCAAACAGACGCTTGCGGTGGTACTCGGCGGGGAAGCGATCCGTGAACCAGGCCGGCAAATGGCCAGATTTCCACCCGTACAACTGCAACGTCGGCTGCCGGGCCACGTACTGGCGCACGCCATGCCAATCCAGAGCGGTCTTGCCACCCACATGCAAGCCCTCAAGGCGACGCTGCAGCAGCACCAGGCAGGAGTCCAGCACCAGGGTATCGTTGGGCCGACGATACACCCCACGGGCCAGCCGCGTGAGCCAACCGGCCCGCACGTAGTGGACCGCCAAATCAGCGGAGATCCCCAAGGCCGCCAGATCCTCGGAGGTCACCGGGGCGCCGGGCCGTAGCCGGGTGTAGAGTGCATTTAGTTTCTTTCGCTTTGGCGTAGTCATACTACGACTTATACGCCTTTCCAAAACATTAAACAATTTGGGAAACCTCTCTCAACCTAAGTACAACTACGATAATTTTAATTTTTTCAAACCTTTAAAAGCGCCTGACTGTCCTTACGCGGAACATGCACCGACGGTGAAACCAGGATCGCTCTGGAACACAGCCGGCAACAGTGGGCAAAAACGGAAAAAGGTGTCAGCGAGGGGAGACAAGCTTTGTCAGCGATATCGCCGGGTGCAAACGCAAACCGGGGTGAGCATTAGAACGGCCTCCAGCGCCGCTACCCAACCAAAACCCGATTATCTTGAGTCCGCGGTGGCCTCGCCCTGCTCCGCCACCGCGTTGCGATCCCGCACCGGCGGGCGGCCGTGGAGACGCGCGTACTCCCGGGTGAACTGGGACACGCTGGCGTAGCCCACCTCGAAGGCGGCGCGGCTGGCGGTTTTGCCTTCCGAGATCAGCAGGCGGCGCGCCTCGATCAGGCGCAGTTGCTTCTGGAATTGCAGCGGTGACAGGGAGGTCACCGCACGAAAATGCCGGTGGAAGGCGGACCGGCTCATGCCCGCCGCGTCGGCCAGTTGTTCGATGGTCAGGGGCCGGGCGTAGTCCCGGCGCAGCCGCGCCACGGCCCGGCCGATGCGGCGCACCCGACTTTCCGGCAGGCCCAGATGACGAATCGCCGGCCCCTGGCGGCCCAGCAACAGCCAGTAATGAATCTCACGAACCAGTGACGGGCCCAGCACCGCCAACGAGCGCGGCTGCGCCAGCAGTCGCACCAGACGCCACACCGCGTCCCGGAGCTGAACTTCGGCGTCATCAAAGGCCGGCTCCTCCGGCACCTCGCTGGCGTCGAGGGTCATAGCCAGCTCGGCGATCACCGTCGGGTCCAGATCCAAGGCCACCGCCAAGTACGGGAGGGCGGCGCTGGCCTCGCGGATGCGGCTGACGGTGGGCACATTGGCGGTCACGATCATCGAATCGCCGGCGGCGAAGGTGACGGTGCGCGGGCCGATGGTGACCCGCTTGCTGCCCTGCAGCACCAGGCACACCAGCGGCTTGCTGATGGCGTGCTCCAGCGCGCCAGGGCGTACCCCCTGGATCAGGAACAAGCCGGGCACCGGCGTGGTGGCGATCCCCGCCGTATCGGCCTGCAATCGGGTATAGCGGCGCACCGCCTGGCACAGAGCATCGGACATGCCCCATTGTTATCCAGCCGCCGCATCCGGTACAGCCAACCGGGACAATCAGGCAAACAAAAGCGCGCTTCAGGCACCGCCGCCCAGGGCGCCGCCGCTACCGTGGAAGCCTCAATAATGGAGGTGAACCATGACCGACAAGACCCCACGCCAACCCGGCCCCACGCCCGAACCCGCCACGGCCCACCTCGCCCGCCCGCACCGGGGCGTGGAAGTCTCCGGCGAGGACGGCGAAGAAGGCCGCAAAGCCTTCTACATTCACATCGAAGCGCTACCCGGCAAGGAACCGGAGGTGCTGCGCATGCTGGAGGACATCCTCGGCTGCGTCCGCGAAGAACCCGCCACCGGCCCCTGGTACGCGGTGCAATACGCCCCAGGTGTGTTCGGCATCTTCGAGGTCTTCCCCGACCGGGCCGGCCGCCAGGCCCATGTGGAGGGCGGCGGCGGCGACATCTTCCGGGACCTGCAACGGATGAACGCCATCCTGGCGCGCCCGGCCCATGTGCACCGCCTGGATGTATTAATGGGCAAAGAGGTGTTCGCCCGGCGTTGAGCCTACCGGCCCTTGCCGACCAGCTCGCCCACCGGCAGCATGGCCCGCACCTCGGCCAGGGCGGTCTTCACATCCTGGAAGCGCGCATCGGCGCAGCCGGTGTTGTAGCTCAGCCGCTGATCTCCGGTGTCGGTGTCCCACACCACCGTGTAGGTGATCATGTCCGTGGCGATCCGCCGGCACACTTCCCGGTCGATCGTCAGATCGCCCTCTTGCGGACGCACCGGCGCCAACGTGGCAAGGATGCGCTGGAACGTTTCCCGATCACCGGGGGCGTCCCGCTCGCCTTCCACGGCGGTGAACTTCTCGCCATCGAACACCGCCACGCCGTCCCGGTCGATGCGGTACTCGAACACCGGACAGGTGCCGTAGCAGGCGCCGCTGCGGAACGTCAGCGCCCGCACCTGGTCGGGCACGTAAGCGGCGCCTTTGTCGGGCGCCGTCTCGGCGCAACCGGTGCCGAACACCACCACCAGCAGCACCAACGCGCCGGCACACCCACCGGCAACACGCCGGAGCCCTTCGGAATACAGAGTCATTGGCCCTTCCTTTTCACCGTTGAAGGCCCCCACTCTACCCTGGATGCTCGCCGCCACCACCAACGCAGCCCGGTCCAGCCTGAGACGCAGCTCTCATTCAAGGCGCATCCGGAGCTCGCGGCGGGTTGCGTTATGGTGCCCACGCCACGAAATTCAGGGCTCGCACCGGCCAAGAGTTTCGTTTTCATGCCCGACCATCCGATTCTGTCCATCGCCGACGTCGCCGTCCCCGAGGCCTACCCCGAACGACTGCTGAACGAGATCCTGCGGATGGAAGTGGAATCTCCGCAGTTATAGGCTCCCTGAATCGGGGTCAGCCCTTGCTTATTTGATCACTAAAACGTACAGAATATCGCTTTATGTACACTGATGAGTGCATGAGATACACAGGCAATCTTGACGAATTAAAAGAAACGCCATAACGTACATAGAACGCCACTTTGTACGTTTTAGTGACCAAAAATGCCCA
>CENV01000112.1_pt1 | contig 12706 bp, 11 predicted proteins | sample 530231 | NCBI WGS metagenome assembly CENV01 (sample SAMEA2619815, study PRJEB7988) | marine metagenome | biome: marine biome (ENVO:00000447); feature: surface water layer (ENVO:00002042); material: "saline water (ENVO:00002010), including plankton (ENVO:xxxxxxxx)" | depth 5 m | reverse complement strand
ACCCTGGCCCTGGACTGCGCCTCCAGCGAGTTCTACAAGGACGGCCAGTACGTGCTGGCCGGCGAGAACCGCAGCATGGACTCCGCCGGCTTCGCCGATTACCTGGCCGAGCTGTGCGACCGTTACCCGATCATCTCCATCGAGGACGGCATGGACGAGTCCGACTGGGACGGCTGGAAGATCCTCACCGAGAAGCTGGGCGACAAGGTGCAGCTGGTGGGCGACGACCTGTTCGTCACCAACACCAAGATCCTCAAGCGCGGCATCGACGAGAAGGTGGCCAACTCGATCCTGATCAAGTTCAACCAGATCGGTTCCCTGTCCGAAACCCTGGACGCCATCAAGATGGCCAAGGACGCCGGCTACACCGCGGTGATTTCCCACCGCAGCGGTGAAACCGCCGACACCACCATCGCCGACCTGGCGGTGGCCACCGCCGCCGGCCAGATCAAGACCGGCTCCCTGTGCCGTTCCGACCGGGTCGCCAAGTACAACCGCCTGATCCGCATCGAAGAGGAACTGGGTCGTGCCGCCTACAACGGCCGCAAAGAATTCCGGTTCCTGTAAGGCCTTGAAGGCCGGTCTGCCGGCGGCCGGGGAGGGCGCGTGAAGCTGTCCCCGGCGCGCCAGGTGGTGCTCGCCGTGCTGGCCCTGGTGCTGCTGGGGCTGCAGGCGCGGCTATGGTTCGGCGAAGGCAGCCTGCGGCATGTGGCGGCCCTGGAAAAGCAGGTCGAGACCCTGACCGCGCAAAACGCCGAGCTGGCCGAGCGCAACCGGCTGATGGCCGCCGACGTGCGCGACCTCAAGGACGGCACCGAAGCGGTGGAGGAAATCGCCCGCAAGGATCTGGGCATGATCCGCGACGGTGAAACCTACTTCCTGATCGTGGAACCCGGGGACGGCGCCAGTGACGACCAGCCATAAAGCGCTCTACGCGGTGGTGCCCGCCGCCGGCGTCGGCGCGCGCATGGGCGCCGGCCTGCCCAAGCAGTACCTGAGCCTGGACGGCCGCACCGTGGCCGAGCACACCATCACCCGGCTGCTGGCGTTCGCGCCGATCCGCCAGGTGGTGGTGGCGGTGGCCGACGGCGACCCCTGGTGGCCGCGTCTGGACGTGGCCCGCCACCGGCGGGTGCGTTCGGTGACCGGCGGCGCCAGCCGCGCCGGCTCGGTGCGCGCCGGGGTGGCGGCGGTGCTGGAGCAGGACCCGGACGCCTGGGTGCTGGTGCACGACATGGCCCGGCCGCTGGTGCGGCTGTCCGACATCCAGGCCCTGGTGGACGGCTGCGGCGACGACGGCGCCATTCTGGCGCGGCCGGTCACCGACACCATCAAGCGCGCCGACCAGAGCCAGCGTATCGACGCCACCCTGGACCGGCGCCACATCTGGCGGGCGCTGACCCCGCAACTGTTCCCGGCGGCGGCCCTGCACCGGGCCCTGGACGGGGATTTGGACGGCATCACCGACGAGGCCTCCGCCCTGGAAGCCGCCGGCCGCCACCCGGCCCTGGTGCAAGGGCGGGCGGACAACATCAAAATCACCCTGCCCGAGGACCTGGCGCTGGCGCGCTTCTACCTCGCGGCCCAGGAACAGGAGGGGCTGTCATGGCGGTTCGCCCGGGCGCCATTCGCGTAGGTACCGGCTTCGACGTGCACGCCTTTGACGAGGCCGGGGACCACGTGATGCTCGGCGGCGTGGCGATTCCCCACCGGCGCGGGCTCAAGGCCCATTCCGACGGCGACGTGGCGCTGCACGCGCTCACCGACGCCCTGCTCGGCGCCCTGGCGCTGGGCGATATCGGCCACTACTTTCCCGACACCGACCCGCGCTGGAAGGGCGCGGATTCCGGGCAGCTGCTGGCCCGGGTGATGGAAGACATCGTCGCCGCCGGCTGGCGGGTGGGCAATGTGGACCTGACGGTGATCTGCCAGGCTCCCAAGCTGGCCCCGCACCTGACCGCCATGCGCGAACGGATCGCCGAGCTGCTGCGCTGTGACCTGGACCAGGTGTCGGTGAAGGCCACCACCACCGAGAAGCTGGGCTTCACCGGCCGTGGCGAGGGCATCGCCGTGCAGGCGTCCGCCCTGCTGGAGCGGTGTTGAACGGCGGCGCCGGCGGCGAACCGGTGGAGGCACCACCGGCCACGCCGGCGGCCCACGGTGGCCCGGCGGGCACCGCCCTGCTGCGCGTGGAGGCGGCGGACTTCCGCGTCGACGAGATCATGACCGTGGTGCCCGACGGTGAAGGCGAGCACCTTTGGGTTGAGATCGAAAAAACCAACTGGAACACCGAGGACGTGGCTCTGTGGCTGGCCAAGCAGGCCGGCGTGCACCGGCTGGCGGTGGGCTATGGCGGCCTCAAGGACCGCCGCGCGGTGACCCGGCAGTGGTTCAGCCTGCACCTGCCCGGCAAGCCGGACCCGGAGTTCGAGGCCGCCGAGGGGCTGGTGATCCACCGGGCCCTGCGCCACCGCCGCAAGCTCAACCGGGGCACCCATCGCGGCAATGCCTTCCAGCTACGGCTGCGCCAGGTGGAGGCGGACCGGGAACGGCTGGAGTCGATTTTGCTGGCGGTGGCCGGGCAGGGTGTGCCTAACTATTTCGGCGAACAGCGCTTCGGCCGGGACGGCGCCAACTGGACCCGGGGGCGGGCCTGGCTGCTGGGCGGCGAGGCGCCGCGCAAGCGCACGCTGCGCAACTTCTGGCTGTCGGCGGTGCGCTCCGGCCTGTTCAACGCGGTGTTGGCGGAGCGCGTCCGCGAGGGGGTCTGGGACCGCCTGCTGGACGGTGACCTGCTGCGCCCGGACGGCAGCCGGGGCCTGTTCTCCGCTGACGACGACGCCAACGCGGCGGCCCGGGTGGCCGCCGGCGAGGTGCACCCCACAGCCCCTTTGCCGGGGCGGGCGGGCATGGCATCATCGGCGGCTTGCGAGCGGCTGGAACAGCGGGTGCTGGGGCCCCATGGGCCCCTGATCGCGGCCCTGGGGGAATTGGGCCTGGAGGCGGAACGGCGGGCCACCCGTCTGCCGGTGACCGGGCTGGAATGGCACTGGGCCGGTGATACGCTGGAGCTGGCGTTGAGCTTGCCCACCGGCGCCTTCGCCACCTCGGTGCTGGCGGAGTTGTTGGCCACCCGGGTGCCGGCGCTGGATCGCGGCTGAAGCCGCGATACCCGATGGAATTCGGGCGCACCAAAAATGAAACGGGGATGGGGGATCCACCGACGGACATGGACACGGAATTGCGCGGCATTGGCATGACATCGGCGAGAACCCGGGAGCGGCTTATCAACCGGCTGCGGGACGTCGGCATCGAGGACGAACGGGTGCTGGAGGTGATCCGCACCACGCCGCGCCATTATTTTATCGACGAAGCCCTGGCCCACCAGGCCTACGACGACACCGCCCTGCCCATCGGCCACGGCCAGACCATTTCCCAGCCCTGGGTGGTGGCGCGCATGACCGAGCTGCTGATCGCCGAGCGGGTGCCGGAAAAGGTGCTGGAGATCGGCACCGGCTGTGGCTACCAGACCGCGGTGCTGGCGGCGCTGTGCGGCCAGGTGCATTCCGTGGAGCGCATTCGCCCGCTGCAGGATCGCGCCCGCCAGCGGCTGATCAGCCTGGGGCTGGCGCGGGTGCAGCTCAAGCACGCCGACGGCGGCTTCGGCTGGAAAGCGGCGGCGCCCTTCGACGGCATCCTGGTGGCCTGCGCCCGTCCGGAAATTCCCCGGGAACTGCTCGACCAACTGGCCGATGGTGGCCGCCTGGTGATGCCGGTGGGCGACCGCGTCCAGCATCTCACCGTGGTGGACCGGGTGGGCGATGAGATTCATACCCGGCAACTGGATGCGGTGCGTTTCGTGCCGTTCCAGCGGGGTGTGCAATGAAGGCCCGGCCCGGTGTCTATCTGCGCGGCCTGGCCATGGGCGCCGCCGATGTGGTGCCCGGTGTGTCCGGCGGCACCCTGGCGCTGATCACCGGCATCTATGAAGAACTGATCGATACCCTGGGCGGCATCGGCCCGGGTTTGCTCGGCGTTTGGCGCCGGCAGGGCTTCGCCGCGTTCTGGCGGGCCGGCAATTTTACCTTCCTTTTCACTCTGCTGGCGGGGATTCTCACCAGCATCGCGCTGCTGGCGCGGATCATGACCTGGCTGCTGGCGCACCACCCGGTGCCGGTGTGGGCGTTCTTCTGCGGCCTGATTCTGGCCAGTGTTTTCCTGGTGCTGTCGCCGCTGAAAAAACGGGGCCCGCCACAATGGCTGGCCTTCGTGGCCGGCACCGGGGCGGCGGTGACGATCAGCCTGGCGCCCGGGCTCACCGTGTTCGGCGTGTCGCCGTTGGTCTTCTTCCTGGGCGGCGCGGTGGCCATCTGCGCCATGATCCTGCCCGGCATCTCCGGCAGTTTTATCCTGTTATTACTGGGTTTGTACCCATCCGTGCTGGCGGCGGTGGACGGCGGCGACTGGCCGTTGCTGATCAGTTTCATGGCCGGCTGCGCCTGCGGATTGCTGGCCTTCGTGCGGCTGCTCAAATGGCTGCTGCATCATTACCACGACACCGTGATGGCCCTGCTCGGTGGCTTCATGGCCGGCTCGCTGGTCAAGCTGTGGCCCTGGCGGCTGCCCCTGGACCAGGGCGTGGCGGAGCGCTGGCTGTGGCCGGCGGACTATGCCCGCGCCACCGGCGGCGCCAGTCATCTGGCGCTGGCGCTGACCATGATGGTGGTCGGGCTGCTCCTGGTGTGGCTACTTTCCTTTGCCGCGCCCGTGCATAATGAGGCGACCCCAACGGACGAGTAGTCTTTTGCGTGTTTGTCTTGTCACAGTGTTGTTGATGGCCCTGACCGGTTGCGCGGTAAGCAGCCCGCCGCCGGTGGTGGACATCTACCAGCAGGACCAGCGCGCCGGCAAGGTGACCTCCGGCAGTCACCGGGTGCAACGGGGCGAGACCCTGTATTCCATTGCCTGGCGCTACGGCTGGGACTACCGCTCCCTGGCCCGCGCCAACAGCATCGGCGCCCCCTATACCATTTACCCCGGCCAGGTGATTTCGTTCGCCGGCGCCAGCCCCCGGGAAACTACCCCGGAGCGCGGCACCGCGTCCAGTTCGTCCAGGGCGCCGTCCTCCGCCGGGGCCTCCTCGTCGTCCAGCCGTTCGTCCTCCGCCGCCACGCCGCCCCCGCCGCCGAAAACCAGCAGCCCGGCGGCCACCGGACCGGTGAACTGGCAATGGCCGGCCAGCGGCAAGTTGCTGGAGCGTTACTCCAGCGCCGCCGGTGGCCGGCGCGGCATCGCCATCGGTGGCCGCGAGGGCAGCCCGGTGGTGGCCGCCGCCGGCGGGCGGGTGGTGTATCGGGGCAGCGGTTTGACCGGCTATGGCAATCTGCTGATCATCAAGCACAACGACCGCTGGCTGAGCGCCTACGCCCACAACAAGAAGCTGCTGGTGAAGGAGGGTGACCAGGTGCGCGCCGGCCAGGAAATCGCCACCATGGGTGCCAGCGGCACCCTGCACACCCAGCTGCATTTCGAGATTCGCAAGGACGGTCAGCCGGTGGACCCGCTGGCCCTTTTGCCAAGGAAATCCTGACCATGAACGAACCGCTGGAAGAAGCACGGGCACGCCGCTTGTTGACCCTGGCCGCCAGCGCCTCGGTGGCCACCGCCCTGATTCTGATCGCGGTGAAGAGCGTGGCCTGGACGCTGACCGGGTCGGTGAGTCTGCTGGCCTCCCTGATCGATTCGATCATGGATTCGCTGGCCTCGCTGATCAACTTCGCGGCGATCCACTACTCGCTGGTGCCGGCGGACGACGAGCACCGCTTCGGCCATGGCAAGGCGGAGGCGCTGGCGGGCCTGGGGCAGTCGGTTCTGATCGCCGGTTCGGCGCTGTATCTGCTGCGCGAGGCGGTGCTGAAACTGCTCGACCCCCAGCCCATCGAGGCCACCGGCCTGGGGGTGGGGGTGATGGTGTTTTCCATCGTGCTCACCGCGCTGCTGCTGGTGGTGCAGAAATACGTGGTGCGCCGCACCGGCTCCACCGCCATCGACGCGGATTCGCTGCACTATCTCTCCGACCTGGCGGTCAACGCCGGCATCATCGTGGCGCTGGTGCTGAGCGGGTTCGGCTTTATCGAAGCGGACGGCCTGGTGGGGCTGCTGATCGCCCTCTATATCTTCTATTCCGCCGGCAAGATCGGCTGGGACGCGGTGCAGCTGCTGCTCGACCGGGAGCTGCCCGGCGAGGTCCGCGACGTGGTCGGCACCGTGGTGGGCGAGCATGAGCAGGCCCTGGGGTTCCACGACTTGCGCACCCGCCAGTCCGGGCGCACCCAGTTCATCCAGCTGCACGTGGACATGGACGAGCGGCTGTCGCTGCGCGAAGCCCACGACCTGGGCGAGCGCATCCGCGCCGACATCGTCGCCCATTACCCGGCGGCGGAGGTGATCATCCACCACGACCCGGTGCCCAACCCGCCCCACGTTCCGCTCGACCCGGATCGCGGCTGAAGCCGCTCCTACAGGATTCCAAAGCCGCTGTAGGAGCGGCTTTAGCCGCGATCAACCCGCCGGTCCGTGCGCATCCAGCATGGTTAAGACTCTGCCCGTCAGGCAAGCCCACGTTCCGGTTGATCCGGATCGTGGTTGAGGTGTGGGGTATCGCGGCTGAAGCCGCTCCTACAGGATTCCAAAGCCGCTGTAGGAGCGGCTTTAGCCGCGATCAACCCGCCGGTCCGTGCGCATCCAGCATGGTTAAGACTCTGCCCGTCAGGCACGCCCACGTTGCGGTTGATCCGGATCGTGGTTGAGGTGTGGGTTATCGCGGCTGAAGCCGCTCCTACGGCATCCTAAAGCCGCCTGTAGGAGCGGCTTCAGCCGCGATTAAGCCGTCGGTTCGCACGCATCCAGCATGGATAAGACTCTGCCCGTCAGGCAAGCCCACGTTCGGGTTGACCCGGATCGTGGTTGAGGTGTGGGGTATCGCGGCTAAAGCCGCTCCTACCGCATTCTAAAGCCGCCTGTAGGAGCGGCTTCAGCCGCGATCAACCGTGCCATCAAGCCGCTTCCCGGGCGGCGCGCAGTTTCGGTTTCACGGTGATCAGCAACGCCGGCAGCAGGGTCAGGTTGCTGAGCAACGCGATCAGCATGGCCAGGCTGGTCAGCAGGCCGAAGTACACCGTCGGGTTGAAGTTGGAGATCGCCAGGATCGAGAAGCCGGCGATGATCACCAGGGAGGTGTAGTACATCGCCTTGCCGATGGAGCCGTGACAGCGGCGCATGGTGGCCACATAGTCCCCGTCCCGGGGCCATTCTTCATGGTAGCGGTGCACATAGTGGATGGTGTCATCCACCGCGATGCCGATGGTGATGGCGGTGATGGTGATGGTCATCAGATCCAGCGGCAGGCCGAGCCAGCCCATCAGCCCCAGCACGGTGGCGGCGCTGACCAGACTGGGCACCATGCTGATCAGCGCCACCGGCAGGGACCGGAACAGCAACAGCAGCATCACCATGATCGCCACGAACACATAGCCCAGGGTCTTGATCTGCGAATCGAACAGGCTCTGCAGCATATTGTTGTAGAGCACCAGGGCGCCGGTCAGGTGCACCTGCTCCGGTTGCAGATCGAATTTGCTCACCAGATCGTTGTTGATCTTGTCCAGCAGGTCGTTGCGGTTCAGGCCCGGGTAGGAGTCCACCACCCGCACGCTGATACGAATCTGCCGGCCATCGTCGGACAGATAGGGGCGCACCAGCTGACCGCGCAGGTCGTCGGGGATAAAGCTGGCCAGCAGCATCAGCTGCACATAGCTGAGCGGGCCGCCGTTGATCTTCTTGGCCACCTCATAGGTGGTGGCGATGGACAGCACCTTGCCGGTTTCCGGCAACGACTTCAGATACTTCTCGATCTCGATGATCTGTTCCAGACGCTGCGGGGTGTACCAGTAGGCGCCCTGCAGATCCGGCCCGGCATCCGCCGCTTGCTTGGTGGCCTGGCCGGAACCGTTGCTGGCGAACGGGTCCTCGCCACCGCCGAAATCGTCTCCGCCGCCGGCGGCGAACGGGTCCTGCTCCACGGCGCCGAAGCCATCTCCGCCGGTTTTACCGGCGTCCCCGTCGGTGGCGCCGAACGGGTCCGCGTCCACCGTATCGAAACCGTCGGCGCCGGCCTGCTGATCGGCACCGGTGTCGTCGCTGGAACCGGATGAGCTGTCGCCGGAAGCGGCGGAGGCGGCCGGGCGGGGCGGCGCGTCGATCACGATATCCAGGGGCGTGGTGCCGCCCAGCTTACGGTCGATCTGCAGCATGCCCTGATAGATTTCCGTGTCCTTCTGGAAATAGTCGATAAAGCGGTTTTCCACCGTCAGGCGGGTCATGCCCCACAGCGCCAACGCCATGCCGACCAGGGTCAGCACCAACAGGGTGGCCCGGTGGCGCTCGGTGACGCCGGCGAAGCCCAGGGTCACCCGGCGGGTGAAATCGCGGCCCTGGGGCGGCTGTCCCGGCGACAGCCGGGCGAGCAGGGCGGGGAACACCAGAAAGCAGGTCACCAGGGCCACACCCAGGCCCAGGGTCATCATCCACCCGAAATCGATCACCGGGCGGATGTCGCTGATCACCAGGGACGAAAAGCCCACCATGGTGGTAAGGATCATGTAGACGCTGGGGCGCATCATATGGGCGGCGGTTTCGCGCAGCAGCCAGGCCTGGGTGGCGTCCGGGTTTTCCTGGTGCAGTTCCCGGTAGCGCACGGTCAGGTGGATGGTGATCGACATGGTGATGATCAGCAGCAGCGACAGGTAATTGCTGCTGATCACCGTCACCTTCCAGTCCATGAAACCGAGCCAGCCGGTCACCACCAGGGCGGTCACCGCGCAGCACATCAACGGCACCACCACCCAGCGCGGCCGGCGGAAAATCAGGAACAGGGTGATAATCAGAAAGATCAGTACGCCGAGACCGAAGAATTCCAGGTCGGACTGGATAAAGCCGATCATGTCCGAGGCGATCATCGGCACGCCGCCCAGGAACAACTGGGCCTGGTCCCGGTAGCCGTCCATGATGCCGCGAATGGTCTCGATGCGCTGGGTGGTGCGCGCCTGCACCTCGCTGTTGTAATCGCTGAAGCGGGCCGTCACCTGTTCCAGCTCCGCCGCCTCGGCGTCGCTCAGCTCCCCCTGGCGTTGCTTGTCGCGCAGGGCGTTGCGGCGGTTGAGCAACTCAAAGAAATGCTCGTCACGCTGGAAGGTGACCAGCATGGCCGTGGTGCGGCCGTCGTCGCTGACCAGCAGGTCCTCGTAAAGCGGGTTCTCCTCGGTGAATTCCCGTTTCGCCAGATCCAGATCCACATTGTTGTCGAGCAGGGTCCGGTAGCCGCTGGAGAGGTCGGTGAATTCCACCTTGGGGCTGAACAGCAAGGGCACGTCCAGCAGGGTGTACACCGAGGCCACCTGGTCCACGCCCTTCAACTGATCCTGCAGTTTTTCCAGGTTTTCCAGGGTGTCGCGCTGGAACAGCGGCCGATCCTTGGGCGTGTAGGTGATCACCAGGAAATCGCTGCCGCCATACTGCTTGGCGATTTGCCGGTAATACTCCAGCGCCTGATCGTTCTCCAGGGTCAGGGATTCGGCGGACGCGTCCAGCTTGAAATGGCGGGCCTGCCAGGCGGCGGTGCCGCACACCAGCGCCACCACCAGCAGCCAGAACAGGGGGTGGCGCAACACCAGGGCGCAATAGGCGCGGAACAGTCGAGACATCATGGGAATTTCCGGTTGATAAGACCTAGAACATGGCCGCGAATTCGGCGGCGAAACGCTGATCAAAACGATGGATCAGACCACCGGCGGGCAGTGTCAGCAGGGTCAGCAGGCCCTCGGACCACTCTTCCTGGAGCACCCGGCAGCCGCCGGCGCCGTCATCGAGAAAGGTGAAGCGGTGGATCAGCCGCGCCATGGGCAGATCCAGGCCCCAGGCGATGCATTCGTTTTCCCGGTATTCGTGTACCCGCACCACCACCGGCGCCGGCGGCAGACGGGGCAGGTCGGCGACGAACAACAGGGCGGCGCCGGGGCGCCATTGGCCGCCGAATAGCCGTGCATGGCGCACCACCGAACACCAGTCGGACCAGTCCTGAACCTGGCTGAACAGGGAAAAAGCCTGGCGTGGGGAAGCGCGGGTGCCGGTCACTTCGTCGATGAAGTAGCGTTTCAGCATAACGTCCTCGTCCTTCGGTGGGCTCCAAGAGTACCCATCCTGTTTCCCGGTCACCAGCGGCATGTGCCGGGGCCTGTTGACCGGTGCGACCGCCCGGTGAAATTTCGGGTCAATGCAGGCACGGTGGCATCATCGTCCCATAGGGGCCACGGAAGACCGCGACCAACCATAACAAGAAAGACAACAAGGATAATGAAAGAGGGATCGCCATGGTGGGAAAGCACCTGCCCGCATCCGCCGTCGACGGGTATTCGCCGCCGGGGCCGCTTGAGCGGCTGTTGGCCGGCGCCATCGACGCGGAACGGGACCCGAATCCGGGTTTGCGGCTTGGCCGCGAGCTCCATTACACCAGCCTGCATCTGCCCGGCCATCTGATGGCCGCCTCCGCCACCCTGGAACAGGCCCTGGATGCCTGGTTCCGTTACCAGGAGCTGGTGGTGCCGGAGCTGGAATTCAGGCTCAGCCGTGGCGAGCATCACTGCGCCTTGACCGTGGACGCCAGCGACCCACCGGACTCCGCCACCGACCCGGACGGCTCCCTGGACCGCGACGACCTGCTGGTGGCCGCCCTGGTGGCGGTGGGGCGTTCGCTGTTGGGTGGGCGCCTGCCGATTCACCGGGCCCTGCTGCGCCGTCCGGTGCCCGCCACCCCCAGTGACCATGAACGCTTTTTCGACTGCCCGGTGCGCTTCGGTGCCGCCCGCAACGGCATCGAATTTTCCCCGGCGCTGCTCGGCCAGCCGCTGCCCGGCGCCCGGCCCCGCTACCGGCGCCACCTGGAACACCGGGCCGGGCTGCTGCTGGCGCGGCGGCAACGGGAGGGCGGCATCGTGGCGCGGGTGCGAGCCCGGTTGCGGGCCGGCCTGGGCCACGGCGCCGTCACCGTGGAACGGGTGGCCGAGGATCTGGGCATGACACCGCGCACCCTGCAGCGGCGCTTGCGTGATGAGGGTATCCAATTCGCCCGGCTACGCGATCAGGTACGCATGAAATGCGCCTGCCAGCATCTGCTCGCCGACGGCTGCGATATGCAGGCACTGGCGCTGTATCTGGGCTTTTCCGACACCGCCAACTTCTACCACGCCTTCAAACGCTGGAAAGGCTGCGCCCCGGGGGAGTACCGCCGCCGCGCCCTGGCTTCCTGAAGCGGCGCCCCGGGTCTGGCCGGGGGCCCGCGCCGGTGCCTATCATGGCGGCCCTGGAAGACGGCACCCCGGTGGTGTTCGACCCGGCGGAACCGGGATTTCAACACCGCACTCGCCTGTACAACCTGTATCATTTAACCACCGCCCCTACACCGGGGCGATCCAGTCCACCGCCGAGGCGCTGTCGCGGCACTGAGCCCTGCCGGGCAGCGACTACCAAAGAGACCGCGAATGCAGATCGTCGCCGACGAAAACATGCCCGCCCTGGAACCCTTCGAGGCCCGGGGCACCGTCACCCGTGTCAACGGCCGCACCCTGGACCGTGACGCCCTGGAACACGCCGACGTGCTGCTGGTGCGCTCGGTGACCCGTGTCGACCGGGCGCTGCTTGAGGGCACCCCGGTGCGCTTCGTCGGCTCCGCCACCATCGGCACCGACCACGTGGACCGGGCCGCCCTGGACCAGCTGGGCATTGCCTTCGCCCATGCCCCCGGCTGCAACGCCCGGGCGGTGGCCGAGTATGTGCTGCAGGCCCTGCTGCTGGCCTGCCAGCGACAGGGCCGCACGCTCCATGAAAGCCGTATCGGTGTGGTTGGCCTGGGCAACGTGGGCGCCCGGGTGGCCGCCTGGCTGAACGCTCTGGGCGCCACCGTGATCGGTTGTGACCCGCCGCTGGCCCGCCAAGGCGCCCGCGCGCCGGTGCCGCTGACCAGCCTGGACGCGGTGCTGGACGCGGACCTGATCACCCTGCACGTACCGCTCACCAAGGAGGGCGAGGACGCCACCTATCATTTGCTGAACGCGGAACGCCTGGCCCTGCTCGGACCGGAGCAGACCCTGATCAGCACCTGCCGGGGAGCGGTGATCGACAACCGGGCCCTGGCCCGGCAACTGGCCGCCGGCCAGGGCCCGCTGACGCTGCTGGACGTGTGGGAGAATGAGCCGCGCCCGGACCCGGCGCTGCTGGAACGGGTGTGGCTGGGCTCGCCCCATGTGGCGGGCTACAGTGTGGAAGGAAAGTGGCGGGGCACCGCCATGCTCCATGATGCCTGGTGCCGCTGGCGCGGGGAGCAGGCCCCCGGCGCCAGCCCGCCGGTCAGCGGCGACACCCTGGACGCGCCGGTGCATGACGAAGCGGACCTGCTGGCGCTGCTGCGGCGCGCCTACCGCCTGCACGAGGACGACCGCCGCCTGCGTGACGCCCTGGCCGGCGACGACCCGGGCAGCGCCTTCGATGGCCTGCGCAAGCACTATCCGGCCCGCCACGAACTGCTCTACTGGCAGCACCGGGGGGAGGTGGCGGCGCCGTTTCAGCCGCTGGTCAGCCGGCTGTTCGCGGCGGAGTG
>CENV01019830.1_pt1 | contig 12719 bp, 7 predicted proteins | sample 530231 | NCBI WGS metagenome assembly CENV01 (sample SAMEA2619815, study PRJEB7988) | marine metagenome | biome: marine biome (ENVO:00000447); feature: surface water layer (ENVO:00002042); material: "saline water (ENVO:00002010), including plankton (ENVO:xxxxxxxx)" | depth 5 m | reverse complement strand
TTAATGCATGGCGATAGTGGCAATGGTCTAAATGAAATCTTAAATAAAAAAATAATAAAAGATCTTAAAATTTATAGGCACAGAATTTTAGAACACAATAGAACTCATCCCACTATAGACTTAAACGAACCGATAAAAAATGACGAGGCTAAATTAGTTGTTAACACTACGGACCAAAAAAATGGAAGGCTGCTGTCAAAAACACAGATAGATTCACAAACTTCTATCCCTGTTGGTTCGATAAGTGAGATAGATGTAGATTTGCCACTTTTAGATAACTACCTGTCTAATGCCATAAAGTGTTACACTGGCACAGATATTGGAACTCCAAAAAGTGGAGAGTACGTGTTTTCTGTAGAAGCAACAATGGACGATCCAATATCGACTTGGCTAGACGATAGGCTAAGAAGTATAGAGAGAATCTTGTATGATCAGGTAGATTCTTATTGCTATAACGATTATGTTGTATGCAGTAAGAAAAGTAAAAATTTATTTAATTCGAATACAAATAGGTTTAATCAAGCTGGAATTTCAACATTAAATAATATGTTTGGAGCAGGATTTTCATATAATAAAATATATCAATTTTTTTATATTTTACAAAAATTTGTATCATTTAAAAGTGATAAAAGAAAAGCTGATTTGTTTTCATTCTTAACAACAATTTCTTCTGTTGAATTTGGAAACCCAACTGGTGTTGATATTGCCTTTAAGGCGATGGAAGATATTTATAGAAAAATTTTAAATGTTCGTAATTCTACAATAAAATATCAAAAAAACACAGATTCATTAGGAGTAGAATCTGTGCATGTAAACTCTAGAAAGGCTAGAAGTTATACGATTGATCATAAATTTAAAACAAAGATAAATGCAAATATCGATCATTTAACTGGATACGATTTTTTGTCTCTAGGCGACACTGCAAAAGAAGATGCTAATGTTTCTGTGGGTCTAAAAACATTAACAGCGATTGAATATGACAATAGGATTTCTTTAGAAACATCAAGGCTATTCCCAGAAATGCCGAGTGCAGTTGTTGACACTAATGATATGCAAAAAAATATAGCAATACACAAAGACGAAAACATATTGAATCCAGCAGACTCAGTAGGATTTACAAAATACGCATATTTAAGCCCATCTGTAATTAACTTTAATAATTCTAAATCACAAAAAATCTTGAACAATGGTTCGTTAAATTCAGATATTGACTTAGCCAACAATGCCTTTTTAAATATTGTTAGATACAACGCTTTAAATACACAAGATTTTGATTCTAGTGTGAACAATGAAGATGCTAGAGGCAGAACTAGGAGCAAATTTGCCAGAAAAGACATAAATAGTGAAATGAAATATGACACATCTTATTTAATGGCTAATAATCAAGTATCGATTAAAACAAAAAGTGGGCAAGATATTTCAAAATCTAATGCAGATATAACTACTATGCTTTTAACGATCATTCAGCAAAAGTATTTTAATGTTTTTAGTGATTCATCTTCAAAGTGGGACTATTACACAAACCCAAAAGAAGTATATAGAGAATTTTCTGATTGGATCGAAAAAAGAAAGCAAGATAACTTATATGAATATTCAAACTCTCCCCTAAAAAGAGCGCCAAATCATGTAAAAGCACTGTTTTTGCATTTGGATTATGAAAAAAAGCTGAACAATCCATCGTTTGAATCTTTAAAAAACCAGCTTCAAGCTAGAAAACCCGAGGCTTATGAATACCAAGTCAGCCAAGAAAGAGTTTCTCCTTTGGATGCAAAAGATTTTTTGATTGCAGATTCAAAGCCAATTGAAAAAAATAAGGTTTTCTACCAAACACCAGAATTTCTGTCATTTTTTATTTTAAATTTCAAAAAGATTGTTAAAGTGGAATATTTAATAGGATATGATAATTCAGATATTAATAATCCAATATGGCAAGAAATGACAAATGATGCTTGGAAAGTTCTCACAGGGCGTGGTGGTAATATTATGTGCAGAATGATTCCATATCAAAAAGAACTTTATGGTATAAAAGAGTATGATTTTTTAAATATGCCAATTTACAATGAACATTTTGTTATTAATTTTGCAATAAATAATAATAGTGAAGCGAACAGTGTAAGCGGGGTTGTTGAAGAGCCAAGAGATATGCAAGTATACATCAATGGAAATACGAGACTTATATTGGCAACAAGAAACAAAATGCAAAACCCCAGCATCATGAATGTCCCTAGATACACTGGAAGAAGATCTGAGAGTTTTAGTAGAAACAGATCTATAGCCCAAATGGTGCCAATGGGAATTGCCGAGGCTCTAGATCGAGCAACACCGATGCAAAACAGGCAAACAAATCAAAACAGACAAACAAATCAAAACAGACAAATGACTCCGATGCGGCAAGCTACAGATAACATGACAAGTGCTGGAAATAATAATTTGTATTAAATGTGTTGCATTTTAAGGTAAACGAAAATGACAAGCAAGTATCTCAAAGAACTCCAAAATGATTATTCGATCCAAAAGCGGCTGTATAATAGTGACATATATTATCCAGTCCCAGATAAGACTGGAATTTTGATTAAAAATGGAAACAACTGGGCTTTTGCCGATGCCGACAAACAGAACATTTATATTGAACATGTATTCAAGTCAGATACTAGAGTGCAAAACGCTCCCGCATCCGCGTTCGGCGGTTTGTATATAAAAAAAGGAAGTGAATTAGACCCTTTTCGCCAATCAATTGGTAAATTTTGGGGATATACGCCTGACAATGATGGGACTTTGGCATATTACTACACTGCTAAGGATAGCAATACCCCGGCTTTCGCATGGCTAGGCGACGAAACCGCCCAAGGCAACACAATTTCTTTTCCAACCAATTATAAACAACAAGTACCTTCAATACAGAATTATTGTGTAACGTCTACAGGTCCAGCAACTGAGTTTTTCAATGACCCAGAGATATGGCCAGCAGGTTCATACGCTGATACCCTTGATATGCGAAGAAAGGCAACAAGGGTATTGTTGCAGTTTTCTGATGGTGATTTAATTCAAAATAGATTTTCAATGATTTCTTTGTTCTGCGACATTAAGAAGAAATATGAACAGACCTTCTACGGTGACAATATCATAACAAAAGACGATCTACCAGAGGTTATTAAAATAAAAGCTATCATTGAGATTCTCAAGGGTGAATTAAAACTAGTACAAGCTGCATTGGAAAATATGGAAGCTATGGAAAGCCAAGCAGCCAGCGACCCTGATGGTGTCTTTGAATGCGACCCAGACCTCGCCATGAGTCTGGGAATCTCTTGCGATGAATTGCAACAATTGATGGAACAGGCACAGGGAGAGGTCGGCTCTGGCGGAGGAGCTGGAGGAATCGAAACTGATTTTCTACTGATGGAATCCGATCTAATCAATGAAGACCTAGATGATAACGGCATTCCAAAAGGAAAAATACCGCGTTTAGAATACCTACTAGACCAAATACCAGATCCAGCAGGTTTAGAATTGCGTTTTCCTCCAACAGACTACGTAGACATTGGCGAATTTGAATACGTTCCCCTGAATTGGAACCACAATAGTGTTTTGAAAAAATCCGGGACAATATTTGACCCCGCAGGAAAATTTAACGAACTACATGGCTTCCAAACTTGGAACGATACAGTCGTAGAAGAGGGTGATGATGTATATACTGAGTTGTTTAAAGAAGTTGCAACTAATATGTGGGAAACATTTTCCTTATATACCTTTAACCAAACTATTGTGAAAAGCAATTTAGATGCTTTCTATGATTTTGACCTTAAAACATATAGGTACCCGGAATATGTAAATGTAACGATATCGACAACAGGCGAGTCTATTTATAACCCAAATGTTTTGAATAGGGAAGGAAGGTATTTTGACAGCCATTTTGCAATGAATCTTCCAATGTCGTCCAAAGCGATGACATTTGCTGGTTTCGAAGACGGCACTAAGGAGTATGTTGAGATAACACCTGTTTATAATTACTATTCAAGGTACTATGAAGAGTCAACTAAACAAGGCGAAGTGAATGTTATCGGCTCAGATAGTTTGTACGAAATACCAGAGACATTCTATCCATCAATTTATGATGTTGGAATACAGAAAAATCAAATTGGCGAAACAGCCGAAACATTAATAAGCGCAAAGCCAAATACAGAGAACGATTTTTCAAAGTTTAAATTTGAAGATCTTGGTTATAAAATTTTAAATTGTGGATTACCCGGTCTTGCGCCTGCTGCCGGTGGTGATGAACCTTTAAGTCAAAAAGCCGGAATTCGAGAGTACTTTAATATTCTTTTTAATTCTATCAAAAAAGAAGATGTGATGGCTTTTGACTCCTTAAAAAATCAATTCCCTTTTTACATAGATATAGAATTTAGAACAGATAAGAAAAATGTGTTTAGTAACGTTTTTAATGATCCCGGAATAACAAAAAGGCTAATGGGAACTTTAATATCTAATTTTTTTGACTACACTAAGCAAAATACTAATATCTTTCCCAGTAAAGAAGAAGTGATAGGATTTAAACTTGATAATGCCATTCCGGGAGGGATGAGATATTACGACCCATACGACACGACAGGTTATAATAAATATGTCGAATTAGGCGAAGGCGCAACGGGTCAGACAAGCGCAAAGATATGTGCCAATAACATTTATACTCTCGTTAGTAAAAATCAATTTATAAAATATGTCAAACCAACCGAAACAACGGCAACATTTGTTATTGACAGCGAAACAACTCCAGTGGGGGATTCCCCGATTGTCGGGGACGACGAAACAGACGGAAGCATCGGATTTGGAGAATTAGTTAGAGAATTTAATTTAAATGAATGGGTCGATCAATATCTTAAATATTATAGTGACAAAAACTCCGAAGACAATCAATTGTGGAAAGAATATGTTTGGGATCCTGTAACAGCAAATGCCTCTTCTAAAGTATTTTTTAATATTGTGAACTCAAGTGGCGCTCCCGGAAATACAAACGCCCTCGCGTCCCAAGTTATGAATAGTCAGATCGTTAACTTTAGTGATGAATATGCAGAAAGTGTAGAAGAGAGATTTAGAAACTATGACAAAATCCTCCAAGGCATACAAGCATACGACGAAACGCTATTTTATAGAATTGAAAAAAGAGCAGTCCTTGAAGAAGCCAGCCACGAGGCGCAGGGTCCTGTGTTGCAAAATATTTGGTTTGTAAAGAAAGATACAGATGATGATATTATCAAATACATTGATACACAAGTGAAATATGGTAAAAAGTACGAATATATTGTATATGCGTATCAAATAGTTGTTGGGACAAAATACGGCTTTCAATTTGAAAATTATCTTTATAAAGATGCTCCTTGGACAGACAATTACGGTTACCTTCCAATACCAGAAGACACGGATCTCTATAACACTGTTACTACTGGCTTACAAAACCTCGAAGAAACTACTGAAGGCGAATCCACGACGTTTGGTACGGAAACTGAGATCAATATTCCGGGCTTTCAACAATCAGCAGAGGACGATGCAATAGAAATTTTCCAAGCGCAGACCCCGAAAGCGAAATATTTTTTAAGCATTCTTGAAACTGCAAACAAGCGCGACTTTGAATACTTCGGCGATGAAAGCGCTGATCTTGTATACAATGGTCAATTGAAGGGTTCCGCCGCAGACCCAACAAAAAATGAAAAATATGGTTCGAACGTATTTTTTACACAAAGAACATATGCCATGGGAGAGATGTATGAAGAGAATTTGGCAATTTTTGATGTGATATGCGAACCAGACGTTAAATTAGTAGAAATACCAATTCACAAGAAAGTGGTGGCGATAAGTGATGCACCTCCAACACCACCAGAGGTGGATATAATACCATTAAATGGCGAACAAAACAAGGTTAAGATTAATTTTTATCCCGGATCAGTAGACAGAGAGCTGATCCCTGTCCCGTTGCTCGAACAAGACGATTCAAAATTTTTAGACATTAGAAAAGCACAAGGTAGAGATATTTTAAAAGCATCCGCCTTCTCCGCTCCCTACACGCCGGGAAAGCAGTATCCACTTGAATATTATGTTGAGCCAAGATTAATGTTTAAAACAGATGATCATCCGATAAGATATGAAATTTACAAAACGGAAACACCTCCGCATACCGTCGGTAATCTTGTACTTCAAAGAATTAAAATAGATGCAAAAAAGCAAAGCTCATATACAGATACTATTGAGCAGAATAAAAAGTATTATTATTTATTTAGATCTATAGATGTACACGAAAATCCGTCAAACCCATCTCCCGTTTATCAAGTGGAAATGGTAGAAAACTCAGGTGTGGCTTATCCGGTAATTTCTATTTACACACCACCACAGGAGTTAAAGCAAATAAAATCAAAACCTTTTAAGAGATATCTAAAGATAGATCCAGCTCCATTGCAAAATACATTAAATATGTCTGAGTCTACTATAAGCGGTGGGAAAGGTTTAAAAGATGCAGATTCTGCGGTCGAAACTATTAACAACAATATTGTATTGGGAGAGAAGGAGGATAAAATTTTTAATTTTAAACAACATCTTGCGGCAGGGGATGACTCTAAAGAATTTAAATTTAGGATTAAATCGAAACACACTGGAAAAGCTGTAGATTTAAATATCAAATTTAAAATGAGAACAGAAACCGTAAATCAGAATATTCCATCTTGTGGTGATAATGGTTTCGTCGAATACAATTACCCAGAGATTACTTCGGATGACCTTGAATGATAATTTAAATGAGTTAAACAAAAAAACTTAACTATTTATATCAAAAGACTAATTATAAAGGCAATATACACATTTTAGGAGAAAATAAATGGCTTTTTTAGATAACAGTGGAGATATTATTTTGGATGCTGTCCTTACTGACGCTGGCAGAGCAAGATTGGCAAGAGGAGACGGGTCTTTTAAGATTGTAAAGTACGCCTTTGCAGATGATGAAATTGATTATTCAAAATATGATTTGGACGCTGCGAATGGCTCTGCTTATTTTGACATCGAAATTTTAAAAACTCCAATTATCGAAGCTTTAACAAATAACACTTCTACAATGAAAAGTAGATTGTTATCCATTCCAAAGACTAATCTTTTTTACATGCCTTCGATGTTGATAAATCAAAATACGGTAGGAACAACACTTAGTCCTCAAACAGACACAGCCAATAGCTACATTGTTTCTGTTGATTCTCAAACAGACCAAATGTTCACTGGGGACAATAAAGTTTTTGGAGATTTTAATTTAAAAAACAACGGGATATTTCTTTCCAATACAGATACAGCAACAAATCAGACTGATCCAAAGTCAATATTGGTTGATCAAGGGATAAACAACAATGCGGTAAATAAGAATTTTACAATTGATCCTACACTAAAAGAAACGCAATACATTGTAGAGATTGACAATAGGCTTGGATCAATTGCGGATAGTCAAAGTGTAATACAAGCTTATTCATTTTTAGATGACGATAACATAGCATCATATAGCTTTGGAACTGATTCTGCACTAGTAACTTCCCTCAATGGTTCTTCGGACACCCCGCTTCAAGGGGCGAGGGGGACAAGGATACAATTTAGAATTAACCCCTCAATTGAACTGAATAGTTCCACATACCTTTTCACACTTTTGGGAACTGAGGATTCTTTGAATTTTAACTCTGCCGGTGCTCAAAACTTCTATAGAATCGATTCAAGTGTTAGGATAACTGGTGCAACAACAGGGTACAGATTAGATGTGCCAATTACTTTCCTTAAGAAGAAAGTATAATAACTAAAATACAGGTAAAATACTATGGCAACAAGTTTTAAAAGTTTTTTAAATAACGATGTAACAACAACAAGAACATTACTACATGAATCAATTCCAATTACTGGTTCTATTGTTTCTGGTACTTACAATCAGGGAAGTTCTACCACAGAGACAAACATTAAGAATTACTCACACGGACTGTTTCAGTCTGTATATGATTATCCTTATTTAAGTTCTTCTGCAAACCACATTTTCGATATCACCGTTGGGTACTCAAACGTCTCCAATTTGTCCTCCTCGACAAATACACAAAACGCTGATAAAATCAATATTTACAATCAAATGGCGCAGCTTTTGGTAGGACATGACCACACAGGCTCCATTAGAGAGTTTGATGAAGACGGAGACCTTTCGGGTGGCGATAAGCTAAGAGAGTGTTATTTTTTAAATTTTGCTAGACTTTTGCAAAAAGATGAGATCAAAAAAGGTTCTTTCGATTTACAGCTTGGCGTAGATTCTGCTGTCACTTTTGACGGGACTACCTTTGAGAAAAGTTTTTCAATTAGAGATTTGAGCGGCTCCACAGGCTACAAGGTAAATTCCCCAGCAGGAGAATATGGTATTTTATATGCTACTGCATCAAATTTGTTCCACGGAACAACACCATTACTTAAGTATCACCACCATGGCATCCCTTGTGGCTTGATTTTTTATCAAGCAGGAGTCGCTGTTATATCTGGCTCTGTTTTCCTAGATGAAGCAGACGGAGGAATTATAAATAACGCTAGTGGTAGCGTTCGTTTAGGCAATCCCCTTGAGAAATTTGCGGGTGATGCCGGAGGCGCAGGATTAAATTTTATGACTGGATCATCAATCTCTGGGTCTGCTGATGCGATTAGAAATAGAATTAAAAGCGTTACATTCAATAACACAACAGAACTAAATTCTACGGTTTATTTTGCTAGAGCAGGTCACAGTGAATTCAATTACAGTTCAAACCCGACCTATATTAGCAATGACGCTGCCACACAAAGCCAAATCAGGGTTAAAAACAGCAGCCTAGATCAGCCAGTCTCATACATTACAACTGTTGGTCTTTATTCAGCTGATAATGAGTTGTTGGCGGTAGCAAAAGTTTCTGAACCCCTTAAGAAAACTCCAGACACAGAGTTGACCTTAAGGGTTAGATTGGACTATTAAGCAGGAGGTTTCGCCTGTGCCATATTACCCATTCGGTCAAGACGATGTAATCAGAAATACAATCAAAACATTTCCAAAAACTTCTTTTTATGTATATGATGAAAAAGTATATTACAATGCTCACCCATCTAGCAGCGGAAGCATATCAGAAGGACAGCCCATAAACCATGTCCCGGTTGGAAACTTAAGTCTTTATGAGTATAATGTTGATAGACCAAGCGATGGACTCATACACCCCTTTTTGGTTAAAAATGGAACCTTAATCTCATTTAAAACTGTAACCGATTCAGATTTTAATGACATGGATTATGGGGAAACCATAGTTGGCTCATATAATATGTCTGCCAGTATTACTAGAAATTACTACAACGGTACTTCTAGGGATAAAATAGAAGCACTTAAAAATACTACAAATTATTATAAAACAAACAGCCCACACTATGCTTATACATCTGATTTGGGCGATGGTTGGAACAAGGGCGAGCAAGATGTCAATCTGATTAGCATCCCCTCTATTTTCTATGGCTCTCAAATAAAAAAAGGATCATTAGAGCTTAATTTCTATGTTTCTGGTGTTCTTATCGGAACTCTTAAGGATGAAAGACAAAACGGAGAACTAATCCAAACAGGACCAGAAGGAAGCCCCGGTTCAGGCTCAGTGGCTGGCGTGTCACTCTACAACGAAGGTTTCTTAATTTTGACCGGATCGTGGGACCTATCAGGTGGAACCCACACCGAAAAATATAATGGCACAACCTTATTGAGTCCTTCGTGGCGTTATTTTGGTGTCGGAGCACAAGATGGCGTAACAATACCAAGTCAAAAATCTGCTTGGTCATTGGACTTTAGGGGCACAACAAGAACACAAGTTGTAACAATGTTTGCTAATGCCCCAAAAGGCATGATTAATCACTCAAATAATCCAACATATATCACTTATGGACAAGCGTCTCAAACAACTGGGTCAAGTTATTATATAGAAGACCCATCTGCTGAAATTAAGAATATTGTAAGCTCTTCTTATGGTGACGAACCGCCAATGTTCAGCAAAGAAACCTACATTTCTAAGATTGGCATTTATGATGAACACAGAAATCTTATTGCTATAGCCAAGCTAGCCACACCAGTTAAAAAAACCGAACAAAGAGACTTGACATTTAAATTAAAACTTGATATATAATAGCAAAGCTAAAGTGTGACTAAGTAAAAGGGCATTTTCGCAAACTATAAACTATTTATTTCGTTGGGTTATACCCTAACATGCATGTTAATTAATAAATAAAACATTTTAAACCTATAGGAGAAATAATAAAATGGCAGATAAATTACCTTTTAATGGACCCGTTGAATTAAACGGGGCCACAACAATCACTGGCGCTACAACAGTTAGCGGCGATATGACAGTAACAGGAATTCAATCACACACTAATGCTAGTGGAAAATATGTTAACGGACTTAATTTTGTAACGAAAAAAGTTGATGTTACAACAGGCGCAGGAAATGGACAAAAAGTTTTGTCTGGTGCAATTCACATACCTGCAAAATCGGTTATCAGAGAAGTTTCAGTGCAGGTTCACACAGGCTTGGCTTATGATTCCCCCGGAAATGCTGGAGCAGTGACGCTTGGTATCAAAGCAGGTACAGCCGCAGAGGGAGCGCAAATTGTGTCTCTTGATGCAGATTCATTAGCAACCGCTGGAACTTCTGTGGCAGCAGGTACTGGAACTAGTACAATAGACGGAGTGCACACGCTGCTCGGCGGAAATGCAAGGCTGGCTTTTGTTGGTTCTAAGGCAATTTATTTTGATGCTGCTGGCGAAGTTCATGTAACATTGTTGGCATCTGAGTCGGATAACGCATATACTGCTGGTGCAGTGACATTCACAGTTGAATTTGCGACCCTTGGAGGAAATGCGTAATATCGCATAAATATTTCCTAAACCATCAAAACAAGAAGCAGCCCTTTCGGGGGCTGCTTTTTTTGTTTACATTCCCTAATTTATCTACTATAATAACTAAATGATTTTAGGATTAGATATTTCAACTAGTATTATTGGTCTAACTATTATAGACAATGGCTCTATAATAAAAACATATGCATTAGATCTAAGAAACAAAAACAAGTACAAAGATATATTCGCTAAATACAACCAAGTTCAAGGCGAATTAATGGATATTCAGCGAGAATACAACATAACCCACATTTTTATTGAGCAATCCCTTCAAATGTTCCGCTCAGGTTTCTCATCAGCCAAAACATTATCAACCCTATCCTCGTTCAACGGGGTTGTGTCTTACCTCTGTTACAGAGAGCTAGGACTCAAACCAGAACATGTAGCAGCCACATCTGCTCGCAAGGTGTGCGGCATCACTGTCCCCAAGGGTCAAAAGGCGAAACAGGTGGTTGTTCAGTTTTTACTTGACAACGAGCCTCACTTTGTAGTAGAGTACACAAAATCAGGCAATATTAAGCCTCAATACTACGACATTGCCGACAGTATTGTAATAGCAAAAGCAGGGTGCGAACTTGTCAAGCAGCGAAAAGATAACAGTTCTTAAAGACTTCCTAGGAAGATACAACAGAACAGGGCAAGAATATCTTTTCAATTGTCCTAAGTGCAACCACCACAAAAAGAAACTCAGTGTAAATTTAGACAAAAATGTGTTTAAGTGTTGGATATGTGATTACAGGGGCAACAATATTTACCGATTGGTAAAGAAATACGGCACTTACGAGAATAAAAGCAAGTGGCGGGAGTTGGTTGATGGCATAGATCTCCTTGAGTTTGACTCAATCATTGAGAGCATTTTCCCCCAAGAAGAATTGGAAGAAGAAATTGTTGTAAATCTGCCTGAAGAGTTCGTATCATTAGCCAACAAGAATAACACCTTGCAGGCAAAGGCAGCAAAAAACTACCTGCTTAAAAGAGGGATTGATGAAAGTGACATTTTGTTTTGGAAAATTGGATTCTGCAACAGTGGTGAATATGCTGGTAGAATTATCGTCCCTTCTTTCAATGAGAATGGCGACTGTAACTATTTTATTGGCAGAACTTACCAAGATGATTGGAGAAAATACATGAATCCTCCCACTTCAAAGAGTAAGATAATTTTTAATGAACTATATATTGACTGGTGCGAAGATTTAACCTTGACAGAGGGTGTATTTGATGCTATAGTAGCTGGGAAGAATTCGGTACCCATATTGGGTTCGTCTTTAAAGGAACAATCAAAATTGTTTAAAAGCATTATTTTGAACGACACGCCAGTTTATGTAGCTTTAGATTCTGATGCCGAGGAGAAAGCTTCGTTTCTTATACAAAATTTAATAAAATATGATGCGGAGGTTTACAAAGTGGATGTATTTCCGTATAGTGATGTCGGCGAAATGCCGAAAAAGGAATTCCTGAAGAGGAAAAAAGCCGCAAGGCTAATGTCGTCGGAAGACGCATACTTACAAAAGTTTATCAGTACTTTTGATTTTTAAAAAAGGAGAATTTATTTAATGAAAAACTTGATTATTGCATCCATGCTAGTGTTTAGCATTGTTGGGTGCCACGAAGAGGAAGAAGCCGCAGACTGTGCCGAAGCAGTGGTGGCTGAAGAAGAGGTTGCTGAAGAGGAATCTGACGCTGCTGAAGAAGAAGCTGACGCTGAAGAAGAGGAAGCGGAAGAGTCTGAAGAAGCAGAAGAGGAAGCCGATGAAGAAGAGGCTGACGAGGAAGAATCC
>CENV01042355.1_pt1 | contig 12738 bp, 12 predicted proteins | sample 530231 | NCBI WGS metagenome assembly CENV01 (sample SAMEA2619815, study PRJEB7988) | marine metagenome | biome: marine biome (ENVO:00000447); feature: surface water layer (ENVO:00002042); material: "saline water (ENVO:00002010), including plankton (ENVO:xxxxxxxx)" | depth 5 m | reverse complement strand
TACGGCATGGAAGGCCCCGGCGGCTACCAGTTCGTGGGCCGCACCTTCCAGATGTGGAACCGCTTCCATAAAACCGACGCCTTTACCCAGCCCTGGCTGCTGCGCTTCTTCGACCAGATCCGCTTCTACGAAGTGAGCGCCGAGGAGCTGCAACAAATCCGCCGTGACTTTCCCAAGGGCCGTTACCCGTTCCGGGTGGAGGAAACCACTTTCAACCTGGGCCAATACCAGCGCTTCCTGGAAGACAACGACGCTTCGATCCGCGCCTTCACCGACGCCCGCAACCGGGCCTTCGACGAGGAGCTGCAACGCTGGGTGGAAAGCGGCCAGATCAATTTCGAATCGCAGCAGGACCTGAACGCGGACGAAGCGGACAGCCTGCCCGAGGGCACCCCGGTGGAATCCCCCACCGCCGGCAACATCTGGAAGCTCAATGTGGCCGAGGGCGACACGGTGGAACAGGGCCAGGTGGTGGCGGTGCTGGAATCCATGAAGATGGAAATCGAAGTGACCGCCCCGGAAGCCGGCAAGGTGGTGCACATCGCCCGCCAGGAAGGCCAGCAAATCAATGCCGGCCAGGCGGTGATGATTCTCGGCTGACCACGCTGGCTGTTGCCACCAGGACGCGGGCACCGCACAGTGCGCCCTGATCAAAAAGAAACGGGGGGGGTTATGGGGCACACCGGATACCGGCTGGGCGTGATCGGTGCGCTGCTGACGCTGCTCGCCACACCGGCCTGGAGCCAACGGGACAACAGTATGGATTTCGAACACGTGATCGGTGGTCCGGCAGCGCCGGCGTTGCAGCCTTATCCGGCCCGGGACGGCACCACCCTGCACTACCGGGAATACGGCGACGGTGAGCCGGAACAGGTGATCGTGCTGCTGCACGGCTCCGGCTATCACAGCGCCTATCTGCAACCGCTCGCCGCCGGCCTTGCCGAGCACGGCGGCGTCCGCGTTTATACGCCGGACCTGCGCGGCCACGGCCCGGCCCCGGCGCGCCGGGGCGATGTGGATTATATCGGCCAGCTCGAGGACGATCTGGACGACTTCCTGGGTCGGGTGCAACAGGCCCACCCGCGGGCGTCGTTGTTGCTGGCCGGCCATTCCAGCGGCGGCGGCCTGGCGATCCGCTACGCCGGCGGCGACCCGAAGGTGTCCGTGGACGGTTATATTCTGCTGGCGCCCTACATCCATCACAGCGCGCCCACCAGCGCGGAGAGCAACGCGGATTGGGCCAGCCCGAAAGTGCCGCGACTGATCCTGCTGGGCCTGTTGAATGGCGTCGGCATTACCGGCCTGAACCACCTCACCGTGATCGCATTCACTATGCCGGAAGCGGTGCGCAACGGCACCGAAACCCTGGCCTACAGCTACCGCCTGCAGACCTCCATGCACCCCCGCGACGACTACGGCGCGGACCTGGCGGCGCTGACCACGCCCACTCTGGTGCTGGCCGGCAGCGCCGACAGCAGCTTTAACAGCGACGCCTACGCGCCGCTGTTCCACGAGCACACCGATCAGGCCGAGGTCAAAGTGCTGGACGGTGTCGGCCACCTGGAAATCATCAAGCGCCCCGAAACCCGCCAGGCCATCCAGGCATGGCTGGACACCCCCCGGCAAAACACCCCGTAGGAGCGGCTTCAGCCGCGATTGGCGCGGGGTCGAAAGTGCGTAATCGCGGCTGAAGCCGCTCCTACGGGGTGGGGGACGGGGCCGGCAAGGGCAACGGTCGGGGCTCGCCAAAACCGAAGCCGGCGAAGCCGCGTATCAGGCCCGGGGACACCGGCCCGGTGGCCCAGGCCGAGTCGCCGGTGGTGTTTACGGCCGGCGGGAGGGTGTCCAGCACCTGCGCCACCCGGCGGGCGATGGCCGCGCCGGAGTCCACCCATTGCACCGGGCGCGGGGCGCGGGCGTCGAACCGGTCGCGCAGCAGCGGGAAATGGGTGCAGCCGAGCACCACGGTGTCCAGCCCCGCGTCGCGCCACAGCGGCGCCAGGCCCTGGTCCAGCCCCCGGTCGTCCAGGGGCTCACCGGCCAGCAGCCGCTCGGCTTGCTCCACCAGACCATCGGCGGCCACCCGCACCACGGTGCAGTGGCCGGCGAAGTCGTTGATCAATTTGTCCGTGTACGGGCGGGTAACGGTGGCGGAGGTGGCCAGCAGGCCGATCACGCCGCTGCCGCTGAGGGCGGCGGCGGGCTTGATGGCGGGCACGGTGCCCACCACCGGGATCGACAGGGCCGCGCGCAGAGCGTCCAGCGCCAGGGTACTGGCGGTATTGCAGGCCACCACCAGGGCGCGGGCGCCGCTGGCCGCCACCGCCGCCAGGCAAACCGCGACGATCCGTTGCACCAGCCAGTGGTCCGGCTTGGTGCCGTAGGGCATCGCCGCGTTGTCGCACACATAGGCCAGCGGCACCCCGGGCAGTTGCGCGCGCAGGGCGCGCACCACCGACAGCCCGCCCACGCCGGAATCAAAGATCAGCACGGGGGCGGCGGTGCAAGGCTCGGGCGACGGGGTGGATGAGGGCATGGGGTTTCCGGACGGTGCTCCAGCAAGCCGTTGACGATGGCGGCGGCCAACGGGTTCTGTTCGCTTGGCCGCTAGCCGCTAAGAGTACCGCCACCGGCGTCCGGGAACAAAGGCCGGCTCAGTGGACCGGGCCGGGCAAGCCGTGCCAGATGCGCACCCGTTCCGCCACGCTGTCGGCCTGGCGGGCCCAGCGGAAGTGGTCCGCCTTGTCGCCGATCTGGTTGGCGTCCAGGGTTTCCTCGATCAGACCGGCGGCGCGGAACTTGTCGGTGACCGCGTGCACCGAATCCGCCGGGGCCAGCTCATCGTCGGCCAGGCGGATCGCCAGCACCGGGCCGGTGTAGGCGGCCACGGCGGCGTCCAGATCCTCGTCCAGGCCCCGGGCCCGGTAGAGATTGGTCAGCGCCAGCTCACGCCAGTCCGCCATCAGGGTGCGCGCCTCCCGGCCACCGAAGCCGATGCGGTCACCGGGGTAATAGCCGAACATCAGATTGCCGAGCGGAATCAGCCGGGTCAGCAGCCGCACCTTGCCGGCCATGGCACCGGTGAAGGCCCGCACCCAGGGGCTGCCGGTGGCCACCAGCACCACCCCGTCCACCCGCTCGGCCAGCCTGCCGGCACTGATCGCGGCGAAATGCCCGCCCAGGCTGTGGCCCATCAGATACACCGGCGCCTCCGGATGGTGGGCGCGCAGCCATTCCAGTACCGACGGCAGGTCCTGCCCGAGAACCTGGGCGAAGCCCCAATCGCTGCGCCGTGACGGGCGCAGGGCACTGTCGCCATGGCCGCGCTGTTCCATCAGCGCCACGCTGAAGCCGCGCCCGGCCAGGGCCTCGGCCAGCTTGCCGTAAAAGCGCACGGATACGCCCAGGGCCGGCATCAGCAGCACGATGGGCGCGCCGGCGGCGGCCGGGTACCAGCTCAGCGGGACCCGGTAACCATGGCCGTTATCGACGCTGAACGGCTGGCCGGCGCTCATGCGCCAGCGTCCACCGGCGGCACCCGGCGCGGCCGCCGCACCAGCTCGCCGCTGCAATTGGGGCAGGTGGTGCTCAGGGCGGTGCAGCAATCCACGCAGAACGTGCACTCGTAGGAACAGATATAGGCCTCGCCTTCCGTCGCCAGGGTCTGCTCGCAATGCTCGCAGTGGCTCTTCATCTCCAGCATGTCAGTGCGCCTCCACTTTTCGTTTACCGCAGCGTTCGCATTGATAGCGGGTCACCAGCTTGCCTTTCTGGCTGTCGAAGCGGGTACTTTTGACCACCTTCCACTTGTGAAAGCCGTGCTGGCACAGCCCCTTCTTGGGCTTCTTGCGGGCCGGCTTCTTGAACGGGACAACCTCACCCATCGCATCACCTCGTCGGAATAAACCGCCCACAGAATACCCCAACCGGCGGGCGCCGGTGTCAAAGGGAGGTCAGCGGCAGCGCCACAAGGGGCCATTCCGCCGGCCGGACGGTGCCGGCGGCGTTGAGCACGCCGGTGTCGGTCAGGGATTGCCCGGGCCTGGTCTTTCTCCTCCTCGTTTCTGGTAGAGTCAGCGTCGTCGCGCCAGGGAAGTAAAACAATTACCTGGTGGGTAATGGACGGGTAGAGAACAGGATAAGGGAGCGCGGCGATGGAACCGGGCAAGTTGCTTTCCGAGTGGCGCAAGACCCGCCGGCTCAGCCAGTTGGAGCTGGCCGCCCGGGCGGCGGTGTCGAGCCGCCACCTGAGTTTCGTGGAAACCGGCCGGGCCCGCGCCAGCGCCGGCCTGCTGCGGCGTCTGGCGGCGGCGCTGGACCTGAACTGCCGCGACACCAATGAGCTGCTGGTGGCCGCCGGCCACGCACCGGTCTACGGCGAGACCCGCCTGGACGAGCCGGCCATGGCGCCGGTGCGCCAGGCCCTGGAAGTGATGCTCGACAACCACCAGCCCTACCCGGCCGGCGTGCTCGACGCCCACTGGAACCTGCTGCTGGCCAATACCGCCCTGCAGGGGCTGATCCAGGCCATGGTCGCCGAGGGCGGCCCGCTGCCGGACACCGGCAATATCCTCGAGCTGGTGTTTCATCCGGACGGCTTCAAACCCTTTATCCTCAACTGGGATCTGGTCGCCTCGGCGCTGCTGCGGCGCCTGCGCCGGGACCTGGACCTGCGCCCGGACCCGCGGCTGCAACGGCTGTACCGGCGCCTGGAGGACCTGGCGGACCTGCCCGCCCTGCTCGGCGCCACGCCCACCAGCGTGGACCCCATGCTGACCTTGCAGATGATGGTCGGCGGCCGGCGCCTGACCACCTTCTCCACCCTGGCCAGCTTCGGCACCGCCATGGATGTGGTGATGGAGGAGCTGCGTATTGAGCATTATTTTCCCGCTGATGACGCAACCCGAGCGTTCTTCGAAGAGGCCGGTTGAAAGTTGAAAGTTAAAAGTTGAAGGCGCGCATGAAGCGATCGTGACGTCCGCCGACCGGTACGCGAAGTGGCATGGGAGTGACAGTCGCGCGGCGATAAAACATCCGCCGGCACGGGCTGTGCCGCGCGCTTTGAACTTTCAACTTTCAACTTTTAACCCGCCCGCCGGGCGCTTTCATCGCACCGACGCGGCCGAACCCGTATAATCCCGCTCCCGAATCCACCGGCCACAGGATAGCCATGACCGAATTTACTCCCGGCCAGCGCTGGCTCAGCGAATCCGAGACCGAACTGGGGCTCGGCCTGATCAAGGAGGTGGACTACCGTCTGGTGACGGTCAGCTACCCGGCCGTGGAAGAAGAACGGACCTACGCGAAGAGCAACGCGCCGCTGTCGCGCATTACCTTCGACGTGGGCGACACCCTGACCACCGGCGACGGTCTGGATCTGGTGGTCAAGGACGTGGAGGACCACAACGGCCTGATGGTCTACCACGCCCACCCCGCCGACGAGCCGGACAATGTGCAGCCGGTGCCGGAATCCCTGCTCGGCCATCGACTGCGCCTGAGCAACGCCCTGGACCGGCTGCTCACCAATCAGCTGTCGTCCAACCGCTGGTTCGAGCTGCGGGTGGCGGCGCTGGACGCCCGCGCCCACCGGGAAGGTTCACCGATCCAGGGGCTGCGCGGCCCGCGCATCGACCTGATCGGCCACCAGTTGTACATCGCCGACCAGGTGGCCCGCCGTTACGCCCCCCGGGTGCTGCTGGCCGACGAAGTGGGCCTGGGCAAAACCATCGAAGCGGGTCTGATCCTGCATCAGCAATTGGAAACCGGCCGCGCCCGCCGCGCCCTGATCGTGGTGCCCGATGCCCTGGTGCATCAGTGGTTCGTGGAAATGGCCCGCCGCTTCAATCTGCGCTTTTCCATTTTCGATGAAGAACGGCTCACCGCCCTGTCCCGCCCCAGCGTGGATGACGTCAAGGAAATGCTGGCGGACCTGTTCGCCGAGTCGGAGGGCGAAGGCGACGCGCCGGAGATCGACGACAACCCCTTCCTCTCCGAGCAGCTGGTGCTGTGCAGCACCGCCTTCCTGGAAGGCTGCGACATCGACAGCCTGGCCGCCGCCGACTGGGACCTGGTGATCGTCGACGAGGCCCACCATCTGCACTGGACCCTGGAGGCGCCGTCCGAGGCCTACCGCCGGGTGGAGCAACTGGCCGCCGCCAGCCGGGGCCTGCTGCTGCTCACCGCCACCCCGGAACAGCTCGGCCTGGAGAGTCACTTCGCCCGCCTGCGCCTGCTGGACCCGGACCGCTACCCGGACCTGGACGCCTTCGTGGCGGAGCAGGAACGCTACCGGGAGGTGGCGGATCTGGTCGGCGAACTGCACGACCAGGAGAGCTGGCCGGCGGACCTGAAGCAGCGCGCCGCCGAGCTGCTGCCCGACGAAACCGTGGACGAAACCCACCGCCAGGCGGTGCTCGCCGAACTGCTGGACCGGTTCGGCCCGGGCCGGGTGATGTTCCGCAACACCCGCCACAATGTGGCCGGCTTCCCGGCCCGGCGGGTGCACGGCGAACCGCTGCCGCTGCCCGACAACTACCGGGTGGACGAGGACGAAGAGCTGGCCCTGCGCCTGTACCCGGAAGCCGGCTTCGGCGACGACCGCTGGTGCGGCGAGGACCCGCGGGTGGCCTGGCTGGAGCGTTTTCTCAAGGAGCACCGTGGCGACAAGGTGCTGGTGATCTGCGCGCGCCGCGACACCGCCATCGACCTGCACGCCCACTGCGGCTACAAGCTGGGCATGAATCTGGCCGTGTTCCATGAAGGCATGGACCTGATCGAGCGGGACCGGGCGGCGGCCTATTTCGCCGACCACGAAGACGGCGCCCAGGCACTGATCTGCTCGGAAATCGGCTCCGAGGGCCGTAACTTCCAGTTCGCCCACCATCTGGTGCTGATGGACCTGCCCCTGGACCCGGACCTGCTGGAACAGCGCATCGGCCGCCTGGACCGCATCGGCCAGAGCGAGGAAGTGAAGATTCACGTGCCCTACTTCCAGGGCCACGCCCAGGAGGTGCTGTTCCAGTGGTACCACCAGGGCATGAACGCCTTCGAACACACCAACCCGGCCGGCCATGAAATCCGCCAGCGCACCGCCGCGCCCCTGGATCAGGCCCTGACCCGGCCCGACGACGGCGCCGCCCTGGAGACGCTGGTGGAGGTTACCCGCCGCGAGGCGGACGCGCTGCGCCAGCGCCTGGAGCAGGGCCGCGACCGGCTGCTGGAACTGGCCTCCTGCGATCCGGAGCGCGCCGACACCCTCAAGGAAACCCTGGCCACGGCGGACGCGGACAGCCCCTGGCCGTTCATGACCCGGGTGTTCGACCACTATGGCGTGGACCAGGAAGAACACTCCGAGGACGCCTGGATTCTCAAACCGGGCCCGCATCTGCGCGAACCGTTTCCGCATCTGCCGGAAGAAGGCGTCACCGTCACCGACCAGCGCGGCACCGCCATCGCCCGGGACGACATGCAGTTTCTCACCTGGGAGCATCCGCTGGTGGGCGGCGCCCTGGACCTGATTCTCGATGAGCACCGGGGCAAGGCATCGGTGAGCCTGCTCAAGAATCCCAAGATCAAGGCCGGCACCCTGCTGGTGGAGGCGGTCTATACGGTGGAGCCGGTGGCCCCCCGCCATCTGCAAGCGGACCGCTTCCTGCCGGTGACCACGGTGCGCCGGCTGCTGGACGCCAATGGCCGCGATCTGTCCTCGGCGATCACCCACGACGCGCTCTGCAAGCAATGCCACAAGCTGGAAAAGCCGCTGGCGCGCAAGATCGTGGCCAGTCAGAAGGCGCTGCTGGAACAACTGCTCAAGGACGACGAACGGAACGCCGCCGGCCAGGCCCGGGCGGTGATCGACAGGGCCCTGGCCACCATGCGCGACAGCCAGGATCAGGCATTGCGCCGGCTGCGCGCCCTGCGTGACAAGAACCCGCTGGTCCGGGAGGAGGAAATCACCTACCTGGAACGGCAGACCGAGGCCCTGGAAGAGCGCATCGGCGATGCACGCTTCCGGCTGGAGGCGGTGCGCGTCATCGTCACCGGCAACTGAACCGGCAAGCAAAGGAGAACAGCATGGACTATCTGCCCTGCGTGGAACTGGACCCGCGACAACCCGCCGACTCCAGCGTGATCTGGCTGCACGGCCTGGGCGCCAGCGGCCACGACTTCGAGCCGGTGGTGCCGGAGCTGGGCCGCAAGAGCACCCGCTTCGTGTTTCCCCATGCCCCGCAAATCCCGGTGACGGTGAACGGCGGCATGGTGATGCCGGCCTGGTATGACATCGTCAGCCTGGGCGGCAACGGCGCCGTGGACGAGGACGGCATTCGCCGTTCCGCGGCCCAGGTGGATGCGCTGATCGAGCGGGAAATCGAGCGTGGCGTGCCCGCCGAGCGGATCCTGGTGGCGGGCTTCTCCCAGGGCGGCGCGGTGGCCTATGAAGCGGCCCTGCGCCATCCCAAACGGCTGGCCGGGCTGATGGCGCTGTCCACCTACTTCGCCACCGCCGACAGCGTGGCGTTCAGCGAGGCCAACGCCGGCCTGCCGGTGTTCATCGCCCATGGCACCTTCGACCCGATGGTGCCGGAACAGGGCGGCCGCCGGGCGGCGGATACCCTGAGCGCCAAGGGCTACCCCACCGAATACAAGACCTACCCGATGGAGCACGCGGTGTGCCTGGAAGAGATTCAGGACATTGCCGGCTTTTTGGCGCGGGTGTTTGATTAACACCCATCGCGGCTGAAGCCGCTCCTACAGGTTCACTTTGTAGGAGCGGCTTTAGCCGCGAGCGCCAAACACCTCATCAAACAAATCATCCATGGCCGCGAAGGCGCGCCGCGCCACCTTGGGGTCGTACACCGAGCGCCCCGGGATATTGGCCCCCGGATCGGTGAACGAATGCACCGCCCCACCGAAATGGGTGAGCTGCCAGTCCGCCCCGGCGCCGTCCATTTCCGCCTTGAACGCCTTTAGTGAGTCCTCACTGACCATCGGGTCGTCGGCGCCATTCAGCACCAGCACACTGCCCTTCACCGCCCCGGCGGCCGGCGACGGCGTATCCAGCAATCCGTGGAAGCTGACAAAGGCGCGCAGGTCGGCGCCGTCCCGGGCCAGTTCCAGGGCACAGGCGCCGCCGAAACAGAAACCGAACATGGCCAGCCGGTCCCGGGCGATGCCCAGCTTGTCGGCCTGCTGCTCCAGCACCTCCAGGGCACCCCGCAGCCGTGCCCGCAGAGCGTCGTTGTCGGCCCGCGCTTCGCCCATGGCTTCCATGGCCTCATCCGGGTTCGCCGGGCGCACCTCCGCGCCGAACGGGTCGAGCACGAAAATCGCCCGGCTGTTGTCCAGGCACCGCTCCGCCTGGGCAATGGCGGCATCGCTGATGCCGAAAAAGTTGGGGGCCATCAGCAGGCCACGGCTGGGGCTGGCGCCGCGCAGGTACAGCAGGTGCCCCCGGAAAGTGCGGCCGTTCACTTGATAGTCGATGGCTTGATTGACGATATCGCTCATTGCTTGTCTCCCGATAAAAACGCCCGCCATTAAACACTTCGTCACCTTGCACCCGCAAACCGCCCGCCGGGCGCCACCCGCACCGGCATGGACATTTTCGGACCGAACCGACGGCGGCGGCGCCTCTCCACGAGAAATTCACGGAACCGAACCGGGCTGGCCCGCTCAAAAATGGAAATCATTGCCTTCCAGGAGCGCTCGCCATGAACAAACTGGCCATCCAGGGTTTGATTGCCATCACTTCCGCCCTCTGGTTGCCCGCCCAGGCCGACCTGACCCGGGCGGCCTGGGACGGCGACAGCGCCGGCGAAACCCGTACCCTGACCGACGACGCCGCCGAGAACAGCCCGGTGCTGTTGCTGCCGGTGGCCGGCCGGGATCAGCGGGAAAAAGGTTAAATCCGAAAAACCGGCGTGCGGCCGTTCACACTTCCGCGCGGGGACGGGAACACCCGCCGCGCGGCGGCCTCTGATTGCGTACCGACGGCGTCATTGTTGGTGGGCGCGAGGCCAGCAAGGAGGGCCAGGGAGCAAGGAAGCGAGCGCTCAGCCGGCGTCGACGGACCGAATCGAAGCGCTGATTCGAAAATTTCTCGGGACGGGTAAGCAAAATCGGGAACTTATTCCCGTTGGATGTGCACTAACCCTATGAGTCTCCCAATACAATCAGGCAACCCTCCGGGCGCACAGCAAAGCTGGCGCCCTTCTTTTTTTGGGGCACCTTCTCCCCAAATGCCCCGTAGGAGCGGCTTCAGCCGCGATCAGCCACCGGGAATCGCACACCCGTCCCAGTTCAAAGTTCAAAGTTAAAAGGTCCTGGCCGAACGGTCCATCAGCGGCCTTGGGCCGGGATCGGTCGGGCGGAGCCAGGAGTCTCCGAAGCGCGGGCACGGCCTCTCGCCCGCCCCGCACCAGCCCGCGTTTCAACTTTTCACTTTTAACTTTCAACTCCGGGTCAATCGCGACTGAAGTCGCTCCTACATGACCTGGTGCGGGATCAGGTCTTCTTGCCGCCGCCGGGGCCGAAGGGCAGCGGAAAGGCGGTCACGTTGCTGCCCGCCTCGGTGATCTTGCCCACGCCTTCCTTTTCCACCTCATCGATGCGGATCACCGCATGCATGGGAATAAAGGAACGCTGCACCCCGGCGAACTGGTTCTTGAGCTTCTCCTCCGAGGGGTCCACCACCACCTGCGCCCGCTCACCGAACAGGAATTCCTCCACTTCGATGAAGCCATAAAGGTCGCTGGCGTAGATCTGGCCTACGTAGATTTCGTAGATCTGGCCCTGGTTAAGGAAAATAACCCGATAGATTTGGCGGCTTTTCGACATGATGGGGGCTGTGTGAGTGCCTGAAAAGGGCGCGCAGTCTAGCACAGATTGCCGGTGCGGCATCCCCCGCAAGCCTCTGTTTCGCGGGCTTGGCGGCTGGACTTTGCCCCTTTGAATGACTAGAGTTACGGCCCACAATGCCGTGGGGCATTTTGCCGCACCCTGGGACGTCGCCTTCTTTTCCCTCACTTCTTGTAAGTGATTGTTTTGGGGCGATTTTCTCAATAATAAGGCGGGTTTTTGGCCACCCCCTTGGCCGCCCCCGCCCTCCGGGCAGGGACCCGGCAGGGCTCCACAGCATCATTATCCTGAAACTCGCTTTCCAGGTGCCGGTGACGGCAATAGAAAAGGCGTGCCCCCTTGTTCCGGGGGGGACTCGCTGGGGAAAACAGGGAGCAAACGCATGCAGTCAACTCTGTTCCACCGCGCGGCGGTCGGCCTCGTTTCGCTGATGATCAGCGGCATGGCCATGGCCAGCGACTGGACTGAACGTTCCGACCATAACCTGCGGCCCGGGGTCACCGCGGTCAGCCAGGAAGTGTACGACCTTCACACCACGATTCTGTGGATCGTCACCATCATCGGCTTGCTGGTGTTCGGCCTGATTCTGATCTCCATGATCCGTCACCGCCGTTCCCGCCATCCGAACCCGGCCACCTTCCATGAGAACGTGTTCCTGGAAGTGCTGTGGACGGTAATTCCGTTCGTCATCCTGATCGCCATGGCGGTGCCCGCCACCCGTGTGCTGATCCAGTTGGATGACACCTCCGACGCGGAACTCACCGTGAAGGTCACCGGCCATCGTTGGAAGTGGGAATACGAGTATCTCACCTACGGGGACGACAACAATATCGGCGTCTCCTATATGTCCAACATCGCCACCCCTCCGGAACAGATCAACAACCCGGTACTGTCCGGCGGCCTGTTCCCCTACGGCACCGCCAAGGACGCCGTGGGCAAGGAGTTCCCCGCGAAGGACGCCAACTACAACCTGGAAGTGGACAACCCGCTGGTGCTGCCGTCCGGCCAGAAGGTCCGTTTCCTGGTCACCTCAGCGGACGTGATCCACTCCTTCTGGGTGCCGGACTTCGGCGGCAAGAAGGACGCCATCCCAGGCTTTGTCAACGAAACCTGGGCCAAGGTTCCCGAAGGCCAGGAAGGCACCTACTATGGTCAGTGCGCGGAACTGTGTGGCAAGAACCACGCCTTCATGCCCATCGAGGCCAAGGTGGTGAGCCAGGCCGAGTTCGCCGACTGGCTGGCGCAGAAGAAGGAAGAGGCCGCCGCGGCCCCGGACCTGACGCCGTTCGCCAACCTGGACGAAGCCATGGAGCTGGGCAAGCAGACCTACGCCGGCAACTGCGCCGTGTGTCATGGCAACAATGGTGAAGGCGGTGTCGGCCTGCCGTTCGCGGGCAGCGACTTCGCCACCAAGAAAGAACATCTGGAAGAGCACATCCATGTGCTGATCGAAGGCCGTGGCGCCATGCCCGCTTTCGCCGCCCAGTTGTCACCGCGCCAGATCGCCTCCGTCATTACCTACGAGCGTAACGCCTGGGGTAACGAGACCGGTGACCTGATTCAACCCGAAGACGTCTACGAACAAGAGTAAGGGAGGGGAGATCGATGAGTACCGCTGCCACCGCACACGATGACCATCATCACCACGCCCCGACCGGCCTGAAACGCTGGCTGTTCAGCACCAACCACAAGGACATCGGCACCCTGTACCTGTGGTTCAGCTTCGCCATGTTCATGCTCGGTGGTCTGCTGGCGATGGTGATCCGTACCGAGTTGCTGGAACCGGGCATGCAGTTCGTGGACCCGGAATTCTTCAACCAGCTGACCACCATTCACGGCCTCGCCATGGTATTCGGCGCCGTGATGCCCGGCTTCGTCGGG
>CENV01034577.1_pt1 | contig 12764 bp, 12 predicted proteins | sample 530231 | NCBI WGS metagenome assembly CENV01 (sample SAMEA2619815, study PRJEB7988) | marine metagenome | biome: marine biome (ENVO:00000447); feature: surface water layer (ENVO:00002042); material: "saline water (ENVO:00002010), including plankton (ENVO:xxxxxxxx)" | depth 5 m | reverse complement strand
CGACAGCCTACGGCTGGGTCTGGATGCGCCGCCGGCTGCTGGCGCGTGAGGCCCAACGCGGGGCTGATAGGCAGGCGCGACGGCGCCTGCTGCGCAGCGAGATCGCCGGCGTCGCCGCCATTGTGGCGCTGGAAGCCAGCCTGTTGATGCAGGCCGCTTGAAGGGGCGAGGACATGACGCTTTTCACCACCGACTACTTGGAGTACTACCTGACGCTGGTGTCGTGGATCGTCCATAACGGCATCTGGGCCGTGCTGGTGGCGAGCGGCGTATTCGCGCTGCCTTTCATTGCCATCATCGTGCAGGAATGGCTGAAGGCCCGTGCGGAGGGCGCCGACGAAGGCAACAAGGGCGTGCTCTCGGCTGCGCGCATTGAGAACCGGGTGTTCGTCGCCATCGTGGTGGTGATGTTCGCCGGCATCCCATTCATCGACGTGGATCTCAACACCATCCGCTACGACAGCTCGCGCTCGGCCCAATGCCAAGTCAGCGTGCCGCAGCCCACCGATACCGGCTGGTCGCAGTCCTTCAGCACTATCAACAACCAGTCGGCGAAGGTGCCCGTCTGGTGGGCCTTTATGCACACACTCTCGCGAGCAGTGACCGGTGCCTCTGTGGCGGCGATTCCCTGCGGCACCGACTTGCGGCAGATGCGCATGGAGATCGACGCGACGCGCATCGACGACCCGGTATTGGCTCAGGAAGTGGCGGATTTCTCGCGGGACTGCTACGGACCGGCACGCGCCAAGCTCTTCATGCAGCGCCCGGACCTCGATGAGACACAAATGCACGACGTGACCTGGATCGGCTCGCGCTTCTTCACGGACACCGGCGGCTACTACGACAGCTATCGCTCCAGCACACCACGCGATGACTGGCCCTACGACAGCAACCGTGATGCCGGGCTTGCGCAGGTGGCCAGCGGTGGCGGCTATCCGTCCTGCAGGCAGTGGTGGGCCGATGGCAGCAATGGCCTGCGCGCACGCCTGCTGGGGCAGGTAGACCCAAGCCTGCTGAATCGCCTGGCGGGCTGGGCCGGCTTTCTGAGCCGAGCCGAGGTGGACGACTCGGTAATCCGCACCATCGCCTCGCCGCGGCAGCAGAAACTGAACCAGGGCAACGTCTATACGGACTACGGCGGCCAAATCGACAAGACCCTACCAAACATCGTGACGCGGGCCACGGGCGACGTCGGCATGGCTGTCGGCGCGATTGCCGCGTTTCCCGCCATGGACGTGGTGCGCCAAGCGCTGCCCATGGTGCTCGGCTTGCTCAAGATGGCGCTGGTCATCTGCATCCCGCTGGTGCTGGTTGTGGGCACCTATGACTTGAAGACGGTCGTTACCGTGAGCGTCTTGCAGTTCGCGCTGTTCTTCGTCGATTTCTGGTTCCAGCTCGCGCGCTGGATCGACAGCACCATCCTCGATGCGCTTTATGGCTGGGGCTTCGGCTGGAACCGGCCACACGCCAACTTCGATCCACTGGTGGGGCTGAACAACGCCTTTGGCGACCTGTTGTTGAACTTCGTTATGGGGACGATGTTCATCGTGCTGCCCACCTTTTGGATCGGTGCGCTGACCTGGGCCGGAATCCGCGCTGGAACGATCGCAAACAGTTTCTCAGCAGGTACGAGGGACGCAGGCGCTGCCGGTGGAAAAGGAGCTGGCGCAATGTCAAGGAAGTTGAAGTGACGCACGCTCAAGCCGAGTGTCAGTCATCATCCTTGTACATCTCATGAGATGTGTCGTTGTAGAGATTCGGGGCATAACCCGGTGTCTCTCGAAGTTCTTCCAAGGTGGTAGGAAACTGCAAATGGAACTCTTCGTCTGAATGGCTCTGATTTGCTGCCCATCCCACAGCCACGACACAAACCAACAGCAGTGCCAGCCAGAACGCGGAATAGAGCAGTACACCGAGCACGGCCAGCTTGACCACCCACAACAGCACGGTGGCACCAACTACCGGCACGCCCCTGTACACCAACCAGCTCGACGCCCGCCGTTCGCCACGCGCATAGGCGCGCCATCCACGGCCAAAGCTACGGCCGAGGCGTTCTGCGGTGCTGATGCGGGTCGTCGTGTTCATGGTCGTCACCTGCTATATGTGAAATCACTACTCCAGTTTGCTCCAATCCTGCTTGCTTGCCTGTACCAATGCGCTCCATTCGTCCGGCGGATTCCCGCGCCCGAGCATCTTCTCGAACACGGCATACGGGTCTGATTTGCTTCCCGAAGACCGCAGGGTCTGTTCATCGTTGACCCAGGCGTACACGATGACCTTCGCCTTCGAGTCGTAGCGGAAGAACAGCCGGTATCGCCTTCCGAGCTTGGCCCGCCGCCAGTGGCGATATGCCGGCCCCATGGTGTTGCCTTGCCGGTACTCATCGCGCGCCGGGGCACTCGGTATCACGTCTTGTATCAACTGGGTCAAGGCCCGGAAGAACTTGACGTTGGCGTTCGATCCGAACCCTTCCGGGTCGTTGCCTTGGGCGCGCAGCACAGCCGCGCGCAGCTTCATCAACTGCTCGATCAGGTTGTCGTGGAACAGCAGTGTCCAGCCATGCTGTTGCATCAGATTTCCACGTCCTCATCGAAATCATCGCCCAGGTCCACCTTGTGCCCCGCGTGCTCCAGCATTGTGCGAGCCAGATTCTCGGGCAGGCCGCGCACATTCCGACCCGCTTCAATGTCGCGGGCCAGCAAGGTCAGAAACGCGGCAATGGCCGGGTCCTCGTGCTCGGCATCGGCGCGGGTCACGACGACCTCACTGCCACGAAGCTCGAACGCAAGCTTGCTGCCGGTATCGGCCCCAAGTGCCTGTCGGATGGACTTGGGTAGCGTGATCTGGCCTTTGGAGGTCAGCGTGGCAACTTCGTGAATGGCAGGCATGGCGGCTCTCTTGATCGCAATGCCCGTATTGTAAGGAAATATCCTTACCTCGTCAATGAAAGGTCTCACCGGGGTCCTCCAGCATCCAACAATGAATCTCATCGTAGGGTGGGAACAGCCAGCCTTCCTGCATCAATCCGGCCCCGCCATACCCGCATTGACGGTGGACAACCAATGCTCACCGCTCTATATCCAAAGGCTTCTAAAGGCCAAAGGGCCGAAACGGCAAGGGAATGGGGTGCAAGGGGAAAGGCCCTACCCGAAAAGGCGAAAAGGCCGCCCGCTTGCCCGCCACCAGGACACCCACATGCTCTCTCTGTTCCAGCGGAAACGGCCTCCGGTCGCTGCCGCTCCGTCGCCTGCACCCGTCACCGATCTCCCGAAAGGGCTGCTGCAACCGGAATCGGCCGCATCGCTGCTGGCGACACCGCGCCGGCAGAAGCTGCTGGAACACATCTGGCAGCGCACCTCGCTCTCGCGCAAGCAGTTCGCCGCGCTGTACCGCACGCCGATGGAACGTTATGCCGAGTTGGTTCAGACTTTCCCTGCATCCGAAGCACATCACCATGCCTACCCAGGCGGCATGCTCGACCACGGCCTGGAAATCGTCGCCTACAGCCTGAAGCTGCGCCAGTCTCATCTGCTGCCCATCGGCGCCAACCCCGAGGATCAGGCTGCGCAAGCCGAAGCCTGGACCGCTGCCGTCGCCTACGCCGCACTGCTGCACGACATCGGCAAGATCGCCGTCGATCTGCACGTCGAGCTGGCCGACGGCTCGATCTGGCATCCGTGGCACGGCCCGCTGTGCCAGCCATACCGCTTCCGCTACCGAGACGATCGCGAGTACCGGCTCCACAGCGCCGCGACAGGCTTGCTCTACCGGCAACTGCTTGACCGTGAAGTCCTGGATTGGCTCAGCTGCTATCCGTCGCTGTGGGCACCGCTGCTCTACGTCCTGGCCGGGCAGTACGAGCACGCTGGCGTGCTGGGCGAATTGGTGGTGCAGGCCGACCGAGCTTCCGTGGCCCAGGAACTGGGCGGCGATCCCACACGCGCCATGGCCGCGCCCAAGCACGCACTGCAACGCAAGCTGCTCGACGGGCTGCGTTACCTGCTCAAGGAGGAGCTGAAGCTGAACCAACACGAAGCCTCGGATGGCTGGCTCACCGAGGATGGTTTGTGGCTGGTGAGCAAGACGGTCTCGGACAAGCTTCGGGCACATCTGCTGTCCCAAGGCATCGACGGCATCCCAGCGAACAACACCGCCGTGTTCAACGTGCTGCAGGATCACGGCATGTTGCAGCCCACGCCGGACGGCAAAGCGATCTGGCGTGCGACCGTGACCAGTTCCACCGGCTGGAGCCACTCGTTTACGTTGCTACGGCTGGCACCCGCGCTGATCTGGGAATCTGGTGAGCGACCGGCACCGTTCACCGGGACGTTGACGATCGACACGCCCACCGCAGTTGAAGATGTCGAAGCAGGAGCCACCCTTTCTGCGAACGGCGCGACGTCCGCTTTGGAGAATCCAAACGCTCCGCCAGCGGAGGGTAGTGGCATCACCTCAGCCCCTCCACCCAAGGCCCAGGCCAGCCCCGACGTCATAGCGGACATGCTGGCGATGGTGGGAACGGGAAACTCGCCAACCACAGATCAGGATGTGGAAACCGTCCCGGACGAAGTACCCGCAACTCTCCCCGATGCGACCCAGCCGCCCTTGGCCGCCGCTGCGCCTTCGTCACCGGCCTTCACGTCCTCGACGACACAGCCATCCGGCGAGCACTTCATGGCGTGGCTGAAACATGGCATCGCCACGCGGCGGCTCATCATCAACGATGCGAAAGCGCTGGTGCATACCGTGAGCGACACCGCCTACCTGGTCAGCCCTGGCGTGTTCCAGCGCTATGCGCAGGAACACCCGCAGGTAGGCAAACTGGCCAAACAGGAGAACCTGCAGGATTGGCAGTGGGTGCAGAAGCGCTTCGAGCGACTGCAATTGCATCGCAAGCAACCAAGTGGCCTGAACATCTGGACTTGCGAAGTCACAGGCGCCAGAAAATCGAGGAAGCTACATGGCTATTTACTTATCAAACCAGAAATGGTTTTCGAATTTACGCCTCCAAATAACCCATATCTATTTTCAATGAAATTTCCCGGCCTATGAAGATCAAGATATGAAAATCATCTATCAAAATTAAATGGTCTCATCAGTATTTCCATCAGAAACACTAGATATGTGAATAGCGTTCGCACCATCGTCACCAGTGAGGTACAGGCGCAGCGCGTAGAGCAGATCGGGGGTGCGGTCGCCTGAGGGTTTCTGGATGTTGATTTTCACACGGGAGAAGAGCTTGATGTTGGACAGCCCATAGCCCTCACAGGACTGCGGATCACACATCACAAGTGGATAGCGCAGCACTTCGTCCAATGGAATGCGTTTATGAACCAGCAGAGGGTGCCGTGCCGGCATTACAACCACCAGTGGATCGCTCCATGCCGCTTCGGCCACAATGCCATCTCCAACGTCGGCCGACTGCGCGAAGCCGACATCGTATAGTTCGTCGTTCAACCCCCGGATTTGCTGCGATAGCGGAATCTCGAACAGGCGGATCTCGATATCTGGATCGTCCTGTCGACACTGGGCAAGCAAGGCGCTCAAGCGTGGCGGGGTGATCCCGTCGGACAAGGCAACTCGCAGTTGGTCCTGATAGCCAGCGGCAACAGCTCTGATACTGTTGCTTGCCTGTTCAAGAGCAGAAAATACGCGCGGAACATGCTCCAGAAATACCTGGCCTGCACGGGTCAATCGCGTACTGCGCGTTGTTCGGTCGAAAAGGCGAACACCCAGATCTTCCTCCAGCTCCTTGATGGCGCGTGAAAGCGGGGACTGCTCAATGTGTAGCCGCTCGGCTGCACGAGCGAAGTGAAGCTCCTCAGCAACGGCGATGAAACATCGAAGATGACGCAAGTCCATTTTTTAGCACCGACTCAATCAACACCTCCTTTCTTAACCTTCAGGTTTATATTCACGCTCTTTATAGGCGAGCAACCGAAGTGCGTTGAACACTACTACCAAAGTTGAACCTTCATGGGCTGCGACGGCGGGACCAATTCCCAGACCGAGAATCGTTGCCGGGACCAGAATCGCCACAACGCCAAGACTGATGAAGAGGTTCTGGCGGATGATCTTCCGGGTGCGTCGACTGAGTTCGACCGCAAACGGCAGGTGCGAAAGATCGTCCGCCATCAAGGCAACGTCGGCAGTCTCCAACGCCACGTCCGAGCCGGCCGCCCCCATGGCGATGCCGACTGTCGCATGGGCCATGGCGGGCGCATCATTCACACCATCTCCTACCATCGCGACCTCAGTGGTGTCGCGCAGCTTTTTGATGGCCTCTACCTTGTCCTCCGGCATCAGATCACCCCATGCCTCGTCCAAGCCAACGTGCTTGGCGACGGCATCGGCGACGCGTTGGTTGTCGCCAGAAATCATGATCATGCGATTGATACCGATGGCACGCAGGCGTTCGAGCGCCGGCCGCGCCGTTGCGCGTGGCGTATCCATCAAACCGATGACCCCGAGATCACGACCTGCGCGGCGTACCGCCATGGTGGTGCGCCCCTCGATGCGGAGCCGTTCGACCGCCTCGGCGACCGGCTCCGTCAAGGCGGGTATCCTGTCGCTGCCGAACATTTCCGCCTTGCCGATTTCCACGGCATGTCCCTCGATCTCGGCGATCACCCCTTTGCCGGTGAGGCTACGAAGCCCGGATGCAACGGGAAGCGTCGTGCTGCCAAGGCGCTCCACGCCATCCTGTGCGATGGCCCGCGCCAAGGGATGATCGCTCAGCGCTTCGACGGCAACTGCCGTGGCCAGTAGCTCGGTCTCGTTGACGCCCGGTGCTGGCAGGACATCGGTGATACGTGGCCGTCCTTCGGTCAAGGTGCCGGTCTTGTCGAAGGCCAGGGCATCAAGCGAACCGAGCTTCTCAAGCGGGGCTCCACCTTTTATCAGTACACCGCCACGAGCAGCGCGCGCGACGCCAGACAAGATGGCGCTCGGCGTTGCTATGGCGAGCGCACACGGGCTGGCCGCTACCAGTACGGCCATGGCGCGGTAGAAACTGTCCCGGAACGGCTCGTCTACTACAACCCAGGCGAACAAGAGCAGGAAGGATGTAGCCAGTACGGCCGGCACGAAGACGCGTTCGAAGCGGTCAGTGAGTCGCTGCGTGGGAGATTGCCGCGTCTCGGCTTCGCTGACCATTTTGACCACGCGGGCCAGCGCGCTTTCCGAGGCAAGTTTGGTCACGGCGATGTCTATCGCGCCGGCACCGTTAATGGTGCCGGCAAACACGCGATGCGCCGCGTCCAAAAGATCAGGCCGGATATTGGCCTGCGCCGGGTCGGGAACCGGGCGTTTATCGACGGGCACGCTTTCTCCAGTGACCGGGGCCTGGTTGATGCTGGTTTCGCCGGACACCACGAAACCGTCGGCTGGCAAACGTTCGTTGGGCCGCACGAGCACCAAGTCACCCAGAACCAGTTCCTGCACGCCTATTTCCCTGACCTCGCCGTCGCGGCGGACACGGGCGGTCTCCGGCGCGAGTTCGGCCAGGGCTTCAATCGCCCGCTTGGCCCGGCCCATGGCGTAGTGCTCCAGCGAATGGCCCAGGCTGAACAGGAACAGCAGCAAGGCGCCTTCGGCCCAAGCACCGAGCGCCGCCGCACCGGCGGCGGCGACCAGCATCAACGTGTCGATCTCGAAGCGTTTGAGCCTCAGGTTCTGAACTGCTTCTTTGACGGTATAGAAACCACCAAAGAGGTAGGCACCTAGATAGTTGGCGATGGCGAGCCAATCTGCGACGGGCGCCCACTTATCCAACGCGAATCCGGTGGCAAGAAGTCCTCCGCACAGCAGGGAGAATATCAATTCACTGTTTTCGCCAAACACACCGGCGTGACGGTGCGCATCACCGTCGCCATCTTTGAGCTGATCGCTATCACGCCCAGCTGGGGGATCTTCGGGCTTTCGGTTGACGCCAACTTCCGCGAGCGCATCACGAATGTCATCCTCTGAGATTTTCTCCCTATCTAATTCCACCCGTACCACGCCACCAATACTGACCTCTGCTTCAAGCACGCCAGGCATGGAGAGCAGTCGTTTGGTCAAGGTACGTGCAAGTCGTTGGTGTGTGACGCCCTTGACCTGCCAGATCAGATGACCGTACCGCTGGGTAATACGCGCACCGGCAGCTTCGACGAGTTCGCGGATGCGCGCGAGCGATAGCGCTTCGGAGGCATAGTGAATGCATACCTCATGCGTCTGATTGTTGGTGCCGCTGCGGATATGAACGTTTTCCACCCCCTGTTGTGCTCGCAACTCAACGAGAAGACGCTGTACACAGGCGTCGGCATCGTGCGCAATATCCGGCAGTAGAACCGGAAGGTCGATCTGTAGTTTTTCAGTCATGACTTCTCCCTCGATCGCATTTTTCCACTGCCTCCGGGAATTATGACAAGGACATATTTCTTGCTCTCTATGTTCGCCCTCTGGCTGGAAGACGGTAGTCGGTGCTGTATTTGATCGAATTGTCTTTTGGTAACTGCCATATAGACATCGCCGTTCATGTGCCTCAGTCGAGCACTCACTTGCTCGATGGACACCAGCTCTGCCATCCCCCTTGAGTAGTAGCGTGCGGAAAACGGCCTGCTATCGATGTACCAAAAATTGGCATTCGCGCCGGACGCATCCTGCACGTATCGCACTAATTCTCTTTCGGTATTGATCAGATTCGGCTGCAGCACGGCTGTCAGCGACGCAACCAGCATCACGGTTGGCACCAGCGAAGCGAGTGTTGCAGTCACATATCGAGGAGGCCCTGAATCCGGCTTACGGGGGGCTGCTTGCCAGGCAGACAATGCCCTCCCCATCAGGATCGAAAATGCAGGGATGGCGGGCAGCGCATAGGTCCAAAGCAGATTGCGGGCAAACGTAAAAAGTAATAACGAGAAAACCGACCATCCCAGCAGGTACGCCGTTACAGGCTCAGACAGGACTCTTCTCAGTGACTGGCGAGCGCCACTGTGGCCTGCTGCATATAACAGCGCTGCGAGGGCCAGGATTCCCCATGGAAAGGTTGCCATGAGCCAGAATCCCCAGATGCTGCCATAGGGCTCGACGTGGGCCGTACCGTAGAGATCCCCCTGCCAGCCTGGATCGAGGTAACGCAGGACATGCTCGCCGAGCAGGAAATAGTTCAGGAAGCCTGGCGTTTTCTGCTCAGCCAAGACGTACCAAGGGAGGACCAGCGCTATAACAACGGCTACCCCCCAGATCCAGACACGCCCGGACATGCGAGGCCACTGGATTTGCCGGCAAATAAGCCAGCCTGTAGCGACTGATCCCGCCACAAGCACGCCGGCCAATGGCCCCTTGGAGAGAAGGCCGATTGCCAAGCCTGCAAATCCCAAGGCTCGCCAATACCACTGTCCCAGCACGAGACCGGCCATGCACAGTGTGGTGCCCAAGGTCAGAAAGGGATCTGTCAGAACAGCAACACCGGCGATGTACGGCAAAGCGCAGGACGCATAGACAACCACCGCCCAGCGCGCCGTTCGCAGCCCGGAATACTGACGAGCCAGTGCATGGATGGCAGCCAGAATGGCGAGAAAGCCCAACCAGGAAGGGAGGCGCACAGCCCACTCATTCAGACCAAAGAGACGAATTGAAAGAGCTTGCACCCAGAAGGAGAATGGTGGCTTTCCCCAGAAGGGCACACCAGGTTCGAACCAGGGCGTTATCCAGTCACCACCTTCTGCCATTAGGCGAGCAATTTCAGCATAGCGTGGCTCAGACGTTCCGGAGAACGGAATCAAAATCATGCCGAAAATTTGCGGCAACAGCAGGAGGAACAGCCATATATAAGGGCGGGCGCACCATGAACGGATCATCGTTCCTCGCTCCTCGCCGGCCTGACTTCTTCCCGTGGTAACTCACAGACCTCCTCGACCAAATAAATGGGACGCTGTTTGGATTCCAGATAGATGCGCCCTACGTACTCGCCAACCAAGCCGATCGAAAGCAGCTGGATGCCACCGATAAACGTCATCACCACCATGAGCGAGGGATACCCGGACACGTCCGACCCGAGAACCAACGTTTTGGCTACGATCAGAGCACTGTACATGGCGCTACCCAAAGCGGTCAGCAGGCCCAGAAAGGTCACGCAGCGAAGTGGAGACACTGAAAAAGACGTCAGCCCCTCCATTGCCAGACGCATGAGTCCAATGAAGTTCCATTTGCTATCGCCGGCGGCGCGGGGTTCTCGGTCGAACGATATGACCTTCGTCGGCAAGCCAATCCAGGCGAATAGTCCTTTCATGTAGCGATTTCTTTCGCGCAGGCGCCCCAGGGCATCAATGGCGCGACGACTCATCAGCCTGAAATCGCCAACATCCTTGGGAATGGTCACGTCGCTCAATCGACATAGCAGTCGATAGAACATGTAGGCACAGAAGCGTTTCAGGGCACCTTCCCCATTCCTGGAACGACGCCGCATCAGGACGATATCCATCCCGCTGCGCCAAGCCTCAACCATGAGCGGAATGAGTTCAGGTGGATCCTGAAGGTCGGCGTCCATGATGATCACGGCGTGCCCTAGCGCATGGTCCAGGCCGGCTGTTGTCGCGGCCTCCTTGCCAAAATTCCGACTGAGCTTTACCAAACGAACCCACGGATAGGTGTAGGCCAACCCGGCAAGGTACCTATGGCTGTCGTCAGTACTGCCATCATCGACAAAGACGATCTCGTACTGGAAATCCAGTGAGTCGAGGGCCTTATGCAGTCGCTCGTACAAGCGGGGAAGAACGGGCTTCTCATTGAAGACCGGAATGACAACGGATAGGACGGGGCCGTTCGATGGAAGACGAGAAAGGTTCACGAGAAAACCCTCCTCTGAACCTGAAAGTTCATCAGGCAAACCAGCGAGGTCGTCATCAGCTGAGCGTAGGCGATGTTTACTCCGGCCCATTGATACAAAATCCCGAGCAGTATCAGGTTAGCGACCCAAGAACCGACCACGGATGCCAAATAGAGGAGCACGACACGTTCATGCGACTTGACGCAACGAAACACATAGCCTTTCTGCAGCCAGTAGTTCGTTAACGCTCCGGCCGCAGCGCCCACGGAACTTGCCCATAAGGCGGGGATATCCCAGGCCATCAGGCCCGACATCGCGCTCCAATGCACGGCTGTGGAAATTCCGCCCGCCACCAGAAAATGAGGAAATCTGGACCAGAGTCGTTGCCAGCCTTCTCGACATCTTGATGTTTGAGCGGGATAAGAAACCGGATGTAGTTTGCTCGTCATGCTCTGCCGCTCCCCGTTTCTTCCGGCTTCACCGCACGAGCAGCGAAGGTGGGCAGCACCATCAAGGTCAACACGGTGGCGGTGATCAATCCCCCGATAACGACGGTGGCGAGCGGCTTCTGTACTTCGGCCCCGGACCCTGTCGCTATCGCCATGGGGATGAAGCCGACGATGGCCACCTGTTGCGCGCGCGCATTGGCAGCGTCGAGCAACGCCTCCGCTTCAACCGTGATGGGGATGCGATCGAGGCTCTCGATCAATGCTTCATAGGGCGGAGCCGGCTCGGCCCGAGAAGGTAATGCGAATAAGACCGCTGTAACAGCCACAGCAAAGCCAACCGCCCACTGCGGTCGACTGAACGACGTGAACATGAGGAAACTCCCAAAGCTGAATGAGTTGACGAAACGGCCGCACGAAGGGTGCAGCCGGGAGTCGTCAGGCTTTGGGTGGGCGCATCAACCTGTCAGGAGTGCGAGACGCAAGGGCATCACTGGCTGGCCACTGATGCGTCGAATTGAGGGACTCGGTTTTGGGGGCCGTGCCCGGGGGAATGTGAGCGTAGATATGGTGACAATGCCCATGGCTACAGGCGTCATGACCACTGTCTGAGTCGGAACCATTGCTCTGGCTATCCACACTCTCATCGTGAGAATCCGCCATGACATAGTGAGCATCTACGCTCTCGGATGCACACAGAAACATGTCAGCCACAGATATGGCAACGAACGTTGCAAGCAGCAACGCCACCACCATGAGCCTATGTCTGATAAAAGTATGCACAATTTCGTCATGTTACCAAGAACCGGGGAAAAGCGGCAACACATTTCAGCGCCCAGCATCGCCACCGTACCGAGGGGACCGACTCGCCTTATGAAACTGTGGGGCCACGTTGCCTCCCGATTTCCCAGGTCACATGTCCCGCACGGACAGTCGCTGCGAGGGTGCTACCTAGCCGTTGCTCAATCACCGCCTTCCAGGGCACCAGGCTGAAACCCTTGCCATCATCGAGCATCGCAAAACGCCCGCTGGCCAGCATCACGCTGCGACGGTAGACGCCGCTGACGCGCTCGCCGTCACTGACTGTATGGGGCTCCAGGCCGGTTTCAGCGGCGATGATCCTGCCGCACGTCAAGATCACCGAACTACTACTGGAGGTGGACGAATGGACGGGCTTCACCCGGCACTTCACGCACCTGAAATCGGGCGACCTGGCCAAGGACAAGAATCTGTTGCTGACCACGATCCTGGCCGACGCGATCAACCTGGGCCTGACCAAGATGGCGGAGTCCTGCCCCGGCACGACCTACGCCAAGCTGGCTTGGCTGCAAGCCTGGCACATCCGCGACGAAACCTACGGGGCAGCGCTGGCCGATCTGGTCAACGCGCAGTTCCGGCATCCCTTCGCCGAGCATTGGGGCGACGGCACCACATCATCGTCGGACGGCCAGAACTTCCGCACGGGCAGCAAGGCCGAGAGCACCGGCCACATCAACCCGAAATACGGG
>CENV01013367.1_pt1 | contig 12844 bp, 12 predicted proteins | sample 530231 | NCBI WGS metagenome assembly CENV01 (sample SAMEA2619815, study PRJEB7988) | marine metagenome | biome: marine biome (ENVO:00000447); feature: surface water layer (ENVO:00002042); material: "saline water (ENVO:00002010), including plankton (ENVO:xxxxxxxx)" | depth 5 m | reverse complement strand
CGGTGGGCGCCCGCCACGGCGAGGAAAACTCGATCTTCGCCAATCCCACCGTGAACAATATCAACGGCGACTACACCGCCAGCCGTTTCGATACCGCCCGTGAGGATTCGGTGCTGACCGGGGAAACCGGCCTGCGAGTCAACTTCGACACCGGCGCCATCGGTCATACCGTCACCGTTTCCGGCTCTCGCTACGAACTGAAATCGGACAATGCCTATGCGATGTCGTCCGCTTCGGTGACGGGCAACATTTATAACCCGACTACCGTGTCACGCCCGCCCGCCAACGCTTTCACCGGCGGCGATCTCGACAATCCTCAAATGACCATCAAAACCCAGTTCAGCAGCTTTGCGCTGGCGGATCAGTTGTCGATGCTGGATGAACGCCTGCTCGTGACTCTTGGCGCTCGTTTCCAGAATATTCAGGACAAGAGCTATGCCTACGGCGGCGGCGCCCGTACCGCGAACTACGATGACCATGCTCTGACACCATCACTGGGTTTTCTCTATAAGCTGACGCCGTCGGTATCGCTGTTTGCCAACTACATCGAGGGGCTCCAGAAGGGCGACGTCGCCCCCGCCGATGATGGCAACGGGAATCCCGTAGCAAACGCAGGTGAAGCTCTGGAGCCGTATGAGACAAAGCAGACCGAGGTGGGCATCAAGTATGAAGGCGGAGGTCTGGGCGGCAGCCTGTCGGTTTACCGCAGCGAGAAGCCGGAGGCCGGTCTCGAAGGCAATGTTTACAAAGAACTCTACGACCAGGAAAACACCGGCGTGGAACTGATGGCCTACGGCAACCTGACCCGCGACCTGACGGTGCTGGGCGGCGTCAGCTACCTGGACACCGACGTGGACGGCAACGACGCCATCGGTTCTCCCGAGACGCAGGCCAACTTGAACCTTGAGTACCGGGTACCGCAGCTGCCGGATCTGGCGGTGGACGGTCGGGTTATTTATACCAGCTCCCAGTACGCCGACGCCGCCAACACCCGCAAGGTGGACAGCTGGACCCGGCTGGACCTGGGCGGCCGCTACCTGATCGCCTTGAGCGACAGCCAGTTTCTGACCCTGCGTGCCCGGGTGGAGAACGTCACCGGCGAGGACTACTGGGCCTCCGTGGGTGGCTTCCCGGGCGCCGATTACCTGACCGTGGGCGCGCCGCGCACCTATATGCTGTCCGCCACCCTGGATTTCTGAACCGACCACCCAGCGCCCCGGTCCGCCGGGGCGCCCAGGCAGTCTTTCCATGCGACAACCGATGTCACAACGTTCCCTGCGACTCTGGTCCGCGATCCACAAATGGACCAGCCTGATCTGCACCGCCTTCATTCTGATGCTGTGCCTGACCGGCCTGCCGTTGATTTTCCACGATGAGATCGAGGCGGCCTTCGACACGGATCACTGGCAACCGGCCCACCCGGACGGCCCGATGCTGTCCCTGGACCGGATGCTGCGGGCGGCGCTCGACAACCGCCCCGGCGAAGTGCCGCTGTTCATGAGCTTCGACACCGAGCGGCCGGTGGTCAACGTGACCACCGGGCCGACCCCGGACGCCCCCGGCGGCGCCATGCATTTCGCCTCCTTCGACCGCACCAGCGGCGACCTGGTCCCCGGCCACCAGGACGGCGTTATGGAATTCCTGCTGCAGTTGCACACGGACATGTTCCTGGGCCTGCCCGGCATGTTGTTCCTCGGGTTCATGGGCGTTCTGCTGATCGCCGCCATCGTCTCCGGGGTGGTGCTGTACGCGCCGTTCATGCGCAAGCTGGACTTCGGCACCGTGCGGGTAAAACGTTCCCGGCGCCTGAAGTGGCTGGACTACCACAACCTGCTGGGCATCGTCACCGTGGCCTGGCTCACCGTGGTGGGCCTGACCGGGGTGGTGAACACCCTGGCCACGCCGATCCTGGATACCTGGAAGAACCAGTCCCTGGCGGACCTGACCGCCGGCTACCAGGGCGCCGCCGTGCCCACCCCGGCGGAGATGGCCTCCCTGGACGCCGCCGTGGCCCAGGCGGAGCAGGCGGCGCCGGACCAGACCCTGCAGTTCGTGGCCTTCCCCGGCGGCGGCTGGTCCACGGATTTCCACTACGCGGTGTTCCTGCACGGCAATACGCCGCTGACCTCGCACATCATCACCCCGGCATTGGTGGACGCGCGCACCGGCCAGTTCGCCGCCCTGCGCGAGATGCCCTGGTACAACAAAACCCTGGCCCTGTCCGGGCCGCTGCATTTCGGCGATTACGGCGGCTTGCCGCTGAAGATTCTGTGGGCGGTGCTGGATGTGATCACCATCGTGGTGCTGATCAGCGGGCTCTACCTGTGGCTGGCCCGGCGCCAGCCGGCGCCGCGCACCACCGCCGCGCCGGCCTCACCGCAGACAGGAGGCGCGCCATGAACAGCGCCCCACGACCGGCCCGGCGCCTGCGCCATATTTTCGCCGTGCCGCTGCTGATCGCCCTGGCCAGCCTGATCGGCCTGATGGCCGCCCTGCTCGGTGACGGCCCCATGGACTGGCTGTCCTGGCTGGGCCTGGGCCTGCCGGTGGCGGCCGTGGCCTGGGCCATGGGCACCCGGCGCCGCTGAGCGCTCTCAACCCCATCGAGCCGTAGGAGCGACTTTAGTCGCGATGAAGATGGCGCCGGAGGGGATCGCGGCTAAAGCCGCTCCTACAGCAATCTCCAGCCTGCGGAGCTACCCCTCGGTTCATCGTTGTTGGCACCCGGAACGGTTCCGCGTCCCGGATAGAGGCCTTCCGATTTGCGGCGGCATCATCGATCAGTTGCGTTCCACAGCCACCAGCGCCTGCCCGCGATAACCCGGAGCCGCCGTTAGGTTTGCGCCGGCCAGCCCGCCGGGTCATCCTTGACGCCCGAATCGATACAGCCAATCAGTGGAGAGAGTCCATGCGCAGTGTTTGTGTGTATTGCGGGTCCAGCCCGGGCCGGCGCGCGGTGTACGCCGACGCCGCCCGGCAACTGGCCCGGGAAATGGTGAAACGGAATCTGGGTCTGGTGTACGGCGGCGCCAGCGTGGGCATCATGGGGGTGGTGGCGGACGCGGTGCTGGACGCCGGCGGCCGGGCCACCGGGGTGATTCCCGAGGCCCTGCGCGATAAGGAGATCGCCCACCCGGGGCTCACCGAACTGCACGTCACCTCTTCCATGCACGAACGCAAGACCCGCATGGCGGGCCTGGCCGATGGCTTTATCGCCATGCCCGGCGGCGTCGGCACCCTGGAGGAACTGTTCGAGATCTGGACCTGGGGCCAGCTGGGCTGGCACGAGAATCCCTGCGCCTTGCTCAATGTGGACGGCTACTACGACGGCCTGACCACCTTCCTGGACCACGCCACCGACCAGGCCTTCCTGCGCCCGGTCCACCGCGAAATGCTGATCGTGGAATCCGACCCAGCCCGGCTGCTGGACCGCATGGCGGACTATCAAAAACCGGAAGCCAAGACCTGGGTCCGCAAGGCGGATTTGTGAAAAGAGTGGTTGAAAGTTGCAAGTGAAAAGTTGAAAGGTCGCACCCGAAGCGCCTTACCCCGGGTTTGATCTGATTGAAACGCGGGCACGGCCTTGCCCCACGCTCGGACCCGACCCGCGTTTTAACTTTCAACTTTTAACTTCGAACCCTCAACGCTCTTTCTTCCTGGCATGCTCCAGCAAATCGTCCACGTATTCCTGCTCTTCGTGGAGATCGTCGGCGTCGTCCCGGGCCGACGGCAGCACTTGGTTAAGGAACACCGCCACCAGACCGCACAGGCTGATGCCCTGCAGGGTGAATTCGCCGTTGCCCACCACCATGCCGCCGATGCCGAAGATCAGGGTCACCGCCACGATCACCAGGTTGCGCTGCTGGTGCAGATCCACCCGCGCCTTGATCAGGGTGTTCATGCCGACGCTGGCGATGGAGCCGAACATCAGAATCAGGATGCCGCCCATCACCGGGGTGGGAATGCTCTGCAGCAACTGGCCGAACTTGCCGATGAAGCCCAGGGCAATGGCGAAGATCGCGGTCCAGGTCATCACCACCGGGTTGAACACCTTGGTCAGCATCACCGCGCCGGTGACCTCGGAGTAGGTGGTGTTGGGCGGGCCGCCAAACAGCGCTGCCGCCATGCTGGCGATGCCGTCGCCGGTGAGGGTGCGGTGCAGGCCAGGCTTCTTGATGTAGTCCTTGCCGGTGACGTTACTGATCGCCAGCACGTCGCCCACGTGCTCGATGGCCGGCGCCAGGGCCACCGGGATCATGAACAGGATCGCCTGCCAGTGGAAACTGGGCGCCACGAAATCCGGCACCGCCAGCCAGCGGGCCTGGTCCACGGCGCCGAAGTCCACCATGCCCAGGGCCAGCGCCAGCAGATAGCCGGTGAGCACCCCGCACAGAATCGGCAGCAGCCGGAACAGGCCGTGGGCCAGGGTCGCCACCAGCATGGTGGTGACCAGGGCCACGGTGGACACCAGCAGGGCCTCGCCGTAGGGGAACAGCCGCTCGGCGCCGTTGCCGGTCATGCCCATGGCGAAATTCACCGCCGTGGGCGCCAGGCTCAGGCCAATCACCATGATGATCGGGCCGGTGACCACCGGCGGCATCAGCCGGTGCAGGAAGCCGGGGCCGCGCCATTTCACCAGGGCGCCCAGGATCACGTAGACCACGGCGGTGCACAGCAGCGCGCCCATGGTGGCGGGGATGCCCCACTGGTCGACGCCGTGGCTGATCGGCGCCACGAACACGAAGGACGATGCCAGGAACACCGGCACCGAGCGGCGGGTGATCCATTGAAACAGCAGGGTGCCGAGGCCGGCGGTGAACAGCGCCACGCTCGGGTCCAGGCCGGTGAGCAGCGGCATCAGCACCATGGCGCCGAACGCCACGAACAGCATCTGCGCGCCGATCAGAATGATCTTCCAGTTCCAGAATCCCGGTGAATCGCTCATGCGCTCCGCGCCCCCTTGCGTTATTTGGTGCCGAAAATCTTGTCGCCGGCGTCGCCCAGGCCGGGCACGATGTAGCCGTTCTCGTTGAGCCCCTGGTCGGTGGAGGCGGTGTACAGGGTCACGTCCGGGTGCGCCTCCTGCAGGCGGCGGATGCCCTCCGGCGCCGCCACCAGTACCAGGGCACGGATCTGGGTGCAGCCGGCCTTCTTGAGCATCTCGATGGTGGCGAGCATGGAACCGCCGGTGGCCAGCATCGGGTCCACCACCAGGGCGAGCCGCTCGTCCAGACCGTGGGCCAGCTTCTCGAAATAGGCCACCGGCTCCAGGGTTTCCTCGTTGCGGTATACGCCCACCACGCTCACCTTGGCGCTGGGAATCAGCTCCAGCACGCCGTCGAGCATGCCGATGCCGGCGCGCAGAATCGGCACCACGGTGACCTTCTTGCCCTTGATGCGCTGGGCCGGCACCTTGCCCATCCAGGTGTCCACCTCGTAATTTTCCAGCAACAGGTCGCTGGTAGCCTCGTACGTCAGCAGGCTGGCCACCTCGGCGGTGAGCTGGCGGAAGCTGCGGGTGCTGAGGCTATTCTGGCGGAGCAGGCCGAGCTTGTGCTTGACCAGCGGATGAGCAATTTCATGTATAGGCATGGACGCGGCTCCTCGGAAGACGGCGGTTGTCGTACACATCAAGGGGGCGATTGTACCCCCGTAGCGCCATCTTCTCACCGGGGGCTACGACTTTCCGCGATTAGCCAGCCGGGCGGCGCGGTTGCTATAATCCGCGCCCGTCATACGGGGCACCGCCGCGGTCCCCTGCTCGCTGACTCCAATCGCTGAAGGACAGACCATGGATTTTGAAAAGGTACCCGCCGGGAAAGACGTCCCCGAAGACATCTACGTGGCCATCGAGATTCCGGCCAACGCCGACCCGATCAAATATGAGATCGACAAGGACAGCAACGCCATCTTCGTCGATCGTTTCATGGCCACCCCCATGTTCTATCCGGCCAACTACGGTTACATCCCCAACACCCTGTCCGAGGACGGCGATCCCCTGGACGTGCTGGTGGTAACCCCGTACCCGGTGGTGCCCGGCTCCGTGATCCGCTGCCGTCCGGTGGGCATCCTCAACATGACCGACGAAGCCGGCAAGGACGCCAAGCTGGTGGCCGTGCCGCACAGCAAACTGAGCAAGCTGTACGACGACGTCAAGGAAGTCACCGACCTGCCCGAGCTGCTGCTCGCCCAGATCAAACACTTCTTCGAGAACTACAAGGATCTGGAAGAAGGCAAATGGGTGCAGGTGGATGGCTGGGACAACGCCGACGCCGCCAAGAAGGAAATCCTCAAGTCCGTGGAAGCCTTCGAGAAGAAATAAGGCGCTCCACGCGACCAGGAACGGAAAAGGCCGGGGCTCCCCGGCCTTTTCTTTTTCACCGCCCTCTCTTTTTCACGGCACCGTCCCCGGTCTTGATTTGGGGCAATTCTTTGTTTCTGTCCCGACGGCATCCTGTCCCCATTGCAAACCGCAACACGAACTCAGGACCACATAGGGGACAGCAAAGATGGCATTCTCACGGCATTCTCTGGCTAAAGCGGTAACGCTGGCGATGGCGGGCTCGGTACTGGCGATGGCCGGCGCGGCCCAGGCCCACGAGGCGGGCTCCTTCATCGTGCGCGCGGGCGCCGCCACCGTCGATCCGCGCGAGGACAGCGGCACCCTGAAGTTCGACGGCGCCTCCGCCGCCGGCACCCAGGCCACCCTGGACAGCGACACCCAGCTGGGCCTGACGTTCTCCTACATGCTCAGCGACCGCCTGGGCGTGGAACTGGTCGGTGCCACCCCATTCGAGCACGAGGTAGGCGTGAAGGGTCTGGGCGCGGGCCTGGACGGCAAGCTGGCGGACATCAAGCATCTGCCGCCCACGGTGCTGCTGCAGTACTACCCGATGAACCCGGATTCCGCCGTGCAGCCCTATGTGGGCGCGGGCGTGAACTTCACCACCTTCTTCGAGGAAGACCTGACCAGCACCCGCAAGGCACAGGGCTTCAGCGACCTGGAGCTGGACGACTCCTGGGGCCTGGCCCTGGAAGCCGGGGTCGACTACATGCTCACCGACAAGCTGCTGGTCAACGCCTCCGTGTGGTACATGGACATCGAGACCGACGCCACCGTGAAGGGCCCCACCGCCCTGAGCATCAGCGAAACCAAGGTCAACGTGGACGTGGATCCCTGGGTCTACATGGTGGGCCTGGGCTACAAATTCTGAACCACGGCGTTCGGGGGGATCGATCGAGGCCGGGGACACCACGTAAAACGGCGGCGCCCCGGCGTCCCAATCAAAAAACAACTTTCCATGACGACTCCGGAAAAGTCGTCACCATTGCAGCACGATGGCCTCAACCGGGCGCGCCGCCGCCCCGGTACGCCTTCGGCGTGCGGCCGCTCCAGCGTTTGAAGGCACGGGAGAAATTGGCCACGTCGTTGTAGCCCAGGGCCCAGGCCACCTCGCTGATGCGCAGGGCGCGGTCGGCGAGCAGCTTGCGGGCCTGCCGGTAGCGGGCCTCGTCCTGCAGCTCCCGGTAGGTGAGGCCGGCCTGCTGCAGATGCCGCTTGAGGGTGCGCGGCGACACCGCCAGCCGCTCGGCCACCTCGGTGAGGTCCGGCAGGGGCGGCGCCTGGTCGCGCAGGGCGGCGCGCACCCGTTCCGGCAACGGCCCTTCCTGATTGGCGCGCCAGCGCCGGAATTCCAGCTCGCACTGCTCCCGGGCCAGGGCTTCCGCCTGGGGGTCCGCCAGGCGCGGACGGGCGCCGAGCAGGGCAGCGGAGACGATCAGGGCATCCCGGGGCTGGTCGTAGCGCACCGGTACCGGCACGGTACGGCGCAGCGCCTCGGCGTGGGCCGGCGGCGGACCCTGGAAGTGCACCTCGGCGCCATCCGGCGGCGCCTCCATCAGCTGCTCGAGCATGTAGACGAAGCCGATCACCATGGCCTCGATGACGAAGCTGCGCACCGGCCCGGGGCCGAAGTCGGTGCGAAAGCACAGTGCCTGGCGATCGTCCTCCAGGGGCTCCCGTTGCACGTTCAGAAAGGGCGCGCGCAAGCCCAGATAGCGGCGGGCCGCGTCCAGGCCGTCGTCGATGGTGGGGCTGGAGAGCGCCAGCAGGCCCACCGGGCCATGCAGGGTGATGCGCATGGCCCGAGCATAGCGGAACCCGAGGCCGGCCTCGCCGACCCGGGCCAGGGCCGCCTCGGCGGTGGCGTTGGCCTGATCCAGGGGCAACCGGCATTCCGGGTCGAGCAGGCCCTGGCGGTCGAAACCCAGCCCGCGCAACAGCGGCGCCGGATCATGGCCCAGCTCGGTGAGCACATCGCACAGCAGCACCACATAGATCCCGGGAACCCCGGGGGTGAACCAGGCCCGGCCCGAAATCACCACAGGTTGGCCCTCCACAACAAGACCGGAAAGGCCTGACTGGACCATAGTTGTTGCCATCAATCAATGGCATCCCGATCCGGAGACCACGATGAAACTGTTGTCCCGTTCCCGTCGCGCCGTGGCGCGGCTGCCGATCCGCCCACGGCGGATGAACTTCCGCTTCCAGGGCTTCGAGCAAAACCGTTACTGGTTCGACAACGATCCGGTACTGACCCATTTCATGAACGTGTTGTCGGTGACCTTCCCGGACGGCGAGCGCTTCTTCGTGGACGCGGTGCGCGCCTTCCGCGACCAGGTGGACGATCCCCAGCGCCAGAAGGACATTTCCGGCTTCATCGGCCAGGAGGCCATGCACTCCCTGGAGCACCAGGCGTTCAATGACCTGGTGGCGGGCCACGGCGAAGGCTACGACGCCCTGGTCGGCGAAGCCCTGGGCGTGGCCCAGCGCCTGCTGGCCGGCGCCCGCAAGCATCTCGGCGCTGAGCGGCAACTGGCCGCCACCGCCGGGCTGGAGCACATCACCGCGATCCTCGCCGACACCATTCTGCGCCGCGCCGACATGGTGGAAAAAATGGATCCCTCGGTGCGCCCGCTGTGGGTGTGGCACGCCATCGAGGAAACCGAGCACAAGGCGGTGGCCTTCGACCTCTACCAGGACGTGTCCGGCGACTACTGGCAGCGCCAGCGTGCCTTCTTCTACGGCACCGCCTACCTGACCGTGTTCAGCGCCTACTTCACCTGGCGCTTCCTCAAGGAGGACGGCGTTCACCGCCGGCCGCTGACGCTCGCCAAGGGCCTGTGGAAAATGTTCGGCTACTCCTTCGGCCACAAAGGCGTGGTCACCCAGGCGATCCCGGCCTGGTTCCAGTACCTGCGCCCGGGCTTTCATCCCTGGCAGGACGACAACAGCCACCTGCTCGAACAATGGCGCGACACCCTGCCGGAACCGGCGGTGACGGCGGCGGCCTGAGCGCCGCCGTCAGCCCACCAGCACCGGCACCTTGGCCAGAAAAAACAGCAGCGCCAGCCCCAGATAGCGGGACACCGGCATCAGCGCCTGGCCGCCGGCCGCCGGGAACACCCGGTTCACGTTGGCCTCCGGCCCGTCCGGGTCGCCGTACAGAAAGGCGGCGCTGAAATAGCAGGCCGGCAGCAGCGCCAGCCACGGCAACGGCGTGTACAGCCACAGCAGGGAAAACGCCACGCCCTCCAGCAGGCGCCGGAAACGGGCGCTGCCCCACAGCGCCGGCGGGCTCGCCAACGCCAGGGCGAACGCCGCCAGCGCCAGCACCACCATCACCCCGTGCAGCCCCAGGTGCGGCTCCAGTACCCGGGTGTCCAACGGCAGCCGTTCCACCAGCAGCATGGCCACCACCATGGCCACGCAGAACAGGCCGTGGGCCGGCTGGCGCAGCAGCCACGGCGGCACCAGGGAGGCACGTTTCTTGGTCAGCGGCTTGGCGGATTTGGACAGGAAGGTGAACAGCAGAAAGCCGCACAGCGCCCAGTAGAACAACGGGTGGCGGCTCACATCGAGCAGCTCCAGCCGGTGGGCGCCCACCTGGGCGGCGGCGAACATCAGGTAGGGATAGGACGCCAGCCGGAACAGCCGGGTGCACACACTGCCCCGGAAGATCGGCCCGTGATGGATGGAGAAAGGCTTGTCGTAACGCTTGTCCATGGGCTTGCGGTAGGGAATCATGCGCGGGATGCGGGCGCGGTAATCCCGGTATTCATCGCCGAAGATCGCCTCCAGCTGCTGGTCCTCCTCCCACAGGCGGTGCCGGTAGGCGATCACCCAGAACGTCATGAACACCAGGGTGAACACCCAGTTGTTGATGATCAGGCACAGCCCCAGATCCATGAAGAAGTTGGAGAAATGGAAAGGATCGCGGACCCAGCGGTACGGGCCGGAGCGGGTCAGGCTGGCGTTCTTGTCCAGGTGGCCCTTGGACCAGACGTGAATCCAGGCGGCGAACGCCATGAACACCGCGCCCACGGCGAACGGCGCCACGTCGGGCCGGGCCAGGCCGGCCAGCCCCAGAACCACGCCGCTCACCACCAGATAGGTGCGCAATTTGGTGCGCCGGATCGGCAGGTATTTTTCCCAGGCGTTTTTATGAGTGGTGGTTTTTGACAAAACACCTCCCCTCGATAATAAAACCCGGACTGTACCGGTTGGCCGGCGCCCCCGGCAACGCGGCGGCGCCGGTAGCATCAACCCGGTTGTTGTTCATTGGTGGGCTTCTTTCTTTAGACTCGGCGAACCCACGACCGACATTCTCGATTTTTGGGGCATTTTTATGACAGCGAATTCCAAGTCCTCCCATAAGGACCGTTTGTTCGCCGAGCAGGAAAAAGCGATCGGCGATTTTGATTTCGGCGAACAAACCGCGGCGGTGTTCGACGACATGCTCGACCGCAGCATTCCCCAGTATGGCGAGCTGCAACGCATGATTGGCGAACTGGCCGGTGAACTCGCCACGCCCGGCTCCCGGGTTTACGACCTGGGCTGCTCCACGGGCATCACGCTCAACAGCCTGTACCACGCGGTGGCCCCGGACGTGGAACTGGTGGGCATGGATTATTCCCAGGCGATGCTGGAAAAAGCGCGCGCCAATCTCGCCGGCCCCTTCGAGGAAGGCCGCCTGCGTTTCGAACACGGCGACCTCAACGATGGCGTGCGCATCGAAAACGCGTCGGTGGTGGTGCTCAATCTGACGCTGCAGTTCGTGCGACCGATGAACCGGGAGGCACTGCTGCGTTCCGTGGTGGACGGGCTGCGGCCAGGCGGCGCGCTGATCCTGGTGGAGAAGGTGCTGGGCAGCGATGCCTTCCTGAACCGGCTATGGATCAAGCTGTATTACGACATGAAAAAACGCAACGGCTACTCGGAAACGGAAATCGCCCAGAAGCGGGAAGCGCTGGAGAACGTGCTGATTCCCTACCGGCCGGACGAGAACATCAAGATTCTCAAGCGCAGCGGGCTGGATAACGTGGATATGTTCTTCAAGTGGTATAACTTCGCCGGGTTTCTTGGCGTGAAGGCGTAGTGTTCATGGCGGTGGAGCATCGCGACTAAAGTCGCTCCTACAGTAAAAGGATGCGGTAGGAGCGACTTCAGTCGCGATGTCTTCCCGACCAAACCACACCTGCCCGGCCATCCTTGGCCGGGCGTAAACCGCGCTGCGAAGCTTGCTTCGGTAGTGCCTTCTTTCCCGCGTTGTGCCTGCCATCCCTGGCGAGAGGCAGTGCCATTAGAGGGCCCTGCCCGGCCATCCATGGCCGGGCGTAAACCGCGCTGCGAAGCTTGCTTCGGTAGTGCCTTCTTTCCCGCGTTGTGTTCGCCATCCCTGGCGAGAGGCAGTGCCGTTAGAGGGCCCTGCCCGGCCATCCATGGCCGGGCGTAAACCGCGCTGCGAAGCTTGCTTCGGTCGCGGTTTACCCTTCCTGCAGGAGTTTTCTGAGGTCGATGAGGGCGGCGTTGGCGCGGGACAGGTAGTTGGCCATCACCAGGGAATGGTTGGCGAACACCCCGAAGCCGGAACCGTTGAGAATCACCGGGCTCCACAGGGTCTGCTGGGTGGCCTCCAGTTCGCGCACCATCTGCCGGAAGCTGACGGTGGCGTTCTTGCGCCGCAGCACATCGGCGAAGTCCACCTCCACGGCGCGCATCAGCTGCACCAGGGCCCAGGACGCGCCGCGTGCTTCGTAGAAGACGTTATCGATTTCCATCCACGGGGTCTGGACATAGGTTTCCTGCTCGTCCAGTTCCCCCACCGGGGTGTCCTCGTCGGTGTTGAGCTGGGAACGCCCCACGCTCTGGCTGAGGCTCAGGCTGAGAGAGCCGAGCCGGTTCTGCACCTCGTTGAGCCAGTAGTTCAGGTTGTCGGCGCGGGTGTAGAAATGGGCGCTGCCGTCCTCGCGGCGAAGCGCGTCCAAATAGCTTTGCAGGGCGCGGATGCCGCGCCGGTACTCGCTTTCCGTGGCCGGCATGGCCCAGCTTTCAGCGTCGAAGTTGAACTGCGGCTCGGCCACGGCGAGGAAGGGGTTTTCCTGGCTTTGCGACTGGGAGCGGCTCATGTCCCGGCGCATCACCCGGGTCACGTCGCGGATCTGCACCAGCACGCCGTATTCCCAGCTGGGCATGTTGTCCAGCCACAGGCGGTGGGGCAGGATGTCGTTGCTCAGGTAGCCGCCAGGTTTGTCCAGCAGGGTGCTGGCCACATGGATCACTTCCCGGGTCATGGTCTCCCCGGCCACGGCACCGTCGCGGCGGTTCACCTCCGACAGTTCCGGCTCCCAGCTCCAGTACCAGCCCAACGCCACGTCGACCAGCAGCAGGATCGCCAGCAGCCACAGCAGCCCCTTCCAGATACGGTTGTTTTTGGGGTCCAGCAGGGTGTCCCCGACTTTTTGTCCGAATTTGTCGTCCGTCATTATCGTTCCCGAGTGTCGA
>CENV01075293.1_pt1 | contig 12914 bp, 12 predicted proteins | sample 530231 | NCBI WGS metagenome assembly CENV01 (sample SAMEA2619815, study PRJEB7988) | marine metagenome | biome: marine biome (ENVO:00000447); feature: surface water layer (ENVO:00002042); material: "saline water (ENVO:00002010), including plankton (ENVO:xxxxxxxx)" | depth 5 m | reverse complement strand
CCCGCTTGTACGTTCAATCCAGACTTTTGTAGCGTCCCATGAATACATAGCTGTTGGATATGATTCAGCCGGTCGACCCCATACGGATGCCGCAAATCGTAGAGCAGTAGTCTTACCACCACTAGTCTCACCACTGAAGTCCACAACGAAACCAGGAATCTTCAGTATCGACAACAGTGGTGCTGCTGCCCCTGCGTAAGTCGCTATGTACATATAAGGGAATGATGAGACAAGCCCCATCGCTTCGACCCATTCCTCCCAGGAACCAGCGGTGGTCCACCCGGATGATAAGGTTTCCAATCCGCTAGGCGGAGTCAAAGCAAAATTAGAGCTTGCCTCATCACTCACAGCGTAAAACACATCAGGCAAGAGGAACCCACCATCGGGTTGCCATCCCATACGTGCAGCCGAACGAACCACAGGAAACCTGTGACTGTTTTCAGCTTCGAAGTCAGAAAGGTATGAGACCATTTGTCCTGACGTGTTTGAGTTTATCGGTGCTTCCAGATTCGTGAGTGTGACAATCTTTGAAGCATCCATGATTGTTCTTCTTTCGATTACCCGTGAGCACCAACCACTTGGCCCTCTCCAAACAACTTGGCGTTTTGCTTCGCCTGTGTAGACGTCAATGGTTCTGCCGCCAATAAAGATGGGTGCTGGTGCAATCTTGTTGCGTGTGATTGACCCATCCATCGATGCGGCTAAACGATACACACCATTAAGGTCGATGTCATAACCACGAGGTACATGTAGATTCTCTAATGTCCCATGCTCTACAACCGTTGGCGGAGGTGCACCAGAACCAAATTGAGAAGCTAAGGTCTGTGTCTGACCCAACTCTTCTTCTAAACGATCAATCAATTCTTCTGCTTGGCGTCGACTACGTTCTTCAGCCAATCGACGAATAGCTGATCGAAAGGTGCGAGACCTTTGGACTTGACCAGGAATCGTTTCAAGTATTGATATCAAAGCACTAAGGGTGCTCTCTGATTGTCTCCAGCCATCTGCAAGTGTAGCCATTACATCTGGATCTTGGATCTCAGCCCAAGCAGCCCGATGATCTTCACGAGCACCGTTCTGTAACGACGTCAGTAATCGCGTTAATATTTCTTCTGCTATTTCACCAACTGATTGTTGGGGCTCAGCCTCATCTGCGCTGCGAGGTTCTTCTACCGTCGCTGAGCCATCACTTTCCATTTTCACCATCCATTAAATTAAAAGTCCGAATCACGGGAATGCACCGTCCAGACGGCGAATCTGAACGATGCAACCCAAAGCCTGAACCATTACCTGGGGAGTTTTGAATCAGACCAAACAACTCTATCGAGTCGATGTAGTTTCTGTCAAACCATGAACATCTACATTCTGTTATAGTATTTGTTGAGGAACATGGAGTCGTCATGCCAACAGCTAAAAAACCAACTACACGTACAACTTCTACGCGGAAATCAACCGCGAAGAAAAAAGCTGCACCTAAGAAAAAAGCAGCACCAAAAAAAGCTGCACCTAAGAAAACGGCACCTAAGAAAGCAGCGCCAAAGAAAACTGTACCCAAACCTCTTCCACCAAAACCGAAGACTCGAGTGATCACACTGAATACAGATTATGGTGAGCAGCAACTATCGTTCACAGATGACAAAGCGTTCGATGATGCCTTGACACAAATCAAATCAGCGCCGAGCAAGCCAACAGGTTCACGTAAGCAGCCTTACTTCCGATTGGAATCGAATGGGAAGGCTATTGTTTATCAGTTTATATATAGCTACAGCGTTCAAGAATCATAGTCTACTGGTTGCCACCCTTCTTCGAGGTCATCAACCAACAACTCAATCGTTAAGTAGTATTTATCGCATGAGTCACACCGCCTCCGTCGACACACCCAATCAGTTGTGTACCAGGAGACAGTGCTCTCTATTCGTTTCTGACCACCAAAGTTGGTTTTAGAATCGCTTGTGCGGGAGTCCACGACTTTCGTTTTCTCCCCACATTTTACGCAATTCATTTAGACCCTACGCTTTTGGTGCTGGAGGCATTGGTAATACCTTCGCACTACGTATGATCTGATAACTACCGTCATCATTTACTGAAATGTTTTCTGGTGCCAAGCCGTCTTTAATGATCGACGCCACAGTCTCTCTCGACATCAATTGAATCAAATCAGAATCAAAGCCTGACTCTTCAAGAATCAATGCGCTTCGGGTTGTTACCCTGAACCCACCACTAGCGTGGTTAATACTAGTCTTTTTAATTGGTTCAGTTTCTTGTGCGACGGGCTCAGTACCTTCATCAGTCACAGTACCATTACACCACTCAGCGCTTACTTCATCCATGTCAATAATCGTCCAACCCTTTGGTGGTCGACCAGTAGGACGTATCGTACTTGCCATAATGACCTGACCCTCAAACTGTGAGAAGCCTCGCATAACAGAACTAAGAGTCTTGCCATCCCATGCCCGGTCCTCGGGTACAAGAATCGCAGGCTTACCTTCGGCTAAACCTTCTGCAACAGACATAGAGATAGCCGTCACTACTGATGTCCATTCAGCACCAGACAATGCTGAGTGAAGCCTACCGTCACGCTTAATGCCCATACGAAAGACTTCTTTATTACCATCAAGCAACTCAATACAAAAGGTCCAGTCTGCCGGTAGATAGTTTTGTACCCTCGCTGAAAATTCTTCTGCACGCGCAAAAAGAAGCTTACCGACCGCGACCTCACAAGATGCTTTAAGGCGCTTGTAAGTATCTACATCTTGCTTCATTGAGATCATTTTCTCTCGGGCTGATGCCAGCCTATCCCACTCATCCCGCACTTGTTCCATCCGACTTAGTGCAGCCATTGCAGCCTCAAGTCGAGCCTGGGCATCGTTTACGCTGGTAGCCCGATTATCAACCTGAGTAAGTTCAACGGTCTCTAGTTTGTTGAGTAGGAAAGTTATTTCAGACAAATGCTGATTGTATGTCTGTGCATCATTCTCCATCTTTGACAGGGCACTGATGACGTTCTCAGACTGCTTACTCCAGTCAGCATCTTGTTTCTTATAAAAGTCTTGGCACGCCTTCAGGTGCTCCAAGCCAACATTACTACTACATACAGGACACACATCTAAATTGTGTTTAACTGCGACATCAACAATCTTAATTGCATGGTCAACATTCTCACCCTTATCAGGCAAAGATGCCCGCATTTCATTCATTGCTTGTTCAATCAAACCTTTTTGATTCACAAAGAAATTGTGTTTCTCTTTGGCTTTTTTGATCTCTTCGTCTCGTTGCTCAACTGTCATACCTGAACCAGATGCACGAATCGATACGTCTAAAATTTCTTTTGCTTCTGCGATAGCAAACCTCATCTTGTCCATATCTTCATCAGTTGGTCGAGCAGCTACATCATCACCCAGGTTCTCCATGATGATCTCTGCACCTTTTGCTTCTTTCGCAGCCTCTCTCTGTCGTTGACCTGCATAACTGGTAACTTCCAACAAACCTTCAACGGCTGTTTTGTTTCGGCCCTTAAACTTTACAATGTCTGTGTACTTGCTGTGTAGGTCTTCAGGAAGATGCTCAAGCACATCAGCTAAATCAGTTGTTCCGCCAGTCCAACCGAGAAAAGCTTTACGTGCAGTTGCTGACGATCCTGACAAAGCCGCCATTACTGACCTATGCACCAAACATTCTGCACCAGGAACATCCAGGTTAGGACGTTTTACTTTCCCGTTTTCACGACAAATATTGTAGCTTGAATTGAATTTAATCTTGTCGTTAGAAAGATTCGCAGTCACACCAAGTTCATCTGTAGGCGATAAGGTCAAGAGTAGTGCCGCGTCTGAAACAGCACTGCGACCAAAAATGTCGTCGGCTGAACCAGCAATAGCCAACTCAACAGATTGAATGACACTACTTTTGTGGCTGGTATTTGAGCCCACCAAAAGAGTGTGCTGACCTAAGTCTAAACTCCATGCCTCTCCACCATCCTTCGGTGACTTAAGGTTACTAAAGATACTCTTTACATACGGTCGCATAATTCCTCCATGCGTTCGTGCTTTGGGTTGTACTAAAATTTATCTGTGTCTTACCACACTGTCAACAGCTAAAGTCTAACCGTGCCCATGAAACCCAGTCTTCTTCGGGTAACTCAGTTATAGTTTGAACCTGTCTAAATCCTTTTGAATCAGGGCACCAGGCGAATACGTGCTTCTTTTCCGATAGAAAACCTTGCAGTATTTGTGCGGTTGCCTTGCCTACTGTGGGAGCCTCAACCAAAGAATCTATTGGAACGATGACACCGTGGTATAGTGGTGCGCCCGTATAGTCTACACCACACGGTACATCTTTACACCAAGCGCCCCAACCACCCAATGCGGCTGACCGGGTCTCATAGTCGTCACGACCAGAAATTACATTCGCTGTCCACGCATCATTACTAAGTGCTTGTGATAACTGACTACACCAAACTTCTATGTCTTCGACATTGTCTTGTTTTGAGTGCGCTAAAAACCACTGAGATCTACTCATATATCCTCTATACGTCTTTGAGACTGCGACCGATATCAGCCTCTGATGTCATAGGTACTTCCCATCCAGGGATGGTTACGGTCATACATTCTTCGATTGTCTTTCTTGCTCGTTCAATTTCTGGTGGTACTGACTCACCTCTCACCGGCCTCCAGTGAGGATCGACACCAGAAGGTAACGGTATCTCTACCGCAATTGAATCATGGCACTGATGAATCATCCCCGTTCCCTTACCGGCAAAGTCAAAAGGAAACTCCCCTATCACTGCTTGTTCAGCCAGTCTCATGATTGATGACTCTGCCGCAAGAATAGGAAAGTTTACTACTTCATTCTTTTTACCATCTGATAGCGGACCAGACCTACGACCGAGCACAGGTTCTTCCATGTAGCCTTGATGATCATACATGTTCATCATTTGCTTCCACGCTACCTCCCACTCCGGTTCAGCTTCCAACCACTTGTTGTGGAAATGCCGCACCTCTCGAGTCTCAAACTTTAAATAAGGCATACGCCCATCGTCAGTCTCAGTGCTCGTCAACACCTGCCAAACCGTGGTCGGGTCCGCCCAGTAAATCGATGCGTAGCGAAACGTCTTCATGACATCGCGCATAGCTTTTGCTTCACCACCTGTGGGTTTGCGATCAAGACTAAACCCGTCTGGACCCCAACCAGATGCATTCTTAAAGTCACTACCAAAAACATCGTAGGCCAGCAGGTTGTGTGGATCTTTACCTGTAGCAAAACATTCAAGCAATCGAGGTATCTGCCAGTAGCAAGCAGTGATTCTCAGGTGTGCCTGGTCCAAGTCTGCGCCGACCAGTATGCGCCCAGGTGGAGCCGCAAAAATCTTTTTCAGTCGACCCTGACCCTTTCGGTTACCAATGTTCTGTAGGTTAGGTCCGCTACTCGATAATCTACCGACACTAGTTACATGTGCATTCCAGGTAGATCTGACCCTACCATCCTCATGTACCAATCCTTTTTTCTCGTCCATGTCTCTTCGACGAAGCGGTATCAAAACGGTACCAAGTATTTTATTCTTCTCTCTACGATACAGTCGGAGTTCTTTTAAAAATGATTCTTGGTTATTGTCCAGTCGACCCGATGCTAAGTGCCCGCGTATTACTGCATCGCCAGTACCTGGAGCACCTGTCTCAGTGTAAAACTCACGAGCATCCATTGATGCCGGAATCCCAAGACCCCACCGATCATATAGAAGGCGACGAATCTGATCCGCACTACCAGGATTTAAGTCATTCACTGAATCCGAATCAAGATGATTAATACCTACATCTTGTGCTAATTTCTGTAGGTTCTTATAACGTTTCTTAACTGAAACCTCATATTCAAACTCCAACTCATTACGGAGTTTTTGGTCAATCCAAACACCTGCTTTATGCATCCCAACACACATATCTTGTGTCGCGTGGTCTACTTCATTTAAATTCCACGGACGATCAGAGCCCCAATCATTCGGTCGAAGACCTTCATTCGCGGACTCAAATGCCCCAGCTTCAGTTGCTGCGTGAATTAACGGTACAACAATACGTGCATTTACCGTTGAATCCACAATGTTGTATCTCAACAACTCGATGTCATCTTGACTACCAGTAGATATCTTCGTTCCTTTTTCTGTTGTTTCCCACCGCTCGACGTCCGTTAGAACGGAGCCAATCGTTTTCAATCCTTTGGGTAGATCCGGCGCCCGAAACCTCGCATGAAACAATGTGTCCACTAACGGTTTCGGTGTCACACCAAACTGTGACTCAATAACCATCCGATCATAGTACCCTGCGTTGTGACCCACCCATACACGCCCATCGGTAAAAGCATCTTTCAATATCTCGACGATTTCTCTTTCCTGGTCGGGCGGGTAAAGCCGGGTAGTACCGTCAGTCGATAATAAACCTACACCAATTGCTCTGGCGTTCTGTACTACTACGTTTCTCGCTGCTCGTTTGTTCTCATCTAAGTCAGGTATCGCGATTGCAATTGTCCTAAGGCTGCACTCCAGTGGCTCAATCCCGTCCGTCTCAACATCATACGCCCAAAATGGTGCGGGCTGTTTGAGCCATTGCCTTAACTCTTGTGGTGATGGATTCATTATTGCGTCCGGCTTGGTCCACCGTAGGCACCCATCGAACCAACGGAATGCCTTCGCTATGTCCGATTGAAGGACATGCCTCCAACTTGGAGACCGCAAAATAAATGATGGATGCAAAGACGGTAGCAACTTTCGTACGCCATTCTCTGGCACCCAATCCCAATTCTCATCAACAAACATTGGACCACCACGCATCGATTGGATGCTTGATGATTGACCCGTCAACACACTTGTTGCCGTCTTGCCCAGCGTAATGATGTTGGGGTATCGCGACACGACATCGAGTAGTCTCGGTCTACAGCACACTGCTGGATGTAGGTAGGGGTCTTCGCCCTTCTTCAATCGTTTACGATTGATGCGGTCTAATTCTTTCTCCATCCTGCGCCATGCACCTGAGTCTTGACCAGACGGGCGACATGAAATGACGTGATCTAAATCAACATCTACTCGTCGTTTACCTGACGCAGTCAGCGCTTTTGTCCACTCACCACCCGCACGACCAACAAGGGGGCGACCATGCTGAACCTCATCACCACCAGGAGACTCAGCAATAGCGATGACGGAAGCCCCCCGATGAAACTCTCCACCGACGGGCTTCCACTCATCTTTTCTTAATGGCCCTTCAGGCCCTAAAGGACACATGTCACATTGAGCGCCACAGTTTTTAGGGTTGAAGGATGCCACTATTAGCCTACGATCCCTTGTGCCGCACTGGACGGTGGTGGAAGAGACACGCCAGCAGGAGGCACCGGAGCACCGTTCGTTGTTACCGGGTTGCTCACTGGAGCAGTTTCAACCGGTTTTTGTGTAGGCTGATTCTCAATCGAAGACAAAGCACTGTACTGATGCTTAGTCAAGAAACGGCTGATCTCATTGTAAGAACCTGCCACACCCTTTTGACCGGGCGTAAATTCAACATACGCAAGACGACCATTGTTCATGCTCGACAAGAACCATGAGTCATTGATCTCTTGTGCAGTCTCAATGTTTTCCTTGGTGTAACCAAGAGACTCAAGGATTGTACGCAACGCAGCCATACGACCACGAACCTGCTTGTCAGTAAGGCCAGGAAGCATGTTCCCGCCATCGTCGAACGGAATGCTCAAGAAGGTAAACATCTTGAACCCATTCTCAAATTGAACATGAATACGTCGTGTTCCAGGCTTATCGTTTGCGCCAGTCTCAATCTTAACGATCTCGACCGGGTAAAAGCCCGCCTCAGGGACGGAAGACCCCAAAGAACTAATGCCTTGGAATGCGTTACCAGAAATTTTGATGCCCATATTTGGCTCCATTTTTTGTGTTGTCGGTCATATGACCGGGGGTTGAAAACTAAGATGATGGTGGTGGCGGAGGTAAAGTAGGTGAGTTGTTTGCTACTTTCTCCCTTTCCGTAAAATCAAATAGTGACCGGGCTGCTTGCTGCAAAAGAACGCCACGAGCAATGCCATCCTGGCACGCCCAACGTAGATGAAGATGATTGTCAGTCCGACCTGACACCGCTGATTGAATCGCATCTTGAACAGCAGTGCCACTCAACATATCCTGGGCGATTAAGTCTGCAACCTCATCTTGCCACTCAAGTCCAGGTAACCGACTCAGTTGATAGTTACTCTCACTTGCACGTAGGATCTCACGTAAGTTGCCCGGTGTCTTCTTTGTACAAACTCCAGTACGATCACCTGTTACCCATTCGGGATCTGTTGGGTCACAATAATAAATGCTTGGGAACCACGGGTCAGGATAGTTTGGATCAACCATTGCACGTACGTTTACGTCGCACCATGAAGGCAGAGTCTCAACCTGATTACGACTTGGGACATCAGGACCACCAGGACAAAATCTACCATCAGCATTTGTGCCTGGAGTACGCTCATGGAAGGTCATAAGTAAGTGAACACCAAGGTGTCGGGCAAGGTGCGCGATCTCGAGCAAACTCTGATTCAATTGCTGGTAAGGGAAAAAGCGATCCTTCTTACCACTACGCCCAGTTGGTGCCTCTTCTGCCCACTCAAGCATTGAGCGCTGACAAAGGTGGCTAAGATCATCCACGACAACGGCACCATATTGAACCGCGTCACCAGTATCTGCCAGGACACGGAGAAGATGCACCAAGTCTGTTAGATTCTTTGGTGAGTTAGGGTGAACAGTTGGTGTGAAGCCTAATTCATTTTGCGCCACAAGCGTGATGGCAGAGGGTACGCCCAAGAACAAAGCGGTAGGAAACGTGGCAAGTGCATCACTTGTCTTTTTTTGTTTCGGCTTACCATATACAGTGACCATAACGGTCGGTAGCCCTGATTCGGCTGTCATGTTTTCTCCAGGTTGATTTAGCTTTGGGTTGGAAAGAATAACAAAAGTGCGATTGCGTTACCGGTCAAATTTTGGCCGCTTCGCCATAAAAGCACATTTTCATTGCGGGACATGCACCGTATCGACCAACGCAAACGGTTTCATGTTGAGCCTTTGGCCAGTCCCAAAAGGCGGGTAACTCTAAGTCTAAGCGAGCCAAAGAATGTTCTGCTCGCCAAAGCATATCAGCAAAGTGATTATCCCTATGGGGAGTCGCCGGAACCATCGGACGGGCGATTTTCCAAGGTGCTTGAGTTTGAATTAGGTTTAAGGCTACGCCACCAAAGTCACTGCCATAAACCTGCTTACCCATAATTCTAAATGCGGAGAAGCCACCATCAATTGCGTAGCCGTCGACACTCTTTGACGCCCCTACGCGGGCCTGGTGTTTGTGATCCCAAATAAAAACCTTACCGCTACGATCTCGAATCACCATATCTAATCGACGAGTGAGCACAACAGCTTCACCCGAGTTGGGGTGACCGGGACAATTCAAAACTGTTGGTATAATCTTTGATCCGTCCCATGCCTTCACAGAACATGCTCGACGATTAAAGTCTTGCTCGTCTTGGTGAACAACCCAAAGACCCCACTCATTATTTTTGTGACCCAAGACAGCCGTCATTGGGTATTCTACTGCTATGACATCACCAGGACACTCAGGAAACTGATCCATATATCGATGAAACGTTTCAATCATTCGGTCAAGGTGCTCATGCCCACCATTGGTGTCACACCATACCTGTATGGCTTCTTCCGGCTCGAAAAATACGCTGGGATTTTCGTACCGTGTTTCATCGACCCAAACACCATTACCGGTAGCAGCCCCCCAAATAGCGTGTTGATGCGCTTGGATGACGTGGCCCATGCTTCCGCGAGTAAGAGCATCAGCCGGAATAAGACTCATGTTCAGTCGGTTTTGGTACGCAAACAATTGGGGGCAACGGAAGAATGAACCAATCCGCGACCATCCACGAGAAGATCTACCAGCATCAATTAGAATCTTACGCATTCTGTTGACCTCTCTGATTGATAAGTCGCTCATAAGCACGACGAGCCAGTCGCCACATCTGCTGCTTCTGTGCCGCCAACATGACGTCTCTTACGCTATACCCATCATCTTCCAGACGCTTCCATGGAATACGGCGACGGTGAAACCTTTCATCACTAAGGTCCATTACGCTACCTCCAACTTACTGATAATGCTGCTGACAAGAGCGCTTTCGTCTTCCATACCGAGCAACTTGTCACCCAATCCGTCCAGTTCATCAGCCTTTAAGAAGTTTTCAATCGGACCAAACTTCTCAACCAGAATCTCAACTACCCTCTCATCGTATGTACCTTGGGCAACAACGACTTTGAGTAGTGTGGGGCTACCTCCAATACGATCGAATCGACCTTTCCATTGGAGAAAGTCACCCGGCTTCCAGGGCAACATAGCGAAAATGGCGAGGTCCGCAGTTTGCATACCATCAACACCCGTACCGACACTCTGACCTGTTGCTATCAGACAGCAAGGACCGTTCGAGTCCTTGAACGCATCGATAATTACATCCCTTTCAGATTCAGGGACACCCCCGTGTGCCATCCAAACCGGGACCTCGCCTAAGGCTTCATCCCCACGTTTCACGGCTCGACGCAAATCATGCTCCCACAATTCCGTTTCACGTCGACGTGATGTGAAGATTACTACCTTACCACCTCCCTTTAAGCCTTCAATTGCTTCGCTAACAACATACTTTCGCTTACGGCTACAGGCTTCTGAAAGTCGTGCTTCGACGACACGCTCTCGAGCCAAGGGATTTACTTTTGCTTCTCTTACAAAACCACGCATAGCTTGGCCAAACGTGTTGTCATCGTCCCATCTTTCAGGTCGATTTAATTCAGTTGAACTTAGATAAACAACTTGAACACGAGTATCAGGTAACTCTGAATGAGATTCAGAATACGGAACCTCATGAACGAGAAACGAGCAACGTGCTTTCAACTCCATCAAATTGCTGGATCCGGTATCGTCAAGACCACCATACGCCCCTGGACGGGCAGCACAATAGCGATGTGCAAAATTCGAATAGCTGTGAGAGAAACCACCGGGCGCTAAAAGATCAAGCTGCGACCACAAACGTCGAGGACGACCGTCATCCAAAGGCGTAGCAGTGAGTCCGATACGCAACTCAATACTCCCAAGGCGGCTCAAGTCCATAGCTGCAACAGCACGGTTCTCGCGGTCGACGGCAGAGTTTGCCCTGTTACTTGCCGCAGTCTTGCGCTTCTCGAAAGATACGCTACCGTCAGCCTCCTGAATAGCAGTCCAACGCTTGCGGCTTCCATGTGTGTGGATCTCGTCGAGAATCAATACCTTCGGTTGAAGGACTCGTGCGATGTCTGTGTTGTCTGCTAATGCTTCAGAACCCATAATCACAAAAGGTCTGCGCCGTTCTCTTCCGCATTCTTCCATGTAGTCCGAAAACGTTTGGTCTTTCTTACGTATTTCAGACGTAGGTCGTATGCGATATGGTTTTAAGTGGGTGTATTCCTGTACTTGACTCCACCAAACGTGACGAGCCTTTGCAGGACATACGACAAGTATCGCACCAGAACGAGTCAAAGAAGACATTAGTGCGCCCAGGGTCTTGCCAGAACCACAAGACCAGACATTCATCACCCAAGGTCGCTTCTTCGCCCAAGCAACGCCCATAAACTGATATGGTGTAGCTATATCTAGAACATGCTCTCTTAGTTCACCTCGTTCAATATACTTTCGAGCCAGAGAAGTCCCACGATTCTTTAGTTGTTCCCGATTTGTTTCTTCTTTCGACCAACCATTGATCCCACTTATGTCGGATGGTGCTGGTGTATACGACAACGAATTCCTTGTAAGTAAACCCTCGACCAACCAAGCTGCGTGTAAGGGTGAATAAACCTCGCATGAAACAACCTCTTCCCGATCTTCAAATGAGAGATTTTTCAGGCGTTTTTTTCTCCCATAGTTCTTTTTACCGTAAACAAGTGTCCCAGGTATAAGAGATTCTACAGATTCTAAGAGGTCGAGACTTTCATTTGATGGAATGAAATATCGGATATGTGGTTGTGGGGTCATGTTCAAGACCTTAAATGATTATTGACAGGGTGTCAAGACGATTATTTGACGCAAGCATATTTTTCTGTTACCGTAACGGTCAAGGAGCAGGTATGAAATCTAGTGCGTTTTCAAGGTTTATGCGAAAGGCAAGAGAAGATCGTAGATGGACTTTGGCAGATTTGGCCCGTTCATCTGGACTGAGTCAATCTGAGGTAAGTCGAATTGAATCTGGATCACGTCTACCAACGATGCGCCACGTTAAGGGATTAGCTGAAGCGTTTTCTTCGTCACCAAAAGTGGGTAATAATGAACTGATTCGATATGAAACTTGGGTCGCACATTTAGTTGATCTCGGTGAACGTGCGAGAATAGATGCCCGAAGTGGGCCCGGTCGTTGGTCAAAAAGATGAGTTACTTTTCTGCTATGAGTTTTGTAAATGGATTTACATCAGAAGAAGCAGCCGACATTTATCTAGAAAAACTTCTTTTCGGTTTAGAGGATCTTGGGTACGAAGATATTCAAATTGATCAGTTTGATATTGACAACTTTGTTGACCCATATGGAGCATGTCTGATTATATCGGGCGCAACAATTGCTATTGGTATCGGAGAAAACGAGTTTGAAGCCGCAGGTAACCTGCTCGAAAGAGCGGCAGATTTATTTTTCCACGACACGCCAGAAGTATAGATCGGGTTAATAGCTATTCGATCCACCTTTCCGGTGTGGTTACCAATCAGGCTTAGGTAGTCTAAGCTTGAAACAAATCCCGTGGATTCAAACTTACCCATTCAGGTGTCACGACTTGGATGGGTCTTTTTTATAGTAGTTATTTCTGTTCGTTAATCTCAAACAGTTCATCA
>CENV01051594.1_pt1 | contig 12961 bp, 11 predicted proteins | sample 530231 | NCBI WGS metagenome assembly CENV01 (sample SAMEA2619815, study PRJEB7988) | marine metagenome | biome: marine biome (ENVO:00000447); feature: surface water layer (ENVO:00002042); material: "saline water (ENVO:00002010), including plankton (ENVO:xxxxxxxx)" | depth 5 m | reverse complement strand
CCATAAACTACCTTGGGTTCAAGTCAATCTTGATTTGGCCATCAATATTAACAGTGGTGCTATTGTAAGCCATCAAACGTCGACATCGGTCACAAACGCCGCTTTTTCCGAAATGAATTCGAAGCGGGACTCGGGCTTGTTTCCCATCAGCCTGTCGACGGTATCGCTGGTTTGGGCGCGATCGGAAACGACGCGCACCTGAAGCAATGTCCTTGATTTGGGGTTCATGGTCGTTTCCTTCAAGTGGGCATGGGGCATTTCGCCAAGCCCTTTGAAGCGCGTGACCTCAACTTTGCCGCGTCCGGTGAACTCGTCTTCCATCAGCCTGAGCCGATGGGCATCGTCCATGGCGTAGGCGGTCTTGGCACCTTGCGACAGGCGATAGAGCGGAGGCAGAGCCAGATAGAGATGGCCGCCTTCGATCAGGGCGGGGAGTTCCTGATAAAAGAAGGTCATCAGCAATGAGGCGATGTGGGCGCCGTCCACGTCCGCGTCGGTCATGATGATGATCTTGTCGTAGCGCAGATCGTCTTCGCGATATCTGTCGCGCGTGCCGCAGCCCAAAGCCTGAATGAGATCGGCAATCTGCTGGTTGGCGGCGAGCTTGTCGCGGCTGGCGCCGGCGACGTTGAGCACCTTGCCGCGCAGGGGCAGGATGGCCTGACTGGCACGGTCGCGCGCCTGCTTGGCACTGCCGCCGGCACTGTCGCCTTCGACGATGAACAACTCGGCGCCCTGGGCTGCCGACTGGGTGCAATCGGCGAGTTTTCCGGGCAGGCGCAGTTTGCGGGTCGCCGATTTGCGGTCGATTTCCTTTTCCTTGCGGCGGCGCAGGCGGTCCTCGGCCCGCTCGATGGTCCATTCGAGCAATTTGTTGGCCTGGTTCGGCGACGCGGTCAGCCAGTGGTCGAAGGCATCGCGAATGGCGTTGTCAACGATACGCGTGGCTTCACCCGAAGCGAGCTTGTCCTTGGTCTGACCGACAAATTCAGGCTCACGGATAAAGACCGAAAGCATGGAGCCGCAATGGCCCAGAACGTCTTCGGACGTGATGACCGAGGCGCGCTTGTTGCCGACCATGTCGGCATAGTTTTTCAGGCCGCGGAGCAGGGCGGTGCGCAAGCCCGCTTCATGGGTGCCGCCATCCGGAGTGGGCACAGTGTTGCAATACGAGGATGTAAACGTGTCGCCAAGATACCAGGAGATCGCCCATTCGACCGATCCGTGACCGCCGGGCTTTCCTATCTTGCCGGAAAATATGTCGTCGAGAATGCGCGTTCTGCCCTCGATGCGGCGTTCGATGAAATCGCGAAGGCCACCGGGAAAATGGAATACGGCCTTGGCAGGGACCTCATCGGTGGCTAGCGTTTCGTCGCACGACCAGCGGATTTCGACGCCACCGAAAAGGTAAGCCTTGGCGCGCGTCATGCGGAAGATGCGGTCGGGGCTGAAGCGGGCCGAATTGCCAAAGATCTGGGCATCGGGATGAAAGCGGATCGTGGTTCCGCGGCGGTTGTTGACGCGGCCCATGTTTTCCAGTTGCGAGGTCGGCTTGCCCCGCGAATAGGTCTGCCGATAGAGAGTCTGGTCGAGCGCGACTTCGACGATGAGATCGTCGGTCAGCGCGTTGACGACCGATACGCCGACGCCATGCAACCCGCCGGAGGTTTCATAGGCCTTGGAATCGAATTTGCCGCCCGCGTGAAGCGTGGTCATGATGACTTCAAGCGCTGAAAGGTGCGGGCGCTTGGGGTGAGCGTCGACAGGGATGCCGCGGCCATTGTCGGTCACGCTGACATAGCCATCCTCGCCCAGGTGAACCTCGATACGGTTGGCGTGACCACCGATCGCCTCGTCCATCGAGTTGTCGATCACTTCGGCAAACAGATGGTGGAGCGCGTTGGCGTCGGTTCCGCCCACATACATGCCAGGCCGGCGGCGCACCGGCTCGAGACCTTCGAGCACCTCGATATCGGCGGCCGTGTAGGAGCCAGACGGCGCCGGGTCGCGCGCTGCAGCGGGGCGCTTGGGCTCGGCGGCGGGTTGGGGGGGCGTGACGCCAAAAAGATCGTTGTCGTCGGTCATGGGCCTCAAAAAAATCTTGCCGGACGAATCAGATGATAATCCGGTCTATCATATGGCGGCTTGTATGAGCGGAAACACCACAGTTTCCAAGGTGTTTCAACAGGATTGCGCTTGCACCGCCGCAACGTCTGCCAAGTGCCGGATTCTCATCCTGGGACACTTGTGGGGCGTAAAATCATGGCCCGGTTTACGTTCGGTTTGCGTCTCATCAGCACTTTTTTAAGCCCATTGCGGTAAAAAATCTCCATACGGTTCATGTGTTTGGAGTTGCCGTATGCGTGCACGAATTGCCCGCGGCGCTGCGTATCAGGCGTCTGGGTCAGGGCACGAAGTGTTCTGGTGGCTGCAGGCCGGATTGAAGAGTTCTGCGTACCGGCTTGCCCACCTTTCACTTCCCAGAGCCGTCCTGTTGCCGGGACTGGTGGCGGTGTTTTTTCTGGCCTGACGCGCGCGGCGCGGTTGCGTGAGTCTCGCGCGACAGCTAACTAGTGCGGACTGATCCCAGGAGTCCGCAGTGTCCGACCAGCAGGCCAAGCCCATCCGTCCGCTCTATTTTGTCGCTTCGTACCCGCGTTCGGGCGGCAATTGGGTGCGCTCGGCGATTTTCCTGATGATCGCGCTGGGTCAGCCCAATCCGCCAAAGCGGATCGATATGCGCAATATCGACAACATCATACCGCTCGATTCCCACGGCCGCTTTTACAAGGAAGTCACCGGCAAGGAGGCCAGCAGCCTTGCCGAGGAGGAAGTGGCGGCGGCGCGACCGCAGGTGCACGAGCTGCTTTCACGCGACACGCGCGGTCTGCCGGTGGTGCGCACGCATGCTGTGCGCGGCACGTTTTTCGGGCATCCGACCTTCAACACCAAGGTTTCGATCGGCGGGACCTACATCGTGCGCTCGCCGCTCGATGTCGCCGCCGCTCTGGTCGAGGTGAGCGGGATGCAGCCCATGCGGGTGATCGAGGCGATGATGACCGTGGACCGCCGGGTGCGGGGCGGGGCGACTCGCGTTTCCGAGCCGCAGGGCTCCTGGAGCCAGAATGTGGCGAGTTGGATCGGCAAACGACAGCCCGAGGTTCATGCCATCCGATTTGAAAATCTGCGCTCGAACCCGATCAAGGAACTCAAGGCGCTGGCCGCGCACATGAAGATTCCGGTGACCGACAAGAGCCTCGAAACTGCCGCCGGCCTGCTTGCTGAAACACATAAGGCGAGCGGCAAGAACGGGGTACCGCGTGACTATCGCGAAACGCTCAAGCCTATCCACGCCCGTGCGATCATCGAGGCGCATGGGGTGCAGATGGACGCCCAGGGATATCTGACCGACAGCGTGTTGCAATATGCCGACATCGACCGCAAGGCAGCGATGATGCTGGCGGAAAAATACGCCCCGCGCACGGCGAACTGAGCCTTGCGCAAGCCCTTTGGGGTGGTGCATAGTTTCACTGTCGTCGCGTGTCCGAACCGCAAAATCGTTTTCACTTTTGCTGGACACGCTCTGGGAAATGAAAGGAGGGCTGCGTGATCGATATCTGGCGTCACCATCGTCAGCGTGGCCCTGTTTGCGCCCTGCAGCACATGTTGCAGGGCTGACCGTCACCGGACATTTCGCATTCGAATTCCGTACGGGTCTGCCCTGATCGCGACCGCATGATGCCATGCGGTCTGGCAGAGTTGGGTGGCTTTAGCCATCCCGGATATTCGAGACTGAAATGACGACGATTGCCCTTAAATCCGCCGGCTATACGGCGAAAACCAATCTTTTCAACGATTTGACGCTCACGATTGGATCCGGTGACCGGGTCGGAATCGTGGCCGGCAACGGCGCTGGCAAGACCACGCTGCTCAAATGCCTTGTCGGCGAGAATGAACTTACCCGTGGTGGCATCACGCTCTCGCGCGGTGCGCGGGTTGGGATGGTGCCGCAGGTCGTGCCCGAAAAGCTGTTTGATTTGAGCCTGTTCGATGCGGTTGCCACAGGGCTCGATGCCGAGACGCTGGAGAGTGAAAGCTGGCGGGTCGATGTGGTGCTCGATACGCTTTCTACACCCGAGGGCGTCCGTAATTTGGAGGTGCGGGCGCTGAGCGGGGGCTGGCAGCGGCTGATGTTGCTGATGCGGGCCTGGGTGTCCGATCCCGATATTCTGGTGCTCGACGAGCCGACCAATCATCTCGATCTTGAGAAAATTGCTCTTCTGGAACAGTGGCTTATGGGAATCGGTGATGTGCCGGTCATCATGGCGAGCCACGATCGGAGCTTTCTCGACGCGGTAACCAACCGCACGCTGTTTTTGCGACCCGAGGTCTCGAGGTATTTTCCCTTGCCCTATAGCCGGGCACGCGAGATTCTTGCTCAGGAGGACGCGAGCGAGGCGACCAAGCGCGAGCGCGACCTGAAAGAGGCGAGCCAGTTGCGCCAGCAATCGGCGAAGCTGAAAAACATCGGCATCAATTCGGGCAGCGACCTCTTGCAGAAAAAGCAAAAGCAGCTTCGCGAGCGGGCCGAGAAAATCGAGGCGCGGGCCAAGGTGCTGCACAAGGAGCGTAGCGGGGATATCCGGCTGTCCAATCGCGGAACGCATGCCAAAGTGCTTGTTTCCATCGAAGAACTGACTGTGGCGGCGCCCGATGGACGCAAGCTGTTCTCGATCCCGAAACTGCATATCTTTCAAGGCGATAGAATCGTCCTTCTGGGACGCAACGGAACGGGAAAAACCAGTCTCGTCAGGCTGTTGCGGCGCGTCCTGATGGATGGAGAGAGCATTGAGGGCATCAAGGCGACGCCAAGCCTTGTGGTCGGATACATGGATCAGGCGCTCGATTTCGTGCCGGAAAAGCTCAGTCCGTTCGATTTCATATCGGCACTGGGGCAGGGCGATCAGCGGACGCGGAGCCTGCTTGCAGCGGCCGGAATTGACCCTGACGCTCATCGGACCTCCGGTGCGCGTCTGTCTCACGGCCAAAGGGCAAGGCTTGGGTTGCTGGCGCTGCGCCTGATGGAGCCCAATTTCTACCTGCTGGACGAACCGACCAACCACATCGATATCGCCGGACAGGAAGCGCTGGCTGCCGAGATCATCGAGCACGACGCCAGTTGCGTGCTGGTGTCGCACGACCGCGCCTTCGTGCGGGACGTTTCCAATCGGTTTGTGGTGATCGAAAGGGGAAGGCTCATCGAGGCCGATGACCCCGAGGGGTTCTTTGCCGCGATGGGGGCTTGAAACAATCGGCCCCGCACGAAAATGCGGGGCCGGACCAGGCTACTGGCTTATGCGCTGCTCGTGGACGATCTGCATGGCTTCGTGGTTGGGCCATTCGATTGTGTCGACGGTATCGATATCGAATTCGACAAGGCGCTCGTTGTCGGGAGCATAGACGGGCCAATCGAGGCCATCCATGTTGGGATCGCCGGACTGGGCGAAGGCGACGAGGGCACCAGCCGAGCGGTCGCGCAATTGCAGATCGGCATCGGTCCATGTCCGAGTTTGCCGGAACATGTTGAGGCTATCGAGTGTGTCGAGGAAATAAGGCACCTCGACGGTGTGATAGGCGCCGACCGTTGCCGGGTCGTGATCCGCGAAGGTCACCCCTTCGGCATAGGGCTGGGTGCGGCTGAAGATATAGGCATAGACCGGGCTGTCGCCGTGCGTGGTCTGGGCGATGGCCCAATCGCGAACGGCGCTCGCCATGGATGTGTCGCGTGAGATATCGACCGCGGTACGGCGGAAATCCCCGGCCTCCAGATCGTAGAAGGCCAGGATTTCCTCGGCGTCATCGCCGAACATGTCTTGGGTTCTGGTGCGCAGCTCGTCGGCGTTTTGAGCACCTGCAAGTCCGTTAAAGGTTTCATCCTTGGTGTAGCCGATGACCATGGGCACGTCGGCGAAGTTGCCGTTCTGGAAAGCCGTCCATGCCGGTTCGGGCAGGACGTGGCCATCGATGGCTATGCCGAAGCGAACGCCTTCAAGATCAAGGAATTTGTCGGCGGAAACAGCGCGCATCTCGTTTATGTCAGCGGCCTCAAGTTGTTCCTGGGCTCGAACGCCGGCTGTTTCGACCTGCACATAGGGAGACGAAAAGCTGTTGACGATGCTGCCGGACATGCCGAAGATCTTGTGGAACAGGCCATCGGCCAGCGGGCTGACCTGAAGGGCACTCAGCGACATGGAACCGGCGGACTGGCCGACGATGGTAACGTTGCCGGCATCGCCGCCAAAGGCTTCGATGTTGTCCTGAATCCATTGCAGACCGAACGCCTGATCCATCAATCCGTAATTGCCGGACGTTCCGGTTTCGCTTTCAGCGGCGAGCTCGGGGTGGGCCATAAAGCCCATAGCGCCAAGGCGGTAGGACAGGGCGACATAGACGACGCCGCGCTGGGCAAGCTGTTCGCCGGAATAATTGGCCATGTTGGTTGAACCGACGGTGAAGCCACCACCGTAAATCCAGACGACGACCGGCAGGTCGTCGCCCGGCTCGGCGTCTTCGGGCGCCCATATGTTGAGATAAAGACAGTCTTCGGAAAGGGATTCCTCGCCGAAATAGTGGTTGATGTCGCTGTTGCGCAAGGTCTGCATGCATTCGGGGGCGAAGCGGTCGGCATTATAGACGCCCTCCCATTCCGCATGCGGCTGCGGCGGCTGCCAGCGCAGTTCGCGCAGGGGCGGTGCTGCAAAGGGTACGCCGAAATAGGCTTTAACACCTGAATCCAGCATCTTGCCTGCTATCTGGCCAGAGCCGGTTTCCACCGGGTCGCCCGGGATCGGGGTCTTGACGATCTGGGCCTGGGCACCGGTGGCCAACACGATTGTCGCCGCCAGCGCGGTCGCAGCGATCTTACTCAACCGAAACATGGATATCCTCCTCATCATATGTACGAAATGGTACGTACATTCGAAAGTTAGCACGAGAGGCTGCGGAGTCCATCCGGGTAAAGAAGAAATATCATATGAAAAGTCGTATGGCCTATATTTTCTGGCCATCCATCGCGGTTGGCATGACGATTTCGGCAAGCAAGGAAGCGAACCGTTTGCCATCGTGGGCCATGCCGGTCGCAGATCGTGCCGCGTCCGATGCAGAATGAGGCGGGCTGCATCGGACTTGGTGGAGCGGCCGGGTCTTGATCTAGCCTTCCAGCGCAATTGCGTCGGCGCCTGCCGGAATGCGCATCGGGGCCGACGAGTCATTTGCCGCGTACCAGATGGCCTCAGCAACATCTGAAGACAATGTTCTGGGATCGGTCGAGGTCCGCATGGCCCCGATTACGCCGTTGGCGAACTCGGTATAGGCCTCCGGGAACCCACCGTTTTCCTGCAGTCGCGAAAGGGCTGTGCTGCCAAAGCTGGTGCCGGGTGCGGAGCCGGGCAGCACGATTTTGACCCCAATTCCAAAGGGAGCCAGTTCCAGCGCCAGAGACTCCGTGAAGGCGTTAACGGCGGCCTTGCTGGCAGTATAGGCCGAAAGCAGCGGCAGCGGCTTCATCGTGACGCTGGAGGTCACGTTGATGATCAGTCCAGCTTTTCTTTCCCGAAACTGGGGCAAGACGGCGTCGATCATGCGCATTGTCCCAAACGTATTCGTTTCGAACAGGGACCGGGTAACATCGGTCGGCGTGCCTTCGAGGGCATTGAGCCAGCCGATCCCCGCATTGTTGACAAGCACGTCGATCGGCCCCGCCGCCTCGACGGCAGCGCGAACGCTCTCGTCACTGGTGACGTCGAGTGGCAGCACCACCAGTTGGTCCGACTCGGGGAGAAGGTTGCTCTGAGGCGAGCGCATGGTCGCTATAACCTTCCAGCCACGGTCGAGAAAATATCTGGCGGTGTCCAGACCGAAGCCGGACGAAGAGCCGGTAATGAGCACGGTTTTCATGGGAGATCCTTTCACGGTGTTTCGTGCCACTTATGTGGACCGCGAGTTTGGGACGCGCTATAATGGTGGATCCTAAATGCATTAGTGAGCGTCCGATTGATCGATCCCCTTGCCGAAATCGTCAGCATGCTCCAGCCGAGCTTGCCCTTCTCCAAGGCAGCGAGTGGATCGGGCAATTGGCGTGTGGACGGGGCGGGCGACGGAGGACCGTTCTTTGCAGTCATACTGGAAGGATCGGCACGGCTAGCGATCAATGGGCAGCCGGACGCCGAACTTGAGGAGAATGACTTTGTGCTCATTCCAGCTGCTTATCGGTTCACCATGTCGAGCAGTGTCGAGAGCCCCGATGACGGCGACGACCCGCTTCGGGTTACCAAGCTCGGGGACGAAACGCGGCATGGCGATCCGGTCGGCATGCCCAATATGCGGGTTTTGATCGGGCGGCTGGACTTCGGGTCTCCCGATACATCACTGGTTTTCGCGCTCCTGCCGAGCATGCTGCATGTGCGGGGGCAGGCGCGCTTGACCGCCCTTGTGCAAATGATCCGCGAGGAAGCCCAAAGCGAGAGGCCCGCAAAGGAAATCGTGCTCGAAAGGCAATTGCAGCTTCTGTTGATCGAGGCGTTGCGATCAGATGCGGCCGGGCTGGAAACGCCGGGTCTGCTGCGGGGCCTTGCCGATCCGCATCTCGGTCCGGCAATTCGGCAGATGCACGAGAACCCGGCCAAGGCGTGGACGATCGAGGAGTTGGCATCGGCAGCCATTCTGTCACGATCGGTATTTTTCGACCGATTCCAAAAGCAGACGGGCATGGCGCCCATGGAATATCTGCTGTCCTGGCGGATGGCCCTGGCCAAGGACATGCTCCGCCGCAAGGACGGAGGAATGAAAGAGATCGCCAGACGCGTTGGCTATGGCTCAGCCAGCGCCTTCAGCGTTGCCTTTTCCCGCTTTGTCGGTGTTGCGCCGAGCAAGTATGCGGCTCGGATGCAAACAGTCTCCGGGGCTCACGCTCCATAGACGGGCGGTTGGTACTGTCGAGGCCAGCACCGTTGGGCCTTTCAACCATGGGAGCCTGTCGGTGTCATTTCCGGCGTCCGGTTGGCAAGCAGGCCATCGACGCTCAGCCGACCGGCTCCGTAGGCCATGAGGGCCAGAGCCATGGCTGCCCAGGGCAGGTGGAAGTTCGCCCACCCTTCGGGGACGGTGAGCTGGATCACAGCGGTCATCAGCAAAATGCCCAAGGCCGCAAAGCGCGTGCCCAGTCCCAGGACCAAAAGTATCGGCAGAACGATTTCACCGGTTGCGGCGAGGTAGGCGGCAAGAGTGGGGAACGGGTAGGGGTAGGCGCCTCCGAGAATATGGAGGCGGAATTCCTGTCCGAACAGGAACGCCTGGCTCGGCGCGAGCACGAAGGGCGCGTCCCATTTGGTCAGGCCGGACCGAAAGAAGGGGACGGCAAGCGCGATGCGCAAGACCAGCAGTACCAGGGTTGCGGGAAGGCTGGCGATGAGCGCTTCGCTTCTGGCGATTATCGAACGCAGTGTCATGCCTTGTTCCCTTTCGATGGTTTGAACGCGCCCAGCGAGATCAGCCCGACAAGGGCGGAGCCGAGGTCGAAATCCGCATCGTTGGCCGATGCCGTTGCAGCGTCGCCAACGGTCGCGCCGGCCATTATGGCGCGGGCGAATTCGGCGTCCTCGTGGGGCAAGACCGTTACGACGACGTCGAGACCGGGGCGGGCAATCAGCACCGTCTCGGGGCCGGTCGATCCCAGCGCGGCGGGCGGTGTCTGCCGGTGCGCGTGCCATATCGAGCCGACGGGAAAGCGTGAGTTTATGAGCGCGCAAGCAGGATGGAGAGCAAGGCGGGATTGAAGGAGGTCGGACGGCTGCAGGTCGGCGAGCGCATCGACCGTCAGGATGGGATCGTCCGCAGCGTGGTATGCGCGGGTCCATGCGCATTCGAGCCGGGCGACATCGGAGAGGTAGGGAAGGGAGGCTGCCGGCGGAAATTCGGCAATGAAATCGGGGAAGTTCTCGCCGTATTGGAACAGCATGGGCGATGAAGGTTTGGTCTGGCCGACAAAGACGCGGGCCATGGCGGTGAAAAATTCCTCGCCGACGAGCGCACGCACGACAGGAAACCCTTTGGTCAAGGCGGTCACGAGGCTGACGTGAACATTGTTGCGATAGACGGCGAACCGCAGGGGATCGTTTCGCCCGCCCATGCTGGTCAGGCCCTGGGGCAGGGCTCTGGCGGGATCCTGCACCGCCTGGGCGAAGCGGGTCTGCGCGCTCATTGTGCCGCGCTCCGCATACCGGGGAGAGCCTTGTCGAGCGCGGCCTGGGCCATACGGGCTTCGCTCATCAACGTGGGGAAGTCGGGCACGTCATTGTCCCATTCCACAAGTGTGGCGATGGGGCCGGTGCGGCCGAGCGTATGGACATAAAGATCGAAGACGTCGGGCCGGACGGCCGATCCATGGGCGTCGATCAGCAGACGCGCTCCGGCGCTGTCGAGCGTTTCGTCATAGCCGGCGAGATGGATTTCACCGACGAACTCGATGGGAAAGCGATCGATATACTCTTTGGGGTCCCAGCCGTGGTTGACCGATGAGACCATGACGTTGTTGACGTCGAGCAGCAGGCCGCAGCCGGTCCGTTCGGCGATGGCGGCGAGGAAATCGACCTCGTCGATGGTGCTTTCCTCGAACAGAAGATAGGTCGATGGATTTTCGAGCAGCATGGCAACGCCAAGCGTTTGCTGGACGTCATCGACATGAGCGCAAACCTGATCGAGCGTGCGGGCCGTGTAGGGAAGCGGCAGCAGATCGTTGAGATAGGCGCTGTCATGGGTCGACCAGGCGAGGTGTTCGGAAAATGAAGCGGGCCGATAGGTCTCGATGAGATGCTTGAGGCGGGCAAGGTGGGCGCGGTCGAGATCGTTCTCCCCGCCGATCGACAGGCCGACGCCATGTAGGGAAAGTGGATAGCTCTGGGCGATGGCAGCCAGATAACGATGCGGCGCGCCGCCATCTCCCATGTAGTTTTCGGCATGGATTTCGAAAAAGCCGACCGGCGGACGGCCTTCGAGAATTTCCCCGTAATGCTCGGGCTTCAGGCCCACGCCGGCTTGCAGGGGGAGCGTATTGTAGCGGGTCATCATGGCCTCCCGGTCGTTTGGCGAGGGGAGCGCGGACAGTGCCGCGCTCCGATGGGTGCGGCTCAGGCGGGGATGTCGCGTTCGAGCGCTTCGAGGCTGCCCATGCGATCGCCCGGTAATTCCATGCTTTCGCATGTGCCCGAGGGCACCAGTGTCCAGGCGTTGCCCTGATAATCGACGGTGGAGGTGCCGGCGCAGGTGGTGCCGGGGCCGGCCGCGCAATCGTTCTGACCGGCAAGCGAGACGCCGTAGCACTTGACCATACCGTCCTGTGCGATGGCCGGGGCAGCGCCGGCGGTTCCGAGAGCCGTCGCCAGCGATGCGGCAAGAGCGACAGAGGCTATGTTGCGGTTCATTGCAATGTCCTTCCTTTGGAGATCGAAGGCGCCGTTTTGGCACCCGACGACTCATTCGGTGGGACATCAAAGATGGTTACGGCCATGCGGCATCACGGTTCCGTGAACGCGCCCGGGGAGGTCGCGGCGTGGTCGGGGCGACTACTCCTGCGCGCCGGCGTCATAAATGCCGATGATATCGGCAAGCAGGTCATGAAGGCGATCGCGATGGCCGTTGCCGCCCGACGGGCTGTTGGGGTCGGAGGTCATGACGACGGTCAGGTCGAGATCGGGGACGATGTAGAGCATCTGGCCGCCATAGCCCCAAGCGTAAGAGACGTCATGGCCGGCCAATTCGGTCAGGAACCAGCCATAGCCATATCCGTGTCCGCCAAAGCGTGAGGTGGTGCGCTGTTGCCAGGATTGCTCGATCCAGTCTTCCGAGACGATCCGTTCGCCATCTTCCGTGACGCCGCCATTGCGGATCATTTCGCCGAAAGCCAGAAGCGAGAGTGGGGTCATGGCAAGCTCGTTGCCGCCGAGATAGATGCCCTGGGGGTCCTGATGCCAGCCGGTTATGGCAAAGCCGTCAATGGGGCCGAGCCAGTCGCGGGCGAGCTGGCGGGTGGAGGCGCCGCCCACATCGGTGAGGATGGCCGAGAGCAGATGGGTGGAGCCGGTCGAATAGACCATGGGACCACCCGGTTCGGCGACGAAAGGCTGGGCGAGGGCTGTGCGCACCCAATTGGCGCTGGCGACCCAGCGCCCGTAATTGGCGCCGGACGTGGCTTGAAGGCCGGCCTGCATGGACATGAGGTGGCTCAGGGTGATCTCGTCGACGCGCGGGTCGGGATCGGAAGGCAGATCATCGGCAAGCAGTTCGGCGACCGGTTGGTCGGGACCGTCGAGCAGGCCCTTGTCGATGGCGATGCCGATCATTGCGGTGACGATGACCTTGGAGGCCGATTTGATATTGGCGGGATCGCTGGAGGTGTAACCGTTATAGCCACGGTCGGCGATGAGTTCGCCGCCGCGGGAAACAGTGACGGTGCGGAGTGGTTCGAGGTCTCCGGCGGCCTCCAGCACGGGGGTCAGCGGGTCGGGGGATGTGGTTTCCTGTGCCCAGGCGGCGAGGGGGAAGGATATGGCAGTGGCCACGGCCAGAACCCTGGCGGGGCGAAGGAAGGTTGAAATCGTCATGGAATGAATGCCGCGCGCAAGAGTGGATATCCGTTCGGGCGATGTGTCGGGCAAGATGGGCTTTTGTGCGGCGTTGCGGGCAGGATGGCGATCAACAAACCGGGAGGTGGGGGCAGGGGCAACACTCGAAAAGCAGTGCTTCTCTGCCCCTCAGGGCCTGGGAATCCCTCGTCCGTTATTTCTTGGGCTTTTTATGCTCTCCAAGCTGAACGACACCCTTTAGCGAGGGCGCTGCTGCTATGGTTTTCTCTTTGACCTGTTTGGGCTTTTTCGCTTCGCGGTTTTTCCGCACCTGACCTTTGGCC
>CENV01007193.1_pt1 | contig 12997 bp, 9 predicted proteins | sample 530231 | NCBI WGS metagenome assembly CENV01 (sample SAMEA2619815, study PRJEB7988) | marine metagenome | biome: marine biome (ENVO:00000447); feature: surface water layer (ENVO:00002042); material: "saline water (ENVO:00002010), including plankton (ENVO:xxxxxxxx)" | depth 5 m | reverse complement strand
AGGCGTCAATTATGCAGAGGCCGTCGGATCGTCAGGTCGTGCGAAACAAATTATTGGAAAAACCTTCGCGTTCATTGAAAATCTCATCCCAAGCGACAGAGTCAATTTGCCTGCTTTCTTGACTCAACGTGACACTAGGAAGGCAGCGGACGATATCATGAGCTTGAATACAATCACGATCACTCGTTCCCTGGGTAGCATTGCAGGAAAAGAAAACGCGACTTTGATTGCAAGACTTGAGGCACTACAGCCTGATCCGTATAGCGCCTTAACCGACCCAGATTCCGCAGGATCAAAAATTGACAACATGATAACTCAAATTCGTGCGGTCATAGAAACATCAAAAGCTATTTCGACTGCCCCAGGGATCGATGAGGGTCGTAAAAATCAGGCTCTCAAAGACATTGAGGATCTTCAGTTTTTGGAGAGTCAATATGTACGACTCGCACAAAGCTTCCGACCACAGCGTGGGCCAGTAGTAGACTCGCTAAATTCGAAATACACAATTAGATAGGTTTCAGATGAGTGAGTTACAAAAAGTCGAAAACCCTATTGATCTGAACTTTGAAGAGCTGAACGCCGCCGGGCTGAGCATCGATGAGATCAACCGGGCTCTGGCAAATCAAATCGGTTTCAATTATCAACTCTACATTGACGACGGTGGCCGGCCCGAGGACTTTCTGTACCAACAAACGACCGTAGCGCCAAAAGGCGTGATTTCGGCCATGACCGACGCCATTCTGCGGTCCATCACAACCACTAGTGCTGAAGTTGCTGCTGCTATACCGGCGGCACGCACGGCTTATCAAGTTACGCCAGGGCCTCCGGCTGTGAAAGGGATTGCGGGCCTTGTTGCCGGTTTGGGTGGCGGTATGGCGGGTGGACAGGTTGGTGATTTTGCTGTCAGCACAATGGAAAACATCGACCTGCTAAGAGACGAGCCGGTCTTTCCTTCTGACCGGCCCGCTGCCCGCGGTGCAGAGATTTTTACTGACGCATTGACAACCGCGCTTCTCGCGCCACGGCTTTTGACAAATCAAAGAGTGGATCTTGGCGCACAACTGGTTTTACAGAAAGGCGAACAGCTGACGGGCACCAAGGGCAAGGTTGTGACTGGGGCTGGCACGGTTTTAAATTTTGCTGAAGGGCTTCCAAAAGCCGTAAAAGAGTCTATGGCTACCAAGGCCGGTAGATTTGCAGAGATTTCTGGAGCAGGAGGCTCCGCTGTTGCCGGGGCCCTCGCTGTAGAGTCAGATGACGTCTCTCAATTAGTCGCAGAAACAGCCGGTGGTTTTTTTGAACCTCGGCGGCTGGCTTTTACTTATATTCCAAGAATTATCAGTTCCGGCAAAAAACGCATGGGTATTGGTATAGGCGATAGGGAGCTGAAAGTCGGGGTAAAATTCCGTGAATTGATGGAAATCTATGGCGAAGATCCAGATGCTCTGGTCAAAGAAATTGAAGAAAACCCGGCACGTTTGGAAGAAATCATACGCTCTATAAATGTAGATCTTGATGCTGGAGACATCGAATTGACTCCTGCCCAAATCACAGGATCTCCGATCATGGCGGCTTTCCAAAAAACATTCGTTGGTAAAGGCATTAAAGGCGAGGAGGCAAAAAGGCGAGCGGAATCTGCTTATCAAGCTCTCAACGTTATGTCACTTGCTTTGATTGATAGTGGCGACCCGACGATGGTCTCTCTTGGGCTTAAAATCCAGCAAGACGCCATCTCCGACATGTTTTCAGGCAGAATGATTGAGCTTATGGCGAATCAAACTGCTGCATTTGAAAGATTAGGCAGGCAGGTTGATTTTAACCAAGTCGGTTTGGCTTTGCGTACCAACTTGAATCAAATAGTAGATGACGGCCGCAATCAAGAAACCTTGCTGTGGGAGGCCGTGGATCGCTCTGTCGAGATCAAGCCAATAAACCTCGTCAACGAGTTTGACCGGTTTGTCGAAGAAGTTTTCCTAGACACGGAAAGCCAACCAGCGTTTTTGGTAAACTACATCAACAAGCGTAAACAGCGGCTTGGTCTCATTGAGCCAGATCCACCAAAAGCTCTCGTCAAAGCACAGGCGAAAGTTGACGGTCTGTCCCCATTAGATATCAACGATTTTGAAAAATTTAGGACAGACTTTCTCGCAAACCCTGAAGAATATCTGCGCATACGAGGTGTTTCACCAGAGGTTCGCGAGATGATCCTGGACACCACCGGGGTTAATACCAATGAGGCGATTGAGTTAGCGGCAGATGCTCTGTCCCGACGTAAAGGTATTGGTCAAAGCTTTCTCGCTGAGCTGAGAAACGTCAAAAAAGTCGCTAATGCCCGAAGTGAACTTACACGCGCCCAACAAACTAATTTAGATCCTGAGCTTGACGAATTTGACACCGCTAAAGACGTGGCACTATTCCGGAGCCGAATGTTGACCTTAGCTCGTGAAGCCGCTGGGGATCCCAACCGAGCTACTGAGGCAAAATTTTATGGAGAGCTCGCTCAAGCAGCTCTGCGTGATCTTGATCAAGGATTGGATGTCGGTGCAAATAAAGCTTACGATGCCGCACGAGCTTTTTCCTTTGGCTTTAACGATAGCATCAAAAGGACTTTTATTGGTGAAGCGACAGGAGTGACTCGTTTTGGGGCCGACATCATCACGCCGGAGCTTTTGATACCAAAACTTTTCGCTGGCAACACTTCTGCTGGCGCGCTGCGCATGGGTCAAATTATGAGTGGCGCTGATTTTGCTCGCCGCCAAATGGACGAGCTTGAAGCTGCGGAGTTGATTCCAGCAGGAACGCCGGCTTCTGGCGAAACCGGAGAACGGTTGTCTAAAATCTCGCTGGATGCGCAGGACCTAAGAAGTAATTTAGACGACGCTGTTTTGTATGTAGCAAGCAAAGTCATAAATCGGAAGACCGGTTTGGTGGACCCCGACAAGGTGACTGAGTTTTTGGCTGACGATGCAAACGCACGCTTAATGAAAATCTTTCCGGACATCGAAGACGACATGCGCGATGGCGCTCGCTTTGTAAATGCTTACAAAATTGCAGAGAGGCGCAAGGCTGATTTTGATAACAAAAGAAACCCTGTAACAAAGTTGCTTTCTCAAGTCGCCGGCACGGAAAGCGTATCGGCCGAAATCTTGAATATTTCAAATGGTCAAAACCCTATAAGGGGTTTGCAGGCCATCACCAACAGAGTGAATAACCCTCCAAAGAAACTTACGGAGGCAATGAGCGATAACAACGTCAGTGCGGATGACATGAAGGCCGGGTTGAAAAGCGCGGTGATAGACGCAGCCTGGGTGAACGGCGGCGGCACTGGTGGTCAGGTGGATTACGCCCAAATGGGCGCAACTCTTTTCGATCCGCTTAGAAGGACTCGGTCTGGAGCGGGTCAAGCCCCACAGACAACGACAACAGAAACTGGGGCTCCCTTCCAACCACCTCCGGCGCCCAAGACTCGACCGCCACAGAATCGCAGTTTGATGGAGCTGATGGTTGAGGAAGGCATCTTCACTCAAGCTGAGTCCGACCGCCTGAAATATATCGTTGAGCAAGGTTCGAAAATTCAAGCTGCGCAAAAATCAGGCAAACTTGACCAAATAATTACAGACGATATTGGCGTGTTTACAGAGGCTCTTCTGGCAATCGCAGGTTCGACTATGACGACTACTGCGGTGCGCAGCACTGGTTTGCGACCTCAAGGTATCGTTGAAGCAAACTTTGGTGCTCGTCTTTTCCGTGACTTTTTCGGCGACCAGTCCAAAAAGTCACAGTTAACCATATTAGAAAGAATGGCGCTTGATCCGGAGTATCTGGTGATGCTCTTGAAAAGAAGCAAAACTCCAGAAGAAGTGACGGAGCAACTCAACAATTTGAACGCATATCTCATTCAAGCTGGACTTCGATTCGTTGATGACGACACAAGTCCGACAGAAGATGATGCTCCGCCGACTGAGCTTGAACAGGAAATTATACGGCAAAATCCAGGAGCGTTTGATCCATCGCGTGTTAGCTCTGCGACAGTCCCGGCTGCGCCCAGCATACCGATGCCCCCGGCTCCTGTTGCCAACGTTGCTGCCGCTCAACCGCGGCCCTCGGCGCAACCAAGTGTGCGGACTCGCTATCAGCAAGTATTCCCAGATGATTTGGCTAGTGGAATCATGTCTGCATTACCAACGAGGACATCATGAACTTCAACTTTCATCAAGCTTTGGACATGGTTCTGGAGCATGAAGGCGGCTATGTCGATCACCCTGATGATCCGGGTGGCAAAACCTTCAAAGGCATCACAGGAAATACCTACACTCAGTGGCTCAAAAGAAAGCACCCTTTTGAAGAGGTAGAGATCACAGAAGAGTTTATGAAGTCGATCCCCTCTGATCACATCGAAGCCATCTATCTCGAAAACTATTGGAACAAGTGCAAATGTGATCACCTTCCCTCTGGGCTGGACGTTTGTGTATTTGACTGGAGTGTTAATAGCGGCCCAGGACGGGCGGCAAAAGCTTTGCAGAGAGCGGTCGGTGCGGACCCTGACGGGGCTATCGGCCCTATGACGTTGGAGAAGGTGGCACAATGCAATGTGCTTGAAACCATCGAAAAAATTACGGAGGAGCGAGAAGCCTTCTATCGCTCCTTGAAAACCTTTGATACCTTTGGAAAAGGCTGGCTGCGCCGTAACGAAGAAACAGGCGAGGCTGCGAAACTCTTGGCGATGAAACAATAATGGACGCTCAACAGGCATTTGATCGATTGATTGCCGCCGCGAATTTACCGGTGCGTATGCGACGAGGCGGTGGTATCGGTGATACTCTTCGCGAAGACCGCGGCTCACGGACCACTGGTGAAGGGGGCCGCGGGAATGTAAATGCTCAATTTTCTTCCGACCGCGAAGACCGCAGCCGGCAGATGGCTGATGCGGGCAATGATCCAGTAGCCACTCCTAGGGGCGGTTTTACAATGACGCCGGAACAGCAGCAACTGTACAGAGCCGGCCTTAAAACTCGTGCCGGCTTTCAAAGGTTTCCCGGTGGTAAATTGCCGATAGATGAGGCAGCGGGTCGGAGGATATTAGATCTTCAACGACAAGGTTTCAAATTTGGCACCTATCAAGATAACCCTGAACTGTTTGAGAAATTATTAGAAAATTCTGGTCGTGCAATCAAACTTGGAGCACGAGGTGAGGCTGGTGACCGGAACGTCGGTAGATTCGTTTATGATCCAAGGACAGATGAGCTGAAAGGTTTTGAATCACCAGCAGCTGGCGTTGGCATAGCTTCATTACTCGCAAACGCTCTTGGCAAATCACTTGGTGACAGTGCGCCAATGGTGTTTACAGGCACAGACCAGTTTGATTTTTTAAGCAAGACTATGCCCGATCCTCGCGATGAGGAAAGCACTTTCAACCCGTGTCCGCCGGGCTTTGTTCTGAAGGATGGAGTTTGTACCCCGATTGCAGAAAACCTGACTGAAGAACCTGAGCGACCGGACGGTATTCCAGGTTTTGAAATGTTTGCAGAGGGCGGTATCGTGTCGTTGCGTTAGTCAAACCACCGCTTTGTATCCTCGCCAAGCACCTGACTGGCGATGTCGATCTTGTCTCTCAAGGCGACAAGGATCTTTTCATCGATACTCTTGGGCACCACCAGATCAACATAGGTCACTGGTGAGAACTGACCGATACGGTGAGCGCGGTCCTCGGACTGCATCCGTTTCTCAAGATCATAGGAATTACTGTAATAGATGACGGTCTTCGCCTCGGTAAGCGTCAGGCCGTAGCCCCCCGTCTGGGTATTACCGATGAAAAACCGTAGTGGAGAGTCGGGTTTCTGGAACTCTTCTACCACGTTCTGCCTAGTGGATTGTTCAGTGCTGCCGTAGTAAGACTGCACCGCCTCTTGCCCGTATCTAATTGCGAGAGCCTCCGTAATGTTCACAATATCGTGAACCCAGTTGGCCCAAATGATGACTTTGCCATCTGTTTCTTCACAAATGTTCAACAACTCGTCTATGCGATTATTCTCAAGGTCAATGATGTGGCCCTCATCATCTTTAAAATGCCCGCAGCAGATCTGTTGGAGTCGCATGATTTGTGTAAGGACGTTGGTCGTTGTCGCGATTGACCCATCTTCAAGCATAGCCAAAGCCATGTTTTTCATTTGGTTGTAGGCTTTCTCTTGCTCTTTTGTGAGAGTGACCGTCCTGCGCAAGTAAATTTTTTCGGGAAGATCGAGGCACTCCTCTTTCAATACCCTGCTTGAAAAATCTTGAATCTTCTCGTTCAGCTCATCAATACGCTTGAACCCTACAAGTTGCTGAAAGCTACGATGGCCCATCGCACGATGAGCCAAGACTGCGTATCTTGCTCTGAAGGAGAAGAAGCTTTCGAACCCAAGGCAGTTTGGCTGAAGGAACTCTGCCTGTGTGTACAGGTCTAACGGACTTTTCGTTACAGGGGAGCCGGTAAGAATACGGCGGTATTGACAGTGCCGGCCGATCTTAATGATCGTCTTCGTTCTTTTGGCGGTGCGGTTCTTGATGGTGGTGCTTTCATCCACGATCATCATTGTGCCGCCAGGGTGACGGACAAACCATTCCGCGGCGCTCGCGCCCTTATTAGTACTGAGCGCCTCAACATTCATCACCATGATGCGCAACCGATCTGTCAGCTTCATGGTATTCAAAAAGTCTTGGCGCAGCTTCTTCCCAATAGCGGACTGCCACCGGAGAATAGCCGCGGGCACCTGATCTGAAAGATGCGTCCCAATCTCTTTGTACGCCCAGTTGTCCATGACGCCCTTGGGAGCCACAATCAAAACATTCTCAATCTTACCGGCCAGATACAGAGCTCCCATTGTATCAATAGCGATCTTCGATTTGCCCGTGCCCATCTCCATAAAAAAGGCATGGTACGGCTTGCGCCACGTTTCTTCGAAAATCTTTCGTTGGTGATCAAAAGGCTCCGTTTTGAATTTATATTTTTTATGGAGCACTTCCATCTTGTAACTTTTCATAAGATCCTCCTTGACACCTCCATGTATATAGAACTATATGGTAGTTATCAAGTAGCCAAAAGCTACTAAACACGACACACGAACCACGAAACGAGGTGACAAGATGAGTGATCTCTCATCACTTATGGCCGATGATGCGGCCAAATCTGCGGGCACGGCAGTTGAATCAATCGGTGCCGATTCTCTCTCATCCATATCTGAAATCGCTACAAGCATCCGATTGCTCGAAAAGAATATCGAGTCTCAGGAGGAGGCGTTGAAGGAGATGAAGCGAAATCTTCGGAACCTCCAAGAAGAAGAGCTGCCGTCAAAAATGATGGAGCTTGGCCTCTCGTCGTTCAAAATGGACGACGGCAGCGCAGTCGAGATCAGGAAGCTCTACGGGGCGACCATTCTCAAGGACAACGAGCCGCAAGCCTTTGAATGGCTGAGGGCCAATGGTCATGGCGGCATTGTGAAAAACACTGTCTCTGTGGACTTTGGCATGGGTGAGGATGAAACCGCACAACAGTTCAAAAACTGGGTGCAATCGCAAGGCCATCTACCAAAACAAAAAGAAGGTGTACATCACTCATCACTACGGTCGTGGGTGAAGGAAATGGTAGAAGAGGGCAAGGAGTTCCCGATGGAACTGTTTGGCGCTTATGTCGGCCAAAAAGCTGTGATAAAGGGAGCAAAATAATGCCTAGACAGCAAAAGAAAGTGCCCGCCGAGGCCGAAAACACGGCAATCGTATCTGGTCTTTCAATGGAAGAAATGTTTGCAGACGCATCTGCGGGCATGAAGAACATTGACCACGAGGACCTTGCTCTTCCCTTCTTGAAAATTGTGTCCGGTTTGGACCCGCTTTTGGATGACCATGAAGAGATTCGCAAGGGTGACATCGTCAATACCGTCACGCTGGACGTTTGGAAGCCGGAGAAGGGGGTTCTCGTCATTCCCTGTGCTTACCAGCGAAAATTCATCAGGTGGGCCCAGCGAGGCTCTGGCACGGGGGCACCCGTTGCCATCTACGACACCGAGGCGGAGTGCCCAAAAGTCATCCGCAGCAAAGAAGATAATCGCGAGTACGTCCAGGACGAAACTGGCGATTACATCGAGCGCACAGCTCAGTGGTATGTGAAGGTGTATGATCCTGACACAGGTGCCACAAGCAATGCCATGATCGCAATGAAATCGACTCAGCTCAAGAAGTCGAAAAAATGGATGAGCATGATCATGTCACGGGAGCTCAAAGGGCCAAACGGTCCATTCACGCCTGCAATGTACAGCCACATTTACAAGCTGACTTCGCAGTCTGAAGAGAATAGCAAAGGCAAATGGCACGGCTGGGAGATCTCCCTGCATGGTCAAGTGCCTGATGCGGGCGTGTACAACTCAGCCAAGGCTTTCCATACCTCCGTTGAGGCTGGAGATGTGAAGGTCTCTCACTCGCAAGACGACGCTTCAAACAAGAACGACGACATCAATCCGGATGACGTACCGTTCTAATTAGCTAGGGCGGCGGTAGGTTTTTCAGTCCTTTCTTACCGTCGTCCTAACCATCCGGGAGTGAAGCATGTCTGCAAAAACATTTGCCACGATCTTCCGTGGCCTAGAAGAAGCCTTTGGCACATATGAAATCAACTCAACCAAAGCCAACGGTAAACAAACAGGGCAAGCAAAGATTGTCCGCGAATCTCGGACCGAGGCTCATTGGGAAGGGCATCTGTCTGGTAAAGGCGCGTCCGTTGGCATCATACCCATCAACGCAGACAACAACTGCGTTTGGGGCTGCGTTGACATTGATCAATACAATTTCAATCACAAAGAGCTTATCGACAAGATTCGGGAGAAGAAGCTGCCTTTGGTGGTTTGCCGGTCCAAAAGCGGTGGGGCTCATGTGTTTCTGTTCGCTAATGATTGGATGCCGGCAAAAGATATGCAGGAGGTCCTGCGCCACATAGCTTCGGCTCTGGGGTACAGCGGCTCTGAAATCTTCCCCAAACAAGTCAAGCTACAGCTTGATCGAGGCGACGTTGGCAACTTTCTGAACATGCCGTATTACGACGCCGAAGATGGTCTGCGTTACGCCATTAAAGACGACGGCACCGCGGCTACGCTTGAAGAGTTCTTTGAGCTGCACAAAGCCTTCGTCCAAACACCAGAGCAAATTTTGGCCTTACAAGTGCAGAAAGAGGACAATCTTCCTGTGCCCGATGGTCCGCCTTGTTTGCAGCTTTTGTGCACCCAAGGGTTCCCAGAGGGGACTCGCAACAACGGCCTGTTTAACGTCGGCGTCTATCTACGCAAGAGTCACCCAGACACTTGGGAAGATGAGGTGGCAAAGTACAACCACCAGTACATGAACCCGCCGCTGCCTTTGGCAGAGGTCAACATCATCGTCAAGCAGCTCAACCGCAAGGATTACGTTTACAAGTGCAACGATGCACCGATCAATGACTACTGTAACAAAGAGCTTTGCCTGACTCGTAAGTTCGGCGTCGGCTCTGCGGGCAACAATGCTGCGGTGGCAAACCTACGCAAGTATGCGTCAACGCCCCCAGTGTGGTTCATGGATGTAAATGGCGAGCCACTGGAGCTGGACACCGATGCGTTGCTGAACCAAAATGCTTTTCAGAAAGCTTGTGTAGAGCAACTCAACTTCATGCCGCCCACTTCTTCCAAGCCACTCTGGGAGGCTCGTATCAACGCGTTATTGCGTGATATGACCGAGACAGAGGGCGGCGTCATCGAAACAAGTCAAGATGCCTCACTTGAGGGGGCCTTTTATGACTATCTGGAGGACTTCTGTCGTAATATGCAGACGGCGCAGGACAAAGAGGAGATCCTGCTTCGTCGCCCGTGGACCGATGAAGATACCAACCAAACATTCTTCCGCCTTCGCGACTTCGAAAATTATCTGAAGAGAAACAGGTTCTTTGACTTCAAAACGCACAAGATTGCGCAACGCCTGCGGGACATCAACGGCGAGCCAACCACGCTTCGCATCAAAGAAAGAACGGTGCGCGTGTGGAGGATACCTGCCCTTGAGGCATCCGGGACAGATGTACGGACTCCAGATTTTGCAAGAAACGAGGAGGATATACCGTTCTAATGTTCAGGATCTTTGGGCCCCCAGGCACGGGCAAAACCACGACACTGCTCAACCTTGTTGATAAACATCTGGAGGAGGGCATTATGCCCAACCAGATATGCTTTCTTGCCTTCACGCGCAAAGCTGCGCGGGAAGCCAAGGAACGCGCGGCACGGCGCTTTCAGCTTGATGTCGAGAAGGATCTGCATTTCTTTCGCACACTACACAGCTTTGCTTTCCAACTCTCCGACATCAACTCCGATCAGCTCATGCAGAACGAACATCTGATCGAGCTTGGGGCACAGATAGGCTTCAAGCTCTCAGGCAGCTCATACAATGAAGACGATGACATAGGCAGTAAGTTCAACGAAAACCCAATACTGCGCGTCATTCAGATGTCGCGGCTCATGGTTCAGCCTCTGAAAAAAACATACGACACGACCAACTCACCATATTCATTTGCTGAGATTGAGTATGTTGCAAACTGTTACAAAAAGTACAAAGCGCAGCAGAAGCTGTTCGACTACACAGACATCCTTGAATACTTCGTAGAGAAGGGGGACAAGTTCTGCCCCCGGTTTGCGATATCATTTCTTGACGAGGCGCAAGACCTGTCGCCCCTGCAATGGAAGATGGCACACATCATCAACAGCAAGTCCGAGCGCATGTATATTGCCGGAGACGATGATCAGGCTATTTACCGTTGGGCGGGGGCAGATGTGTCTCAGTTCATCAACCTTGATGGTGGGTCAGAGGTCCTGTCCCAGTCCTACCGCGTTCCGCAAACCGTGCATGAGCACGCACAGCGCATTGTCACGCGCATCAAGAACCGACGCACAAAGAAATATCTTGCCAACGGCACCATGGGAAACGTCACCCGCACAGTAAACCCGGCATCACTACAGTTCGAAGACGGCTCGTGGCTCGTGCTGGCGCAATGCAACTACATGTTGAATAACATCTGTGACATCTTGCGTAGCCAAGGTGTGATCTTCGACAACCGTGGCTCGCGGTCTATATCACACAAGGTGGCCCAAGCAGTACAGGGCTGGGAGCGCGTGCGCCAAGGCGAGAAGATAGACGCGGGCACACTTAAACAGATGTATTCTTACATGAGCACCGGCTCCCGCGTCCGGCGCGGCTTCAAACAGCTGAACCACCTACAGCTGCACGATACCTTTTCGTTTGAAGATCTTCGCGATCACATGGGCCTGCTGGCAAAGCAGGAGATGTCTTGGGACGAAGCTCTTAATCGCCTGCCTCTGATGGACCGGACATACATATCAGCGGCTCTGAGACGTGGTGAACGCCTCGACCAGGAGGCCCGCGTGAAGGTATCGACCATACACGGTGCCAAAGGCGGTGAGGCTGACAACGTCGCGCTGTTCACTGATTTATCCGCTGCCTCCGACCGATCACGACTGACTCTTGATGAAGAAGGTTTGAAGCAACAAGATGATCTACATAGACTTTTTTATGTCGGGGTCACCAGAACAAAACAAAACCTGTTTTTGGTAGAGCCTGACGACGCTCTGAGGAGCTATACGATATGACGCTCTACATTTTCATGGTGGCATTCATCATGCCAAACGGTGATTTTTTAGGTGGAGTTTCCATTGTAGAGTCCTGCCCTTCAATGGAGACGGTAATCAAATTTGTAAGAGAACAAGGAGTAAAGCATCAAGCAAAGTTCTGGACAGCTCAATGCTCTGCCATGGATTTTGCACCTTTGTTTGAGGAGGAACTAACATGATGGACGAAATTTATTGCTGGGCCACTCACAACTCCGGCAAAAGACCGATCAAGCTACACTTGTGGCGCCGCAGAAACAGCAGTGCGGTACTGTGTAAAGAGGCGGACGAGATGTTTGCCTTTGACCTCGGACCGGAACAAGCTGCTCGGCTGGCATATGCCCTGCTTGGTCATTATCTTACTGACACTCATCAGAAAAATTTGAGAGATGGTTATGGAACTACAGATGGCGATGTTCACCCCGACAAGCGAATGGACCCCTCCTACGGAGCTCCCCGACCTGTCGGAAGCCAAACAGATAGCGATTGATGTCGAGACCCGTGATCCAAAAATAAAAACGATGGGCCCCGGCTGGGCACGTCAAGATGGTGAAATTGTAGGGTATGCTGTAGCTACTGAATGGTGGAGCGGCTATGTGCCGGTAAAACATCTTGGCGGCGGTAACCTTGACGACCGCATCGTCCGTAAGTGGATGCAGAGGGTTCTCGCCACGCCTGCCGACAAAATCATGCACAACGCCCAATATGATCTTGGTTGGTTGCGGGCTGAAGGATTTACCGTCAACGGGCGCGTCATCGACACGATGGTGGTTGCTTCGCTCTTCGACGAGAACCGATTCAGTTACTCCTTGAATGCACTCTGCTACGACCTTCTCGGCAAAACCAAATCTGAAAAGGCGCTAGTAGAAGCAGCCAAGAGCTTTGGTGTAGATCCAAAAGGCGAAATGTGGAAGCTGCCGGCCATGCACGTTGGACCGTATGCAACAACCGATGCAGAGCTCGCACTGGAGCTATGGCAGTATTTTGCCGCCAGAATCCCCGTTGAAAATTTGAAGACCATCTTCGACCTAGAAATGAAGCTGCTACCGACCTTGGTAGAAATGACGCTGCGTGGCGTCCGGGTGGACTTGGACCGCGTGGAGCGGATTAAGCAGCACATCCTCAAGAAAGAAAAAGACACCATGAAGCAGATCCGCGACATGGTTGGCGAGGACGTTGAGATATGGGCAGGCAACTCTCTGGCTCGCGCATTTGAAAAACAAAGCATTGCATTCCCAAAGACCGAAAGAGGCGCCCCTAGCTTCACCAAGGCATTTCTCGCAGAACATGAACACCCGCTGCCGCAGCTTGTCGTGCAGGCGCGTGAA
>CENV01024302.1_pt1 | contig 13016 bp, 19 predicted proteins | sample 530231 | NCBI WGS metagenome assembly CENV01 (sample SAMEA2619815, study PRJEB7988) | marine metagenome | biome: marine biome (ENVO:00000447); feature: surface water layer (ENVO:00002042); material: "saline water (ENVO:00002010), including plankton (ENVO:xxxxxxxx)" | depth 5 m | reverse complement strand
CAAGAATACCAACACTAAATTTTTAATACTAGAAGTAGGAGCTCTTAAACGTAATCAATCTTGGAAGTTGGCTATAGGAGGAATAAATCGCGATGCAGACTTTGCCAATCAAAACGTTGATGACAAAAGATTGTCTTTGTTCAATTTGCATACAAATCCTTGGAAAAACACAGGCACGTACATAGTGGTCTGTGGCCAAAACGAAAGATCCATTGCATGGGACCAAGGATCAACATCGGACTGGTTCACTTCAATATTTCAATGGATCAGAAAATATACAGACATGCCTATTTGGTTTAGGCCGCATCCAAGATTCCGCAGTAAAATAAAAGAATCAAAAGTTAATAACGTGCATATAAGCTCTCCGAAAAAAATTGGAAATGTAGACGAAGTAGATTTCTCCAATGTATTAGAAAATGCATATGCTGTTGTAAACTACAATAGCAATCCAGCAATAGAATCAGTATTGGCCGGAGTGCCTGTGTATGTTTCAAAATCGTCCTTGTGCTGGCCTGTAGGAAAAGAAATAGGCTCTGATTTACAAATACCTGCCAAGCCTGATCGTACACAATGGCTAGAACAGATAAGTTATACTGAATGGTTCACAGAAGAAATCGAAAAAGGAGTACCATGGATAAGACTGAAACAAAATTTGATCGATGGGTAACTAGAATATACTTTGGTGCAATGATTTTTGGTTTTCCTATGCTTTATTTTATTTTATTATTCCTGGAAACAAAATGAAAAATTTTGTTTGTGTATGCACAGGTACCAAGTATGGCACCCAATATGTAGATAAGTTGTACAACATGGCTACGCGACATGCAACTAATTTTAAGTTTCATGTTATAACAGACACCAAAAAAAATTGGCGAAAAGAAATTAATCAGATAGTTGTTGATCCAATCTATCCTACTTGGTGGAATAAGATTCACATGTTTAGAAATGATCTTGGCATAGAGGGTAGAGTATTGTTCATGGATCTTGATGTTGTAATTTTCCGTAATATTGATCATTTTTGGGACTTTGAAGGAGATGCATTTATAATAATTCAAGATTTCAATAGGTGTCGCATCAAGGATTATCCTGTGAGAAACTCTTCAGTTATGAAATTTAATGCTGGACAAGAATCACATGTATGGGAAGAGTTCAGGAAAGATCCAAATATTATTATGAAAAAATATAGGGGAGATCAAGATTACATGACTGCTAAATTTACCAACGGGCCAGTATGGCCAAAAGAATGGGTAATGTCATACAAATGGGAGATAGGATTAGAGCCAGGCGAAAAAAGACGTTCACCACATGACTTATTCGTAAAGGAAAGAGTCCAAAAGATAAAGAAGGTAATTATTAAGAATGGTCAAAAAATGGAAACTGAAGAAATTAAAAAGTTTAATTTACCAGACGATTGCTCAGTAGCAGTGTTTCATGGTAAACCTAACCCAGCAGAGATTGAACTTGACCCTTTAGTAAAGGAGAATTGGAGATGAAGATACTAATAGTAGGTTGCAGTGTGGTAAGAGGTGCGTATATAGAAACGCCATCGTGGGCAGAAATGGTAAAACAAGATACAAAGCATGAGGTCGATATGATACAATCCAACGGAATGGGTAATGAATACATATCGCATATGATTTTACAAAATATAAAAAATTATGATGCTTTTATTACTGTGTGGAGTCCTGCTGATGGAAGAGACATATGTTATTCAGATAGGAAAAAAGTAAAACTGTTTAGTAGTTCAGGATGCACCAGCAAAGAAAATGATAATTTATGGGTACATGCAGGGGGATTCAATGGTAGTTGGAATGTAGAACAAACAGAACCTGTTTTCCGACCTTATTTTAAAAACCAATTTGATGTGATAGATAGTTGGTACAACATGTTATCTAGAATACTACTGGTCAATCATATGCTTAAAAATAAACATCAACTAAATTTATTTTATTCTGATACCCTAGAAAAAACTCCGGATGGAGTGTATGACAAAAATCTACCAAAGGACTACAATCGTGAACGTTGGGAAAAATTTAAAGAACAATGTTCGTATGTTGAACACATTGACTGGGATACGTTTTGGTTACACAAAAATGAACATAGCAACACAGGAGGACTAGTGCAATATTGTCATGATAACAGCGACACAACAGGCACACATCCAAGTCCAGAAGGCCACAAAAGTATATTCCAAAATATAATCAAGCCTTGGCTAGACAAATATAATGCATAAGAAAATTTTTAATTTTGAAAATTATGGCGAAACAAAAAGTCCAGTGCCGTCGGGCGAAGTATATGTAGTGGATCCTCAAGGTGAATATGCATATGAAAATTATAATTTAGATCAATACATAGGTGATAGAAACGTAATTTTAATTGGCATTCCTGGGGCATTTACTCCTACATGTACAGAAAAACATCTGCCAGGATTTGTTTCCAATGAAAAAAACATATACGCTAAAGGTATAGATGAAATAATTTGTTTAAGTGTTAACGATCCACACGTAATGGTCGCTTTTGAGGACTTTATAAATTTTGAAGGATCTAATATTACCATGGCAGCGGATCCATATGGCGAAGTTGCAGAACAGATGTCTTTACTTACAGACATGGGTGTAATGGGCAATAGATCAAAAAGGTTTGCGGCAATAATTACTGATGGAAAAATACAAACACTTCTAATTGATGAAAAAGGTCTGGATGTATCATCTGCTGACAACTGCCTAAAACATTTATAATGGCACTATCTAATTATCAAGGCGAAACTATTATTGATTCTATCACAATAAAACAAGGGAAAAAACATTTCAATAATTTATGGATGCCGCGTACGGTCTTTAATGATCCAGCAGGCAAAGATGCATTCATAATAGGCAACGGTGAGTCAAGGATTGGATTTGACTTATACAATTTACCCCAAGACACATATGGCTGTAATGCTTTGTATAGAGATTATGAGCCTGATTACTTGATAGTTGTAGACCAATTTATGTACAAAGAAATAATACAAAATGAATATGACCAAAAATATACAGTGTACACAAATCGCAACAATATAAAAAAATATGGAGGATCGTCTAATCTAATACCAGAAAATCCACACAAAGGTGCAGGCACAACAGCCATGCACATTGCTATACATGATGGACACACTAGGTTGTTCTGCATTGGTTTCGACTGTGCAGAAGATGGGCCTAATATTAACGTTTATAAAGATACTCCATGTTATCATAAATCAAAAACCACTGCTAACTTGTCATTATGGGGCCGACAAATTTATGATCTAGCAAAATCTAATCCTGATATCAATTTTGCTTTTGTTGGGGGGACTCAGCCTGCAGATCTATTTCACTTGCATAACTGTTCAACCATTTCATATGACCAATTAAATACGCACATAAATACACACAATGACTGAGGAGTTTTTCCAATGAAAATTTTGATTACTGGCGCAGCTGGACAAATTGGGTCTGGACTATCAAAATTATTATTAAAAAATGGACACAATTTAACACTGTGTGATAATCTAAGAAATGGATATTTAAAAAATATTAAAAACACAGATGGCGAACTTTTAGCTCCTTTTCATAAAGTAGACATAACCACTGATGAGTTTTTCGAAAAGTGTGGAGATCAATATGATGTTATTATACATCTGGCGGCCATTACTTCCCTGCCCGATTGTGAAACTAATCCTTTGCAAACATTGAACATAAATGTTTTGGGTACAGCTAATGTGTTAGAATTTGCAAGGCATTATAATGTGCCACATGTAATATTCGCAGGCACTAGTGCCATATATGAAAAAAATGACACTGATGTGTTTACAGAAGATCTCGAAGTGAGTCCAAGACTATACTACTCATTGTCCAAAAAGATGTCAGAGGAACTTGTTCATTCTTATAGAGAGAACTATGGTATGACCATTACTATATTAAGATTCTTCAACGTGTTTGGACCTGATGGTGATCAATCTAGACCAAATCCTCCTCTACTTAACTTTGCATATAGAGAGTTAAGTTCTGATAAAGCTCCAGTGATAAGCGGAGATGGTGAACAAGTTAGAGATTTTATATGGGTCGAAGATGTAGTAAGCATGTTGGAACTGTGTATGAGAAAACAACCTAATGATGTTTTTAATGTGTGTAGTGGAGTCACTGTTAGTGTCAATCAAATGACACAATGGGTAGCCGAAGCATTAGATAAGCAAGACATAGGAATAGATCATAAACCAGCTGACCAACTATGGGACACATATCCACAAATGTTTACAGGAGCATATCCACTAGACAAAGGACTGGTCGGAAAAGAAACAACACGATATTCGAAAGGCTCATATGCCAAGGCCGAAAAAATGCTAGGTTGGCGTCCACACACTGATATAGAATCCTTGGTTAAAAAAGTAACATTGGAGATTAAGAATGAAACTGCCTGATAAAATTAAAATAGGTTGGAAAGATGTTGATCTAACCAAAGTTAAAGTTTCATTTGTAAAAAATAATTCAGATTATTGGGGACAATACATTTGCAGACAAAACAAAATTGAAATACAAGAAGAAGCAGTAGGACAAGATTTGGCAAACACTTTAGTGCATGAAATAATACATGCCATTGTGTATCATTCATCATTAAATGCTGAAGGTGGTCCACTATATGAAAGTGACGATGAAGAACAGGCCGTGAATTCAATGACCAATTGGTTAATGGGTGTTTTTAAAGACAATCCTTGGTTATTAGATTTTCTCAAAGAAAATATACACGGAAAAAAGCCCAAAAAATAACACTTTTTTGTTGGTTGACGCTTTTGGTATAATACCATATAATAATGTTATTATACACAAAGAGGTAACAACAATGACAAACGCACAATTAGTATTACAGAAAATACAAGATACATTATGCCATGAAGGCACAACATATAAGGGAAATTCAGGAACTTACATGTTTATAAAAGGTAAAACAACAGCAGAAGGCACAATTAATGGTGTTGTAAAAAAACTAGATGAACAAGGAGTGGCAAAAACTGCTGGTTCATTTAAAATTGTTGAAGATGGCACTGTGTTTAGATTTACAGGACTTGCAACAAAAACTTTAAAAGCAATAACACTAGACATACAGGCTCAGGATCCATCACATAATCCAATGGAAGAAGAGAATGTAGTTGAAGAAAAACAAGAAGCAATTGCAGTCTAGTCAAAAACGGCTAAGAATATCAAACGTAAAAAAAATTATCATGACTGCTGAGTCTCATTGGGCTCAGCAGTTTTGGAAAAAAATCCTTATCTCATTATCCTAACATTTTGTTAATATTCAAATGAGCCAAAAGGCTATTGGAATACTCGAGATCCATAGACAGTACACCATTGAATCCAACATAATTGGTGTAAATTATTTGACCATCTGTAGTTTGCAGTTTACAAATTTTATGTAATGCATCTGTGCTTACTGGTTTTTGATCGATTAAAAGATTTTCAATCTTAATAAATTTGTCTGCAATAATTTTTCCGTCATCACCAACTTTAGTATCTACATTATTATCTTTGCCATCTACAAATATGTGTAATGTTGTTGGCATGCTGACATGAAAAGTTAACCAAGTGTGCTGATTGTAGAACTGATTGATTGTAGCTAATAATTTTTTATTAGCATAAAATTTAGTCGACATAGACCCATTGTATATTCCACAAAGTATGTTTACATCAACACGGGTCATCTCATTTCAGTCTCCATAATCAGATGATTATCAATTTGGCTTTTTTCTACAAATCCTGCTGACACACAGGATGCTTTTTGTTCTTTCATCCATTGCATCCTTGTTGCATGATTGTTTTTACCATCTAAAGTTTCCCAATGATGGTCGAAATTAACATCTGTCAAAACTATCCCTAGTTCTTGTTGTCTTCTGAATAGTTCTGTGCCAGGTAATATACCAAGTCCTCCGCCAAAACTAACGTACTTGATAGGATTGTTTGCATACTGGCTATGATCTTTGAACCATTGCATAGTTTTTTCATGTGTTTGTTGTGTGTCTGTTACATATCCTACAATTAGCAACATTCCAATCGGAATATTGTATTGCTTACATTTATCAAGGCAATACTTGAGATCATCATTTGTAAATTTTTTCCGCATGTGCATTCTTACTTCATCAACTAAAGATTCAACGCCAACAGTAAGGAAATGAGCACTATGACTGATTAGTTCCCAGTCTTCATCTTGCATTTGTTTTTTTGGCCGGAATATAAAAAAACTTGACCATTGAATTTTTTTATTTTGATGCTGTTGGTTGTAATTGCTTAACAGTCTCATTAACTTCATAAATTCATTTTGGTTTCCGTTGATTAAAGAGTCTTGAAACTTGAATCTAGTTACTCCAGTCTTTTCTACATGGAATGTTAATTCGTCAAAGATATCCTCTGCTGAGCGCCATTGGAACTTTTGCCAATGTTCATGTATATCACAAAACGAACATTTTCTCACGCATCCGCGTGATCCAACCACACCTATACTTTGGTTTTTATATAAATGCCAAGCGTAATCATCATACATTGGATATGGTCGACCATCAAGACTATCCAATTGTTGCCAATCTAGTTTGTTAACTCCTGGTAAGTTAGTGTCATTTTCTAAGACCAATTGTGCCAACATGTCGTCACCGTCGCCTTTCACAAAGTAATCAATTTGTTTTTCCAAAAGCAATCTATCACCAAATCCTTGCTGTGTGCCTAGTGTGTTAAAAACTCCAGGGCCACCAATTATTATTTTTACGTGTGGATATTTTTGTCTAAAATAGAAACACAACCATTCACATATAAATTGACTTGCATAAGTTAAAAGGGATAATGTCAGATGTGTTGGATTATATTGCATTATCCTATCGGCCATATATTTCACTAGATCTTCAACTACAAGTGGATCGCTATCATGATGATTTTGTATCAATGCAGATTGGATATCTTTGTATCTACTATTGTAATGGTCCTTAACATATTGTAAAACTTCTTGGTTAAGATCAATTGCAACTGTGTCTATGCCTTTTTGCAAACACTGTGATTTCAATAGTGCAGGAGCCATCAAAGGAGCTTCGGTGTCGGTCCATGGTACTGAAGTAATTAATAATTTCATCTGTGTATTGTTAATTTTCTCTTTGTATGTTATACTACTTTTATCTATGCCACATTGCAATATTATTATAAAGGATGAAGTAAACGTCAAATTAGAGGGTTTGGACTTGGTAACTAGACGTAAACTTACCAACAAGTTCAAATATGAGATTCCTGGCGCACGTTTTATGCCTGCTGTAAAACTTGGAAGATGGGATGGCACTGTGTCATTTTTCACACAAGGCGGCCTAACATTTGTAAATTTATTAGATGATATTGTGCCTATTTTAGAACAACAAAATTATACATTTGACTTGGACGATCGAAGACAGTCTTGGGACTTAAAATTTGATCCTGTTGATACTGACACATTCAAAGATGTGACCTGGCCAAAAGGCCACACACATGAAGGACAACCAATTGAATTAAGAGATCATCAAGTTGAAGTCATTAATAATTTTATTAATAATCCACAGTGTTTGCAGGAAGTAGCCACAGCTGCTGGTAAAACAATTATTACTGCCGCACTTAGTAAATTGATTGAACCGTATGGGCGTTCAATCATTATAGTACCCAATAAATCACTGGTGACACAAACAGAAGAAGATTATAAAAATATGGGATTAGATGTTGGTGTGTATTTTGGTGATAGGAAAGAACCAGGACATACCCATACTATCTGCACATGGCAGTCACTTAATATATTGGAAAAGAAGAGGCAGAACGCCGAGGATAACTTGATAGAAGTGTTCAAACGTGATGTGGTGTGTGTTATTGTTGATGAGGTACATCAAGCCAAAGCAGATGTCTTGAGGAGATTATTGACTAATGTGTATGGTTATGTGCCGATCCGTTGGGGATTGACTGGTACCATACCAAAAGCAGATTATGAATTTAAATCAATACATGTTGCTCTTGGCGAAGTAATCAATAGAGTATCAGCGGCCGAACTACAACAAAAAGGATTATTGGCTAAGTGTAATATTGAAATATTACAACTTTGGGACTATGTAGACTATAAAAACTATCGAGAAGAACAAACACATCTTGTCACTAAAAAAGCAAGGATCGAATATATCGCAAAGATGGTTGAACAAATGCGTACATCAGGAAACACACTGGTATTGGTTGATCGAGTAAAGTCCGGTGAAATGTTATCGGAGACCATCAGTGATTCTGTGTTTGTGCGTGGAGCAACCAAGGCCGATGAGCGAAAAGAACATTATGATGACGTCAAGACATCTAACGATAAAGTCATCGTGGCAACATATGGGGTAGCTGCTGTTGGTATTAATCTACCACGTATATTCAATCTTGTGTTGATTGAGCCAGGTAAGTCATTCGTAAGAGTGATACAGTCAATAGGTAGAGGCATACGTAAAGCACAGGACAAAGACTTTGTGCAAGTGTGGGATGTGTGCTCAACAGCTAAGTTTTCAAAGCGTCATCTTACAGAACGTAAAAAGTTCTATAAGGAAGCACAATATCCGTTCACAGTCACAAAGGTTGACTATCAGTAGGAAACACACATATAATAAAAACAAATGCATTTATTAACTTTAGATGATGAAACTTTTTTAATGGATCGTGTGCCTGATCAGGTGGATGAAAACATGCGTTTTGCTGTATTAGATAATTCAGATACAACTAATCCAGATTTTTTCTTTGTGCCTTTAATATATTTAGAATCATTTTCATCACCATCAGCTGTGTTACAAATTGATCAACACAAAATACAGATGCCATTGGATTGGCACATTTTACTTGGTGATCCTGAGTGTGGTGACTTAGAAATAGTGCCATTGACATCACTAAATGACAGATCATTTCATGCATTTTGTTTTAATCCTATATCAGACTCGATGCCAAGATACAAAGAAGTTAGAATAACAAACATCTATAATGAGGTAGAATGGTTTTTTCCAAGAGTCAAATCTAATCAATTGATAACGGTTCCTGTCACACAAAGTAAAAGTCCACAGTGTGCTTATTTTATAAAAGAAATTAATAGGAACACAGACATGGTCAATTTGAATAATTTATTCCATGCATAAAATTAATTTTATAAACGATGGCCCTATAAAAATTATAGCAGGGCCTTGCCAGATAGAATCACGTGAACACAGTATTAAGATGGCTGATATTATTGCAGACATATGCCATGAAGCAGGAGTGCGTTGGGTGTATAAATCTTCTTTCGATAAAGCAAATAGATCTTCAATTGGATCTGCAAGAGGCATAGGCATACAAGAAGGCCTAAAAATTTTACAAGAAATCAAGTCACAGTATGACGTGCCTGTCACCACAGATATACACTTGCCTGAACAAGCCGCCACAGTTGCAGAGGTTGTTGACATAATACAGATACCTGCATTTTTATGTAGACAAACAGACATAATTGTAGCAGCCGGAGACACTGGACGCTGGGTAAATGTTAAAAAGGGACAGTTTTTGTCCTACAATGAAGTGAAAAATATCAAAGACAAATGTCCAAACAACAAAAATTTTATGATTACAGAAAGAGGTACAACATTTGGATACAACAACCTTATTGTTGACATGCGTGGAGTACACGCCATGCGACAGCATTATCCAGTAATAATGGATGGCACCCATTCTGTACAACAGCCAGGAGGGTTGGGTCATTCCTCAGGCGGTGATCGAATGTTTGTAGAGCCACTGTGTAGATCTGCAGTTGCTCTTGGCATAGCTGGTGTTTTCCTTGAGGTGCATGACAATCCAAACACAGCTCCATCAGATGGACCAAATATGCTTACTCCAGATCAGTTTAGGAAACTGATCACAAAACTTAAAATAGTAGACGCCACTGTAAAACAAAAATTATGACATACACAGTTCATGGTATAGCACAACTTGACTATGATTCCCTGTTTGAAACTCTAGAAACAATTAAACCTTTATATCGATCAGAGTGGGGAGTTGACTACTGGCACACAAATCGAGATGAGGCTGAAATAAAAATTAAAAGCCAATACAGTGAACAATCTGTATCATATTATCAATATGCAGATGATATGCTTGTTAATTTTATACCACAACACATTATTAAAGACTTTGACATTGATACAAACAATGCCGAAGTCAAAGTAATAAAATATCCACCAGGATCTTTTACTCCGCCGCATGTGGATAGATTTAACAGTTTGAAGAAAAAACATAGTTTAGATAGCACAGAAAACATTATCCGTTTGTGGATTGCGTTGCAGAAACCAACATTTGGACATGCCCTATTTTTTGAGAATGATGTGGTGCATGATGTGCCACAAGGCACAATGATAACGTGGGATCATGAAGCAAGACACAGTGCCTGTAATGCTGGTGTTGATGATAGATACATAATGACCATTACAGCACTTGTAGACAAAAAAGTAAAAGTATAGTATCATAAAATAATGGCTAATTTCCTTGACATAAAAGCAATGATGAAAGCAGTTGATTCACGAGACAAGACTTGGTATGATCGGCTATCAGATGAAGATAAAAAATTATATTCACCATACATGTCAATGAAATGGACTGCGGCTGTACAACACAACGAGCCTGCTATTGAAGAATTTTATGTAGAAGAGGTTAATGAAAATGTTAACAAACATCTATGGACACTAAGCAAAAAGCATAAGTCCCTACTATGGAGGCTAACAGCTATGTGTGGTTCAACATTTTCGATGTATCACAAATGGTTTTATCCTAAGAAGAAAAAGACTACAGAAAAGTCCAAGATGAAAGAACTACAAGAATTGTATCCAAATGCAAAACAGGCAGATCTTGATGTATTGGACACAACGATAACTACAAAGGAGTTTAAACAATTAAAACAACAACACGGAATAGATAAGTGACATACCTAGTGAATGACAAATGTATAATGTGCAAACATACATCTTGTGTGGAAGTTTGTCCAGTGGATTGTTTTTACGAAGGCAAAAATACATTAGTAATAAATCCAGATGAGTGCATCGACTGTGGCGTGTGTGAGCCAGAGTGTCCAGAAGAAGCAATTATTCCAGATCATCTTGATGAAGATAACAAATGGTTAGATTTCAACACAAAGTGGTCTGCAAAATGGCCAGTGATTACAGAGGCAAAAGATCCTATGACAGAATATGCAAAACATTCAGGAGAAGAAGGAAAGTTGGAGAAATATTTCAAAGATGAATAGTTGGTTAGATTATGCTGTCCCAAAAAAACATTTAAGATTATATGTAAATGCAATTATTAGAAACATGTTCGTGTTTTTATTTCTTACCATACTTTTAATTGGTAAGTTACCAAGTGGCCTAAGCATTTTAACTTTGATTGTTTTGACCGATTTTATTTTTTACAATATGATTACTAACGGAAATAATAAATGGAAGTAAACAGTATACCGTTGTATAAAAATGACCAAGGTGTAGCAACAATCAAGATTGGAGCTAAAGGATTTGTATGCATTGGAGAAACACCTCCAATGGATCATCCACACATTTATTTGACCATGTCGGAGAACGGAAATAAATTTTGTCTATATTGTAATACTGAATTTGTGTATGATGAATCATTAGGCATAGACTCGCCTGATCCAAAAGAATGTTATGCTGGTTTGCTAGACAACAAAAATAGTTTATCAACTACCATTTAGAAATCCACTTACTTGTAAGGTGTATTTGTTTTCCATGCCAACGTTGGCTCCAATGTGCAATACTTGACTGTCCCACATGTGTCCTTGTCCTTGTTTCCAATTAGAATCAACAGTTGAATTATATTGTAAAAAATGTCCATGCTTCCAATCTTCACAAAAAATATTTGCCCTTACCATAGTTTGTTTTCTATCAGGATACCTTTTTTTGATTTGGAAAAAAGTATCATTGTGTAATGGGATAACACAACCAGGAGGTTGCATGATTGAACTTACTGTTACAACTTCCATGTTTAATTGTTTGCCAAAGTCTTCAAAGTCACACTGTGTTTCATCCCAAAACTCTTGGAAAGTAGTGGTGTTGGCATGCACATAAGTTTTTGGTAAGCCACCATAGTTACTGTAGACTGGTTGCTCATTTTTACCACCACCAAGACAGTGATTGATACTATGAGTATATTCGTGAGCAACATACTTCTGAAAGTCAGTTTGTAAACTAATTTTTTTGTGCATGTTGTAATTATTTGCTTCAAAGCACAATCTAGTGTATAATGACGATGGAGTATAACAATTGATCTTATCTTATCAACCTGCTAATATAAACAATAGTATGCCAACATGTCCTTATTGTGCTAAAACATTCAGCAGACAATCCACTCTAGACATCCACATGTGCGAACCAAAACGAAGATATGATCAAAAAGACAACAAGGTGCATGTTCTTGCATTTGAAATATTCAAAAGATTCTATGAAATAAATTATTCCAATCAAAAAGCCAAACAATTTGTGGACTTTACAAATTCGCAATATTACAAAGCATTCATCAAAACTGCACAATTTATCACTACAAACACTCCAGTTGAAATTGGTGCATTTATAGACTGGCTTTGCACATCCAAAATAAGAATAGATTCATGGCCAAAACAATCAACTATTGATCAGTATCTTAAACATTTAATAAGGACTGAAGGAGTCACACAAGCACTCAACCGCACAATAACCACAATGGGAGACTGGGCACAACAAGAGTCGGCAAGACTTGAAGACTTTTTTAGATATGTAAATCTTAATCGTGTAACACAAATGATTGCCAATGGCAGAATATCCCCTTGGGTGTTACTCAACTGTGAGACAGGAAAAGACATGATTACAATCATGCATGATGACCACATCAAAATAATATATGAAATGATTGACCCAGAATATTGGAAAAGAACATTTCGCAAACGTGATGAAGACTGCGACTTTGTAAAATCCACACTTAGAGAAGCTGGTA
>CENV01018446.1_pt1 | contig 13037 bp, 17 predicted proteins | sample 530231 | NCBI WGS metagenome assembly CENV01 (sample SAMEA2619815, study PRJEB7988) | marine metagenome | biome: marine biome (ENVO:00000447); feature: surface water layer (ENVO:00002042); material: "saline water (ENVO:00002010), including plankton (ENVO:xxxxxxxx)" | depth 5 m | reverse complement strand
CTTACGAAAGGTTTCGCCCTAGAGTCTTCGTAAGCGTCTGCTGGGACAGTCGCTAGGGCTATTATATTCCCAGAAATAAAGGGGGGCATAGCCCCCCTGTGGTATTATGCTCCAGGAGAGCCGAAAATACCTCTCCAATCAGACCAACCAAAGCTATAACGCTCTCTGGCCTTATATCGAACATTTCCGGTTTCAAAGTCACCTTCCATATTCGTTGATACAGGCGTACGAACGAAATGCTTGAGTCCGTTAGGAACATCAGTCTTTAGGAAGAAAGCATCAGTATCAGTTAGATAATGATTTACAGTGTAACCTTCAGGAACCATGCCCATGTTACGAACTGCGTTGATATCATTGTCTGCTGTACCTACTCTTCCCGCTGACTCAAGAAGCCTATCCGCAACAAACTGCAAAGCAGGTGGGATAATCAGCTTTCTTGCTTGAGCATTGATTTTAAGACCGCGCTCGTCTTCGAACGCAGCAATATCAATCAACGCTTGTTCCAATGAAGTTTCATTCAAATCAGCTGCGGTAGACAGCTCATTCTTTTGATCTTCATTTGCAACGGTGGGGTGGTCAGTTGCACAAAGCTCTTTTCCATCACCACCAACATAAGACGAACTAAAAGCATTGTTTAAAATGTTAGCTGCCTTAATTTGCTTAGTGGTCATCATGGAACGTGCTAGTGCGCGTGTGTAACGAGAAGATAACGTGTCATACAAATTATCCTCGATCGCTTCTTCAGTTAGACTGAAGGCCAAAGCGACCGTGTCATGTGTATAACGCGCAGTCCATGCTTCTTGTGCGCTGTCGTAGTCCACTGCAGAGCCTTCGCTCTTAACAGGGGCTTCGCCAAAGCCAGAAAGCATAACTTCTTCTTCGAATGCTCTTTCGGAACTTTCCGTATCGAAAATTTCCTCATGCTCATTCGGATACCTATCATACTCAAGTCCAAAGAGAGCATGGAGGCCAGGAACAAGCTCTTTAACGAGTTGTGCTCTATTGATAGCCATTAATTACTCTCCTTAAACTGCGAAGGTGTTAGTTGGGAATGTAAAGTACGCCCGAGCATAAGCACCGATGCTATTGCTAGGAGAATCTACAAAACCGACACATAAAGCAACACCACTAGAAGTAGTGGCTGTTACACCCTCTTTAGAACGACCGTTAGTAGAGCTACCAGCAGTAGTACTCAAAGTGTACTTATTGCCGATAAAACTTACCGCAGGAGTTCCTGCTGTGAACTGTGCTTCAAACACAATGCCAGGATCAGCATACACATATGCTTCCGCATCTGCGCTGCCAAGTGTAGCTGTGCTTGCAGTCCACGATTTAGAAAACGTAGGAGTCCCATCTGTAGCCGTGTAATACACACCGTAAAACACGCCAACAGGAGTTGAAGTTGCTCCCGCCTGATTAACATAGCCCGAAGAAAGTGTGACAACATCACCGCTATAAATAGCAGTTCCGTATGCACTTGCAATACGCATTTTCTTGGGTCTAACCGTGCCCCCGTACAGGGACTTTACAGGAGTGAACCCATTAGGTGCATCCGTATTAGCCATTATTAAACCCTCATATTAGAGTGATAAATTAATCAGAACCTGAGTTCCGACTGCCAAATTCAACCTTAGAGTTCCTTTGAATGTCTCTTTTACTTATAGGCATTCTAGGATCACTATCCCGCAAAAGATCATTGTCTACTCCCTGAAGTTGTTCCCGACTTCTTTGTGCAAAGTAATCGGTTCTTTCTTCTACGGTTTCTTCTGGAACTTTTGCAAGAACTAAGCCACCTACTCCAATTATACCCGCGTGCTTTCCATCGTCCACTGTAGGAGCATCAAAATCTGGATGATCTTCCGCTCTTACTGGTTCGAATCCTTCACGAATACGCTTAGACATATTCGCTTTGTCATCGTGTCCTCTGACTTCTGCACGTATCCACCTGTGTTTAAATCCTTCAGGTGCTTCTGGGGCGTCCAACATTGAAGGTGGTTGCCATTTCTTTTTGCGAGCTTTTTTTGCTCGGGTTTCAGCAGATCTGGAGGTTCGATCTGTCATTTGTCATCTCCTTTATACATATTTTGCGTACTCTTCAAGAGGCACCCCTACACGTTTAGCAATAGCTATCTGTGATGGAGTGAGTTTTACACTGCGTGAGCCTTTCTTAGCGGAACCAACACCACGGCTAGCTCCTGCTACAGGGGATTTCACGTTCTTCGTCTCATCGGCGAACTGTTGCGGAAAAAGTTCTCTCATTTCACTATCCACTCTTTGATAATAATGTTTAGTATTCGGAGGAACTCCTTCACCTAATAATTTCTGATGGATGCCCATTGCTGCATAGGTCATTCCTTCATTTTCTCCAAACCATGGGTTTTCTTCTGCCCATTCTTCAGCTCTTGGATCAACAGGTGCAGGTTGTAAGTTTTGCTGCTGAGGTTGTTGAGCCCCCTGTTGAGGCTGTTGAGCTGCCGGTCTTTGTTGTCTTTGTTTCAGTCGTTGAGCATTTTGCTCTTCTAAGGAAGTTTTAGCAACTGCTTCTGTAGCTAATGCAATAGCCTCAGCATCACCTAACTCTTGAGCTTCTTTCAACGCTTTTCGTGCTTGCTCTTTTTGACTCTCTACACGAGTAGCGTATTCGTTAACTAAAGTAGAGTCAGAAGACTGCAGTTTAGTTTGAAGCTGAGCATTTTGTTCAGCCATCTGTTTAGCAAGTTTTACTGCTTCTTCGCGCTGACGTTCAGCTTCACGCATACGATAAGTTAATTTATCAATACGTTTCTTTACGCCATCACTATACTCATTAAGCTCGTCTTCATTAGACGTTTCCTCTTCAGCAGAAAAGTTTACGTCTTGCGCAGACTCTTGAATTACATCAGCCTCATGAATATCTACTTCTTCCTCGGGAAGTTCTAACTCAATTTCTTGTGATTCAGCCATTCTAAGTTCCTTATTGCAGAATATCTTCTGGGTTATTAACAGTGGCTAAGATTTCATCATCGTTGAGGAGACGCATATCCCCACCTTCAATATTAAATCTAGCTCCTGCGTAGCGACCAAAAATCACCCAATCACCCTCTTTACACCACGGGCCTTCTGGGAATTTTTCTTCGTCGGAATAAGCATCTGGGCCTAGTCTTACAACAAGCCCAACTATGGTAGCTATCCGCTCTTTATCAAGAGTTTGTTTAGCTAACATAATGCCGCCTTTCGTTTTCTCTGGAGGAGTAAACGGTAGAATTAAAACCCTGTATCCTGTTGGATTGGGTAATTTTTCTGTATGAGAATCTACGTTCTCGTGCGTTAGAGTAGGTTTCGGTTCTTCAGACGTATCAGACCCGAAATTTAAAACTCTATCCTCTACTTTTTTGCTAGTCGTCATCTATATCTTCCATATTTCCAAGCAGGGTTGTTATCTCTTGTTCAGCGAAATTTAACCCTGAAATTTCCCCAACTATTCGTTGGTACTGAACATAGTCGTTTGCACTCCCCGAAGCGAGTGATTGCGAAAGGTCGTATTGACGCTCTCGTAATTTGCGGAGCAAATGCTCCGAAGTTTTTATAAAATCCATTAGTTAACATAACTAATGAAATCTAAACCTTTAGTCGCCGCTCCTGTTCCTTTAGTCTTCACTTTTTTCCCAGGAATGTCGATAGTTTTTTGCTTGAGTTCAGTAGGAGTTGCAAACCCTTCTGAAGAAGCAGTCATAGGCTCTACCTTAACGCCTGCTGGTTGAGAACTAGGTGCAGGATACTCTCGGTTATATCGCTTCATTACTTCCTCCTCTTCATCTTAGGAGATTTTTTAGTTTTCTTTTTAGTTGGCCCACCTTTTTTCATCATCTTAGGCATTTTCTTTCTACCTTTCACTTTTGTCTCCTTCTGAATACAAATTATTAAAAGTCACTTTTGGATCCATGTAACTGTCATGAATTTCTGCACTGTGTAAATGCTGACTAGGATAAAAATCAGGTGCGCCTGATCCTGTCTCCCAAAGTGCTGGGTTAGTCGCTCTTACACGGTTGTTAGGAAGTGCAACAATATTACCTGTCCACTTACCAGCATCCGTTAGTTCTAACACATGACTTTGTTTATGTTGTGCTGGATCATCAGCGATATCATTTCCAGTGTAGTCAACAGTAAATAAATAACGTCCAGTGTGGAATTCATTATCTATCTTACAAAGCCAAGGGCTAGAGGAAACACGATCCATTTTGATTACTGCATGTTCATGAGAACTACAATCCCACGGCTGAGCTAAATGCGTAGGCATAGCTTCAGGCATCTCCTCTAAAACGGAGTCTGCAACAAGCGCAGTTATAGGCATCCTAGCCCACATCGCGCCACCGTGTATATTTTCTGCATCCTCTTCTGCATCAAGTTCAAATCCCGTAAAGACTACTTGAAAAGATAGACATCTGTCCGGAATGGTATTTACAGCAAAAACAACCGCGTGTAAATACTCTCCGTGATAGTCTATGTGATTGTGTGTAAATTCTTTTCGGATCCATGCGTTAAAATGAGGTATGTTGCTTAATAAATAAGCCACCTATTCCTGTTCTCTGGATTCGCGAACAACTTTCGCGATCTCAGTTAGGTTAGAGTCCATGTCTCGCTCATTCTGCATTTCAGCTTCTTGAAGTTCTGCAGCAACCTTAATATCTGTTTGCTGTTCTTGAGACTCAATCTTCTCTCTTTCAAGTTGCATCTTGCGTTCAGATTCTCTGTCGCGTTGATTAATTTTCTCAAATTCAAGTTCCATCTGTTCTTCAAACATCTGGCGTTGCGGATCTTGTTGTTGTGCCGCCATCGCTTGCGCTAGTGCTTGTTCTTGACCTGTTATTTGCTGCGTAGCTTGAGCAGCCGCTACCGCAATCTGACTTTCCATTTCAGGTGGAAGCTGCGGCATTTGACCATCTGGTCCAGGCTGTGGTAACTGAATACCTTGTTCAGCTAGTATCTGTTCCATCTGCACTCGATACTTCAATGCAATGTGTTCTTGAATATGCGCTTGTAACGCTGACATTGCTTGTGGGTTCTGCTGTATCTGTGGGCTTTGCATAAACGCCATATGTGCTTGGATGTGTGCATCATGATTCTGCTGAGGAAACGCTTTTAACGGAACATTCATTAATGCGTCCATGTTTTCCTGAACAGGATCTTTAGGCGTAGGGGCAAAGTCAGGAAGAAGCACGTCGTCAATATCTTTGATATTTAACGCAAGATACATCTTACGGAAGGCTTCTTTCATATTGTGAATCTGAGGTGCACTTTGCGCCATCTGTAGTTGCGTCTGCGCTAAGATAATTCGTTGCGTAGTACTAAAAATGTTAGGGTCGCAAACAGGAACAATGTCTACACTGTTATTGAAGTCCTGAGCAAAAACAGTCTGTTGTGCTCCTTGTACTTGGTACGGATATTCAGGAGGTAGATACTCTCCGAATAATCGTTTTAGAATCTTAAACTCATTCTTCTGTGCATAATGTAGTCGCTTATGTATCGAAGAAATAACCTTCTGGCCTTTTTCTAAAAGGGCGACAGTAGTGCCTACAGGAGCTTGACTATTGCCTTCTCCCGTCTGCTGATCCATTACTGCCGCAAACCGTTGTCCAGATTCAACTAATAACCCCAGCAGCTGGGCTAAAGTTGCACTAGGTTCTTTATACGGCAACGGTAAGAAGGAATCGCGAATAGTACCTCCAGGAGCGTCAACGTCACGCCACTCTCCTGGTTGTAATGGGTCATCTGAACGCTGTATATTCAATCCGCGTGATTTGAAACCAGCCGGTAGATTAGCAAGTGTGCCTGCATCAATTAGCTGTCTCAGTATTGCTGTAGCAGACTTAGTTACTCCACCAATCATGTGAATCAGCCCGAACCCATAAAATCCTAATCCAGGAAGGAATTTATAATGCGTAAAGTATTCAATCTTTTTACGCATAGGATCAATCTCATCGTAGTTCTGTCTAATCGACAAAACTTCACTGTTGTCTTGGCAAATAGTTACAATATACGGTAACGCTAATCCAGTCGTTTCACCGTTCGCATCTGTGTGTTCGAATCCTTCTATATCTAGTTCTACATGACACTCTAACAACGTGTATTCTTCAGAAGAACCTGTTCTAGAAACTCCATCTAATTCGTCAATCTTTTCTTGTATGACATTTTCGTCTGTAGTATATCCAGGAGGCGTCATACCTACGTCGCGATAGAAACCACTAAGCTGTAACTTACGCATATCGTTCTCAGTCATTTTAATGACGTGCGTAATCCGAGGAGTGGTATGTAAATCCGTGGTTGTGTACGGAACGACTAAATCTTCAGCTTTAACAAAACGAGAAACGACTCGTCCCATCGAAGGGTCGTAATAACACTTTTTAAATGCAGATCCTGCTAACGGAAGGAAGAACAACATTTGATCCATTTCAGGATCGTATTCTTCCATCTTATACATTAGCTGATAATTCATGAAATCTTTTACGCGGTTAGCCTGCATCAGTTTAGGGTCGTTAGATGCTCCCATAACCTTTGTATCTACAGGTCCATTAGCCGGTAAAAGTTCTTTGTATGCTTGTGCTTGAAAATGCGTGGTAGCTTCAGCTAGTAACGGGTGGTATACCCCGCTTGCACCTTCAAACGGCTCACTGCGAGCTTCGCTATCAATTCCTAACAAGTCAAGACCGTTTCTAAAGGTCTCATACCAGTCTTGTCGTGAAGATAAGTCGTCTTCGTAAGAAGAAATAAGCTGTGAGGAGATTTGACCTAGAACACTATCCTCAAGATAGTCAGCCATGTTCTCACCGAAAGGCATTTCACCCTCAGCTTGCAGTGCTTCGGGGTAAAGAACATTATCATCCTCATCAAAAAGGATTTCTAGCTCTTCTTCGCCTTCAAGATCTTGTGGAACTTGGAATTCTGCCATAATTCGCCACCATACTCTTCTTTTTTAAGTCAGTAAATCAATAATATGCACGGACTTTTGGGTAATAATCTTCTTCGTCCTGATAATCAGTTTCTAAACGCAAAAATCCACCGTTTCTAAAGCGCATTAACGCTAAAGTTGTCGCATCTACGCAATCGTCGTTCTCTCCGTTAGGAAAATCAACAATTTCATCCATTAATTCTTGTGCCCAAGACGTTTCAGGCAACCAAACTCGGCCCTCTTGGAAAATTGCACTTACCGTGTTAAGTCTTGCAATCTTATCTTGTCCTTTGCTAGGAGAAAACGTGTTAATCGGTATTCCTTGTCGCCGTAATTCCTGCGTTAGCGGGATACCAGACGCTTTTGTCTCAATTATTACAGAATCAGGCTCCCAATGTTCGTATAAACGCATCGCTTCACGCTTGAGTTCGGGAAAGTCTAGCCGTTCTTTAACACAATCTAGCAGAATCAGGTGTGCATCAGCTCCACTATACAACTCATCACCAATTTTTCCTTCTGGATGGAAAACTCCCCACGTTGTTATTGCAGTATAGTCGGCACGTTCAGACTTTAGAAACGCTGTATCGTAACTTTGTATTAAATATTCGCAAGATGGAGGGTTGTCTTCAGGCCAATGTTTGATCCATTCTTTCGGAATAATAGAAATACCTTCACCAGTTGGCCGCTGCATGTACTGAGCTGCCCATTTAGACGGAGGTATCGAAGATTTCGTTGCTTGAAGTTCATCTAGTTTCCAGAACTCAGGCCATAACGGTGTGCCTGACGGCAAAATTGCAGGGAATTCTATTAACTCCCACTCATCGCCCCCTTTCTCCTGCGTCATTCGTTTGATTAACTTACCCGTTAAGTCCTTTTTAGACCAACGAGTCATCACAATAACGATGGCACCTCCTGGTTGTAGACGCTGACGCGGCCCAGTTTGATACCATTCGTACGCTTCGTCTAACGCTTTGTCAGAAAACGCGTCTTGTTCAGAGTGCGGATCGTCAATAATAAACAAATCCGCACCTCTCCCTGCGAGAGCACCCCCAATACCAGAGGCATAGTACTCTCCCCCCTGAGAGGTCAGCCATTTACCAGCACTTCGTGAGTCAGCCTTTAGCTGTGTACTGGGAAAAATCTCTGCATAATCATCGCTTTCAATTAAGTCACGCACACGTCTACCGAAATTTATTGCAAGGTCAGCGGTGTGTGTTGCTTCAATGATTTTTAACTTAGGACGTTTACCTAACAAGTAGGCAGGAAACAGATATGACGCAAACTCAGACTTAGTATGTCTGGGCGGCATATTGATAATTAGTCTTTTTGATTCGCCGTTTGCAATCTTGTCGAAAGCCTCAGCCATTTTCTTATGGTGAGACCCCGCAATAAACTCAGGCCAGATGTTTAATACAAAATCATAGAAGGTCGCTGCGGAAGAATCTCGTTTCTCGCGTAAATCCAACTCTTCAAGAAGAAGGGTAAACTCCTTAGCTTCTTGTTTTGACAGATGCGAAAGATCAACATTTCGCAACTGGTCTAGTGGGTCGCTCACCTCGGACCGAAGACTCTAGATTCAGCTTCCTCTTCAGCAGCTCTTCTTGCAGCTCTACGAGCCGCGATTCTTTCTTTCATTCCTCTACCTAGTTTTACAGGATTTATAGGAGCTAAGTCTAATGCTTCTACTAATTTTTCCAGACCTTCAGCTTCCTTTACATCTTTTAGAGCACGTGCTTGAGAAACTCCTGGAATCTGACTCACTAATAAATCTTTAATAACTTGATTCATTGGGTCAGGATCAGTAACTACCCCGCCATCATCGTAATACGGTTTACTACTTTGTCGACTAGCTTGTTCACTCTCAATGCGAACAGGGGGATATTCAACTGGTAGTTCTGGGTTTAATCGTTTTATGTCGTCTGGTATTTCTTCTCCAGCTAAAACATAAGGAGTAGCTAATTTTCCAAATAATTCGCGTCTTTCTTTAAATTCTCTTACCCTTTCAGCAGGCCAGCCTCCTTCGTCTTCGGTTAGAGGTCTTTCATAAGTTATCTCTCTATACTGTGAATGACGACCGTCTGAGCCTAAACGTCGCATATCGTATAATCCATCTCCTAAATCAGCGACGCTAAACTCATCTACCACGTCGCCGTCAGCGAGCTTTTTTGGTTCTACCTGCCCTCCGTAAGCCATGCTTCGAATCTGGTCTGGTGTTGCAGGAACCATAGACATTCCAGGAGTGGAAGTCATCTGGTCAGCTAGTTGTATTCCCACTCCTTGAATCTGGGGATTAGGGTCTTTCATCATCTGCATTACTTGAGGAACGCTGAAATAATAAGTGTCGTTCGGAGTTCCTATAGGACCACCGCGAGCCATGCCCGCAATTCCACCTTGCTGTTGTAAAAGTTGCAGGGCTTCCTCTTCTGTAAGTGCTTGTTGAAGAGCTTGATCAGCTTGCGCTTGAGCTGCAAAATCAGCTCCCTCTTGGGCTTGTTGAGTTTGATAATCCATTTGTTTTAATGCATCGTCAAGTAGAGCCGCGTCTTGCTGTCCAATCTCCTCTGCTATAATTTCCTCAACAGCGGAAATATTGGGAGCTGCACCTTCAATTAGATCTCGAAGCTGTTGATCCTCTCTAGCCTTTTTCTGAGCTTTTCTTGCTTGTTTTGACGAATATGCTGTTGCTCCCGCAGTAGCAACTGCTCCTATTATCGCTGCCGTTATAAAGCTCATAATTGTTTTTCCTGTAATTGAACAATTAAATTTTCAACCTGTTTAATGTCAGGGGGAAGTAAGTTCACATCTTCAAACGACTTAGCGATTACTTCATCCTCAACATCGTCTATGTTTAATTTATCTGTTGCATGTACGGTAATAAAGATACATTCTGTATGAGTGTACATTGCGCGTTTAGTTCCTGCTTTTGTAATCCCTTGATAAGGAGCAGAAATACGCTCTAACCCGTCTTCTGAAAAAATCGTCATCTCACCTTTCATCAAGAAAAACGGATGGTTTTTATTATGTATTTTCGTAACGATAAACACCCCTGCAGGATTGGACATTTGTCGAATATACTGTCCATCTGCGAAACTGTGTCTAAGTGGGTTTACCTCGTCAACGTCTTCTATTTTAGAAGGGTGTTGAACAACGGCTTGTTCAAACTGAGTAATTTTTTCTCTGAACTCTTTTTGTTTTCTTTTATACTCTACAAACGCTTGTACTTCACTAGATGTAAATTCGTGTTCCAGATCTAACGGAACAGTCTTTTTTACAACCGACAATTCGCTCATTTATAGCTCTTGCCGTAGTAACCTTGTTTATAACTTAAAGCACCGCCATTAGCTTTCTTTGCAGTTTTCGCGGCTTGCCTAAAATTCTCAGCGGTGGGTGCGCCTTTCTCACCTTTCCTTCGCATCCGCTCACCAGACCCTGCTGCTATACGCTTACGCTTCGCGTGTATATTTGCGTACAATCCTGGGCGACCACCCGTGGCCATCATATCGCCATCACGTCTGGCTTTACGCATTATTATTCTCTGCGCTCGTTGGGCCTTTTCTAACGCTTCATCTGAATCCATATATTCATCACGCATCTCTTGTACTAGGTCATCGAACCCTTCGCGGCCTTCTCGGGGAAGACCTATCTGCTCATCAACTTCCCTAGACGCTTTCTGGAAATCCATAAATTCTTTATCGTCATATCGTTTAATCTTTGAGGGATCCAGCGAATCGCCTAACATGTCAAATAAACTTCCTAGACCCTTTCCTTTTCCTCCAGGACCACCAGCCATTCCAAGCATCAAAGCTAACTCAGGCCCAATAGACTCTTCCAATCCAGGGGTATTACTTAATCGTACAGATAAACTGGACTCATCCAGCGGCCCAGACATATCTCGCATCTGTTCCATGGTCAGCGTATCTTTGTTCGTGTTTTGCAGTGCTCGCAATAACATTGGTAAGTTGTCCATGATCTCTGGACCAAGGAGCATTTCACCGCCTCCGCGTAACAGGGACATCAAGCCGCCTCCGTCGTTAAGCCCCGCTTCTTCGTCGTAGATTGCTTGCATGTCTGCCATTACCATTTCACCTTATCGGCCCAATAAGCCGCTGACATTTTTCCTTTTGCGATGTTCTTTCCATGGCGAGCCTTGAAACTCTTACGCCGCGCCTTTTGTTTTGCTGACTCACCCTTCTTAGGCTTACCCGCAGTTTTTACACCCTGTTGCCCAAAACGAATGAGTTTTAACTTGTGGCCTTCCTGCGCTAATACCATATGCGATTTCTTCGGATGGTTAGGTGTGCGCTTTGGTTTGTTTACACCCTTTAAATTATGCTTCTTAATTAAATTCGCTTTACGAGTTTCGTGTGCCATGTGCGAATCGTAACTGGAAAAATTTTACTACGCTAGTAGGTCAATATTCTGTCTGGTACTGGCAATCTGTACTTCTACCTTACCATTCTTGGCGATATATAACTTTGACTGCAGATTTTGTACCGCCTGCCGTCGTTCCTCGCGCTGGGTATTTTCCATCAACTTCTGATACCGCTCTTCGGCTACCTGCCGCCACGCTATTTGGTTAGCTGGTGTAAGTGCTCCTACATCCATTATTTAAAGATCAGTATGACCCCTCCAATTAATATAAATGAACAAAGTAACCCTATTGCTGTTACCCCCATAATTATCCAAATCTGACGAATCATTTTCTTTCGGGCAGCGGCCCTAGCTTTGATAGCTTCCATCTGCCGTTTGTGATTCGCTTTCTGTCTTGCCTTAGCCTCGTCCCAGCGTTGCAACAATGCCGGATCGTGAATCACGAGCATATCGTGGAGTGACTTCTCCCACTGATCGCGTCTGTGTTTTATTGATTCCAATTTCAGAAGCTCCTGTGAGCTGAGGTTGTTGATAACCGAATCTTTCTTCTCGCGCTCAAACGAATCCAAGGCGTCAGAGAACCCTTGCATTAACTCAACGGCTTTAGCTGCTCCGTCGCCAACTTCGTTCAGTTTGTTAATGGCAGTGGAGATCGTGGATAGAATTGCACCGGCGGCGGCGACTGATTCGATTATCATAGTGGGGCCAATCGTAACTCCCAGATAGCATACCACGCAACAGCCTAAAAAAATTTGGCGAAAATTTTCAAGGCCGGAGTCCCAATACACATTGCGAAAAATTTTTGAGTAGGGAACCTATAGCAAAAGTACAGCGGAAAAAGAGTCGGGAATAAGGTAGTGGTGGGTGGGCGGGAGCGGGAAAGTCAATAGGGGGTATACCCCTAATTTAGCGGGCCGCCCCAATATCATATTTAGCTAGGCTAGTCAAGCACTAATTTTAGACATAAAAAAGCCCACCGAAGTGGGCTTAGTGTTAGCTAACTAATTAGTTAACTATACGCGAGTCCAGACAGCGAAGGAATTACCGCCCATCGCAGCAAACAAGGCTTGACTACCACGCTTAGATTTTTTCTCACCATCGGATATCCAAGACTTACCTAATGCTAAGGGAAGATAAGTTCCAACCACATCGTTAACAGTAGACTTGTTTATGCAAGCCTCTTCTATCTCAGCGGCGCGATCAGCATCAATAGTGACTAAGCCTTTATCGTTAAGACCTTGAGCCATTTCACGATTCATGCGTTGACCTTGAGGAGGGTAAGCATTAAGTACCGCCTCTAGCCTTGGGTCACTAGTTAACTTAAACGTACCTACTAGATCAGCAGACGCGGAACCCTTAACCACTAAATTCTTAGCAATAGCTAAGTTAGGGTTAGCGATAACTTCTTTCTTAGCTTCGATGTTAGTTATCGCATCTTTGACTGACTGTTGATCTTCTTTCTTTAAGTTCTTATTCATTTAATGAATCCTTATTTAGTTAATTAGCTAGGCGTTATTGTCTAGCTGGTTATTATAATGAGGTCTGGCGGCTAATAAGTCAAGCGATAAAGTAAATAAATAAATTCCTTGTTAGCTAGTCCCGTCCCGTCTAGTCGCTTGTTAGTGGCTCCCCGTCGGCGTCCGTCCGTCCGTCGCTCGCTGGCCGTGGCGTCAAGTGTGGTGGGTGGGTGGGTCGCGGTCGCGCGATCCGTCAATCAATCTAAGTCGATCGATCGATCGAT
>CENV01016566.1_pt1 | contig 13061 bp, 19 predicted proteins | sample 530231 | NCBI WGS metagenome assembly CENV01 (sample SAMEA2619815, study PRJEB7988) | marine metagenome | biome: marine biome (ENVO:00000447); feature: surface water layer (ENVO:00002042); material: "saline water (ENVO:00002010), including plankton (ENVO:xxxxxxxx)" | depth 5 m | reverse complement strand
GATGAGTTTGTTAATATGTTGAAACAAAATGGATATGTTGGTGAGTCACAAGAAGAGATTGTTGATAGATGGTTTCAAACGTTGTGTAAAACAATTGGCAACGAACAAGGTGTTGACGTAACTGGTTCTGGCTACGTGCAGATAAACAGACGAGATGATGGCAAAACTGAAGTGTCTTAATCTTGATTTACATTTTAAAACTTTTTACAAAACAAATCCTGTACAAATAAAATACAAAAATAAGTTTATACAAGATAGTTGTCAGCTAAAAATTGAAACTGTAAAACAATTAGAGCAGATATCTTTTTCAGGCTTTGTTCCTCAAGACAAAGATCAAAAAGTAGTTTGTCAAATATCATATAACAATATTGTTTTAGAAGATCCTACCCCTTTTGTGTTTGAAATGCATAACAATTTATACGTTGAAAACAAAACAATCAACAATTATAAAGAAATACATTTTAATGGTAAACTAAATCTAAATTTTGACGAGAAATATTTTAAACATAATTTATTGAACGGTGCAAATCTATGGAAACATAAAGGCTACATCAATTGGGAGGATAAATTTAATGATTCACAAATATTTTGTGTAGGCGATAGTTTTACTTTTGGGCACGGTGTTGCTCCAGAACACTCTTGGCCAGGCTTACTCGAAACATATACCAAGCAACAAAACTGTAATTTTGGATCAAAAGGCCTCAGTCACGATGGATGTCTAATGAACACTAACTACATTTTAGACACATCAAAAAAAGTACAGGATGTGATTTGTTTGATGCCTCCTCCGACTAGGAAACTATTTTTATTTGACTTTTTAGACATGCATGGCGGCATTACATTATCACACTCGTTTGATTATAAATTTCCTATTGAATACACTAATGCTAAAAAACAATGTTTGGAAAAAATACTAAACAAAGATTATATTAGTGAAGACTGGTTAGATGCATGTATAGCTATTGTAAAAGCTTGTGACGCAAAAAATGTAAGATGCCTAATATCCACATGGGATAAAGAGATGTACACACAGATTCCAGCAAAAAATAGATTACCAATTTTTCCTGATTTAGATATATTTCCAGAAAGAGCTAGTGATAATAACCATCCGCATAGAAAACACTATGAACTTTTTGTACAAAAAATTTTACCTTATATAGACAAAAAATAAAAAAAGTGTTATAATAAAGCATGAGTTACATTTTATTAGGAATATTATTAGGTTGGTTGATACCAAGACCAAAGTTTATTGGGAGAGCAGAGATTGCCATGTGGCATCCGATCAAATCAAAGCTACCAAAACCTTTTGATAAAGACTTTTGGGGCTAGTATGACCCATATATTAGTAGACACAGCAAACACGTTCTTCAGAGCAAGACATGTAATACGTGGTGATGCAAGTGAGAAAATTGGCATGGCTATTCATATCATGATGAATTCAATTAAAAAGGCATGGCAAGACTTTGATGGTACCCATGTTGTGTTTTGCCTCGAAGGCCGTAGTTGGCGTAAGGATCACTATGCGCCATACAAAAGAAATCGTAAAGATGCTGTTGATGCCATGACCACTCAAGAAAAAGAAGAAAATGAATTATTTTGGGAATGTTATGATGACTTTTGTAAATTTATAGTTGAGAAAACAAATGTTACTGTCTTACGTAATGCTCGAGTTGAGGCTGACGATTTGATTGCAAGATGGATAGACAAACATCCAGATCATAAACATGTAATTGTTTCAACCGACAAAGACTTGAATCAACTTGTGAATCGAAATGTAAAACAGTACAACGGTGTTACTGAACAGACTATTACACACGAAGGTTGGTTTGACAATAAGGGTAAACCAGTTATAGATAAAAAAACAAAAGCACCAAAGCCTGCTCCTGATATCGACTGGATAGTGTTTGAAAAAAGCATGCGGGGCGATCCTAGTGATAATATTTTTAGTGCCTTTCCGGGTGTCAGAACAAAAGGTACAAAAAATAAAATTGGATTAAAAGAAGCGTTTGCAGACAGAAATGAAAAAGGCTATACTTGGAATAATTTAATGTTAAGCAAATGGGTTGACCCAGAAGGCAAAGAACATAGAGTCCTTGAAGATTATGAACGTAATAAACTGCTAGTTGATTTGCACGCACAACCAGAAGCTATTGTGCAGGAATTAGATCAAACAATCGAACAGGCCAAAGCAGAAAACAAAAACATATCACAAGTAGGAGTCAGATTTATGAAGTTCTGTGCAAAATATGATTTAAATAGAATTAGTGAGCAGGCCCAATTATATGTAGAGCCGTTCAATGCAAGGTTAACAGCATGACAATAACAGCGAAAACACTAGTGAAGGATAAGTTTTGGATAGTAGAAGAAAAAGGCCAAAAGCTTGGTACTTTACAAAAACAAGAAAATAACGGATGGGTGTTTCTCAGCAAAGCAAAAGATAGACAAGTATTTCACACACAAGAAAGTTTATTTCAGCGTTTTGGCTTTGATATATTTGATAATGATACTTTAACGAAAAGTGATGCTGTTGAACAAACAGACAGTTTTGACGTGCATGGATTTCCGTGTAGTCAACATCCATACAACCCTATGTTTGATGTGCAAAAACAGTTGCCAGTGTACACAAAAACGCCTAAATCAAAAAGTCAATTTTGTGCTGGATACTACATCATATGTTTTGAAAAAGGATGGCGTAAGGCATATTGTCCAAAGATGATAACACTATCGCGATATCCATATAAAGGCCCAATGAAAACAAAACTAGAAATGCAACAGGTATTAAACAATGCAGTCAAAGAGTTCCAAAATACAAACACGTCCAATTGAAGATTTGCTAGGTAGAATTAGAACACTACGTCAGCAAGGCAAACCACAAATTATTATTACAGCGGCCGAGGCAGATAGATTAGCCGACTCTTTGTCGCAAGTTATGACCAGAATGGTCACTATCCAAGAAGAAATAATTGAAGCTTTAAAAACTGCTCAGCAGGCACAGACCATTAATGTAGAGATGGATGGTGGTGAATTTGGTGATAAAAAATAATTTAGAATATCTATTAGAAATAATTTATCCAAGTAAAAATATCTTGCAAGATTTTGTCTCTGTGGATGAAAAATTAAATTTTATTATTAAACTTAAACAAGAAGAATCAAAAGTAATACAAAAATTTTTGCGGTTATCAAATGAAGATACTTTACTAGACTTTGGAGTGGGTATTGGTTTAATTACTGAACAATTGCATAAATTTGTTGCCCAAACTTATTGCTATGACACGGACAAAGAAATGCTTGAACATTGTAAAAACAAGTTTGATAATTTCAAAAATATAGAAGTTGTCACAGACTATGAACATATACAACCAAATAAAATTACTGTTAACCATGTATTTGCTGAACATTTTACTTTTGAACAATTTGCAGACTGCATGCAAAAATTATACAATATTCTACAACCAAATGGATTAATTTGGATTGACTTTTTCAATGAAGAACAAAAAAATGATTCTAATAAACATTTAAACAAAAATTTTTACGGACTAAACAAAACATTAGACAAAATAAAAAAAATTGGTTACAAACACAAATTAATTGATTCTCGTAATGTACATGTAAAAATGTTACTAGAAAAATTATAATAGACGTAAAACTTTTTTTACACCAAACAATTTTTTCCAATCAATACTAAAAACTGCATGAATAATATTAGACGGACGTAATTTTAAACTTTTACACATTTCAAAGTAATCATTTTTGTATAGCGTTACTAGATGATCATATTCATATTTGTTTAAAAATGCACATGCTATCTGATAACTCACTTTAGATATCATGTTACGTTCATTCATATGATTTATACTATCGTTTTGTTTGCCAATACAGTATCGTACGCCTATTCTATTGTCGCCCAAATTATAGGCCTTACTACAGCTAAAAGCTACTTGTTTAATACAACTACTAGATAGATCAAGTATCACATCAAATGCCGACGGTAACCAGGCAGCATCAATGTACACATCAATATTTTTGTCTTCACACTTTTTAATAATTTCGCTAAATTGACGATGAATATTCAAATGTCCTGGAAATGGCGCCGCAATTAACAATGGCATCTTGTTTGTTAATGAGTCTATTGTTGTATATTGTATGTTAGGATGTAACTTTTTGTAATAGGAATAATCATGTTCAAATATTTGAATATTATTAATACCATATTGCATGATAAGATTATCAATAAAGTGATTACAACCTATAATCAAATCGCGATGTGTAAATTTACTCAAACCTTTTATCTCAATGTTTGAAACACTTTGTAGTCTTTTGTGAAAAAGTTCTATAAAGTCCTGTCTATTATACGATTTGATATGTTCAAATGTAAGTTGTGTTTTAAACTGTGCAAATTCGTTACATGATAAAGGTTCAAGATTTGAACTATCTAAGTGTTCTTTATTATACATAGGTATGAATTGACCAACATTCTTTTTCTTTAATGGAATCTGTAAAATGACTCCCGGCATGATCCATGTCACTACGCCACCAAATTAGATCACCACTTTTCCATTCGTGAACTTTTATAATTTTATATTGTTTCACACGTTCAATTGGATTATTACTTAAAAACTTTTTATGATCTTCATATGCATTGGCATTTTCACCTTTTTCAAAAATAAGTGTTTGTGATTTTTTACATTGTTTCACATCTTGGTTTACTGAGAAAGGAATTAAACATACCACATGGCTTTTCATATTTTTACTTTCAAGGTACTTTCCATAATCGTTATGAATTTTAAATGAATTAGTAAATTTACAAAACATAGCCACAGCTAAATTTACATCTTTTGCTAAAAATTTTGTAAGTTTTTTCCACATGGTTTTTTTGAACCATAGGTAATGGCTTACATTTTTATAATCGATTCCGTAAATGTCATCCATTAAATTACTTTTAACCGGTTTGGTAGATAAAAAATGTTTTCGAAACTCTGTCATTTCTCCATGCGTTAGAAAGTTTTTTACACGGCCGGTCTTTAAACTTGGATTGATCATAACAATATTTACAGTTCATATTTCTTGAAAATTCAAGTCCTGATTTTTGGTAAATACAACTACAAATTATGAGCAGACCAAAACCCACAGTGTTATTACAACACAGTAACAAAACTACATTCAAATTGGACGAAGTCCTTGCGGCAGAAGGCATATGGGCAGTATTTTACGATGGCAAACCAATCAATTTGAAATCATCAAGTTTAGTTGCAAATTATCCTGGACCAAAATATAAAAAAGTATCTTTTTCAAATCCAGGACACGCTGAAAACCTTGCTAAAAAATTAAACGCACAACATAACACAGATAAATTTTCCGTATTCCTTTTAAAGACAGGCGACAAATACACTAGATAATTAAGTGTATGGATGTTAAAACAGCATACACCAAAACCTTCCTCATGTTAAAAGAGCAACCTATTCATGACGAAAGTATCAAAGCATCTTATTTTGCATGGTGGCAAAATGTACGTGAAAGTTACCAAGCTAGATCGCTCAGACTTACCAAGCTTGGTATGGAATGGATTCATTCTTGTGATATCAAATGCTATGAGATAAAATTTCCAGCAAAAATTATCTTTACACCACAAACCTACCTTTGGTTAGATGAGTTTGTTGATTGCCCTTATTTTGTAGACAAAAAGAAGATAGTTGTAACAATGGAAAAAATGGCACTTCAATTAATGATGTTTGCTGGCGATATCACCAAATATGGGCTTGCAAGGGCTATGAGCAAAGCTGACGAGCAAAAAAGCCAGTAAAATAGCGGCTTTTAGTAGGTTGACGCCAAACACAATTCTGTTATACTACTATTATAAACATTTTACAAAGGAGCGTACAAAATGGCAAGAAAAACTAAAGAAACAGCAGTAGGTTCTCAGAATAGAACTGTTACGCCTAATGAGGCAAAATCAGCAATAGAACATTGTATTAAACTACAAAGACCCTTAATGATGTGGGGTGCACCTGGTATTGGAAAATCCGATATTGTAAAGCAGGTTGCAGATAGTCAAAAAAGAGAAGTAATTGATATTAGATTACCATTGTGGGAGCCAACAGATATTAAAGGCATTCCATATTACAATTCAAAAGAAAACAATATGGTATGGGCAAGTCCAGCAGAACTACCAACTGATCCCAAGTCTAACGCAATTGTATTTTTAGACGAATTAAATTCAGCCGCTCCGGCTGTACAAGCGGCAGCCTATCAGTTGATCCTAAATAGAAGAGTTGGTCAGTATCATTTGCCAGAAGGTGTTTCAATTGTAGCGGCTGGTAACAGAGATTCTGACAAAGGCGTCACTTATAGAATGCCTGCTCCTTTAGCCAATAGATTTGTACACATTGAACTTAGAGTAGATTATGATGATTGGTTACAATGGGCTACAGACAGAAAAGTTCATGCAGATGTTGTAGGTTACTGCACTTTTGCAAAACAAGATTTATACGATTTTGATCCTAGAGGATCAAGTAGATCATTTGCAACTCCAAGATCGTGGAGTTTTGTATCTCAACTTCTATCAGATGACCTGCCAGAAAGTACGCTCACTGACCTCGTTGCAGGTTGCGTAGGAGAAGGGTTGGCCGTTAAGTTTATGAATCACCGTAAGGTGAGCGGCCAACTGCCTAATCCATCTGATATACTTAACGGTAAAGTGAAAGATCTTAAAACTAAAGAAATATCAGCGATGTATTCTTTAACAGTTTCTTTGTGCTATGAATTACAACAGGCACATGAGAAGAAAGAAAAAAATTGGAACGAACAAGCAGATAGATTTTTCCATTACATGATGGACAATTTTGAAACTGAGCTGGTTGTGATGGGTGCCAAGATTGCACTGACAAATTACAAACTTCCGTTTGATCCTAGCAAGTTGAAATCTTTTGATAGGTTCCATAAGAAGTTTGGCAAATATGTCATTACTGCTATGGAGTCTAAATAATGGATTATAGAGATCAAAAGATCATAGACAAACTAGTCACAGCAAGGATTGCCTTACTATTGAAACACCCTTTCTTTGGCAACCTTGCTACTAGATTGAAACTTGTTAATGCCGATGACTGGTGTCCAACTGCTGGTACAGATGGTAGACATTTCTATTACAACACTAAATTTATAGATTCTTTATCTCCAAGAGAGGCTGAATTTTTATTTGGACATGAAGTACTACACAATGTTTTTGAACACATGATGGTAAGGATTGGTGACAGAGATCCACAACTTTGGAATATTGCGGCTGATTATGCTGTTAACCAAATATTAAAAGATTCTGGTATTGGAGAAATGCCTACAGGTAAAAAAGGAGAGAACAAAGGATTCCAGGATGAAAAATACAAAGACTGGCCTGCGGAAAGGATATATGATGATCTTTTTAAACAAGCCAAGAAGAACGGTAAGAAGGCTTTAGAAAAAATGGGTCAGCTCATGGACGAGCATGTAGACTGGGGCAAAGATGAAGGTCCAGGCAAAGATAAAGGCAAAGACGGAAAAGGTAAAACTAAAGGTAGACCAGTATACACAAAAGAAGAACTAAAAAAGATTAAAGATGAAATTAAAGAAGCGATGGTAAGTGCTGCTCAATCCACAGGAGCAGGCAGTCTGCCAGGTGCATTACAAAGATTGGTTGCTGATCTTACAGAGCCAAAAATGGACTGGAGAGAAATACTGCAACAGCAAATAATGAGCACACTGAAATCAGATTACACTTGGATGAGACCAAGTAGAAAATCATGGCATACGAGTGCGATATTGCCAGGACAAAACAATGATGAAATGATTGATATATGTTTAGCTCTTGATGCATCTGGTAGTATTAGCAATGAACAATGTAAAGAATTTTTGACTGAGGTAAAAAACATTATGGATCAGTATAAAGATTTTAGAATACATTTATGGACTTTTGATACAGAAGTGTTTAATCCAAAAATTTTTACTCCCGATAACGCAGATGAATTACTAGAATATAAATTAGGATCTGGTGGTGGTACAGAATTTGAATGTAATTGGGAGTACATGAAAAATGAAGGTATTGAGCCTAAAAAATTTGTTATGTTTACAGATGGGTGGCCTTTCAACAGTTGGGGAGATCCTGACTATTGTGATACAATATTCCTAATTAATAATCCTTATGACAGAGGAATAAATGCTCCATTCGGAATGACTGTGCAGTATGAGGATTAATCCACTTAATTTTTTCCAACGTGAATTAAATTTTTTGCCGCCACATTTTGTGAACACATTGGTAAAAGCAAATGAATATGATGTTGAAAAAATGCGTAAATGGATTTATGAACATTGTCGTGGTAGGTATTCTATTACCAAAGATGTAAAATTTTCTGGTAATCAAAGTATAGCAATCACAGTGATAGGTTTTGAAGAACCTGGCGATCTAACTTTGTTTGCTTTGTCGGGCATAGCTCAGAACAATTAAAATTAGCCGTTGCAGTCGATAATTAATTTTAGTATAATATGCGTATATTATATTAATTGCAATTAATAGGAGAAAAAATGGCAAAAGAAGAAACTAAAAAAGCAGACACAGTGGAAACGGCGACGGCCCAACCCGAAATGCCTGCACAAGATCCAAATGCCTTATCGCTTGGAGATTTAAAAAATCTTTCAACTATTTTAGATGTTGCTTCTCAAAGAGGTGCATTCAAGGCCGCGGAGATGGCGAACGTTGGATTTATATACAATAAGTTGACTGCGTTCTTAACAAAAATAGAAAGTCAAGGCGCTCAACCTGGCACAGCACCAGTTGCACCAGCAAGTGCAGAGACTAAACAAGGATAAACAATGGCAAACCTAATGAACCTAAATCAAAGCATGGCCATGGGGCCAGGCGCTGATAATCAAGAAGGATCAGTAAAGAAAATATACTACAAACATGTAGGTGAACTTGCTGACGAATCAAAAGCAAAAGTGGTTGTGATATACCGTACTGTGCCGCAAGAGTCAAACAACTGTTTAGTTGTAGGCACAAAGTTTTTACCAGATGTGTATCATAATTCTCTTATGAGAGCTGTTGAATCTGAGGCTGGGCAGGCAAGTGAAGAACTTGGTGTGTTCCTTGCTAGACAATCATTTCCAGATGGTACAAACATGTTGTCAGTGTTACATAACGACAACTATATCAAAAAATTCAAAACAAAAGATATAGTAATGACATATGGACCTACTGACGAAGGAAGAATTACTCTGAACAAGTTGAATGAGATGATTGCAAAAGAAAAAGGAGTCAAAGTAAGTGACTTGGCAGTCGAAGACGATGCTCCAAAAGCATCACCGTCAGACACAAAATCAGATGCCAAGAAAACTACCGCCAAAAAATAGTAGTTGGCTACAACTTACAAGAGATTTTGTTAAAGAATGGCCGGAAGTTTTGGAAGGATTACACTTTCAAAATCTCCCGGTCAAGTATCTCCAGTATGTAAATTTAATATTAAAAAATAATATTACAATCCATTACAATATCAAAAAAGAATTAAAAATTAAAAAACAAGATTCAATTGCAAAGTTTTTAAAAAAAACTATTGAAATAAATTATCCAAAAATAAAAAGTATTGATTTAAAATTTGATATTCCTGTCCTAAAAAAGGATATGGAATCAAAAACTTCTGCTATATTAGAAAGAACCTTTAGAAAGTAAGTCTAAGTTTTTTGCTACCTGTAGTGCATTTTCTATATCGCTAATAGGCTTTTTTCCTGTTTTTACACACTCCACAAAATGTTCCAACTCATTCCTTAAAGGATTAGATTCAATGCTGAAAGTTGTGACTTTAGGTTCATAATTAAATCTATCATCTAGCCAAATATTTTCTATCAACTTCACAGTTTGTTTTTCTTCGTCCCAAAATATTAATCCCTTTTCACCAGTAATTGACATTGTTCTTATTTTTTCAGGATAATACCAACTAAGGTTAAACTTAACTGAAACATTTTTACAAATAAAACTTATTTCATCTCTATCATTTTGTTCATTGTTACTGAAGTTTTCTCCAATACAAATAACGTTTCCAAACTCTTCATAACCAAGCAGATAATGAATAATACTTACATCATGTGGTGCTAGGCTATGTAGGGTGCTAATTCTTTTTTGGAATCTTCCCCAATTCAATCGATTTGACTCAATATGTTGTATTGTTCCTATTTGTGGTAATAATTCTTTAATCTTTTTGACACGATCATTATATAGAAAAATGTGTCCAACCATAAGTGTTTGATTACCAAGATTATCTTTGATATCTAAACACTCTTTTGTTGTCATTGCCAAAGGTTTTTCAACATACAAATTTTTATTCTGTTTAAGAAGTTCTAATGTTTGTTTGTAATGTTCCCAAGCTGGTGTGGCCAATATGACATTGTCATAGTTTATATCTGCTAGATTTTTGTTATTTTTAATATCAATTATTTCAATGTCTTCAACACCGTCTATAGTTTCAAGTTCTTTTTGTAACTTACTGCCCCAATAACCTGCACCAACTAAACTAATTTTCATAAAACTCCTTAATAGATTCAATTATATAACTTTGATTGTTTTTAGTCAATGTATGATAACATGGAAGACTTAAAATATTTTTACAGATATATTCTGTACGAGATAGCCTGCTTCCATCTGTGAAAGCTTTGGTTCTATGTGTTGGAAATTTATAATGTATATTAGTAGAGATACCTTTTTCTTTTAAAAACTTTTGTAACTTATCTCGAGTGCCTTTTGGTGTTTCAATTACATAAACATAGTAAGAATGTTTACCCCATGGTGCCTCTACAGGACACTTCACTATGTTATGAAGCTCATCTGTGTATCTTCTACAGATTTGTCTTTTTTTCTCTAGCCATCCGTCAATCTTTTTTAATTTTGCTTGTACTATTAAAGCTTGTAAGTTATCAATTCTAGCATTGTAACCAACTTTGTCATATTCAAATTTTGTCTTCCTTCCATGATCCCGATACATTTTAACTTTATCAATCAATTTTCTTGGTCCAGTTACAGCACCAGCATCACCCATTGCTCCTAAATTTTTTACAGGATTGAAACTAAAACAAGTTAGGTCTACTAAACTACCTACTTTTTTTCCTTTATATTCAGCGCCAAAGCTTTGAGCTGCATCTTCAATAAGTTTGATTTTGTATTTGTTTGCAAATTTTTTAAATTTATCAATGTCAGGCGTTTGTCCATACAAGTCAACAAACAATATCGCAGCCGGCGGACAATTTTCATCAAACTCTGGTATTTGATCTAGGTCCAAGTGATAGTATTTGTCTATGTCTACAAACTCTGGCCTTGCATCAACATTGACTATTGCCTCTGTGGTTGATACAAAAGTATGACCCACTGTCCAAACTGTGTCACCAGTACCAATGTCTAAGGCTTTCAACGCACAAGTCAAGGCATTTGTTCCTGATCCTATTGAAGCACAAGCTTCAGCTCCAGTATAATCGCAAATTGCTTGTTCAAAATTTTCTACGGTAGGACCTGTAATAAAGTCTGAACGTGCAATTACATTTCTTATTGCTTGGTCAATGTCATTTTTACATTCCTTATACTGAGGATATAAATCAACAAATGGAATATTTTTTTTCATAATAGTTTTTTAGCCACTCAAAGTCGTAAGAGTTTTTAAGTTGTTTATATTCACCACTTACCTGCTTGTAGTAGTCCTGAGCATCATTTGATCCTTTTAACACCCAATCTGCATTTTCACCTGATCCAAGGGTAAGCCATTTTTTTAAACGAAAGTTATTTTCTACTGTAGGCTTATTGTGTAATAGTTTTATTACTTCTCTAAAAGCTGTTCTCCAGCTCAACCAAGGTGTTTCATTGAAATGATTTATAGCACTCAGTTGCGGCACCCAGTCATGCGGTTGGCTTAAAGTAAAATCAAGTCCTGGGTTTGGCGTTTTCAATACTAACTCCTTATTGTATAAAAGCACTGCACCATGACCATATTCTAGATTGTTGACAGGATTTTTACAATTGAAAATATAATGACAAGGATTTTTTAATCTGTCAGGTTGAAAGTCAAATTTAAAACTATCTACTATTTCAAGTTTTGGGAACACTGCAAAAAAGTAATCAGTTTCACTCTCGGCTGCTGCGTATATGTAAGCTAAAGTTTGACCTTGAATATTTTTGATCCACTTTGCTCTAGGATACTTTTCCTTTAATTGTTTGAATCTTTTTTCTGCACTTGGTTCGTCGTATGATATAAAAATAATATCCATTGGTTTGACTTGATATTCTAAATCATAGTGTACGTGTCTAGATATATCATAAAACTGTTTGATATCAGGTCTGTTTGGTACTAGCATTATATCTTTTGTTTTACCCCAAGTGTACAATTTTACATCCTCCCAAAAACTTGGAAAAAAATTAGGAACAATTTTTTCATCTAGATCCTTATTGATAAGCCATTTGTAATAATTAGGCTTGTCAGATTGCAAAGCTGAATATGGATTTTTCAAACTAAATTTTGTTTTTGGAATCCAATTCTGGAAAAGATTATCATGAGCATGATAATTTATATCTTTATAATCTCTGAGATATTTTAAATTGGAGATTTGACGTTTTAAAGCTTGTGTGGGAATCAGAAACACGTTTCCTTCTTTATTAGTGCCACCTAATGGATGGGTGTTATACCAAACATGAATTTGATCTTTTTCGTGTTGCTCAGGAATGTAATCTAAATCCATTGTGTTAAGATTCATAAAACTACTGAAGAACCAAAAGTATTCGGTCTTGATATCATTTACAATACTTTTTAGAACTTGTAGGTAACTTCCTGTAAAAGGAACCACTCTAGTGTTTACAAAAGGAGATGGATTATATTTTGAATCTCTGAATCTAACCTGTATGCTGTCGAAGCCATTCATAATAATTTTTAAGTCCTTGTTCGAGTGTGTGCTTTGGGGCGTAGCCTAATAAATCTTTTGCTCTTGTGATATCAAGTGTACCACGAGCAGGATAAAGGTCATGCGATCCAATATCGTTTATATCTGACTTACTGCCTGTAACTTCAATT